>Ga0208253_1000198_pt1 | contig 27171 bp, 34 predicted proteins | sample CryBogCBE10Oct08_FD_184573 | JGI IMG/M metagenome (GOLD analysis project Ga0208253, IMG submission 184573) | Freshwater microbial communities from Crystal Bog, Wisconsin, USA - CBE10Oct08 (SPAdes) | ecosystem: Environmental > Aquatic > Freshwater > Lake | place: Crystal Bog, Wisconsin, USA...
GCGTAACGGGATCGAAATGCTTTAATTTTAAATTAATACTCTTTCAATCACTGCCTTTTTTTGTTCAAGTGTGTAGCCAACACTGCCGTAGTGCTCAAAGTCTGACCTGTTACGACCGTGACCAGTTATCGACTCGGCAATTGGAATCGGTACATCGCCTAGAGCTTTTAGTCTATCTATGAAGGCATGCCTAAACATGTGAGATCGAAAGTTCAGCGGCTTCATGTATTTGTTTAAAGTTGCAGAGCAGGTCGCATTTCCAATTTCATTGGCATATTGGGGGATCAGCCATTCACTACCTTGACGAATGGCCCTTTCATGGAGAACTTTGGCTGCTAACAAAGAAATTCCTAAAAGAGGGACGCACCTAATGCTGGCGAGAGTCTTTCTATCAGTCAGACTGTTTCTTCGGACCCATAGATGGGGGATTTCATGATCCAAGACAAGGTCGTCCAGCTTCGCAAAAACAGGTTCTGATATGCGCATGCCTGTATTGAGTTGAATTAAACCTACCAGCCTTGACGCGATGGGGTGGCTTAAAAGATGTGCTTTCACCTTCAACAAATGATCATTTGTGATTACGGGGATTGTTCTTGATAGTTCACCTTCTCCGCGTATGTGAAGGCGCCGAAATGGACTCAAACGGTCTATGTCAAGGTGTTTAAATGCCATGTTGATCATCGCATTTAGCGTATTGTTTTGGCGGCGAACACTGTTCGGATGTAATCCTCTCGCGAGTTGATGATCTCTGAATTGGGTAATGTGTAAGTGTCCCAAATCTTCGAGTGGTAAGTCACCGAAAAGATTCAGAAATAGAGAAAACACTTGGTGCGCGACTGTACGAAATTTTCTTCGGTGAGAAGATGGATTTTCTCTTATGTAAATTTCAAAAGCATCTGAGATCGTAGGTGTTAAATGGAGTTGCTTACTCTTTAAATGCTTAGAGATTAGCTCAGATAAGAAGTCTTCGTCAAAATCTATTCCATGAACTTTGATCTTTCGCTTTGGAAGAATTAATGTGTTGTCTCTTTGAGTTATCTGGACTAGTTCTTTCATGATATGAAAATAAAGTTTCAATTTGCATAATTTATTTTCAATTTTTGCAATGGGCAACCACCGTCGAAATGTCCCGATGCTTTGGAAGTTTTTAGATGGAAAATTACTTTTCTTCTTGAGGATTTTTATCAAAAGTGCGCAAGCGCACAGAAGGAAGTGGACTTTTAGAAAAAAATCCACTTTATATGCTGAGTGAAAAAGACGAACTACACACCACCATCAACAAAAAGTTGAGTCGAACCATCATTCGCCTTTATGTTGCCACTCTGTGCGTGTTGCTAGCAGGGACTTTTTGTGCGCTATCACTAAGCTGGAGAATTACCCTTGATGGCATTGAAAGTAACTTAGTACGCACCGCTAACTTTAGCAATTTTTTGATAGAAACAGCACTCATTAATTCCAGCAAGACGTTGTCAACGACACGCGGAAAACTTGAATTGGCATTGAGTAAGAAGGATTTCTCACATGCATCTATTCATCAAATACTTGCTGAGTCTGTGAAGGCTTCAAATCTTTACAAAGAGCCTGATGGCTTGGGAGTATTGATATTTGCTGATGCTGATGGCATCGTATTTGCAAGAAGTGATGAAAATTTAAATGAAGTAATAGATGTTTCTGATCGGTTTTACTTTAGAGATTTAAGGAATAGTCCTGCCAAGAAAAATACTGTTGGACCAATGGTTAATGCGCGGACAACCGATGAATGGGCATTTCATATGGCTCAACCAATTATTAATGAAAGAGGTCAATTTTTAGGAGTGATAGCACAGCAGTTAAACAATCAAAGCATTTCAAAAGAATTAATTAAATACGCAGATATTAATAATGAATCAGAAATAATTACAGGCTTACCAAATCAACCTGCTTCATTTAAATTTCCAAAATGGAGTTTGAATGAAAGTTATTTAGAAAATGATAGGTTCCTAACTGGCGTTGCAGTTTCGCCAGTAATGGGGCTTGTAAGTGAGGTTGCTTTACCAAAGAGTGATTTCAAAAAATATTTCTTCGCCAAAAATCTATCAGTAATAATTTTTTCGTTGGCTGGATGGGCTCTTATAACAGCCTTCTTTCTTTATCTTTACAAATTAACTAAGAAGCTAATAAAAGCAGAGATTTTTTCGATGAGAGATGTATTAACAGGTTTATATAACCGACGATCACTTGACGATCGGCTACCGGTTTACATGAAAGCTTCTGCTCGATCACAAACACCATTGAGTGTTCTATTCATCGATATTGATCATTTTAGGGTTTTCAATGAACGCTTCGGCCATGAGGTCGGGGATAAGGCACTTCAAGCTGTAGCCTCTGCTCTTGCAGAAGTTTGTCAACGTCCAAGTGATTTCATTTGCCGCTGGGGAGGTGAGGAGTTTGTCGCAGTTTTACCGTCCACAAACTTGTCGGGGGCAGAAAAAATTGCTAGCGATATGCTGCAAGCGGTTCGGCGTTTGAGGCTGGAGATTTCTGATGGTAGAACAGCTCAGATCACAATCAGTATCGGCGCCACCACTGAAACGCTCAGCGTTTATTCAATTAATTGCGACTTAATTGAACAGGCAGATATTGCTATGCGCATGGCAAAGGCGCAAGGCCGTAATAGATGCATTTCCTACTCTTCGCCAATCGTGAATAAAGAGCATAAAGATCATTCAGTAATTTCATCTGCTTAATGAAGAACTGGTAATAACATTCATAAAATATTAATTAATATTATTTGGAGTAAATAAATTAGATGGAAAAATAAGCAAAATGTTATTTATATGCATAGCTTAACTATAAAAAAATGCCATTATATTTTATAAATCGAAATAAATTTAAAAAACAGCGTGGTGCTGCCGCCATTGAATTTGGTTTGATTTTACCATTGTTATTGCTAATTGTGGATGGCGCTATTGAGTTTGGAGCTATTTTGCATGACCAGTCTGTTATTTCTAGCGCTTCCAGCTTAGCTGCTAGGGCGGGAATTGCACCAAGTACTAATAAATTGAGTACGGCACAAATATCGGCTATTGCATCTCAATATTGTAGTGTTGGTCTTATTTCTTTTATGCCTACAGATCCTCCAGTAATTATTGTGAGTCAATCGATAGATCCAACTTACAAAACCCCTTTGAGGGTCACTGTCAATTACAAATTTCAAGGATTACTGGTTGGTGGGTTTATTGCCGCATTGTCTAAGAATCTTCAGCTAAGTGCTTCAACTGTGATGTACAACGAATGAAAACAATAAATCAACGCGGTGGTGTAACGATATTTGTAGCAATTTTGTTACCAGTTCTACTCGGTCTAGCGTCCTTGGTCATTGACGTTGGTTACCTTTTGGTCATGCGAAATCAAATGCAGGCTTCAGCAGATGCCGCAGCGCTTGTCGGAGCGAATGCACTACAACACGCTGAGACAATATCGGATGCAAAGTTGGCTGCATTAGAGGCAACAAGAGCAAATGGATTTGAAAATGGAATAAATAGCACGAGCGTTACGGTCAGCATTCCACCAGGAGGATCAGGAAGCTTTGCACTCGATGCTCGATACGTTCGAGTGACACTTGCTAAGCCGACAAGTACATTTTTGGCTTGGATCGTTGGTGTGTTGAAGACCTCAACGACAGTTCAAGCCGTTGCTGGCCCTGCAACTAGCGCTGGACCCTGCTTACTCACTCTGGGAACGGCTGGAGCGGGAGCACTGAGTGTTACTGGAAATGCAGTTCTAAATGATGCAACATGCGGAATTTATGTTAACTCAAATAACTCATCCGCAATAACTGAGAACGGTAACGCTTCAATTATATCAAATTCAATTCAGGTTGTTGGTAATTACTCAAAAAATGGGAATTCCACGATTAGTCCTGTTACCATAAATGCAAATGCATTGGCTGATCCATTCTCTGGAATGACTATGCCTATTTTTTCTTCTTGTGACTTTAATAACTTTTCCATTTCTGGAAATGGGGCTATTATTTTACAACCTGGAATTTATTGTGGAGGCATAAAAATTAACGGCAATCATACAGTAACATTGATGCCAGGGATGTATCAAATTTATGGTGGTGGGCTTAATATCGCAGGAAATATTTCATCATTTACTGGTTCAGGGGTGACAATTTATAACTCAGGGAATACCTCAACCTATCCATTTGGAAGTATAGATCTATCGGGTAACGAAGTTTTAAATTTAAGCGCGCCTATAAGTGGTGCTTATACTGGAATGTTGATAATGCAAAATACAAATAATTCATTGGGGGCAAGTGTTGCCGGGAATTCCGCGGCCGTGTTGGCTGGCAATTTTTATTTTCCAGGTAATACCTTGAACCTGACTGGAAATAGCGGCACTGGCATTCCTATGGGAGCGGTGGTTGCAAAACAAGTTAGTTTATACGGAAATGCAAATCTTTCTATGAGTGATGTATATATGAATAATTCTGGTGGTGCCGCGAGAGCAGGCCTTTATCAATAAAATTTACTCGTTTAATAGGGTAACAGTTGATGTTAAAATAATTGGTGATTTAATTGAAGTTATAATACTACTTATCAGCAAGCTTTTGTATTTGAAGCTAACTGATACAGTAAGTGGACTTTGGTAAACTGGGTCAGAGGTTTGATTAATTGTTACCAGAGTTGACTCGTTTGCACCAAAAGAAATTAAAAAATTTTTGCAATAGTCTTGTGCAACTTGGCTAATTTCGGTATTAGTAAGTTTTGGTGCTTTTATAATAATGCCAGTTCGGGCGGCCTCTCTTGCTGCATTTGTTAAAATCACCTTGTCATATAGTAGTAGACTAAATTCGGTGACACCATCAAGCACTAACATCAATAGTGGTAGCACGATAGCAAACTCAATAGCACTTGCTCCTAATTGGTTCTTACGCACAAGATACTTTTCTGTATAAGCTTGGGCTAACGCCACGATGTTCTCGAAAAAATCTTGAGAAATTACCAGGAGAGGAAAAACCCAGTTCGAGTGCGACTGATGTTAATTTTTCTTTGCCTTCAGATAGGAGCCTTATTGCCTGCTCCAATCGCATTGATTTCCAAAAAACTGAGGGAGTTGAATTCAATTGTTCCTCGAATAAATCAAAGAAGCGACTCCGAGAGAGTCCAACTAAATCGGCTATTTCCTCTGTCGAACAAGGGTTGTCTAAGTTTTTTTTCATATAGGCAATTGCTAATTTTAGTCTGTAATCAACCAAAGGTGTACGGTTTGTGGACTCCTCATGCTTTGAGAAGTTGGCTTTTTGTAAATCAATTCCACTTACTAAGATTGGCAACATGGAATCTAATATAGCCTTAACATTTCCCCTATCTCCTATGGTATTAAAATGCAAATAATTGACTATTTTCTCTATCAAGATTTTAAGCTCTTTAGAAACTTGAATCGATCCATGTGATAAAGATTTTAATGAATTATTTAATTCTTGGTTTTTACTTAACCATAATTTATCGAAATAAATATTTAACATGACGACAGGTAATTTTATATTATCCAAACGAAGTTCATGACTTACTTGACTTCCTATAATAGTTGCCTCATCGGCATTTAAGGAAGATCGTTCTGATCTGGATCTTGTATGTGAAGTTCCTCCATCAACCCAGAATGATATTTTCTTCTGTAAGTGCGCATGCATCAGAAGATTATTTTTTTGTTCTATGAGTTCCAAAATTCCAAAGTCACCTTGCTCTAGGGTGAATAAGTTCATCTTCAATCCTCAAAAATTTGGGATGACTATGGTCGTATATCAATTCCCTGTATGTGCGCTTTAGAACATACAGGTGTTAAATTTAATTAAAAGGACTTATTGATAAAAGATCGGACATTTTGATAAGTATAGTTATTTTTTGAGAATTAAATTCGAATTGTCAATCAATTCGGTTGGCTCAAAAACTTGAAAGGCAAATCATGATGAAGGTAAAAGATTTTATTAATAATTTCGTTCGTGACGAAAATGGAGCAACGGCAATTGAATATGGCCTTTTGGCCGCTTTGATTTCATTAGTCATCATTGCATCCGTTACTACCATCGGTGCGAAATTGGTACTAATTTTTAATGCAATCGGAACAAAGCTTGGCGCATTCACGTTGACTTGATGATTGCAAATCTTGCCTGTGGGACTATGTTGCTACTGGCAATGTGGTGGGACATAAGAACTCATCACATTCCAAATGCGCTCACCCTAATTGGATTAACAGTGGGCATAGTCATTGCAAATCTACCCGGTGGATTAGGGTGGCAAGAGGCTGTTTTCGGAACTCTTGCTGGGTTGTTAGCCTTTATGCCGCTGTACCTATTTCGCCTCCTTGGTGCAGGGGACGTTAAGTTGCTTGCAGCATTGGGGGCGTATTTAGGTATTCCAGGAATATTTGAAGTCGCGCTTCTTTCTGGATTGGCGGGGGGGCTTTTGGCTCTAAGTATCGCCTTGTTTCATGGGGAACTAAAGGAAACGATTGGTCTTATGGGAAAGACCTTGGCCAACTTGCCATGGCAGTTCACTTCGAGTTCGAGCACCTTCGAACCGATCACCGTAACAAGCTCTCACAAATTACCTTACGCCATTGCTATATCAATTGGCACGTTGGGGTATTGGATGCTTAAACACTGAAGGTACTTGAGTGCAAAAAATAAGACCACTTTTGCTAATTGGCCTATCTGTTGCCGTTGGATTGACAGCAATGGTTATAGCAGCGCGGATGATTTCGTTGCGAACTGAAGTTGCGACCAAACCCGTCGTAGTTGCATCGCAAAACTTGTTGTTCGGTACCCAGTTACATCAAGACATGCTTGAAGTAATGGAATGGCCTGCAAACAACACTCTTAAAGATCCTGTTTCAGAGCCCTCAAAAATTTATGACCGTGTAATTAACACCCCGATTTTGCGAGGTGAACCCATTCTTGAAAGCAAATTAGCACCAATGGGTGAGAAAGGAGGGCTATCAACTTTATTACATGACGGGAGTCGTGCAGTAACGGTCAAGGTCAACGAGATTGTTGGAGTCGCAGGCTTTGTTTTGACTGGCAACTATGTTGATGTCATGGTGAACGCTACAGACAGATCTGGAAAAGTTTTATCCAAAATTGTCCTCAACAGAATCCTAGTTTTGGCACTTGCTCAAGATGTATCCATGAACGAGACGAAGCCAAGGCTAGTTAATGCAGTCACTCTTGAGGTAAGTCCAAAGCAGGCTGAGCAACTCGATTTGGCTCGAAGCATTGGCACACTCTCTCTGGTCTTGCGCAGTCAAAATGATCAAAGCATCACTGGCACTTCAGGTGCAAGTTTGTCGGACATATTTACAAATGATGCTCCTGTTCCTTCAGCACAAGCGGTAGCTCCAGTAGCTAAATTTCCAGCCCTTAGCACTTCGCCGAAAAAAGTAGAAGTGTTGCGCGGCTCAGTAAAGACTATGGAGTAAAGCATGTATAAAAAAACACAAAAAAAATTTACTTATTCGCTAATTGCATCTCTGGGCTTATGGAGCCTATCTTCCTCAGCGACAACTGCAACTGAAACTATGCAACTGGCAGCAGGTAAGTCACTTGTTTTTTCATTGCCAAATGATGTTGTGCGTGTGGCCGTGGGTAGTGCTGAGGTTGCAGATGTTCAATTAATCAGTCCAAGAGAGGTATATCTATTAGGAAAGAAGGTTGGCACAACAAACGTGATGGTGTGGACGAAAGAATCAACAAAAGTGATCGACTTAAAAATCGGCCTTGACGTTCAGACTTTGCGCTCAAGCATGCGTGAATTAGTGCCCAATGAATTGAACGTGCGTGTAGACGCGCTTGGTGACACTTTGGTTGTAAGCGGCGTTGTGTCAGACCCTATGAGACTTCAGCGGTTGATGTCATTAGCTGAAGTTTTTAGCGGAGGTAAGAAAGTAATAAATCTGATGCACCTTGAAGGATCTCAGCAAGTAATGTTAGAGGTCAAAGTTGCCGAAGTTTCTAAAACGCTACTTGACAAACTTGGCTTTCAGGTAACTGGGAATGCAACTGGAAGCGGAACTAACTACAACATCCTTTCTTCACTATTGGTTGGAGTGGCAAGTAAATTTAGCGTAGCCAGGACAGGTGCATCAATCACCCTTGATGCAGAAATCAATAATGGACTAGTAAAAATTCTTGCTGAGCCAACTATCACGGCGATTAGTGGACAAGAAGGTTCATTTCTTGCTGGGGGAAAGATTTTTATTCCCGTACCGCAATCGAGCAGCAGCGGGGCTACAACTATCACCTTAGAGGAGCGTGAGTTTGGCGTTGGATTGAAGTTCACACCAACAGTTCTAGAAGATGGACTAATAAATTTACTTGTCACGCCGGAAGTATCTGAGTTGTCTCAGGCCGGGACAGCAGTGACCACGTCCACAGGGCAAGTAAGTATCTTGCCCTCAATTAGTACTCGGCGCGCATCTACTACTGTTCAACTTCGTGACGGTGAGACTTTCGCAATAGGTGGGCTCATCAATAACAACGTCACTGAGGCGGTCAAAGCATTTCCCGGTTTAGGTGAGCTACCAGTGTTGGGTGCATTCTTTAGAAGCACCGCATATCAAACGGAGCGAACAGAGCTTGTCTTCGTAGTGACCCCTCACCTAGCAAAGCCACGAGCACAAGCTATGCCATTACCTACTGACGTGTTCATAGAGCCAACTCGCTCAGAACTTATATGGCAAGGTCAACTCGAAGGTGGCCGTTCAATTTCCGAGCAACAACGTTGAGAAAAAAATGCGTACCTACCAATTAATAGCGATTGCCCTTGTAATTAACTTAGCCGCATGTAGCCAATTTGAACGGCCAGTAGATAGCAAATTTGGTGATTCGGTTCGACTCCTCATGCAAGGTCAGATTGCAAATCCTGAGGCTCCGTTACTGACAACGCAGCAATCTCAAAGCGATGGACAGTCATCGAGATCAGCTGTAGAACGATATCAAAAGTCTTTCGAAGCAAAGAGTCCGAGCAGCAACGTATTCAACATAGGGGTAGGCACGGGTACAAGCATGCCTGCAAACTGAATCAGAAGGAATGGTAGAAAAAAATGCAAATTACTCTGCTGTCATGGTCTGATCTGCAATTACAACTGCTTCATAGCATCTTGGAAGCTCAAGGGCATAAAGTAGTTGACCTTAAGTTGCGCGAAAGTGGTGTTCCTTTATCAACTTTACTTGAAGGGATCAATACCGATGTGTTGATCTTCGAGACTCTCAAGGCGGATCAGTCAAGGGATATTTCAGAAATAGAAGGCTTGCTGTCTGATGTTCCTTCATTAGCCGTTTTAATGCTTTGTGATGAGCGAGATGCAGACACGCTTCTTCAGTCAATGCAAGCAGGGATTAGAGAGGTCTTGAATTCGCCACCGAAAAAAGGTGACCTGATAGCAGTGATGGATCGTTTTATCCATCGTGTGAAAAGCAGTCCTAATCGGAAAGAGTCGGTTGCTACTACCATTGGATTCATGTCTTGCAAGGGCGGTAGTGGAGCCACCTTCCTAGCGACTAATTTTGCAAGCATATTAGCCAAAGACTTTCATAAGAAGACCGCATTTTTAGATTTTGATCTTCAATGTGGGGATGCAGCTTATTACCTTTCTCCAAGTGCTAGTCCCTCTGACATAGCCGAGTTGACAAGTCAAATTGAACGGCTTGATGGGAAGCTCCTAGCTTCCAGCATGATTCATATTGGTCCTAACCTAGACATTCTTGCTGCTCCAGACAACCCAGAAGCCAACTACTCATTGAATGGTGTTCAGGTTGAACGTTTGTTGAAGCTTGTCACTTTGAAATATGACATGGTGGTGTTGGATATAGATCATGTACTAACCGACATGACTCTAAAAGCAGTCGAAATGTCTGACTATGTCTATGTAGTTATGGAAAACTTGTTGCCATATTTGCGTAACGCAAAAAGGATTGTTAACAAGCTAAGAGGTGCTGGGGTTGACGAAAGGAAGATCAGACTTGTTGTGAATCGATATGACGACCGGGGTTCTATCAATCAGGATGCAATTGAGAAAGCCGTGGGAATAAAAGTCACTCACACCATACCCAGCAGTTTTATCGATATCGCTCAAGCCATTAACACCGGTATACCGCTTGCTGAGGTGAATGCCAAAAACACTGTTGTTCAAGTCCTTAGAAAAATAGCGTCTGAGTTTAGTCCTGAGCAGCATCAGAAAAATTTGAGTTGGATCAGTCGAATTACTAGGTCATCAAGTTGAGCGAGATTACCGCCATCTCTCGCCTGGAGGCAATCAAGTCAAAGATTCATAAAAAAATCCTGACGATGGTTGATTTGAGAACTATGGAAGGCATGGGGTCTGATCAGCTTCGTTATGAACTGAAGCAACTTACAGAGAGGCTAATTGATGAAGACAAAATAATCATCAATGAATCTGAGCGGCGTTCGATGGTTCTGAGCATTCAGAATGAAATGTTGGGCCTTGGTCCCATAGAGCCTCTATTGGCTGATACGACTGTTTCGGATATCTTGGTCAATGGGCCAAATCATGTTTACGTAGAGAGACGTGGACGGATTGAAGTTACTAATGTCAAATTTGACAGCGACGCCCATCTGCTTCGGATCATTGACAAAATAGTTTCGAGAGTCGGTAGGCGCGTGGACGAACTAAGTCCAATGGTCGACGCAAGGTTGCCTGATGGCTCGCGAGTGAACGCCATCATTCCACCACTGGCAATTGATGGTCCAGTACTCTCAATTCGCAGGTTCTCTGTCGTGCCATTCGGTATGGAAGACTTAGTCAGTTTTGGCACATTGACTAGTGAAATGGCTGAATTGATACACGGGTTGGTTAAGGCCAAACTAAATTTAATTGTTTCTGGTGGAACTGGCTCAGGTAAAACAACGCTCCTCAACGTCATCTCAGGCGCAATACCAGAGAATGAACGAATCATCACAATCGAGGATGCCGCAGAGCTCCAACTGCAACAACCACATGTAGTTCGACTTGAATCCCGCCCGCCCAATATTGAAGGCAAGGGTGAGATTACTCAACGAGCATTGTTAAGCAACAGCTTGCGAATGAGACCAGATCGGATCATTTTGGGTGAGGTCCGAGGCGCAGAAGTTTTAGACATGCTTCAAGCGATGAATACGGGTCATGAGGGGTCGATGACAACTATTCATGCCAACTCACCTCGTGATGCGTTAACACGTTTGGAGCACATGATGAGCATGGCGGGCATGCAAGTAAGTCCTCGCACAATGAGACAGCAAATCAGCGCTGCATTGTCAGTAGTAATTCAAATATCACGATTGTCAGACGGAAAAAGAAAAATAACTAGTCTTCAAGAAATCACTGGCATAGAGGGTGATATCGAGACCATGCAGGAGATTTTTAAATTTGATCAGACTAGCGTCAATTCGAGTGGTGCAGTAGAAGGACGTTTTCTAGCAACAGGTATAAGACCTAGGTTCGAGCAAAGGCTTAGAACACGTGGAATACGCCTGAGTGATGATTTGTTCAACCCTGAAAGAAATAGATCATCAATATGAGTGTGAGCTTATTTTTAGTATTTGCCTTAAGCTTACTGGCGGTTGGATTGCTAATAAATGGCATTTACCAGATATGGTCATCAAATTGGGGGAATTCGGCCTCTCTGTTGAAGAGAAGGTTGGCGGTGATGACTGGTGAAATAAGTATTGATAATCGATCATTTGTAAAATCTAGATTATTGAGTGACATACCAATATTTGATGAATTGTTTAAAAGTTCACGCTTACTATTGATGCTGGATGCATTTCTAAAGCAAGCAAATTCAACCACGAAAGTTGGTGGAATTCTGACAGTAATATTTGTATTATTTTTTACATCACTAGCTTTGATGCTCTATTTTAGGCAGAGTATTTTATTATCCCTCTTATTTGGTTTCATTCCAATCTTTGTATTTTTCATGATCTTAGAGCGGAAGAGAAAAAAACGCATAGAAAAGGTTGAATCGCAATTACCTGATACGTTGGATTTAATGGCCCGTGCAATGCAGGCTGGTCACGCCTTTTCAAGTGCACTACTGATAGTTGGCACGGAAGGCTCAGATCCAATCAGGGGTGAATTTCAAATAACATTTGATGAAATTAATTTCGGAATTCCAATAGTTACAGCATTACATAATCTCACCGAAAGAGTAGCTAGTCGAGACATGAGATTTTTTGTAGTAGCCGTATTAATACAGCTGGAAACGGGTGGGAATTTGACAGAAGTTATGAAATCACTTGCTACGTTAATACGAGAACGCCAGCGTATAGTTGGGAACGTAAGGGTTTTGACTGCTGAAGGGCGTCTATCAGCATGGATATTAAGTCTTTTACCATTTGGAATTGGAGCGTTTTTAAGCATAATAAATCATGAATTCATCTCCAAACTTTGGACTGATCCTATGGGCATTCTCATGTTGCAAGTGTCATTGGCTCTAATGGGAGTCGGCATCTGGTGGATGCGAAGAATGGTCAAATTTAAGATTTAAAAATGTCATCTTTCTATCTAAATATCGTACTTTTAATAATATTCTTGGCAGTATTTATAGCTGTCTATTTAATATTGAATAATCTAATGCCAAGTGTTCTGGATAAAAGGATTGCAATACTGATAGCTCCGAGGGAGGAGCCAGAGGTTAAAAAAATTACGAATAATCTTTCTTTGCCAGTAAAAAAATGGATTGAATCTCTTGCAAAAGTAGCAATGGGTAAGGATCCATGGTTGACTTCACCACTAAGAGTTCGTTTCAGTAATGCTGGACTTAATAATCCTAAGTTAGTGACTTTGTATTTGGCTGTTAAATCTCTTTTGGCAATTGCAATGCCAATTGGTGCATTCATCGTTTACTTAGGAATTGTTGAAGAATTTAATTTTCTCTATCTGCTAGTGGTCATGTTGTTAGCTTCAGCAATTGGTTACTACGCGCCAGATTTTTTGCTTACAAGGTTAGTTAAGCGAAGACAGCAGGAGTTGTTCGAGGTCTTTCCAGATGCCTTGGATTTGTTGAGAGTTTGTATTGAGGCTGGACTTGGGTTAGATGCAGCTGTGGAGCGGGTTGGACGTGAGTTGCAAATAGAAAGCCGATCCTTAGCACAAGAATTTTTGTTGTTAGGTTTAGAGCTCAGAGCTGGCGCCAGTCGAAAGGATGCCCTACAGAATCTTGCATTACGAGTTGGACTTGAAGACGTTGACTCGTTAGCCTCAATGCTGATTCAAACAGATCGATTCGGAACAAGCATTGCCGATTCGTTGAAAGTTCACTCTGAATCTTTAAGAAGCAAACGAAAGCTCATAGCCGAAGAAAAAGCTGCAAAATTGCCTGTAAAAATATTAATGCCATTAATTTTTTGTGTTTTTCCTGCTTTGCTTACTGTGTTATTAGGCCCTGCGGTTATTAATGTTGCTCAGGTTTTACTTCCTATGATGGCTCAACCATAAAATTTTAAAGATAAGAAATATTGAATATTGGCAATGAGGTATTAATGTGTTTTATATATGACAAAAAATAATGATAATGATTTAGATGGCGATTATGATAGATTAAATGAAGAATTTTTGGCAACGAAAATAGAATTAGAGGTTGCCATATCTAATTTGAAATTTGAAAATTCCGAAAAAGAAAAAAGAATAAATGAATTATTTCTGGCCAATCAAGAGAAGGCAAAGCACGCAGCGGAACTTGTTATTGCTAATGAGGCGTTAGAGTATGAGAATAAAGAAAAAATTAGACGAGAGCAAGAATTGCTGGTGGCAAATTCAGAAAAAGCAAAAAGGGCTGCAGAATTAATTATTGCTAATGAAGAACTGGCTTATCAAAATGAAGAGAAAAAAAGGCGTGTAGAAGAACTTTTAATTTCTAATAATTTAAAGGCTAAGATTGCGGCTGAGTTGGTAGTCGCAAATGAAGAGCTGATACATCAAAATAATGAAAAAATTCAACGTCTAAAAGAGTTGAAGATTGCAGTTGAAGAAAAAAATAAGCGTGCAGACGAACTGTCTGAGGCCAATAAGAAGGTCATCCATCAATCAGCTGAGCTCGTGCATGCAATTGAAGCAAAAGCTAAGCTTGTTGCTGAGTTGGTTATTTCAAAACTTGAGGCTATAAATAACGAAAAGCTTCAGCTATCTTTGATGGAAACAATCGATATTGCTCGACAGCTAGTTGAAATGCGTGATCCCTATACAGCTGGACATGAAAAACATGTTGGGGATTTGGCTAAAGCTATAGGTATTGAAATGGGTCTTGATTCAGTTCATCAAGAAGGATTGATGGTTGCCGGTTACCTGCATGATATCGGAAAAATCATCATACCAGTAGAGATACTGTGTAAGCCTGGGAAAATTTCAAAAGAAGAATATAACCTCGTAAAAAATCATGTACTAGCGGGATATGGTCTTTTGAAAAATGTAAATTTTCCTTGGCCAATTGCTAAGTCTGTCTTGGAGCATCACGAGCGATTAGACGGAAGTGGTTACCCAAATGGCTTAATAGGTGAGCAAATTAGCCTAGAAGGACGAATAATGGCTGTAGCCGATGTCATGGATGCAATGGGATGCAATAGACCTTATAGAACATCTCTCGGAATTAAAAAAGCCCTTGAAGAAATTGAGAGTGGTAGCGGAACAATTTATGACCCTAAAGTCGTAACTTCCTGTGTAAAGCTTTTTAGGGAAAATGGATATTTGATTCCAAGTGCAACAGAATAATATCTAATTAGGATCCAAATTAATTTGGACCCTAAAATTTAACTCAGTTTCTTACTTGGCTAAGCCGGCGGACTTGTATGCGACTGTGGATGCTGTCTTTTCTGTAATGTTCTTCACATTAGAGAGCATTGATTGGCTCGTATCCATTACACTCTTCACAACTGACATCGCTATCGTTGAAAGAGGGTTAGCTGTTACGTTCTGTGAATTGACTAATTCGTTTGTCAAATTGCAGGCAACTTCCCCATGCTTATGAAGTATAGTCGATGCCTCTGCATTGGCTTGAAAACCTAATTCATATGCCTCAACAGCAAATTTAACATATTCTTTAAATTGATCAACCATGTGTGTTGATACAAGCTCATGTACGGAGTTAATGTCCTTAACTTTGATTAAATCATTGGCTCTTTTATTCGCTGACTCAATTGATAATTTGTTATGCATTAGGGCTAAATTAATCAATTCAAGCGATTGTTTATGATACAGGGTGGTAATTTCGGCGGTAAGGCTGTTTGATAATTGCGGAAGATCTTTTTTGGTATTCATGATGCACCTTTAAAATAAAATAACTAATCAATAAGATGGTGTTAGGCCATAATTAACATGGCTGATTTTATTTTAAATGGGCTTTAGATTATTTTCTGTTCGTTTCCGTACATAAGAATGTAATTACTGGCCAGAGGTTTTCATATCTCGTGCTGATTGAGCATATTTAGCAGCTAAGTTTGACATTTCTATAGCGTGAGTTGCTGCTTCAGTCGCAAGCTTGGTTGCATTTGCAGCTTCGATCGATGCCTTAGTTGAAGCTTCTTCTGCATGGTGTGCAACAGCGAGTGCGGCGGATGCGGCAGCGCTAGCTGCTGCTGAAGCCGCTTCTACCGCTGCTTCTGCTGAATGTCCTGCCGCTTTAGCTGCCTCTTCAGCAGCGGAGACGATTTCATTGGTTGCAGCTTGTTTAGCGATCTCAGCACAATTTTGTGCTGCCTTTGCTGCAAATTCAGCTGCCTTGGCAGAGCGTTGAGCTGCATCAGACGCATGCTGTGTCACTGTCTTTAGTGATGAGAGAGTGTTGGCGTGATTGGTGTGCAGTTCACGATAGCTTAGTTTGATTTCTTCAATTTCATTTTGAAGATTGAAAATTGAGTCGTGAATTGCCTGGAGGTCTTGATTCATTTCAGCCTTTGTAGGAGATGCAGCCATTTGGTTTTAGAGTGCTAACTCAGCCGGCATTAATCTATCATATTCGCTTTTTACTAATTTATAACAAGTACATGAAATTTTCTCAAGGCCAACTCGGTCTAGAACTCGTATGTGTCCCCGTGAATATTTTATAAGACCCATTCGCTCCAAACGTTTTGCTGCTTCGCTAATTCCTTCTCTTCTAACGCCTAAGCATCTGGATATAATTTCTTGTGTGAATATTAAATTATCACCGGCAACTCTATCCAGGTTGATTAATAAAATTTTAGCAAGCTGCTGATCAATAGTGTGCTTTCTATTGCATGCCACCATCTGTGATGAATATGTCATAACTGCCTGAATATACCGCAATATCAATCGCCTGAAAGCTCCTGATCGATTGAATTCATCTAGCATAAAAGAGGCAGGAATTCTATAAGATAAACCTTTTCCTATTACTATGGCTTTGCTGCATGTGGATACGCCACCTGTAAAGATAAAGAAGCCACAAAGTCCTTCATTGCCGACCTCTGCAAATTCAGCAGAGCTTCCATCGGAATAATCATATTGCAATGATATTATGGTGGATATTGGGAAGTGTACATAATTTATTTTTAAGCCGAAATCGAAAAGTACATCTTCTGTCGATAGACTTACTAATTCAATATGTTTTATCCATCTATCCTAGTCATCTTGAGGTAGTGATGATAATATTTTATTACTTTGTTTAATGGGTAATATTGTGTTTTTTATCATATTAATCCATCATTGTATAAATGTTGATGAAAAATTAAATAATAAAATATCAATAAAAGACCAATTCATCAATTACGTCGTTGACTCCAGGAGTTGCCCATGCAACATTGAGTATTAGTTGTCTTTCACTCCATGAATGGACATGTCCACTAAGGGTGATTGTTTTCTCATTTATAGAAACAAAAACCCTCTTTGAATTTAGTTTTGCCTGTTTAATTAAAATATCTTCAATTTCATTGTGCAGCAATGCTAGATCCACTTTGGAATTGACTTTTATTTGATTGAAAACACCCTTAACACCTAACAAGTGAATTAATGCGGCTTTTGCTGATTCGCGCTGATAAGGGCTATCAACTTCTCCGCTTATGATGACAATACCATTTTCGACTTTGACGTCTATGGGCTGGTTAGAGGTATTAATATTCCAATGCAGAGCGGTGAGACAAGCTTTCGCAATCTCAGCGTCAGACTTGTGGTGTTCAAAGGGCAATTCAACTTTGAGCTCAATTGCGATGGCCCTTACTCCTTTCACCCTTTTGGTAGCGATTTCAGAGTGAATTTTTTCTGCGTAACTTTTCACATGTCCCGAAAGTGTAGCTACGCCTTCCGACACTTGAACGCCAATGTCTGTCGCATTGACTGATGGTTCCCATTTAAGCTCTTCAATTATATTTTCTTGAATTGTTTGATCGGATCGCATATTTCCACTTTAATTTCTAAAGGAAATCTGAATTTAATAAATTTTAAATTCAGTCCTTGTTGTCAATAGTAATACTTTTTTTGATTTTATGTGTGCGATACCAAACACAATTCGTGTCTATTTTTTTATATAACTTTCTAATTATTGATATAAATCAATGTTGCTATTGATTTATCATATTCTTGAATTTAAATGAATTCAGAAATATTAGTTAGCTCTAATTTTTTTCCGTTCACTTCTAAGAACCCAAGTTTTGTCAGGCTTGCGAATGATCGGCTAATTGTCTCTTGTGAGACGCCAATCCATTGTCCTATTTCATTTCTAGTCATCGGTATGGTGATTGATGCTTGTGTTTTCTTTCCTAGTATTTGATTTATTAGTATATTTTTGATGAAATATATTAATCTCTCATCTGCATTCATTTTCGATATCATTAATATATTTTGGTTTGCTCTACTAATTTCATCACTTAATTTGATTATGAAATTATTCTTCAATTTATTTGAACAGCTAATTAATTGAATTATTTTAGAAAAAGGTATTACGCATACTACTGAATCAATAATTGCTTTGGAATCTGTGATGTGTGATTTTGCTGAAATTCCGTCAGTTCCCATGCAATTACCTGGTGTATGAAATCCGACCAGGTGCTCTTGTCCATTGGTGTTGGTGATAGAGCTTTTTAAAATTCCGTATTTGACAATGTGAATGTGATCGAACTTCGATCCTGCATGATAAAGTTGGTGTCCTTTTTTTATTATTTTTTGATAATCTATAATTTTGCTGAAATGAGATACCTCTTCGATACTCATATCTTTTGTTAAACAAGTGTGATTTGCTGAGCAATTGAGACAGCCAGTATTTTCCGTGGCTCTCAGCAATTGTCCTGTTTTTATTTGCATTAACATGTGGGTCCCCCTTTGAATTCTTTTCCAATATTTTGGTTGTTGCTTGTAAATTTCAGCAAATTTGTGGATCTACGGTTCAACGATTCACCAGATCGATCTCCTAGACCTATATTGATCTTTAAGCACCTACTGCATCAGATGGTCTTTTTAACCCCCTTAAAACGCCGATTGATGCGACGTTTTTTTTTTAAAATTGGAATTTCTAGTCTGATATTTCTGACAGTGACTAAAAAAATCATCTGGCACGCCTTTTAGGCGTAAATTTGCTTTTTTTCTCCTGTGGCTGCAAATTCCAGTCAGTTTTGAAGACTCTGTCCCACAAAGAGGTGGTAACTCCAAAACACAATTGCTTTTGAGGACGATGATGTAGCGCATGCCAAATTTTTCGGTCCATTAGCCAAGAGTTTTTAAGTCTTCTTTGGTGCACAAAGTGATGCACCCACGAGTAGATTGCACTTCCTGTAAAAATTCCACCCGAATAGGACAGTCCGAACCATATGGGTGTCCATATGTATGCTGGCCAAGCCACAAGTACTAGGAAAACCAACACTGTTACTGCAGTGGGTGAAGTGATGAATGCTGTTGGTCTTTGGTGATGTGCTTGATGCCAACCTTCGAACGGCTGTACTTTGTGCAGTACAAACCTATGGATCACGTACTCAAGCAGAGTCCATGAGATGAGGCCCAAAAAGTAAGAACCAAATGAACCGATTTGTCTGATCACTGGCCAAGTTGAAGCAGAGACAATAAGCCAGATTAACCAGATGATAGAAGTTATTGCATAGAACCAAAGGTCAGTAAGGTAGGCCTTGCGGCCATGCTCGAGCGTAAATCCCTTGAGAATAAATTTCGCTAGAGAGGACATTCTTAATTCCTCTGTGCTTCATAAATAAAGTGACGTGTGTAGGGATAGGAATCCTTTGTTTTCGGGCCAGGTCGAATGGCCAATATTTGATAAAGGCTGCTCCAGCCTTGTTCAAATCCTATTGCGCATCCTGCGAGGTAGAGCCTGTATGCTCGGAGAATTTTCACCGCTTGTTCAGCAGGCATTCTCTTGCGAAGAACAGATAGGGCGATATCAAGTTGTTCTTCTAAATTCCTTGACCAAGCCCAAAGTGTCTTTGCGTAATGAGGTCGTAGGTTCTCTACATCGACTATCTCAAGACCACTTGCCGCGACAGAGCAAATCACATCTTGAATGGGTTCTAGCTCACCACCTGGAAAGATGTATTTTTCGATAAAGTCACCCATGCCAGCACCTAAGTTGTGGCAATCGATCCCTCCAGATGTAATTCCATGATTTAACACCCATCCACCTGGACGCAGCAGTTTCAGGAGTGATTGGAAATATTCATTGAGATGAGCGCTTCCTACATGCTCAAACATTCCTACTGATGCGATCTTGTCAAAGGTTGTGTTCGAATCCAGGCATCTGTAATCTAGCAATCTAACTTGTACAGTCTCTTCAAGTCCCATTTCAGAGATTCTTCGACTCACATAGTCGAATTGATGTTGGGATAAGGTGATGCCCACCGCATGAACTTTGTAATGAACAGCTGCCCACAGCATTAGTCCACCCCAACCACATCCAATATCTAAAAATCTCTCACTCGCTTGCAGATTTAGCTTCTTACAAATCAGGTCTAACTTTGCTTCTTGTGCTACTGCTAGTGTGTCTTGTTCACTTTTGAAGTACCCACATGAATAAACCCGCTTGGGATCAAGCCAAAGTTCAAAAAATTCATCGGACAAGTCATAGTGAAATTGAATTTGTTCGAGATCTCGCGATGGTGTATGCGCCCTTCGGGATTTGATATTTGTCAGCTTATTAAAAAGCCAATTGCCACGAGGTGACTCTGTCGTAGGGTCTTGATTTAACAAGCCAACCGCAGCAGACATTAAATCTCTTACCTTGCCAGTGAAATCTGCTCGACCTTCAACAATGGCTTCTCCTAGGGCACCTAAATTTCCATCAGTGAGCTTAAGCAAAGTAGGTTTGTCATTGATCGATAGTCTGAGGTTTGCTCCTTTGGGGCCAAACACCTGACCTGATGGCAGTACCAGATTCATCGGTACCGGAAGTGAGCTCAATTTGCTATTCAATATTTCTTGATAGTCACGCATCCAAGTTGCATACCAGTGGGTTCTTTGTGATTCTGTTTGCATAGATATTTCCTTAGTATTCTTAAAGTCTTAGAAATTACTTGTGCGAGCTTTTTTTGGTGGCAGCTTCCTCATGAGCTTGGGCTAATGCGATGTTCTCAATAGCAATCTTCATTTGCTCGTGAACACTTTGGTTTTCAATGTTGTCTAACAACTGGGCTGCAGCGCGGTGTGCTTTTGCAGCAATTTCCAGATGTTCTGCTGCTTTTAAGTGGTGGTGTTGGTGGTTTGTTACAGAAGATTGAGCAGGTTTTTTTGATGTTGTGTGCGGCATATCCAGACTCCAAATTTTGATGTATAAAAAAGTAGCCACTTGATGTGTTTGCCATCTTGGCTACAGGTGTACTTTGATGCTCAAAACTTTTTGGGTCTGTTCGGTATTGAACTTAAGGAATCAGAAACGTTTCTCGGTCTTGACTCTGGGCTCGGGGCTAGACCTATGCTCCCTCCATCGTCAGAGAGATGTGTCGCAATTCATGAAAGCGGGACTAGTACGCGGTTTGCAAATTTGGCTTTGCAAATAAGTTGCAAGTCAGGCGAGCAACCTTGGTTTGGAACGCGCAAAAGATTTGAAAAAATCGAACCCAATTTAATATTGGGACATTTTTTATCCTGAGCCAGGACTGCATGTGATCGACTACACAATCAGCCAACGATCAACTATGCATTAGCGGTTGTTTGCCTAGGTGCTTTGGAAAATGCATTGTTGGCGCTAATCTTGGTGTCATTTTTAATTAATGACTCGACTAGCTGTTTTGCTGCTGCTATTTGAGAGTCACAATACTTGTATTCTTTTTGAGCGGCCTCAGAAAAACCCAACTCAGATAGCCGTTTAGCCTCTCTATTTGAGGAGTAAATTCTTAGCGCTAGCTCAGCAATTTTTACATGTACGGTGTCCATGTCTTTCCCCTAAATATTGGATCATCCTACTGGTGGCTCTCATTCAGGTAAGTGCGCTTGCACTCATATAGGATTGGTTTTCTTTTACTGAGAGTCGATCTTCTTTGATTCCTGAAATCTCCTAGGAGTGACCGCAGCAAGCACGCAAGACGGTACTTGAATTTCTATAAATTTCTTAAGGTGATCGGCAAAAATGACAACAACCGTTAATGAATTCATGAGGCAAAAGCTCGCATTAGAAATTCAAATTGCTTCGGCAAAAAGGGCAGAAATGAGCACCGCGATCTCAAAGGCAAGAAATTTAGTGAGTGAGTTTGGGTTGACCGAGGAAGATATTTTTGGAGCCAGCAATAAACGTTCTGCACGTGCGGTGCGAAGTCGGAATGGGTCCTCGAGTGATCAAGCTTAGCCTCAAACCTCGACGCTTGGCTGCGTCAAATTTGCTATCAGTAGAGGTCAACAATCACCGCCTTGGCACTAAGTTTGATACTTTCCCCATGCCCTCGATAGTCGTCACTGAAAAGGACGTCGAAGAAAAAACACCAAGTTCGTGTTTGGAGTCAGACTGAAGAGGCAAAATTCAAGATTAGTGTTTCTTGCAGAGTGCTAAAAATATTTGTCAGAGCTGCATCTGGTTTTTTGAAATCGATTGAGAAAGAAACGATCTGATGGGTATAGCCAGATGGGGTCATTTGTTTAGATACTAGGGACGATTGCAAGAACTGAGGACAACACTGTCCATGATCGCTACGAAGGTATGGCAAAGCTTGGTGGGAACGATCGATTTGCGGCGACCGTCTGTTTCGTGTTCTAACAAGCTGATCATGCCCATTCGTTTTAATCGCTTGATCAAACGATGAACGCTCTGTGGAGAAATGTCACCACAAGTTTTCATAAAACCAACTACGGGCACTGGTTCGCCAGCACTCCAAAGAACGATCAGTTTGTTGAGAACAGAAACTTCTAAAGGGGACAGCTTCGGAACGCTTGGCATTTCGAAGGCAAGTGCTGTCAAAGCGCAAAAGCTTTGGTATCTAGTTGCGTATTTATTCATCATTTGACCAATCATCTTCAAGCTAGTGATAACTGTCTGTGCGCAGCAGTACATCTGGCTTGAAACAAAAAATTGGATCAGCGTGGTCAGCTTCTTGCGTGGGGGGACTTCTTCGGCGCTTGACATCATCTCTGACGAAGACTGAGCGTTGATCTCCCACGTGATCTAAATCAATCTAGGCATTGCTTGTTCGGCCTACTATGAAGTGTCAAATTTCGAAGTGTGATCTGCTCCCGCTGCTTAAAAGTTCTATACACCTCAATGCATAAGTAAGTACTTGGGTGATGAGAGCTAATTATCGAAATAGCAGGCTTCATAGAGTGGTGACATTCCGATGAGTCAATCTTCGGAATCTATAAATGTGCAGGCGCTCGCATTTCCCTCAACAAGCTTTGTCTTTGAGGTCTCGTGAGATCTTTTTTAAAGTTAGGTTCTGAATGAAAAAAGGTCTTTTAGAGAGATTCGAGAAATATCAAAGAATTGCTTTGATGTTTCAAGGGGGAGGGGCCTTAGGCGCTTATCAAGTAGGCGTTTACAAAGCTTTGGAGCAAGAGGGTTGTGTACCAACATGGATTTGTGGTGTTTCCATTGGCTCGATCAACGGAGCACTGATAGCGGGTAATCCTCCTGGCAAGAGGCTAGAGCGCTTGGAGGAGTTTTGGTCACTCGTCACCAGTAGACCGTTGGGGGCATTTGAACCTGCAGAAAACAAGATGGGCAAATTGGCCACAGCAATTAGCGGTATGTCTACAGTTATGTTGGGTCAGCCTGGATTTTTTCAGCCCAATATTGTTAGTCCTTGGCTGTCGATGCCTGGCTCTCAATCGGCGATCAGCTACTACGATACCTCTGAGTTAAGGCGCACGCTGAGGAGGTTGATCGATTTTGATCGACTCAACAGTGGCGAGATCCGATTAAGTGTTGGTGCGGTGAGTGTGGAAACCGGCGACAACGTCTTCTTTGATACCAATTTGGAGAGGCTTACGGTTGACCACATCATGGCAAGTGGTGCTTTGCCGCCAGCCCTACCGATGGTCAAAATTGGTGACTCATCCTATTGGGACGGGGGCATTGTGGACAACACACCTTTGCAATATCTACTTGATCAAGAAGAGAGGCCGAGTTCTTTGGTATTTCTGGTTGAGTTGTTCAAAGCGGCCGGCGAGATACCTAGGCAAATGTCTGAAGTGGAAACTAGGCAAAAGGACATCACTTATTCAAGCCGTACGAGGCAGGCTACACATGGATTCAAGAAGGCACTTGAACTGAGACGAAAACTGGCTCACGCATACCAGCGCATTGCGGTTGATCAACTGTCGGAAGAGGAAAAGTTGTTCTCAGAGGCTTATGCAGAGGAGGGTGTCGTCAACCTCATTGAATTGATCTACCAAAGCAGGCGGGATGAGAGCAATACCAAAGACTATGAATTTTCCAGATCAATGATGGAGTTCCACATGGAGGTTGGCTACATGGATGCCCAAAGCATGTTGGCTCATTTGGATTGGCTTGACTTACCGTCAATTGAACAAGGCGTGGCGATTCACCGGCTGCACGTAGATGATTTGTCTAAGCGCCAATAGTTTTTTCATTTAAGGTTCGCCTCAATCGGTTGAAAGCTCTTGTGCTGCTGGGTCCTCTGATCAGTGGTCAAAGCATTTGGTCTTCGCGAAGGAAGTATCTGTTCGCGTATCGAATTACTTGGGGATCAGTGGGGTGGTCAACTGTTTCCACGGCGACAATGTTCTCTGCTGTTCGTGGCGCATGCTTCGACGCGTACTTTAGAAATTCAATCTTTGCCGAGCTTGGACCAATGATGAGGATCTGATTCACGATGGCCACAGATTCGATCACGTCTTTAAAGAATTTCGTGTCCAGTGGTGCGTTCCCGCTGCCAATTTCATTTGCCTTGTGGTGCAAGTGAGGATGTGGTGAGTTGCTGCGGATGATCTCGTTTTTGCTCTTATCAAAAAAGAATACATGGGCTTCTTTGTGATCGATCCAGATGACGGCATGATTTCTAGGCATCGCTAACTCCTTGGGTTGTCTTGAGTCCCGAGTCGCGAGTAGATCAGTGCTCGTGGTCAACATCAGGGTCGACTTATCGTAGGTCTCCTATGCGGCGGTGAAGTTGATGCGCATCAAGTTTCACAATTGAAACTGCTAGATGAGCTTTTTAGTTCTTGCACTCATACCAACTCCACCGCTGCTCGCATCTGAGCGGGGCTGGTGTAGAGGTAAGCAGCGGTTGTGCTGATACTGCGATGCCCGGCCAAAGTTTTCAAAATATGTATTGCAGTGCCCTTGTTAGCCAAGTTGGTTAAGAAGGACCTGCGGCCGCTGTGACTTGTTGCGCCTTCCAAACCAGCGCCTTCATAAAGTGCAGCAAACGTCTGAGCTAAGCTGTTAGCACTGAAGCCGTCTTTGATGCTTTTTTGACTTGCAAAGAAGGGGTAGGAGTTGTTGACCATATTCACAGAGTTGGCATAGGCCTGTAATTCAGCCTTGAGCTTGGTGCTGATGAACAGGGTGCGAGCGTGACGGCCTTTGGTCATGTCGGGTAGCAGGCGAATTTCCTCTTTGATGGATCCATCACTCTTCACAACGTCACTCCAACGCAGACTGGCTACTTCTCCAATTCGTAACCCTGCCCAGTGGGTGAGGAGCATCATTGCTCGATTTCTGGTTGCGTATTTACGCGTCTCAATATGTGCCAATAATTGTTCGATTTCCACATCGGTTAATGTTTTAGCCTGTGCCATAAATTTCTCTCCTCAACTCTAATTGCCTGTTTGTTAGACTTATTATGTTGTCAGATATTTAACTGGGCAACCGATAATGTGGCCAATTGAGTTGGCCTTTTGAGTCTAAATAGCGCCTAAGTCAGGTTCTGAGGTGGGGGAAGGTCACCCACCAAGTAAGTGATTGGCGAGGTGTTGAATGGCCAAAGTTCATGTAATCCCTGAACTTTGGCCATTTCCTTGCTTGATGAGAGTCTTGGGGGCCCGATTTTTTTTCATAATCTGGGAAATGAACAGCCTGTGGATAACTTTTTCACAGATTTTTTCACTAATGATTTCAAGTACTTAACCCCAAAACCTTTAGAAATCACACTTTTCATAGGTTTTTTAGATTTTCGCGCACTCTTTCAGTGCCCGTTTCATAACCCGCGTTTAAACGCCCTACAAGCGGCGATCTGGTGAACCAGCACCCTGCGCCTTCATACATCAATAACTTTGCGTTAATCCGCAGTCAATCCCATATTCTGCAGCCATTGCTTTGAGTCTTTAGTTGACCTCGCGCCTAATTCTCCACCCCCCTTAGATGTACAGACTGATTAAATCATTTGCTCAGCCAAGTTAATTTGTTATAATATCCACTTTCCCCTTTATCTTCACAAACGGAGCTTTTAATAATGACAACTGTTGCCGAACTCATCAAACAAAAACAAGCCTTGGAAGCCCAAATAGCCGAGGTCCAAAAAGCTGAGAAGAGCAATGCAATCGCTCAAGTCAAAGCACTAATCAGCGATTTCCAACTCACCGAACAAGATATCTTCGGTGGTGCCAAGCGTGCCCGCGCCTCTAATGCTAAGGGTGGCGTTGTCGCTCCTAAATACAAAGACCCCATGACCGGTGCCACCTGGACCGGCCGTGGCAAAGCACCCAAGTGGATTGACGGTAAGGACCGCGCTCAATTCGCCATTTAAGCCTTAATAGCCTTACTCAGAAAAGCCAGTCCCAGACTGGCTTTTCTTTTTATTGGCTGCACTTTCTGATCGATTCTCAACGCCAAGTTGAAAACCGCTTTATGACCATTGATTAGATTCCACTCCAATTGCCCTTTTTTCTTGAGGCCGGTCAAAAGAAATTGAAATACGCACTCAATTTCTGCAAGTTAACTTATTTTGAATATAACGATCCTTACACTGGCCAAACCACTCACGCGTCCCTCGCACAATGAACATCCAAGCCATCTGGGAGAAACTCCAAAAGCACCCCTTGGCAAGGATCGGCCCAGGCCTCGTCACCGGCGTTGCGGACGATGACCCAAGTGGCATCGTCACTTACTCCCAAGCCGGCGCCCAGTTCGGATTGGGAATGCTTTGGACAATGCCCCTCAGCTACCCCCTGATGTCTGCGATCCAAGTGGTTTGTGCCCAAATCGGCATGGCCACTGGCAAAGGCCTTGCAGCCAATTTGAAGGAAAACTTTCATCCAGCCATCGTCGTTGGACTCGTTCTTTTACTTCTGATCGCCAATGTCCTAAATATCGCAGCCGACATTGCTGCAATGGGCGAGGTGGCAGAGCTTGTAACCGGTATCAATTGGCACCTGATGACCGTCCTATTCGTACTCATCTCTTGGTTGCTGCTTGTCTTCGTCCCTTACCACCGTTATGTGTTTTTTCTGAAGTGGTTGACCTTGTCGCTACTGGCCTATGGGGCTGTACTCCTCACCGTCCACGTGCATTGGGGCGAGGTCTTCATGGGGCAGGGGCTGAACCGGTTTGGCTTTGTGCAAGAAACCCGCCAAATTGCGCCGCCAGATAGGCCTCGGCTTTTTCCAGCATGTAGTAGCGAAACGCTTCGGCGGCCGGGGACAGCAACTTGGATTGGGTGTGCACCAAATTCCAAGCGCGCACCACCGGCGCACCTTCCACGTCCAACAGAGCGATGCGCCCTTGGGTGAGCTCAATGCCGATGGTGTGCAGCGACAGAAAGCCCACACCCAGGCCGGCCATCACCGCTTGCTTGATAGTTTCATTGC
>Ga0208253_1000199_pt1 | contig 27045 bp, 44 predicted proteins | sample CryBogCBE10Oct08_FD_184573 | JGI IMG/M metagenome (GOLD analysis project Ga0208253, IMG submission 184573) | Freshwater microbial communities from Crystal Bog, Wisconsin, USA - CBE10Oct08 (SPAdes) | ecosystem: Environmental > Aquatic > Freshwater > Lake | place: Crystal Bog, Wisconsin, USA...
GTATTTACCTTTTATGTACCATAATAAGATTCTAATTCACCTAATACAATATTCATGCACATTAATTGAAACCGAGATAAATCATATTGATTATCTTCCATCATAGAAATGGCCTCAATAAGAGAATCACAATTATTATCGACACCATATTGATTAACGATATTCAATGCTTCATTATAAGTGGTTATTCCGATCATTATATCTCCTTATTGATTCAAAAACTGTGTGAACCGATTATCAAAACTCTCATAATTACCATTTTCTTCGGACCATATATCATAATCCTCTGTTTTATCGCCATTTTCATCTTCTCCGAATAATGGCTCATTATTCATTATGTAATTTTCATATACATTCAATGCCGACATAATCACGTCCAAATCAGTATGGGATAATACCAATTCAGTTTCGATACCATTAATGGTATCGAATTCGATACCATTAACCAGTTTAACCATTTTAATCATATTATACTCCAATTCACTCCGTTAACCAATCAAATACCAAAATACCGTTTGGATAATGCCTTATTCCGTTTAGGCTTAATAACCGTAACCCGTTTACCGGATAATAGAAAATCAATATGTGCCTGTTCAGAGATAATCAGTTTGGACTCATTATGCTTATAATCAGTCACAATAACTGGATTACCATTAAGATTAAGTGGTGCATATACAGGTTGATTAACCGATTCACATTTAGCATTATAAATTGCTTTATTCAATTCTGCCAATTGTTTTTCTAATTCAATAATGGATAATGGTAGACTTGCGTTCATTATAATACCGTCCTTGTTTCCTGATATGGATGGATTATAACCGAAAACCATGGAGTAGGTCAACCAGTAGTCCAGCAAACCGGTCAAGTATCCGATCGGCTGTTGTATGGAAACAACATCGGAAAATAGTGTTGTTCCTACGCAACAGCAGTCGCAAGCTGTGGATAACCTGTGAATAAGTCTTTTGGAGTGTAATGAGAATCATTCGCAACCAGGCAGGAAACCGTTTCACTTAGTCTGAAGGTGCGATTCCGGCAAAATTTTCCGAAAGTTGGCAAGCGTTTTTCGTAGGTTTTCGTTGTTTTTTTGATACTTTTTGAAAATTTTTTGCTTGCCTTTGAGGTTTATAGTATGTTATAATGGTCCAAACGTTTTCCGCCGGCACTTTCAGGAATGGCAGGCAGCCTCCGTGTGCATCCCGCTTGGCTTCGAATCTGGGTCCTATTATACCAGAACCAGAGGTACCGGCAAGCCCCTCTGGAATACTCCAGCAGTCCGGTCGAGAATTCCTGAGATGGTTGCCGATCGGCCATGGATCGGTTATAATTCATCCATACTAAACGAACAAAGGAACAGAAAATGTCATACACTCTCCTCTCCGTGCGTGAAGCCGAGCAATCCTTCGAGGAAATGCTGGACGAATGTAACCCAGTCCTCCGCATAGGGGCGCTGGAATTCTATCCATCCGAGGTGCTCCGCCGCCTGGACTATACCGCCTACCGCGAGGACTTTATCCTGTACTGCGACAGCCTGGCAGAGAATGGCATATACGTGAAAGACTATACCGACGACCAGATGGCGCCAGAGGAAGTGGAAGAGGAGTAAGCTCGGCGAAGCCTTCCATTATAGCACTCCATGGAGGTCCTGTCAAGGGCCCTCCAATAACACTACCGCCAGGTCGAGTATTCCAAAAGTCCTTGACGGATTCCCTGGTTCTGGTATAATAGAGCCATCTTAAACAAAACAAAGGAAAGAAAATGCAAAACCAACTGACTGTAGCACAATTGATAGCCATCCTCCAAGCACTGCCTAACCAGAATGCCTTGGTGGAAATGGCAATGAACCAAGAGTACCAGCAAGCCGTGGAAGCCGATGATATCCACGTGTGGTCCGAGGAACTGGTTATCATAGGCGAATAACACTACAGTCCGGTCAAGTATCGCTTGCAAATTCCATCCACTTCGGTTATAATCCATCCATGATGCAAATAATTAAAGACCTATTCCAAGCCGCAGTGATTGCCATGTTAATCGGTGGTCCAGTTTTCTTTTACATCCTCTTCCAAATGAAACCCTAAGGAGTACATTATGTCCAAATCTGTTCGCTTCTCTTATAATGACGTTAATGTGGTCACCAATGACCTAATCGAATCCATTCGGATAATGAATGATAATCGTGGATATGACCGCACGGATAATGCTAACTACACCTTAGGCTATATCCAATCATTATTGAATAGCCTTATAGCGGATATGCCTGTAACCAAACAGCACCAGATTATCGCTGATTTGGCAAAGCATACGGAATCCAAATTGAAAACGGCAGGAGTATAATATGGATAATCGGTTTAAACTCATGGTAATGGCTCTCATGGATAATAATCAGGAGGCAGTGGTATTATTGGAATATAAAATGACCAAATCGGTGGTTAATCGGAGAGTATATACGGAGAGAAAATAGGACCATTATAACATAATCGGAGGCTGGTGGCAAGAGCCACTGGCGTTTTCAGCAGTGTTTCGGACAGCAGTTGGTGGGGGCCGGTTGCCGTCTGGTGGGCGTCATGTAAGCAAATTTCGCCACCAGGTCAAACTCTTTTTTTCTCTATTTTATTTTTTCCGGTTTTTTTCGCCGGAACGATTTTCTCCGGAACAAAAAAGTCCTCCAGTGACGAAAAAGGTAATTCCGTCTTTTTCTTCCTAGGAATTTTTTCTCGGACCGGTTTCTCTCCAGGACCCTCGTCATCATCCAGAGGTACGTCTAGTGGCTGGCAGTAATAGTCCTCGTAAGCCTCTCTGGTTGTCTCCTCCCACACATACTCAGCACCTACAGATTCTTGGAAGGCCATCCATGATTTAATGTCGTAACCTCTACAGAAAATCTTAAAGCTGACTTTGGTCATAGTAACCGTTAAGACATAGTAAGAGTCACGATTAAATTTAGAGGTTAAGGGCATGTTGCTCATTTAATTCATCCAGAATTTTTCTCAGGGTTTCGTTGGACGGATTCGTTCTTAATATCATTTGATAGATAACATCTCTGATATCTGGTCTTTCTCTCCAGGTACCCACTAACCATCCAGTAGGGTTTCTTACACCCATAATACTATCTTTATTCTGTACATAGACAAAATTGGATAAGGATACATCGACACCACTGTCCCACAGTTCTGCGGACTTTTTATTCATGAAGTCTCTAAACTCTCGGTGAGTACCAGTGATAACGTAGTATTTCCCGTTCATTTCTTCTTGGGTTGGGACGGTTTCAGTCTCTCAGTAATAACCTTAGAGGTACCAGTCTTTTTGTCAGTGAACTTAGTGGTCTTGAATCCACCAGACTTATTCTTGTAGGTTTGTTTCTGTTTAGTTGCCATATAATCTATTCTTAATGGTTAAAATTTTTCTTCTACGATTCTCAGGAAGTTTTCTCATATCCTCTACCCAATTGAGCATACTCACAAGTTTATCTTGTGAATCTACAGGACCATGTATCTTTACATAGGTCCTAGTATAATACTCAATATCAGATACCGTAATCATTTCTCTTGGTTTTTTCTAATTAATTGTGTTTGACTATCTGGAGTGACAAATAATCTTGCTGCAATAATCTTGTTATATGTTGCAAAGTCAGTTCGTTGAGTAAATTCAATATACTTACCTTCTAATAACTTGTGTGCTATTTGTAAAGCTAAATCATGTTTGATTTTATCTTTGTCAATAAGTTTGTCTTCAAGTAAACTTTGATTAATGAACAGTTGAACCGTCAGCATCTCACCTCTGATAGAAATTGATTCTTGTTGTGGTTGTGGTCCTGGCCAAGGATATGCATTTACACTGATTGAGGGAAGTGGACCGGTTGACGAGAGACTATTACTACCGACAGCACCAAGTGTTGTAGTGGCAGATAGTTTTGTTCCAGGTGAGTTGATGCCTATACCGATACTGTCAATATTTAATGTAGTCGCCTCTCTTGGTGTATGAAGTATGCTATCCCACGAACCAGATAAATCGTTTGTTATTGCCATTAATAACTCCATCCTTTTTCTTTGTACTTGTCGATTCTTCTCTTAGGAACATTTAAGTTTTTTGTATTAACAACTAGTTTCTTGTTTTTAATGGATCGCCATTGATCCATCGAGACATACAATTGGTCCTTAAAAATGTCATAGTAAGGCATACAGTGAAGAAAATCAAAAGACTTGCGTGCTTTCTCATAATCAGAAAGTGTTATAAATTGCATTCTGTTTTTGAGAGTGATGGCATTTGGTGTTTCATAGAAACCAGTTGCATCAAAGACACCACCATATTCTGAACCAACATCATCAGTCATAATATCTTTGGCTTCGTCTTTGATTAACATGGCCAAATCGTGAATAGGAAAAACATCTCTGCACCAGAAGTCATAGTCCTTTACTTTTTCTCCATGGTATAAGGACGATATGGAACCTCCAGAGAGTATCAGTTGTTGTGAAAAACGTTCACGGACAGCAAAACGAAAATCATTAAGTAACCTAGTAACCGACATTTTAACCTTCAACTTCAGGTCTTTGCATTCCTCTTGGAATAACTGAGACTCTGGTTTGTCTCTGTTCAGAGCCGCTTTCATTCGTTCCAAGTTACTGATTAGGTCAAACGGTGTTCTGGTTATCAGAGGTTGGTGTGCTTGGTGTGGAATTACTTGCATGTGCAGTTACGTCCTTGGTTACAGTTACCGGTGCAGGAGTCCTTGGAAACCTTGGAAAACCAGGAATTAATCCTCGAAAACAGCAATGATATCTTCTTCTTTAATAATGTAAAACTCATCTTGATCCACCTTTGATTTGGTTGCCTTGTTCCAGTTGGCCAGTATAACATCTCCAACTTTTACGTCAAGTACTTCTGCGCCAACTGCAAGAACAATACCACGATTGGCTTCTTGTGGATCGGCACTGGACAAAACAATACCACTTGATGTCACGGTTTCTTTTTGTACCAACTCAATGATAACTCGGTCTTTTAATGGTGTAATCATAATTTTCTTTCTGTTTTTGTTGCGTTGCAACATTTATTAGTATAAATACTAATATCGTTACTACTAGGGTGGTTAAAATGTTTGCTTATCTTGCTAAATTAATTCAATTCTTTTCTGGTGATCGCACCAGCAATTTGGACCTTTATTTGAAATCAAAAAATGTCCAAAACACTGCTGAGATTGACTATTGGGTTCGTCAATGGGAAAAACACCAGCGTACTGCGTTCTTCTGATTTTACTCAGCTAGAAACGCTGGGCCAGGTTTATTCTGGCCAGCAACTTCCACATAATTTTCTGCAAGGCGTTGAGCCTCGTAAAAATTAAATGCATTGGTTACATGTGACAAACGGCCGTTGACATAAAACTCAACACGGTACATTCCATTGTGTTCCTGTAATACATCGGTGCGTTTGCCATTTAATTGATATGACATAATTACATTGTTCATAAAATTCCTTAAGCAACTAGTCCAATGAAACGGTTCAAGACCACTCGATTGGATTTACGATTATTGTTAAATTTGGAGAATGCAGAAACGAAACCACGAGTAGTTGCATTTTCTTTCACTTCAAACTCCGCATCTTCTTCAGTATCCAAACCTTCTGCATATAATAGGTAATACTCATCATAACCTTCAGAAGTAACAACTTGGTACTTATTATTACGGAAGTTTCTCTTGTATTCATCTTGTTCAGATGAACTTTTAGTGTCCGTAAAATTATTAATTTGATTATTATAATCCCGACCAGAAAGAATGTAAAAACCAATAACATGAGCATTGGTTCTATATTTCAACAGTTTAATATAAGCACTGGTTAATTCACGAGACCAACCTTCTTTAACATGTTCTTCATGTTTAGTAACTGGATCACGAATAACCATTGTGGCCTTTTCCATTTTTTGATAATTGTGGCGACCATAATTATCATAGGTGTACAATGATTTTTGGCCATCACCATCAGTCAAGAAAACTGTGTTTACAATTTGCAACCGATTCTTTTTACGGAACTCAGGTACAATTTCCATAGCAGCAACCACAGCTTCGTTCAAAGGAGTACCAGACAAACCAAACCAATCAGGTTTAATTGTATATCGTTTGGTAAACGCCAACAAAGCGGCTGCAGCATACGAATATTCTGATGCACCCATTCTACTTGACAAAAGATTCATCAATGAAAATTCAATCAAAACCATGTCATTATTTTTAGGCACAGGTCTTGGTGATTTGTCATAAGCCTGAGTAAAAGCATAAACCTCGTAAGGAATATTAACTTTCTTACAGAACATAACCAAGTTCAACAACTGGCGAATGGTATTATCCATATAAGTGTGCATTGAACCAGACCAATCGATAAACATAACCAAGCCATGTGACTTGCCGTTAGGTACAACTGAAATCTTCTTAAAGATATCTTCATTAAAACCATAAGAATAAATTTTGGACATATTCAGTTCACCAGTTTTAGCAACTGATGCACGTTTCATTTGATCCGCATTCTTACGTAGTTCAAATTCTTTCACCAAATAACCAACAACCTTTTTAGAGTCTTCACGCATTTTTTGGAAAGCCTTGACATCAATACCTTGAAGATCACCACGGCCTTGCATAGCATACATGTGGACTTTGGTTTTAACATCCAAGCGATGACGAGCCCACAAAATTTTGTGGTCTACGATAATATCATTGACGTTGAGCTTAGGAACATTACCGTAATGGTATCTTTTACCATCATTGGAAAACAATCTGTGTTCATTTCTACGGAATGAATTATCGGTATGTGAAACCGGTTGATTTGTGTTAGAGCCGGAGTTTCCGGCAGCACCATTTTGTTCACCCTTATTACTTCTACTTTCTGGAGCCGATGATTCTTGATTAGAGTTTCCAGAAGATTCTTCATTCTTTGATTCACCTTCAGTGTCTTGTCGCTCAGATTTTTGACCTTTGTCACTAGGTTTACCATTAGGTTTATCAGTTTTTTGTTCAGTAATCTCAGTTTCAATCTCATTTCCGTCTTCATCATACTCATAATCGTCAAAATTTGTTTTTTTCGAGCGTTGCTTTTCTTCTTCCGTCATTTGGTCACAGATTTTTTTAGCAACGGCAATGACATCATCATAGGTTACAGTGTTTTCCACTTCGTCCAAGATGATTTTTTCTTCATCCGTAAACAAAATGCCAAGGTCAACACCACCTTTGCAGTACAAATTGATGCGGTCAATGAAGTTTAGTGCATTTAAATTTTGACCTTGGGTGCCAAAAAAGTCTTTTGCAAGTAAATCCTTGTATGCACGAATGAAGGATTGACGCAAACCAGGATATTTGTTCTTGATTTTACGCTCAATACGAGAATCTTCAACAACATTCAGTACGGACATAGACATTTTTTCTTCAAATGCCTTTTTAAGACCGTCCAAAGGAGTATAAAGTGCGTGGCCAACTTCATGACCAATGAAAAGGTCGTATTGGTCGTTGGTAATTTCTTTGTTTAGAACAGGAATAGTCAGAATACGATTTTCCACATCAAAAGAAGCAGTGGAAACATTGCGTTGTTCGATATGGAGATTTTCGGTGGCCATAAGTTTGGCCAAAAGTGACTTAGATTGTGTTAGTTCCATAATATGTCCTAAAGAATATGTATCTATTATACATTAATTCCAAAGATTGTCAATAAGTGTTGTATTTTTACAACTAAATTTCGGTAATATAGAGGCAACCGTCTTTAACTTCAAGATTTAATTTGGTTCCTTCTACCCATCCAGTAATTTCAATTAGTTCTGGAGGAAAAGTAAGAATTCCATCGCCGGATCCGTCAGGAGCATCTTCAATAATTGCTGGCCAAGAGCGGTCATTCATATTGATGTTTAAGTTTTTCATAATTTTCTTGGTCCTGCTCGAATTGAGTGAGATTGGCCCACATTTTAGTGACTTCAATAAGACTTTTGACTGCTTCTTGGTCGACTTTAAGTGGTTCCATTAAACGGTGGTCACTTTGCGCTGAAAATTCTGTCATTTTATGCATCTCCATTCAAAAAATGCGACAAAGTTCGCTTATGCTTTTCTTTCCGTGCATTAAAAACGACAGGTTTATGCACTTGAACTGGTTTTATTGGTGTTCGACACACCGGACGTTGTAGTTTTACTGTAAAATTAAGTTTTTTCATTATCGCCTCATGTTTGAAATGTCTTTTGCTTGTTCATCCGTAAAAACCGGCACCGCATTGCTCTTATGCATGGTTGCAATACCTTTCATTGCAGTTCCTGTATAGACTTTTGGTGCAGATTTTGTGGCTGTGCCAAGTCCTGAGTTTAAAGATTCGATTTTACGAGTTTCCCGAACAAAAACGCCAGTAACCACTGGACTTTTGATTGCAGGACGCTGAGTAAATTTACTCAATGATTTTGGCTTCATATCTTCAATGGATTTTAACCATGCATCATACTCTGCCTGCTTAGCTTTAGGCATTTTGCGTTTTTTGGACTTTGGAATACTACCGTGAATAAACATAAAATCTCCGTACAAGATTTGTATTATACAGAGATTGAATGTTTTGTCAAGCCATGTGTTGTTTTTTTACAACACTATCGTCTTTGGCGTTTAGGTTCGGAATACCAGTCGGATTCATATGAATCAAAATATTTTGATTGTTTTTTTGATTCTCTCTGTTTGTCTCGCTTTTTACGTTCATATGTATTCTGTTTGAATTCATAATCATCGCTGTAGTCTCTTTCAGGGCGAAACTTAGCTACAAATTTTGACACTTACTAACTCCTATTAAGGTAACATTCCAGGAAAGGCTTCTTTAACAAATTTATAATCCAGACCACGGACACCTAAGTCTTTATTGAAAATACCAATAACAACTTCAGCCTCTCTAGGTTCCAGGTTCTGGAGATACTCTACGAGTAATTGATTACGCTTTTGTGGTGTGAGTTTTTCTGCGGTTGGATCACCTTTACGGAACATATACAGTTTCCGAATTTCGGTAGTCAACTGTGCATAACCCATTCCAGGAGGAACTTCTTTAATTTGATAACCCTGAGGAACTTCGTGGTGTAACCACTCATATTGTGGATGAAATGCCAATTCTAAAACTTGAGTCATTAATTTAGAAACATTTCTTTGCAATACCGCTAGTCGTTCCTTTTTATTTTTGGCCAATTCAAATTCGTCAAAAACTTCATACATATTTTTCATTAAAATTCCTCAATCACATCCATTAGGTTTGTTAGTTTATATTGAATAAAATAATTCAACATTTTCTGCTTTGTTGCAGGTTTAGTTTCTTCATATGTATTTATAATTTTATCACGGATTTCAACAGGTACCTTCTTGAGGTCAATTAGTGTTGCATTCCGAATAAAATTGGCTTTATCTGTTTCATTGTATTCTTCAACATCTTGCCACAGATACTTTTCCATAATTGCTTTGGTGATTGGTTTCTGTCGTTGGTCACGGACAAAACAATCGGCTGGTGAGAACATATTAGGAATACCGTCACCTTTATCTCCACGGATAATCTTTTCTTTCAAGTCAATCAACGGACTTTCAGACTTCAGGTATTTCTTCAATGCTGGATTGTACTGCTTGATATTACTACCATATTGTTGTAACTGCAAGAAATCTCCGTCACTGGACAAAATCAGGATCTTTTCATGTGGTGCATGACGAGGTACCAAGGTTCCAATGATGTCATCAGCTTCTGCACCTTCCACATCAATCACTTTATAAGGAAAGTTTTCTTTGAGTTCTTGTTTAAACTTGGCCAACAAATCAAATATTTGGTGCCAATCTAAGGCAGATTTTTCACGGGTTTTCTTACGGCCGGCCTTGTAGAATGGAAAGTATTCCTTGCGCCAGTATTTACGGTTGTCACAGCAAAGCACAACTTCACCATATTCATTACGGAAGTTTTTAAGGTGCATACGGAGAATATTTAAAACCATATGTCGGATTAAACCTTCTTCCAACTTAAAGTTCTTTTGATTGGAGATTTGAGCCATTAGTCCGGCTAAAAGGACCTGATTTAGGTCAACGAGAATCATTACGAATCCAATAGTTAAAATTGTACTATATCACACTTCTTGCATTTTGGCAAATGTATTGTTGACAAATTCTTCGGATGTTGTTGTTTTCCTACAAACAATACCAAACCAATTCTCTTTAATCATTCTGGTAATATATTCCACAGGTGCGGTAAGGATACCTTCAAACCTATCCAAGTCAATCATTCCACCTTCTTCATCTTCACGGAAAAGAATGATGTGGTAACAATCACCTAGTTCCGATCCATTTAACTTGGTGCCTCTGTCTTTGTAATTACTCGATTGAACATGAATGTTGTCGGATTCTTCCATGGGTAGAAAGAAGTAACTATCACTATCATTATCCAACACTTCTCGTAGTTCTGCCATTGTAGTCCTTAATATGAGACTTTCTCACTCTGACCATAATCCAGTCATTGTAATACTCATCACTTTCCATTACGTTGTTTGCGAATTGTTCTTTCGCCTCAAGGTAACTACATTCTCCTTTAGACTTGCAAAGATGTAGTATCTCTCGGCGGAATTTATCCTGGCCATACAGTATAACATCTTTTTGAAGTTTGTCACTACTTCCGTAATAAGTTTGCCAGTCTGATGGGACTTTTACTCTTTTCTTCTTACCTTTGACTTGTTTAGTCCTAGAGAACCAGAAAAGTTTCTTACCAATATACTTTTTGTTGTTCTCTAGGTTAGTTATCAGATATACGAATCCGTAACTATCGCCAATTTGGTCTTCTGTGAAATCAGTATCATTATATTGCCAGGTTATTCCCATTTGAGGTCATCTTCATCTAAGTCATCATCCTCTATATATTCTTCGGATAATTCTTCGATGGGATCACCACAAAATGGGCAAAACTCCGGCATTGGTTGTGAAACTAATTCTTGTGTATATTCGACTGTATAAGACGATTCACACTCTAAACATTCTCCAGAAATTACTTTGTTTGTCATTTTTATTCTTCTTATTATGGTTTAACAATTTATTTGGCCCAAACATCGGACCAATCTCCAGTCAAAGCACCTTTAGCATAGTCTGTTGCACGATTCTCAAAGAAATTTGTGTGCGTAGGTGCATTAATCATTTCTTCAACCCAAGGTAATGGATTTTTCTTCACTTTAAAGATACCTTTGAGTGATAGAGAAATCAATCTACGGTCAGCAATGTAACGGATGTATTTCTTAACATCTTCAGCAGTTAGTCCTTCCATTTCACCCATTGCAAATGCTAGGTCGATGAACTTATCTTCTAGTTCAACCATCTTTTCAGCAATGGTGTAAATGCGTGACTTCAATTCATCATTCCAGATTTCTGGATTTTCTTGAATGTAAGTGCGGAACAACTTAATCATGTTCTCAGCGTGTTGTGTCTCATCTACAATAGACCATGTAACAATTTGACCCATGCCTTTCATTTTACCATGACGAGGGAAGTTCAACAACATAATAAATGAACTGAATAGTTGCATACCTTCAGTGAATGCAGAGAATACCGCAATGTGTGTTGCAGTATTTTCTTTTGTGGTATTCTGTGCAGAGATATCCATAACATAGTCATGCTTCTCACGCATTTCAGCATACTCTAAGAATTCGTTGTATGTTGTTTCTGGCAAACCAAGAGTTTCAATCAAGTGTGAGTATGCGGCAACATGTAATGCTTCACGAGCAGCAAAACCCAACAACATCATTCTCATTTCTGGTTGCGGAAAGTATGGTAAATAATTATTAACATAACCACCAGCAACGTCAATGTCACCTTGAGTGAAGAAACGGAAGATATGTGTCAGAAATTTCTTTTCTTCTGGTGTTAGTTTCTTCTTCCAATCTTTAACATCTTCCATCATTGGAACTTCTGTATGAAGCCAATGTGATTGTTCATGTTTCAACCATGCATCGTAAGCCCAAGCATAATTGAATGGTTTGAAATAACTTCTCTCTGAAGTTACATCTTGTTTTGTTTTTTTAATCATGCTGCCCATTCCTTTAGTTGTTGTACAGATAGTACACCTGAAGAACGCTTCAGGATTGTTCCATCTTCTACCATAACTAAAGTTGGAACTGAGCGGATGCCATATTCTATAGCAACGTCAGACATAACATCAATGTCAATGACCTCAATTGGAACATCCAATTCAGCTGACTCTAAATTCATAGCCAAACCCTTACATGGTTGGCACCAAGAAGCTGTGAATCTTAATATTTTTTTCATTTTTTATCCTTAATCTAATTAATGTAATACTATTTTATCAATCTGTCAACAAAATTTAATAATAATTTATGATGACTACCATTATGATAGTGGCCTTTCATCCAACTATATGATTCATACCAATGTGGTTCACTTTCAGGATGACAACCAATTATACCAATGTTATTTTGTATAATGGCCATCGGATCACCGTTCATGTATCTTGCGACTGTTTCAAAATTTCTTTGATCTCCGACAACTGCAAATCCATCGTAAAAGAACATTCTTTCCCGTTTACCGTTCCAGTCAACTTCCAAGTTTTTTGCGTGAGGTCTTCTTGTGTCTGTTCCTGGCCGTCTAATGTACTGAACCGTATCAGAACCAGAAAGTATATCAAAATAATTTGAACCAGCCCAATATCCTCCCATGCAGATGCCGAGATAACTACCTCCGGCATGAACAAAGTTTCGTATGCGATCACCATTATTGGCAAAACACATGTCAAAACTGTTAGCATCACCAAAACCACCAGGGATAGCCACGGCATCCACGTTTTCAAAAAAGTCATCTTCGAGTTCATGTTTAGTAAATAATTTAAATTTATATTTGCCTGACAGAGCATTCATTATACCATTGTCTGATTGTACTGAACAATAAGGTTGATGTACAAACAAGGCAATGGTTTTCATTTATCCCTCACAAGCAATGCAATCATTACCTTGTGCAATTTGTGTCATGTCGATTTCTTTAATGACTTGGCGTTCAATTTTCTTGGACACTTTATCAGCCTTACCAATCTTCTCAGAACGACAGTAGTACAATGTTTTCAATCCTTTTTTCCATGCCATAAAATGAATAGCATGAACATATTTAATGTTAGCATCTGGACGGAAGAACAAGTTTAGTGATTGAGCTTGGTCAATATACACTTGTCTATCTGCGGCCAAATCAATAACCCAACGTTGGTCAATTTCCATCGATGTTTTGAATACTGCCTTCTCATCATCACTTAGAATATCCAAGTGTTGAACTGAACCATCGTTAGCAATAATACTAGACCAAGTGTCGGCGTATGTACCAGAATGCAGTCCTTCAGGTAAATTAAGTTTTTGTTTGATTAGTTTATCCAACCAACGATTCTTATTTAAAAATGAGCCCGATAAAGTGTCCTGACGGTAAGCATTAGCACGATAAGGCTCAACACTAGGGCTAGTATTTCCCAAGATGATAGACGAAGAAGCATTTGGAGCAATAGCCATAATATGACTAAAACGCTTGCCAGTGCCCCTAGCATCGGGAGCCTCCCCTCTTTCTTTACCCAATTCAAGATTCGCTTCATCTAAACCTCCTCTAATAGATTTAAACATTTTGTTATTAGCAACCTTGGCCATTACACCCTCGAATGCAATTCCGTTCTTTTGTAGATATGCATGAAAACCGAGGGCACCAATACCAATAGACCGTTCCATAGTAGCTGAATATCTTGCTCGTGATACGCTATCAGGAGCATTATCAATGAAATACTGTAGAACGTTATCAAGCATCTCAGCAACGTCCCGAAGAAAGGTTGGATGATCTTTCCAAGCATCATAAGTCTCCAAGTTTAAAGAAGATAGGCAACACACTGCTGTACGATCTTTATCTGTAGGTAGTATAATCTCAGAACACAGATTAGATTGATGTACCTTCAATCCTTTATCTTTTAGGTGTTGTGGTAACATTCTATTACTGGTATCAATATAGTGAATGTATGGTTCACCTGTATGCATACGCAATTCAAGAATTTGTTGCCACAAATGTTTTGCGGATACAGTTTCACGTACTTCTTTACTGTATGGGTCAACTAGATTCCATGAATCATCAGCATTTGGATCCAACATGCACTTCTCAATAATTTGCATGAAGTCATCAGTGATGTTGATGCCGTGGTGTAAGTTCAGGCAACGTACATTTGGGTCGCCTGTTGGTTTACGCATTTCTAGGAATGGAATAATGTCAGGATGACTAATATCGAGGTAAGCAGCATAAGAACCACGGCGAGTCCTGCCTTGACGATATGCCAGACTAGAGGCATCGTATATCTTGAGGTGTGGCATAACACCAGTAGATTTATCATCCGCCGAACGTATACCAAAGCCGATGCCAACACCACCACCAAACATAGACAACCAATTAGTTTCAGAAAGATTATCAACTAGGCCCTCCGCTGTGTCTTCAATATAGTTAAGAAAGCATGAAATAGGTAGACCACGCTTACTACGGCCGTAGCTAAGAATTGGAGTACTATAACTGAGCCAATGATTAGAGGCGTAATCATACAAACGCTGAGAATGTTCTGGATTAGAACCAAAAGATGACGAAACATATGCAAACCTTTGTTGTGGTGAAGTTTCATCTTCACGCATGTACGATTCTTTTAATCGTTTTATACCCAATTCATCAAATAGCTTATCACGTTCTAAGTCTATCTTAATGCCCATGTATTCCATATTATTCCTTATTATTATTTTAAAAATTGCTTCAGTTCTGGTGGTGTCCAACCTTCTGGTTTCAACACTTTACCGTCTTCTCTTTTATTCACTTTGCCTGTCTCTGGATTAATCTTAGCCAAGTTGGAACGTGCAACTTCATTCCATGCACCTTCTACATCCCAACCTCTCATATAACAATAACCTAGAATGACCCAAATCATATCCATACAAGCATCAAGTTCATCTACATCATAATCTGCATCTAAAAATTCGCCATACTCTTCCGTAATTAACTTGGTGTAAAGGCCTGCGTTTTGACTTGTCTTCTCTTGGTCACACGATTGAATAAATTTTACTACATCATTATACATTGATAAATTCCTTAATCATTGGGAAAACTGTTTCAATCACATCAGCACATGCCAATGCTACTTCTTGATGTTCTTTTTGTGTACCGTTTGCGCTTCGGAGTTGTATATAGTGAACCCAAGACCGCAAGGTTCCTGCCATATACATGCGTGATTTTGTCATGCCTTCTGGTAGAACTGCACGTGCTTGTTCTTTAGCAATTCCTTTATCCAAAGCAAACTGATAAGCATTTTGGCACTTTTCAATAACTTCTTTTTGGTAATTTTGCCACCAAGTGTGTAAGGCCAGGTTATCTGTCTCAATACTGTTTTGACGATTCTTAGTGTCCTGTAGTCTAGCCTCACGCAACTCAAATCCAAGTTGTGATGCATCAGCATAACGTTGGCTAAACTCTTGGAAAGAGAAAGAACGGTGACGTAGAATTTGTCGTGCAATGTCTCTTGTCGTTTCAATTTCCAAAGTCAAGGAAACCATCTCCAATGGCGACCAATGTTGATTCTTAATCAAGTATCGCACCAACTTTTCGGATGTCTCCTTGTTGTTTTGGTTCTCTGGATTAGACACTCTTGCTGCATAAGCAATCTGGTCTAACAAGCTGGTCTTGGATGGTACATCTACACCCATGATATTCTCAAAAGGACCTTGAGAATAATTAATCAATTTTACATTCATACTATACTTTCTTCCAGTTTACAAATTCCATTTTTGCACGTAAGTTTACAAACGTGTTTTTCTCCATTATATCATGTAATTCTTCAATGTCAAATCCTGTCAAAAGCATGTCATTAACATCTTTGTCAGTAATCATAGGAGGCCAAATAATCACGTTGAAGTGGTTATCGATGGCCTTTTCCATCAACTTTACAATTTCTTTATTTCTTGGTTCATTATCGTAGACCAATACCAGTTTTGATTTGTCCAAGAATTCTGCTGCCGATTCCAACGAACTACTTGCAACTGCAACGGCATTCTTGATAAACATTGAATCAATCGGTCCTTCAAAGACATAAATCTTCTCTTGTTCGTTAACACGGTCTATACCAAACATGCGTGGACCTTCGTCCGTTAGTTTAATTGTGATGTAACGTATCTTTGACTCACCTAGAGCACGACCTTGAAACCCTGTGATGTTTCCTTCTTTGTCGTGAAACGGAATAACAAGTCGTTTGTCACCAGCAATAATATCTTTCTCAATACCAAACGAATCAACCAAAGCCTTGAAATCTTCAGCGTAGTATAAGTTACCATACATGGATGTAGGAATCACACGGTTAATTACATACTGTTTGGCAAAATGTTCATCAGGCAATTCAGATATTTTAGGTAGGTCTAGACTTTTCTTGAAGGTGGGTTTAACTGTCAATTCTGAGAATGTAGGTTCAGGAGAGTTTGTGTTGGCTGATGCCTTGTATAGTTCTAGAGAGTATTGTTCTAGAAGGTTGGTATCAACTTGTTTGAGGAAGTTATAAAACGAGGTAGATGCACCACAGTTATGGCACATGTAGAAGTAGTTGTTACCTTTTCGGTAAATATAACCACGACATTTCGATTTGTTTTTTTGGGAATCTCCACACAGAGGACACCGAAAATTATAGAGGTCTTCTTTCTTTTTAGAAAACCTCAGTAATTTTGGCGACACTTGGAGGAGGAAACTACGATCAATGTATACGCTCATAATATAAAAAAGAGAAAATTATCCGAACAGACTTCTCAGTGTATCAGGTTTGACATGAGAAATCAACCATGACATTACAAGTATACCACCCGCAACCATCCACTTCCATTGCAGAAGCTTATCTAAGGATTCTTTTTCTTTAGTGTTGTGGTCCTGCATTTCTTTACGGAGAAGCTTAATTTCATCCAGTAAAGTTTTTTCGGTATCCTGGACCTTGTCTAATACCGCATCTATACGACCATGCAATTCATTAATGTCGCCGTTGGTTTCAAGTCTTCTCTTATCCATATCATCATACACCTTTGCAATGTGTCGGTCGTGCTGATCCACAAGTTTTTCCATAACTTTGTCCATCTTATTACACAGTTCTGTTATGGTTGACACTTGAGACTTTAAAACACCAACGTCAACATGAATTGAATCTTCAACCATTATTTTTTGTCAGGGATTTTGGTACCATCTAGTTTTTTGTGGATGGTAATTGTTTTGCAGACTTCTTTTTCTTTTTGTGTCTTAGCATCTTTAGTGGTTTCGCAAACCTTTTTGGTTTCGGCTTGAACTGCGCCAACTGCCATTAAAGATAAAGAAAGGGCTAGAATAATTGATTTCATTTTGGTTCCTTAGATTTCAGGTTGTGGAGCTGGAGGGGGAGCAAGCTTACCACCAAATCCAACTACCACATCTGAAGATGGAACACCGGCATTATCTGATGAAACTGGTGCTGTTGGCAAGGGGGTAACTGGTACAATTGGTCTTGGTATTGGCGCAGATACTGGAGGTGCTGTAAACACAGGTTGTGAAACGGGTGCTGCCAATGGCGCTGGTGAGACTGGTGTTGGTCTGTTTGCTGCATCTAATGCCTTTGCTTTTAGGTCTTTGTCGTTACCGGCCAACATAATACCTGACAATGTACCTGTCAAGAAAGTGGCAATTGGTATAATCATTTCAAAGAACTTCTGGTCAATAGGGCTGATAGCGTTTAACGGCTGTGTAATAAAGATGATAGAATAAAGCACAACAAAAACAATACCTGTCAAGGTCAATGCTAGACAGATACCGATGAAGAACTTCAGACGAGCCATTAGCTGGTCTTCGGTGTATAGGAATTGTTCGTTATTTTCCACAGTTAACTCCTTGCGGCGGTTTTCCTGCTGTTGGTGTTTGGTTGACTGGTGTAGCTGGTTCAGGCGCAGGCGGACCCAATCTCGGATCACGCTGACCTTTGAAGATATGTTCCGGACAAGTCCTTGTGACATCACATATAGGCGGTTTACATTCCTCTTTATCCCAGTTCTTAGGATCCTGACAAGGGTAACGAAACTTATCACCCCCACACATAGCAAGAGTAAGTGGTAGTATGAGTAAGATTGCGGCATAAGCAAATAGTTTTTTGTCGTGCATGTTACGCTCCTAGAACGGCCATAACATGATTATAATGTTTAATACGGTCATCAAGACCAATAGTGCCACCATTGATACGTTTAGTCAATGTAATCATATCATTCTTATCAGCCCATTGGTTTAGGTTATTAGTTTCCCAGAACCAACATGCTGATTGTGCAGCACCCTCAAATGTTTGCATATACTCAGCTGCTTCTTCTGGTGATATACCAATACTTGCAGCAAACCAGAAATAATTGTCTTTACCTGTAGTCTGAATTAGACCACGACCACAGTAACGGTAACCATCACCAGACGCTTCATCGCCGTTACCCATACGGTTGGCGTAAACACGGTTGGCAATCGCTTCCTGTTTGTTAGGCATACTCGCATATTGATTTGCAAGTTCGTCTGTAGGAAAATACTTTGGAAAAATCTTACGTAGAGTTGCCGCTTTGTAATTTAGATTCTCTTTCAATGCGGTGAATTCAGCAGACTCATGGGCACACTGAGCCAAGAACGCAGCGATACGTTGTGGTGTATCGATCTGGTAATCTGGCAATAATTGTTCTAACGCAGAATACCAATGGTCAATGTATTGATTCTTTGGTAGAATTTGTTTTAGTTGTGCTTTTGAAAGTTGCATTACTTAACCTCATCAAAAATCTTCTTTTGACTGTTGTACCAATCTATCCATGCATCAACTTTAGAAGAGCATTGGTGGTATAATGTATAATTATTTACAACTGTTTTTGCCACATCACTGAGTTTGGCCTCGTCAGATAACTTATTTAGTTCTTCACAATTTGTCTTTAATTCAACAGGTGCTTCTGGAAATTTTACGGTCACAGGAACAACAGTTGAACAACCAGTGAGTAGAATTAGTGATAATAGTGTATATTTCATTTCTCAGCCGCCTTGTTCAACACTTCAATAAATTCTTTTGGTATTGTGCATTGATTGTCATACTTGACTATTTCACGGTCAACAAATTTGACAATATCATCACCTTTTTCACGATAGTATTCTCTCTTGGTGACAAACTTGGTCACAACCGTCTGGTTTGCTTCTTTTGACTTTTCTTCTGCGACTGCAACCTTGGCTTCCATTTCTTTTACTCTTGCAATCCAAACACTCTCATTATAACTTGCACCAGACATAAAAGTTCCAATTACGACAAGTAATATGGAACCTATTTGTACTGGAGTTTTGTAAAGTGATAGACCAGGAAGAAATTTTATCAAATAGGATGCGGCATAACCAATTACACCTATTAATAAAACTGCATAAAAAAACCAATCAGGAAGCCATTTTAATATCCACATTTTTACACCTTTGGTGGTTTTCTAGAACCCATTCCCATCATTATGGGGTTGTGTGCCTTCTTTTTCTTTAGATAAACACCAGGTTCACCAGACTTACTGCCTGGTGGTTGACCCATGCCTGCAACAGCACCACTACTTGTTACGTTTGTTGGACCTGCTGATACAGCTCCAGCACCCATACCGTCTTCTTTGACGAATTGTTTAAAACGTTTCATTAGCAGTTCCATTTTCTTAGTGCTAGCGCTTTGCGAGTTGGTTTACCGTCCTTCTTCATAGGACCTTTCATACCACCCATTCTAGCACAGAAAGATTTACGGCGATTAGCTGCCTTAGAACCTTTTTTAAGTTTTGATGGAGGTGTTGTAACCGCCATCTTTAGTTTTGAACCTGGATTCTCTCTACGATATGATGCAACACCTTTGCGATTCAAACCACCCTTAGGGTCTTTACCTTCTTTACGGCGCCATGCGGCAGACTCATAAAGTTCTTCATCCGAAACGTCTTCTAGGTCTTCCCAAATTTGTTCAGGATCGATGTTATGTGTCTCTGCAATCTCCATGACCAGTTCTTCAACGATGTCAAACATTGCATCTGGATTGTGTTCTTCTTTAAGTTCACTACGCATGTAATTGGCAACAGTCATGATGTAGTCTTCTGCCAATGTAATTTTAGATTCAACCCATTCAGGTAAGTCCGTTTTGTCACCAATCAAGTCCATCATCTCTTGTGCATTGTGCATGATGGTACGTAATTGATTGATGGCCATGTATGGATCAGAGTATTCTGGATCTTTTTCTTCCATTACACCTTTCTTCTTCAATGTGTTAGGATGTGCTAGACCTTTTTTGACTTTTTCTGCCTGACTCATCTTATCAACTTGCTTGCCAAGTTTGGTATCAACATCATACCAAGTCTGTGGGTGTGGTTTTTTATTGCCTTCCGTCACATCTTCAACTTCTTCCGGTACACAATTTGGAACTGTACGTCCACCTTTTTGTTTTGTACCAACAGGATGGTATCCAGTCCAGCATGGATTACTGGTTCTCAAAGATTTCTTTTTTTCTTCTTCTCTGATTTGTTTGAAACTTTTCATATCTTCCTCAGTATATCTGCGACTTTCATGTCCACTGGAATTACGTCCGTTATTATATTCTTACCTTTAATACCTTTAACGACTTCAGGTAATATGTTTAGATACAATAAGAAAGTCTTGAGTACATCATAGTCTTTCTCATCTATTCTAAAAAACAATATTCTTGCCGTTGCTTCAACACCAAATACATTGTTCAATAATATAATGTGATTAAGTATCAACCTTTCTTTCAGGTTCTTAGTCACCTTATATCTGCGAAGGAGCCTTTTGAGATACTTAGTTCTTTTCAAGTCTCCTTCAAATTCCGACATAAGACAACTAGTGGATGTGTAACACTTAACCGCATACATCACAAAATTGTCTTCATTCAAATCATCAAACATAATGTTGGGGCAAAAGCCCCATCCTTATTATAGACCAGTGAATGCTTGTCCCCAGCTTGTATTGCCGGAGTTAGTATTGGAAGCAACTGGACTGGCCAAAGCAACCAATGTTTCATTGATGTAACGAACTGTTCCATCATTGTTGGTTTTCTTTTGGATGTGAACCCAACCTGGATTAACACTACCGAAAGCAACAGTGCTGTTTGCTAGACGAGTTGGTGTTACCAAAATTGTGTCTGCACCATATGTTTTAGTCATTGTTTTGTTTGTGTTATAAACAATAGCTTTGTCAAACTCAACGCCATAACCTGCACTTACAGTATTAAATAATGCTGTACCTAAAGTGATTGTATTACCACTTGTGGAAGCAACAGTTGTGTTAGAAGCAAAGAAACCTGGAACACCATTACCTGCTGTACCACCTGGAGTTCCAAATCCGTTTGCCCAGAAATAGACATATTGACCGGCGGTTATACCAATATTGGCTACGTTATTTAATCCACCATCATTGTAAGAAACTTGGATGATTGTATTACCTGCGGTATTGCCGGTAAGAATGTAAAGCTGAACGTTTTCTCTTGTTTCACGTTCAACATCCATTTTTGGTTTGCTGATGTGTTTGTCGTTATTTGACCATGCTGACATTTTTATATCTCCTTGAAGGGTAATCTACCTATTTATTGAATTGATTTTTTGCCTGTGTTTGTGGCAATATAGTCTGGTTGTTTGCCACGATTTTTCATCATTGGATCAATTTCAATCGTGTCTCGTTTCTCACCAGTGAGAGTAGTTCCACCTTTTAGAACCATTCGAGCATTGGTTCCTTTTTCATCATCATCGTTAACCTCTTGTTTTTTAACCACTTTTGGTGGTTTAACATTAGTACCTGGACCCTTATCGTCTTTTTCATGGTCATACATGTCTTCTTTTAATCTATGTTTTGCATAGATTTCTTTGACCATTTTGGCAGCCTTAGATTTCTTAGGTGCAACATCGTTGGTTGTATTTGCACCATCAAATGGAGATTGAGTGGCGCATTGTGGATCATTGATGTTATCTTCTTGTCTTAACCCAGTTTTTGCTGGACTATGCACAGTTTTGATTATACCATCTTGTGCAGCCTTATTCAATTGGTGTGCTCTTTTACGGGTTGGTGAATCTGAAACGTGTGAACGAATTTTTTTAACTGAAATTGGATCAGTTTCTTCTTTCACGGATGACTTTTTACCTTTTGCGGCTTCTTCTGGAGAATCATGGAATGTGGTAGTCTTGGTTGGATGTGAAGAACTGCCACCGGCAGCAAAATACTTACCAGTTTCACCATGCTTCATAATGTTGGCATGTTTGGTGCCATTTGAATGCCATGAGTGACCAACAAGTGTATGTCCTGCGCTTGTTTTAGAAGGTTTACCATGAGCCGGCTCGTAAGTTACGCCTTCATCGATAGTATCCTCTTCATAAATGCCGTGGTCACGTTTCCACTTATCAAACTCACCAGTCTTTGCTTGACCAACTCTTTGGTTTTTGCTTACATAATTGATATTGTAACCTTTAGCTTTGTAAAACTTGGATAATAAGTCTGCTCGGCGTGAGGTCACATTTTCTGGAATTTGAAGGCCGCCACCTGCACCGGTGGCAGACCATGGATCACTTGGGTCCACATTTCCTTTGGAAGGTGGTGCAGATTGTTTTGCAACACCTTTCACCACATCCTTCATTTTAGTCATGTTTCTTTTCCTCTGAAGTTCCTAGTTTGCCCATAACTTCGGTTCTAATTTTTTTAAAAGATTTGTGTGCCAATTCTTTTGCAAGTTTCATTGGTGTTCTTTCTTCTTCCTCAACATTCAACTTAACTTTGTAAGAAAGTGGTTTGTTGTGATAATCAGCAGGAACTTTTACACGACCTTTTAACGTATCAACAGTTTTGGTTTTCATGTTTTCGGTTGGATCGATATGCACATCCTCTTCTTCGCTCATTGTGCTGATACCACCAAGGTTTTCATGTTTCATTGCTTGTTTTGTAGCAGTTGCGTACATCACATTCTTAGCACGATCACCATAACGTGATTTGAATCCTGCCAAACCTTTTTTCATAGATTTGACAATCTTTTCACGCTTTTCTTTTTCACCACTAGTCATGTGGCGTTCTTCTTCCTCTTTGTGCATCTTGTCAACGTGTTTACCGACTTCTTTGTCAGCAATTTTCTTTGCTTGTGGTGGTGTTACACAATCACCTTCTTCTGTCATCTTGTGAGCAGACAAATGAGTTTCTTTTTCTTCTTCTTTCTTCAAGGCAGAAGGTTTAACCATTTTTTTAACAAGTGCTTTGTCTTCTTTCTCATCCGGATGAGATTCTTCCTTAACTGCTTTTTTGGTGTATACATCACCAGTAGAAGTTTTCTTGTGCTCATGTCCAGTCAACTCACCTTTTTTCTTAGGCAATTGGCTCATGTATTTACCTTTTAGAACGTCAAAAGGATTAGAAGATTTCTTCTCATCTTCTTCTCTAACATCAGCAGAATGACCTTTTGCAGCAGCTTTATCATCTTTTTTCTTTGCAATTTCTCCACCAATTTTTTCTGGAGGAACCATACCTTCAGAGTGGTGTTTTGCGGTCACTGGATATCTTTTACCTTGAAATTCAAAGTGGGATTGATTTGCTCTTTTAGCAGCATGTGCAGCCTTATGAAAACCAGTTTCGTCTAATTCTGGTTCTAAAAGCATCTTTTTCTTTTCATCAGCTTCCATGATTGCTCTGGTTGCATCAACCAATGATTGTGGTACTAGAGATTTAGTAAACATTATTTTGCTCCTGTTTTATTTTTGATCCAGTTGTCTGGTGTTTTTCCGTGTTTATCTTTAAAGTGATTATGTAACTCTTTACCTGTAACCTTGTGTTTCTTAGAAATAGTCAACATTAATTGATTAATTGTATCATAATCGTGGTCTTTCAATTCATTCAATCCTTTTTCCAGTTCTGCAACATGGTCTTCTTTAATCTTTTTCTTTTTAATTGTTATACCTGATTGGCCAAACTTTTCTGATGGCTTAACAAAGTCTTCCTTATTACCAGCACCACCAAGAGTGCCACCTACACCAGAATCTCCTTGACCAAAATCAAAGATTGATTCCTTAAACTTTTTCAACTTTTTATTCTTTTCTGCTAGTGGATTTGGGTTTACGTTTCTTGGTTGACCAGCAAAATTTGCAACATCATCGTTGCTAAATTCTCTTTCCTCACGGTATGTAGAATCTCCTAAACCTGAACTAGCAGCAGCACTTTGTCCTGCTGCTCTTGAGTTTGTTGTTGGTCCGATTCCACCAACGTCAGCAATCTTTGCGGAACTTAAAGACTTGTCACCAAATTTCTTTCTTTTGATTGTGTCTGCGTCTTTATTGAAGTTGTCTACTTTTGGTTCTGGTTGTTTAACTAATACAGGACCTTTATCTTCAGTATATGTGCTACCGCCACCAATTTTAGGTGTATAACCTCCATTAGGTTTGATATCACCATCTCTCACATCATCTCTACGACCTAGTTTTGCTGCAAATTGCATAACTGGACTATTGTTATCTTTCAATACATTTAAACCTTTAGATGTAAGGTTTGACTTTTGAATAGACTTTGCACCAACTTTAGATTCATAGATTTGCAAGAATTTATTTGCACTTGTGTAGTGTATTGAACCGTTGTCCAAGAATTTTGTTGTTTCTGTAAACAAGTCAGCAATATCACTAACTTTTTCTTCTAGGTCTCCAGTGTTGTCGAAGCGAGAGAAACTTTCAAACAATTCGGAAAAATGTGTAATATTCTTTTGTGCTTCTGTCCAACGGGTATGACGAATGGATTCTACCATCATTCTAGACAATAAGGTGTTTCTTTCTTGGCTCACTTGGTCTGTTGTGTCAACAAATACCATCATGGTTTTGTAACCCAATTCTTCCAATTCTTCTTTGATTTGAGAAATCTTTTCATAATCATCAGCAGGACCATTAATGATAAGTGGACCACGTTGACGAATTGCTTCCATCTTAGGATTCATAGAACGCATGGCCAATTTGTGCTTGTCGTTCATAATGTCCATAACTTGTTGGAAGTTTAATTCTACAATGTTTTGTTCTGCAATACACTCACGGATAACAACATCTTTACCAGAACCAGGACCACCAGTAACAAAGATTGCTTTACCTTGTCCACGATTGGTAGATTCATGCAATCCCATGCCTTTAGTTACATCATGAAACAATTCTGTTGCATGTTCTGGATGTTTCTGAATGTTTGTTGGTAGATTCTTTTTGAATTCTTTGAAGTTACCAGTTTTGACATGGTTACGCATGTCAGTACCTGATATACCAGGTTTACGTTCACCAGTTGATTGTTGTTCGATATGGTCAAACTTAAAGTATCCGTGACGACCTTCTACACCATTATACTTTTTCAAGAGGTGATAATTTGCTGATGCATCTTCACCGGATGCAACGATGGCGTGGGTGTAACCTTTTTTATGCATCAATGCAGCATGGTGCAATAGTCCTGGTGCTTCTTTTGTAGCAGGAACAATGTTTGCATCTGGAAAAGCACGCTTGATGTGCTTCATTTTCGTCTTAATGTCAAGTGGGTTTTTCTTGGCATCATGAGCATGTGAAGCCACAATAATGTGGTCTGCGTGGTTCTTTTTAGCCAAATCTTGAATACCTTTGACATTTTCCTCATGACCCTTAGTTGGTGGATTCATGCGGCCAATTGCCAGGACAATCGACTTGGTCTTTTCTTCTACTAATTGTCTAAAGGATTTCATCGTGGTCTTGCCAAAAAGTTAAGTCTGTTGAATTCTTGTCTATCATTTAGTTTAGAAACTTTACCTTTGTGTGTTGCAACGAAACCTTCTGGTTTAACTGATGCATCACCAACTGTATGTTCTAAGCCACCTGTATGTCTTGCTAAAACGTGAACCAAAGAATTTTTTGCTTGTTGCAAGTGATGATGCATTTTAAAGAAGTTCTCATAGTGTTGTGTATTGTTATCAATATGTTCAACGTGAGCTTTCTTTTCTGCTTCTTTTCTAGCAATCGCAGCAGGAGTTTTTACTTTAGCAATATCTTTGTCATATTTAGCTTCGATAGATTTCTTTAGTCCACCAACACTTGGTTTTTCACCAGTTCTAATAGTTTGGTTAATATGTGTCTCAATAGGACCACCAGCATTTCGGTGTGGCTCTGTGGCTGCATACATTTGTTTACCATGCAGATCATGTAGAGCTTGTGCTGATGCCAAATGGTGATGGTATTGCTCATCATCATGTTTGGACATCATAACTTTAGATGTGTCATGACCGGGTTCTCTATGATAGACATCCGGATGGTTTTTAAAACCAGACAAATCTGGATGAAAATCTGCTTTCATGTCCGCTAAGGTTTTACCATGATATTGTGTGTGCGTATAAACACCAATCTTGGCTTTACGAATCTTTTTACCTTCTTCAGACTCTTTAGGTGCAGAATAATTGATTGTGTTTGGTTTGAAGTGAACTCTACCGTCATGTTCAGTCTTATCACCATGGCCAAACATCATATCACCTTGATAAACACCAGTTTTAGGTGTAACTTTAGGTAGATGATGTAATGCGTCTTTTAGTTTAGCGACCAGACCTGGAGCATGTCCATGGTTTAATTCGATGTCTTTTTCTGAGTAATTAACTTTTGGGTTTACATTAAAAGCAGATTTGGAAGCAACAAAAAACTTACCGGTTTCTGGATGGTGACCGTATACGATACTTGGTGAACCATCGTGTTTCATAGTCAAAGTAGGATCATTTTTGCCTGCTTTGATGTGTTTCCTAACTTGATTCAATACTCCAACCGCATGGTCAAATCCTTCTGAACCACCATGGATAGCATGATCTTCCACATGCGTAATGTGTTTCAGCTTGGACTCGTCAGCTTCCTCTTTAAGTAGAGATTTAAAAGTTCTCATGTTTACCTTTAGACATTGCAATACACTATGATTGCCATGAGGGTATTTATATAACTTTTTAGTTTATAACCCTAAACTGTCGAGAGTTTGGGTTCGATACATAGTCAATAATTTTCAACTTGGCCATTGCCTGCC
>Ga0208253_1000202_pt1 | contig 26940 bp, 45 predicted proteins | sample CryBogCBE10Oct08_FD_184573 | JGI IMG/M metagenome (GOLD analysis project Ga0208253, IMG submission 184573) | Freshwater microbial communities from Crystal Bog, Wisconsin, USA - CBE10Oct08 (SPAdes) | ecosystem: Environmental > Aquatic > Freshwater > Lake | place: Crystal Bog, Wisconsin, USA...
CAGCAACACGTTTGGGGGCAATAATAAGTGTAGGACCATCAAACTGCTCCGCCAGTATCGTCAATGATGTCGTCGTCTTGCCCAAACCCGGGGGTAGAAATAGTCCCAAGTTGGGGATGGATTTCGCCTTCCCAATTATCATCGTCTGATATGGGTGCAGGTCTGAGCGATTCACAAATAAATTCCTCTACATCATCAATTGATTTAATTACAGTTACGGGAAAGCCTTGGTCGGCTAATTCTTTAAATACTACTTCTTGGCGCTTGCTCAATTTTCCCGTCGCTGTCTTCAGCTCCACGAATGATAGCTTGGATTTCAGCAGGACTATGCGATCCGGTACCCCCGTTACGGTTGATATAAACTTCAAGCTCATTCCGCCCTGTGCTTTTACCATTTTGTTTAATCTTGCTTCGATTTGTTTTTCTAGCATACTTGTCCTTTTCATGCATACAGATTTTAAATATTTGCTGTGCAAGATGGCCAGTAAGGTAGGCTCTGGTCTCGCCTTTAAATCCTTCGTCTTCGCCAATGTGTTCGGCAAGGTGGTCGACAGCATGGCATATCTCATGCGCAATTGTATCTACCAACTCGCTGATGTCATCATTGACCAAAGACATATCAAACACAAGAACAATTATAGCGTCTTTGCCATCCCCAATCAGATGGGTTTCAGCTATGCCATAATCAAGCGCACTGGTTTTTAGCGTAACGTTATGGTCTTTAAGAATTTGCTGAAACACCTTATCATCAAAGCAAAGCTTAACAACATCAGGATAAAACCCAACGTCTAGTTTGTAATAGTTGTAATTTTTCTTTTTCAATGTCTTATCCGTTTTTTCTTACGCTCTAACATATCAATAATTTCTGCTTGTTCATATTCTGGCAACTCTGTTACTGGCGTGGAGTTTTCAAATATTTCACCGCTTTCCGCCAATTGAAAAATGCCATCAATCAACGCATCTAGTTCTTGTTGGGTCAACTCATCTTCAAGGTCATCAAAGCAACCTTCTTCAAATGTAATTTTAAATGGGGGCTTTTTCATTTTGGCTCCTTGACCTTTTTAATACGCTCGGCTTTACGCAGATCGTGTGAATGTAACTTCTTACCTACTTTCTTTGGTACCTCACCAGCTGCCTCAGCTATCTCTGCAGCTTTTTTACGGCCAACAAACGCACCATTAGATAACAAGAAACCGCGCTTGTCTTCTTTGGGTTTGCGACCTAGTTTCTTTTCTAGCTCTTCATGGCTGTATGCCTTTGAAGGAGCTGCTTTGATTTTGTCTGTGCCACGTTCTTTGAGAGCCGGTACTGTGACTGTGAGTTTTTTAGTTGCCATTCTTATTCCTTTCTACGTGCCATTTGCACAAGTTTTTGTAATATTGGATTTCATCTTGAAGTTGTTTAACGCGCTCATCATAAATGCGTTGTTGTTCTTCATTATCTTTGTCGCGTGGATGAGCACAATAGCCTGTCACTAATCCAAAAATAATCGCTATTAAAATATCAGTCATTTCGATGGTATGCGTCGTTAGGGTTGGCCAGCATACTGGCAATAAGTTTGTCGATGGTTGGAAACCACTGGATTACTTTGAGCCCGTCTGCTTGGTAGATGGTAAAGCTCATTTGTTAAGACCCTGTACAAACCCATTTAAAACTGCAAGCAATGCCTCACCTATAATTACACCCCAAAATAAAGTAAAGTATACAGATGGTGCATCAAAATGTTCTAATAAAAAATAAGTTAACAAGTAAATCATTTTATTCTCCTATTCCGTGGGCGCGTTTAACGTCCACAATGATATGCACTCTATCTTGAAAACCTAAGTTCTTTACTTCATGGGTTTTCTTATTATCAAACCACCAGATAGTTCCTTTGGGCATATGGGTAGTTTGGTTGTCACAAGTCACAAACACCTTCTCATTAGTAATGATGCTCAAATGAAATCGATCATGCGCCTCACAGTATTTACCTTCATCCTTGTGTGGCGTTACATGAGCACCAGCTTTGAGTTTGGCAATGACTACGCGCCCAACTGATTTGTCTTGAAACAAATTGGCAATAAGGTTAATTGTTTTGGGGAAATAATCTTGCACAAAGTAATCAACGCAATCCATATCCTCATAAAAGTTTTGCACAGTCATGGGGTAGGTTACTTTTTGATAGCGCAAGATAATGTCTTCTACCTGATAGTGATTAGTCTTTAAATTTAATCTGCGGATGTTCATCCAGTTCCAAAAGACAGTATTCTTTAATTCCTGTTCAATTGGTGCTGCATCAAAAGTGCCAATTTGCTTCACGATTTATTCACCTATTCCGTGGGCGCGTTCGATGGCGCGGGCGATTTCGATTGGAAAATACGCATGTTTATCTTGAGCCCAACAATCATCTACGTATTGTTGCGTCTTAGAGTAGATTTCCATAATAGTCTCTTCTGTCAACGGGGTGCGTTGCGCATCTATCCGGTCTTGTGTGGTGAAGGTGGTCATGGTTGTTGTGCCTTTTTAAAATGTGCATCGTAGGCTTTTTCCATAGCTTCAATCTTCTGTTTGTATGGTCGTAAGTCAATGATGCGTTTCATCAAATCATCAATCTCGCCTTTCAACGCTTCTATTTCAGCTTGTTGCTGGCGTAGCATGGTGGCTATTTCTTCTGAGTGCTCATAAATCCTGCCACTATCAAACAAAATCATTAAGTCAGCCATTTCATTTGCGTTCATTTCTCTTGTGCCTTTCTTAGTATTGCTCTAGCAAACCCAAGCAAATCCATTGGAGTAAAAATAATAGGAAACACAGTTATAAATTCTTTTATTTCCTCATCTGTTAGTGTCTTTGCTTTCAACGCTTCTATTTCAGCTTGTTGCTGTTTATGTTGCATTTCTAATATCGCAATTCTGTCACGCTGTGCAACATGGCGCAGTTCGTACTTGGTCAGCTTTTCTTGTTGCTGGCGTAGCATGGCGGCAGCTTTGTCAAATAGCTTATAGTCCGTTGAGTAGTACGGCTCAGTTTCCTGAAGTGCATCAGCTAGTTCATTTGCGTTCATGTTGTGCCTTTTTGCGCTGTTCTTCCAACTCAGGCAAAGTGGGTATGCCTTTTCTAAAAATGGCGTCCCAGTTAGCCTCAAACTGTTCTCTATTCTGTGGAGGGATTTGTTTATCCCCTTTGCCACCATCGTGGTTTGCCATACTATCTCCTAAACTGCGGTATTGGTTTACGTCTACCATACTTTAAACGAATTCTAAGTGCCTGTAAAGTTCCAATTACTCTGTTACGCCAACCTTGGTGAGCGCGACGAATCATTTGCATTCTTGTGCGTTTAGCTTTGTTAATTCGTTTACTAAAAAACACAGTGCGCCGCCTGCCTACGCTACCAAAAATGGTAGTAAAGAAAGTGCGCGGTGTGCTTTTACGAAAATTAAGCCGCTTCACTTTTTGCTTTCTTGAGTTTTTTAATTTCTGCCATCATTTTCTTAGCGTCTTTCTCCATCTCATCGATGATAGTTGCCATCGCTTTGATCATGGTCTGGCAGGTATCAAACCCAAGCTCAAACATCTCTTGATCGGTATACACTCGCATATTGACTTTATGCGAGTCTTTCCAATTTTTATATGCGGTTTTTGCGTCCATTAAAATATACTTTCATTGTGCATTACGTTTTCATCAATGTACTTCTGTGCCTTCTCGTTTAGTTTTACACCAAGATAGACATGACTGCGACTACCCTTGGTTCTATCTAAAGCGGTTTGAATAGCATACTCCTGAGTTGCAGCAAGGAACCTGCGCTTAAATGCCAGCTCTGTGCCATATGGGATATTCTTTCTTGTAGCCCAATGTTTGTAGCAAGCAAAAACTTCGTCCTTGTTTACCTTAGCCTCGGGTTCAAATATCAATGCCTCGTCTACAAACGATCCAATTGGATTACCAAGTTCAGACATCAGCTCCAATAAGTCTTTGCCAGACTGCGGCTGTAAGAAGTGACCGCCTCGAGCCAGTCTGCGCTCTAAGCCTTCCATCGCCCAGTTAAAGATGCCGGATAACTCTTTGGATAACTTGTGTGACAGGTCGGTATCTTCTTTGTCATAAAATGATTTAGTCATCTTAAGCACAATCATACGACCCGTGAGCGCGTTGGAGTTCTCAGTTAGTTGTAGTGCTTCGTTGCTATATATAACAATACGAGTAGGCAGGTAACCATTCCAAGCTTCTTTGTTCTTTCGGTTGACCGTAATAGTGTCTCCACCAACAATACGGAGAAGCTGAGAAACCACAGCACTGCGGTTACGCTCAGGAGCGCGCGCATCAGTAAAGGAAGCCAAAAGTTTACCAAGCCAAGGTTGTAGTCCAAAGGAATCACAAAGTTCTCCTAGTTCTGGTGCGACTGTATTGTGTTGTCCTAATAGGTCAACTAGCACCTTGTTAATCGTTCCTTTGCCAGAACGACGTGGGCCAATCAGGTTAAAGAACTTCTGCTGACGAGTATCTCCGCTGATGATATACCCGAACATTTCTTGCAATGTGTCTTTGGATTCTTGATCTTCTGGCCATACAGAGTTTAAAAAGTTGTGCCATGTTGGGCACTGTGCCTGCTCATCATAATCAAACGGCAATGAGTTCTGGGTAAAGAAACCCAATGAGTGCGGTATCAATACGCGGTCTTCTAAATGAAAGATGCCGTTAGCCAAACTGATCAGTTTAGAAGCATCGGGTTTATTGAACCGATACTCTTCTAACCAAATCGGTGGGCGCGTGTTCTGATGATTCTGTAAGTGCACGATAGACTTAACGGCATCAATCGCGGCAGAGACAGAAGCTGGCGCAGGGTTAAATGGAGCTAACTCACCCTTCTTGGCAGTCTTCTTGCACCGGTCTAAAAACTTATACAGAGCTGAGCGAATAGTCGCTTCTTCAATGATCTCGTAGTGCGTTTTAGAATGCACGAAAAAGTCATCGGCATAATGTACTAAGCTGTAACCTTCTTCCGTTGTGTAGGAGTTGTCGAGAAAGGTACGGGCGTGGTTCATCGCACCTTGATCAAGAATGATCTCACCGCGATCTAATGCTTCTTGCCTTTTCTGTTGGTTGATCTTAAAGATCAGTGAGCGCAGAGTCGCGCCTGATCCTTTAAACGTCTGCCACTTTTTATCGCACTGGTGCGGTGTGTAGTTAGCAACCGACCCATCACCATACGACCATCTATCCCACAGCTCTAGCGCCTCATAGTCGCCTCCAAACTGGTGGTGTAATGCCATACCGACTGAGAGCCAATCTGTGTAGCCACAGTGCGGATCCATGTTCTCCAAAATCTCTGTCTCGACTCTGTGGATGTCATAGTTTGGAACGGGTGGTGTGTAGTCTGCAAACGCGTCACCGGTTCTTCTAATCTCGCGCTCAGGAATGACGGCAGTCAAGTCTTGCTCGCTCTCAGGGATACTGCCTGAGATAATGTGCCCAGTTACTGTGAAGTATCTGCCTTTGGGGTAGAACTCCAAACCCTTGTCATGGTCAACGTGGGCAGCTTGCATAAGGGCGCGGGTGAAAATCTTGACCCCTGTACCTGATGGGCTGATTTCCATATAGCCCTGAACCGAGTTGGCAATATGCTGCAGTGCAGCATCGGTGAAAACGCCCTCAAGATGGTCATAACAATCATCAAGGTCGATTCCGACTAGGTTATCGTCGTCATTGAAAACAAACCCCACTCCATCAAAACGGTGGTTGTTGGTTTCATAAGCAGCTTGGACTGTCAAAAAGTCTGACCAAGTTGTCTCGTCTGTTGAGGAAGCTGGTTGCCCGTTTGCCTGTGTGGGGAGTTTTGACCAGCGCTTAGTGTTTTCATCACCAATCTCTACAAATCGCCATAATACCCACCTAGGAGTGCGTTTTAGCTGCATTGGGATGTTGTCAAAGAGAACTGGGAGGGAGTTTGGTTTGGTATTTATCATCTTCATTCAGTAATACTAATGCAAAAATGGCTTTTTATATACATATCTTTTTGTTATATATACATTACCAAAAGTTTAAATTGTCAGGGTTGTCAGGGTATGGTCCAAAAATTGTCAGGGTATAGATGATAATCATTCTTATTTGAGTACCAAGAATCAATAACTTACAAACAAATTGTCATAGTAGTCATAGTAGTCACCCTCTAAACGTATTATTTTTATTATTTTTAAAAAAGAAAATAAATTTATACGGAGTAAAGTGATTTAGACCCTGACTACTGTGACTACTGTGACAAAATCTCCTTGGCTTTGTTCACAAACCGTTCTACGTTAACATTTTCCCTTACTTCAAACAGGTGATAGGTGGTGTCATCGTAGTTTGTACCGATGCCATATGACATAGGGCGGTTTGGAAGGTTCCATTTGGCTACCTCAAAATCTTTGACCGGAAGTAAGTGGACGGGAAAACCGCGATAGTTCCAGCTATCGGTCAGCATTTGAGCCACATCGCCATCGTAAGTGGCTTTGCATGATGGTTTACCCACAGCTCGCCAAATCCGTCTTGGGATACAAATAAAGGAAGGCGCGGCAAACAGCCTAGAAGGGTCAAGGTGGTTCGATGCCTGCTCGTTGCCTATTAGGCTACCACCAGCTGCCATAGTGATACAGTGATTGATCTTTTGGGCATTTAACGGAATACAGTCAATATCAAAAAATACCAGTACATCAAGATCATCTCGAGAGTTGAGAACCCAATCCATCCACTCGCCATGATCTAGTCCGTGGATCTTGTGCTGAACCATTGGAATGCCAAAGTGATCCATGACTTTCTTTTGATAATCTACCACTCTGGGGTCGATGTTATCCCAGTATAGTGAAAATATGCCGGCTCTTAGTTCCATTATCCTGCCACCTCGTAGCCAAGTTGACGAACCATCTTGTATGACCATTTACGAAAGAACTCACGATGCTCTGAGTCTTGTGGATCATTCTCGTCCCAGACCGATTGGACAACAAACGACCCGGCATGATCATAAAACTCAATATGGGTTAAGTTGCCATCTTTATCATATACATCCGTTGGTATTACATTCATTTGCGATCGCTCCTCATCAGTTGTCCACTAAATATGTATGTACCAGTATGGGTAAGTTGTGCCCATGGTGCTGCATGAATTTTAAACCCATTTGCGCGGGCTAAGTCACAGAAATGATAGTCTTCTGACATATAACGATTATCAGCCGGTGATATAGATGTATCAAACATATTGGCAATCAAAGTACCAACATCTTTTGGATTTACTACGGTAAACATATCGTTGGAGTAATGGGGAACGACCTCTTTAATTTTCGCTATGACATCGCGCTTAATTAACATAAACCCCGTACCGCCTTTCTCAATCTCAATAGGCTGATCAATGCGTCCTGTGGCATCTTTTTTGTCAATTGTGTTGACTACGAACGAGCCTGTGTAGTTATGCAGCTCTTCCGCTGCAACACCACGACTAACGGCTGCGTGAACTTCATGCCAGTTAATTTCTTTCTTTGGATAAATACCACAAATAACATCCACATCCGCTCTAACCATCTGCACAATGTCGTATGGGCGCCAACCAATGTCTGCATCAATAAACATCAGATGGGTGCAGTCACTGGCCAAAAAGTCATGTGCCATACGGTTACGGGCGCGGGTAATTAAACTTTCATTTAACATCATGGAATAATTCATATCAATTCCATTTTGATTGAGAGCTGGTGCCGTTGCACATAAGTTAATAGCGTATGTACCCGTACACATTCCGCCATACATCGGTGTTGCAATAAATAGTCTTGGTTTTACAGACTTCTGTTTTTTGTCCATGGATAATTTCCTTGATAGTGTTGTAATGTTGCTTTGTTTCCTTGGCGGTGCATCTCTTCATGGTGCGGTCTAACGCGATAATTGATTGTATGCTCGCCATTACAATCAAACTCTGGTAAAGCTTTTTCCATCGCACCATAAAATAGGCGATCCATATAAAACGAATCACCAAAGAACTGGTAAGAATGGCGCATCAAATATTTGCGTTTAAAGCAATAGCAATTGGTATCTACAAAATGGTGATGCGGTGCAAATACTGAAGGCCACTTGCCTAAGCTTTCACAATTATCTGCAATTACAAAATTACCATCTTGCCCAACAATATTGCGTAAACTGTATGCCCATTGTAAATCTTTTTGTTCAATAAAGTTAACCAATTTTTCTACATGATCGGGCTCAAACCAATTATCTTCGTCAAGAAACAAAATGTAATCAGCGTCCGTTAACATTGGAAAAGCAGCATAAATACGGTGTCCATTGTAGCCATCATGTCCAGTATTCTCATTAAGCAAAATGGTGCGTCCGTTACCATATACTTTAAATTCGTTGTCAACGCGCCCATCACAAACAATTAAATGTTCTGTCGGCATAGTTTGATCGCGCACACTGTCAATCGCCTGTTGCACATGTTTAGTGCCAATTGTTGGGGTTATAACTTGAATACGCATTATTCCCCCAACTTATCTGCGCTATCTTGTAATCGGGTCTTGCGTTCTTCCCAATTATCTTGCACTCCATAATCGCCGCGGCTTGCTCTCATACGCTCATTGAACCTAAACTCAGGTTCTACTTTAAGCCATTCTTGAAATGCCTCTTTATACTCCATGTATTCATCGTTGACAACAAACAATGGATGATTCATGCCAGCAATATCTACGCAAGCAAGATAGTCAGAAGAAGGTATCCATTTTGGTTTTGAAATTGAATTGGATTGAGTTCTAACCCCCCTACCTAAGCCCATTTTGTTTCGAGCTCGAATAAAACGATCATAGGCTCTCTGTTGTTCGTCATTTAATTGTAATAATTTAGTCATCTTGATCCTCTGTGTATTTCTCCTGATTGTTGCTATCGATGGATACAGGCTCTTGGTTGATGTATCCCCTGATTTGGTTTATTTTGCCCTCGGACATATCCATTATCTTTGCCAGCTCGGTTGTCGTGGGTTTGCGCCCCATCAATTGGGTTAGGGCTCGCTCGTTGTAATTTAGCTTTTTGACAGCCTCCATAATGTTGATAGGCAAGCGGATAATGTTGGCGGTATTGTCCAACTCTCTTCGCACATCCTTGAGAATGAAGTTTTTAGCGTAGGTTGCGAACCTTGCATTGTTCTTTGGTTTCCATCGTAAAGCTGCCTTGAGCAGCGCCTCGTTGCCCAAGCCAATCATATCTTCCACAGGGACTTTGCCGTGTTGCCATGCCGTCATTTTGCTAACGAGATAAACAACAAAGCGCAAGTTATGGGTGACAAGGGTGTCAACTGCCCCCTCATCACCCATAGCTATGCGCTTGGCTAATTCGTGTTCTTGTTCGGTGGTTAACGGATCAATTCCATAAAGTGACTGTAAATAGTCATCGAGGATGTCATTTTCTCTTATACCCATTGATAAACTCCACCACCCGTAAATGGATGTAATCGGGAATCATCAATGCAACACCTAAAACAAACCATCCTAAACCTCCCAAAGTAAATTGAACTGAGAGGCTATACATTCCGCAGAACATTAAGAAAAATCCTAGACTTGCAAGCATATTAGTCTCCCTGTTGTAATTTTACCACAACTGCGTCAATTTGTTTAATTTCTGTGACGGCAGAGACAATATCGGGATCAACCAACTCCCTAACCAGCTTAGGGCTAATCTGAGCGCGGTCATAGTGCTGGACTTCGGCTATGAATTTTGTTCCTTGATACTTACCAACTCCCCGCGCAATCAGGTCGGCTTTCATTCTGCGAGCTGTGGATTCAAGTGCTTTGATCTGCTGATCAATCGCGCCCAACTCGTCAACGAGGTTATCAGCGTTAAAAAAATCGTCTATTTGTTTAAGGGTTAATTCAGTTAGCATGGACTTCTCCTAAGTATTCAGTATTGGTTTCGATGTCATTAGCACCCATTGGGTCAACTAATTCTTGGTTATACATATTCCACACCATCTCTTCAGCCTCTTCCTTACTACTAGCCTCGACTGTCACGCGGGCGGTGAACTTGGTATAAAGATCAAATTGATATTTCATACTTCCTCCAATTCAATAATAATTTCTGCATCATCATCTTCACTTACATATTCGCGATACTCAGCCATTAGTTCTTTATCGGTCATGTTGTCATAGCCTTTAAAACCAATGCGACAAAGCATCCAACGATATTCCGCGTCACATTCCATAAAATCAAACATAGAGCCTGTAAGGTGCTCGATCATGGTTTCGCGATCAATCTTAATAATTTCAGTCATGTTATTTCTCCAAGTGAATTACTAAATCAACTTTGATTTTATCTAGGTTGTTATCTACCAACCATAGAATCATCTCATCTACATTCTTAAAACTAATAGTGTGCGTCATATTATTCCCAATCATCAACTGAAACCGCAACTTGCTGGATATCACAATTAGGCTTGCGAGAACGGGCTATCTTAACCGCCTCTTTAGCACTACCAGCTTGGACTTCTTCCCAATAGTAATGGATCTCACCTTGTGGGCACAACTCGACAATATAGTAATTGGTCATACATACTCCTTTTCATAGTTCAGTTTAAAAATTGTTGGGTTTACTTTATCAATTTTAACTACTGTAAAATCTTCACCATCATTCAAAACATCTCCAACTTTTAACGCTAAAAATTCATCTTTGTTAAGATAATAATAAATCTTCTCGTCTGCCCACCAATCTCCATCATAAGCTTGTTGTGGTAAATCGTTGGGGACAACTCCAATCAGAACATCATAACCATCTTCATACCATTCGTTGTGTATGGTTGCGTCATAAGCCTCAACAATAAATTCGTTCATACATACTCCTTAATTTCGTTATCAATCCATGCTCTAATCACTTCATCAATATCGTCCGTCTCAGGTGTAATGATTCCGCTTTCAATAATCTGCTTTGCCAACTCAGCAATATGCCATCTACTCTCGGCTCTTGGTGAATCGGATAGCACATCGCCAATCTGCCATGCTACTTCTATGGCTATTTCTAGATGCGTAAAGTTTGTCATACTGTTTCCTTTGGTGGTGTATTAAAACTATTCTTGGTATTTACTCCAAACTCATCATAGGTATCATCTTCACCCAACTCAGGTCGATGATCATCATAGATTTGAAACTCATAGGCATACTCATCACTTGCGCCTGTGCCAACCATTCTAGCCATGCCAATACTATCAACAACTCTTTGGAGCGCATCGCCTAAAGCATTAGGATCATCGGCTGTGATGACTATCTCGAGCTTCATGCCATTACCTCTTTGAAAAAATTTGTGGTTAATCATACATTCTCCTCTATTAAATCAGCTTCTTCACAAACAAATTCGGGGTTACGATGAGTGAACTCAATAGCACCCGCTTTGTAGTCTTTGTATGCCTTCATTGATGCTTCTTCAGGACTATTTGCCTTGACTTCAACATAGTCCGTTATGGTCATTAACACTTGATACACATTCATGCTATTTCCTTTCAGTTAAACAACAATCACAGTATTGCAAACAACCTACAACTTTTATACTAGGGCAAACCCTAATTTGGTTTTCAATTTGAAACGCATTGAAAAATAACCCCCTCTCAATTTAGTTTCAAAATTCAATCGTATTGAAACATAACCCCCCGCTTTACATAAGTTAGGAAAAACCCTTAGACTTATGTAAGTAAGCACTTACTTACAAAATAAGATAGTAAGCGCTTACTTACTTAGATCAGATTGCCTAAAAAATAGGCAAATCGATTCTAAGCGCATTTATAGGGTTTTAGAGCGCTTTGGCGCTGAAGTGATACCCAAGTATCAAGCAAGCCAAAATAATCGCGCCAAGCCCCTATAATCGAGCCATATTGTCAAAGAGCAAGCAAGCAAAAAGCCCTTGAGATCGCTCTCAATGGGCTCATATACGCGCCAATGCAAAAAGCCAATCACTAGGATTGGCTTTTTGGTTTAGGGCTTACGGGGCTCTAAGTGTTGCGACAATGGGCGCAAATTATGTAATTACCCCATCTTTTATTGCGAGAGCAAATTGGGCATCTTAGTTCTTGAGTTGTCATTGAATAGAGCCCTTATGCGAGTTGGAGATCGGCAATACGATTGAGTTTTGGAAAACACTCACGCGCATAAGCATAATCGCTGATGCACTTGATGTAAGTATCCTCATCAATGTCACCCCCCATGCAAGCATAAGCAATATCAAAGAATGAATCCTCACTGTATCGATCAATAAAATCAAAAATTTGCCCGTATGTGATGTCGCTTGCTTTGAAATATCCGATCATCTCGAACTCATCAAAAATGGCATCGAGATCATCATATACTCGCTCATCAGCATCGCGATAATCGCGCTCTCTTATATTCCCAAGCCATTCCCCATCAAAGTAATCAGCGCGAGAATCCCAATAAGCATGAGAATTATATTTATGGCTTTTGGGCGCATATGCTTGGGGCTTTTCTTTGGCTTGCGCTTTGGCATCTTTCGCGCTTTTATTGGGCTTTTTGCTTGCGCTCTTTGATGCGCTCCAAGCATAAGTATTTGAGAGCCATAATCCCGCCCAATAAACACCCGCTTCGTGATTGATTGTCACCATGCGCCCATCGTTATCCATCAGCACGAATTTATTTGATGCGCCAATATGCTCCCCGACAATTTGAGCGAATGATGGGTGTAAAAAGAAATCAGGATTGTTTTCAAGCATTGGGCGCAAAAAATCGCGTATGTAGTGCCATGTATCGCTTTTCGTGGTGTCTTTGGTATTGCCCGTTGATAAAATGCCATTGTGCATGAGCCATAAATCGAGCCCATGCTCTTTTTGGTTTAGCACTTCGTAAGGGTGACAGTTCTCTAAATCAAAATTGCCATGAGTTCTCATTCGTAAATGGAAAGCGCAATTTTTGCCCTTGATATTGGCATGATAAAACTCAATAAAATCATGCGCTGATTTTGGGAGAATTTTCTTGATGACTAATTCTCCATTGATCTCGCTCATCACGCCCACGCCATCAGAGTTGAATGAGTAAAAATCGGAGAGCCATTCGTTAGATAATACGGGGCTTGTTTTGGATTGGGTGACTAATAAACACATGGTAGATATATCCTTTTAAGTGAGTTGATAAATTTAAACTTCGATTGCTGATGATGCTGATGATTCGATACGGGGATTGGTTTTGACTATTCCCGATTTAGGTAAATTAAAGCCCTTATCGATAAGATACTTACGCAAAAAGCGCGTATCTTTTCGATTTTCAGGGCGCGATATAAACTCTAAAAAATTGGGTGTTGAGAGTTCATTCGAGCCCATGTCACGGGTAAAAAACCAAGTTGAATAAGTGAACTCTAAGCAAGCCATAATGGTTTCGTATTTGAGTGTCCCTTTAAACAATCTAAATTCAATGGTTTTCTCATTCTGAAAATTAAGGGCTTCGTATCGATCAGAATTTAAGTTTTTAAGATAATCGCGCTTTGCTTGGTATCTCCGCGCATCTTTGAGCCAAGATTTATCGCTCTTTTTATCGCGCAATTTTGCGAATGAACTTGCATCTCTCCGCGCAATCGCTTTAATGAGATCGTGATTGGCATCATCATTGATAAAAAATACCATCTTAGCTCCATGCAAAACACTCATGTCCGATTTACATATATGAATATGCAATCCGCAAGTTCGAGTATCGTGGGATTTTGCGCCCCTAAATGGGCTCTTAAAAAACTCTAATTGCTCCCTATGGACATCGAGCCCCGTATATCCCGTGACAATCTCAAAACCATAATCGAGAGAGCCATCACTCTCCGCGCAAGCATATAAATGCCCTTTATGATTGCCAATGGCATCGAGCAAAACTTCAGCGCGATCTGATCGTGAATAATTATCTTCATTGATCTCCATCTCTAATTCTAAGCCTAGATATATGGGCTTTTTGCGCTGATCGAACTCACTAGGAATATGTCCCAATTTGCGCTTACTTGAGTGATAAGAGCCGATTGGGTAATTGTCCTCCTCCTCCTCATCATACTCATCGGCATCAGCATCATCAAAGGTGACATAAGTATCGCGCGATTCGCTATATGTATATCCATCATTGATGCACGATTCGCAAATACATTGATCGTGATAAGCCCATTGAAAATTATTCTCAAAATCAATGCGATTGCAATCATCACATTCCCGAAAATAATCTCCAAAAATATTCTCCAACACTTCGCGCATATCAAAATTATTGCGAGTCCATCGATAATGGGAGCTATTGACTATTTCAATGGCTTCAGAATCATCATCAGTTAATTTGCATCGAGCCAATGATTCTCCCAATACTTTTAATTGAGTTCTTACCTCTAAAAACCCGCGCGATATTAAGCTATTTCTATTCCATCGATCAGCATGATATAAATATCCGCGAGTATTGCCTTGCATATATAAGCGCATGGATTGAGCCCATGAACTGTCCCGCAATTTATCAGTAGAATACTTTAGTAGATTGCTCATGATTAGATTGCTCCTTTCAATGCTGAGTTGATCTTTTCAATGGCTTGCTCAATCGCGGGCATTGTCCCATCAGTTTTAATGATCTTCATTTGGCTTGGCTTGAGATCATAGGAATACATCATGTCCTCTCGCTCATCGATAATGCACTCATAATCGTAATCTCCGAACTCAGGAGAAAAGCGATCTCCGCGCTCCCATTGGATTGCTATTGTGTAGTAAGTTTTCAAGATAAATCCTTTCAATAAGTGATTGCGAGAACTATTCCCGCCCCCCGATCTTACTATCAAAAATATGGCATTTTGATGCCATCAATCTAGTTGATTACCCTAATACGATTTGAGAGGGCAAAAATCACCCGCAAGCCCTTATGTTTATTGGATTGCTAGAGATCAGCGCGAGTTGATACTTATCCTTGATAAATGTAGAAAATGGCTTATAGCGCGATCTGATGCGAATTAGAGGGATTGGGGAATTAGTGGGAGATCGTGGGATTTATGGGGGATCGATTGCCCGTTGGATTGCGCTATTCGCGCCCCATCTCCAATGAGCCCATCGCGCGCGCATTGAACTGTAAGCCCCCTCCCGCGCCCATCGCGCCCATATTGGCATCATGGCAATATGAGAGCCCCATCTTATGCCCTCATCGCTTATGAGCCCTCTAAGCCAATGCACCATAATGGTGCATTGGGGGAGAGCCCTTGATGGCTCGCGCCCACAATGTAAGTGAGCGCTCACTTCGCGCCCATATACCCATGATGGCAATATGGTTATTGATGTAAGTAAGCGCTCACTCACTTAGGGGTGCTTTTTATATTGCGATGCACCAAATTAGCAGACCCCCCTAGTAGGGTGGGAGGGCCCCACATAGATTGACAGCCCGTTTATTTTTTGTAGTTTGCACAAAACCTTTACCTGCAAAATTTTTTTTTGAAAAATTACAGGAAAAAGCATTTCATAATGTGGGAACCCTGACTACTGTTGCTTTAAGTATTGCTCGTAAGTCCTTGATAGTTCGTTGAGGGTGCGCTTGTAAGTCCTTGATTGTCACAGTAGTCATAGTAGTCACCCTTTATTCTTATTATTTTATTATTTTAAAAAAGAAAAAGATTTATCTTGGGGTAAAAGTGAAATAGACCCTGACTACTGTGACTACCCTGACAATTTTTGGTTTATTTTTTGGATTGGGACGGAAACAGCTATAATTTTGCATTAGTTAGATTATGAGTAAATACGTATACCAAATCCAAGGTGCTCTAGAAAGCGAAGACGGCGTTCTTCGTGGCTTAAGGGTTATGGTTTGCGACCTCTATAACTTTGATTCTGTCGATGTGCCCATCGCTGTATTGGATAAAGAAACCCGCGCGTATCTCAAATACCGCTTAATGGTGACTGAAGCCATCAATATCCAGCAACTGCCCATCAGAATCCAAAACAACATACGAGCGCCGTTAGGGCGCTGGCTGGACCAATGGGTCCTTGATAATTTCCATGGCGATCCTAGCGAACGAAAAAGTATTAACCCTTGATTATTGGAAGTATGCGCATACTTTATCCGAAGGCGATTACGTCTTTAACCGTGAAGGCAAGCTAGTACGCATCAAACTCATCCAAAAATACCGAGCCAATGAGTGCTATCAGGTTGTCTTTAACGACCACCTCACTGTCTCTGGTGACAAAAACCTACACTTCCTGCTAGAAAACCCCAAGTACCGCAAACGGCTAAACGAATACAAAGGCAAGCGCCAGTTTTTGCGCCCGTTAAAAGATACTAAGCTGGAAGACTTACTGACTGCCAGCCTTAAAAACAATCATAACCGTTTGGCTTTCTCGGTTCCGTCTACAAAACCATTGGAACTACCGCACCAAACGCTACCTGTCCCACCGTTTTTGTTTGGGTTTTGGTTTTTTAGTCGCCGCTCTACCAAAAAGTTAGCTGCCCCGCGCGGCAAATGGGGAGAAGTCGAACGCCAGTTCAAAGAACATGGATATCAGATTACCGTTGGCAAGAAGATTAACACCGGCGAGCGGGAGTTTTCGGTTTATCCATCAATCGAATCGCAACTCATGCCAGATATTCCTTGGCAAATCCCAAACAACTATCTTTTGGGGTCACATGAACAGCGCCTTGAGTTATTACGCGGAATCTTACACGCAAAAGCTAGGCAGTATTCCGTAAAGCGTGACCGGTTTCGGTTTACATCACAGCACCAACGCATTTTTAATCAAGTGCAGTTTCTTGTGGAATCATTAGGACACAAAACAACTTGCACATTTGACGAAACCAAAGAATATTACACCGTATCATTCAAATCTAGGTTAAAATTACTAGATGAACAAGTATCTCCGCCACTAAAAGTACATAACGATAGGCGATATATAAAACATATTGAACCCATGGGCGAACAGTTGTGCGTCCACATAGAAACTGAAGGAGCTGACAATAGCTTCTTGGTAGGAGCCGGTTTTATTTCATGTCTTTAACACCCAAACAAGAACTTACGCTAAAGAAGTTTGCGGAATCGCATAAGCATTGGCCTAAACCACAGCTTGATGCGGCTATCTGGCAGGTTAGATGGCACTTGCAAGCTTTAGATCACCAACGAGAACCAGAAGATGGAGAGTACGATACGTTTCTTATGCTTGCAGGCCGCGGCTCTGGTAAGACGCACACTGCTAGTCATTGGATTGGTATTCGCGCTTGGAAGTACAACCAGACCCGCTGGCTTGTCACCGCCCCAACCTCTAATGATATCCGTGCAACTTGCTTCGAAGGAGACTCCGGTCTTCTTAATATCATACCCAAGAGCCTTATCCGAGATTACAACAAGTCCCTCTTTGAGATTACCCTCACAAACGGATCTCTTATTCAAGGTATCCCCGCCTCAGAGCCAGAACGATATCGTGGTAAGCAATTCCATGGAGCTTGGTTTGACGAGTTGTGCGCCTTCGAGTATCTTGACGATGCATACGATGGAGTACAGTTCACCCTCCGTCTGCGCGATCCTCGCATTGAGCGCGTCCAGCAAATCATTACCACAACCCCCAAACCAAAAGAACTTATTGTCGACCTTGCCGAAGGAAAAATTGGTGGGGACGTCTACATGGTCAACGCGTCGTCATACGACAATCGGGCGAACCTCTCCGAGACATTTTTCAAACAGCTAGAAACTTACGATGGCACTGACATTGGTCGCCAAGAAATTTATGGTGAGATCCTTGACCCAGAACAAGCGGGTATCATCAAACGCAAACAGTTTCGTATGTGGCCGGCAAACAAGCCAACCCCAGACCTTGAGTATGTTATTGCGTCATACGACCCGGCCACTTCAGAAAAAACTACCAACGACCCCACGGCTTGTACAGTATGGGGTGTGTTTGATACTCCCGACATTGGTGTGGGTATTATTCTCTTGGATGCTTGGGACGGCCACCTTGCCTACCCAGAATTGCGCCGTAAAGTTATCGACGATTACAAAGAAGTGGTCTATGGTGCAGACAATGACTTTGCAAAAGGTCGTAAAGCGGACATGGTGTTAATGGAAGATAAGTCTGCTGGTATCTCATTGATCCAAGAGTTGCAAGGATCAGGCATTGATGTGCGTGGTTACAACCCCGGTCGTGCCGATAAGGTGCAGCGTATTAACATTGTTGCGCCGCTAATTGCCAAAGGTAAAGTCTGGATTCCAGAAGATGCTAAGATCAAAGGCGAGTTCGCAGACTGGGCTAAACGGTTCCTCAGACAAGTCTGTTCGTTCCCAGAAGGTGGTGGGCATGATGACTATGTAGACTCTTTATCACAAGCCTTGCGTGTTTTGCGTGATACTGGCTGGATTCAGCTTGACCCGTTACCTGCCCGCGATTATTCATATGCTGATGATGATTTCCGCAAAAGAACAGCAAATCCGTATGCCCAATAATACGGTTGGGGCGGAAACCCCCATTTATTTGCATTAGTATAAGTAGGAATACGAAAAGCGCCTGCAGCGCCTGTTTGGGCCCTACACCCAATCTAGTTTCCGGCCAATTCAACTTGTAGGGAGTTAACATGAAAAAACCAAAGGGATTTCACAAACATCATATTGTTCCACGACACGCTGGAGGAACTGATGATCCGAGTAATATAATTTATTTAAGCCCAATTGACCATGCGGAAGCGCATCTAAATCTTTTTAAATTATATGGAAACCCAAATGATGCTCACGCGTACAATTTTTTAATAAAAAACATAGACGAAAGCGGAAATTTTATATCAGGTTTTCAAGGAAGAAAACATTCAGATATTTCCAAACAAAAAATGTCAGAAAAAAGAATTGGTCAAAATTCAGGAATAAATAATCCAATGTACGGAAAAACTGGAAAAAATTCGCCAGTTGCAATAGCGATTAAATACAACAACAAGATATTTGAATCAATTTCAGATCTTGCTAAATTTTTAAATAAGCCAAATAAAACTATTTGGAACAGAATAAAAAATAACCCAATTAAATGGGGATACGAGGTATTAGCATAATGGCACAATCGCCACAATTACCCATCTCGCAAGGCGGCAATCTTCCCGGTTTAAACCGTGACGATGATATTAAAGATGACGCTGAGCAAGAAGCGCAAAAAGAGCAGTTCGAGCAAGCACTGGGTTTAGATTCAGACGAAGTAGACCAAGAAGTTATCGAATTAGATGACGGGTCGGTTGTTGTTAACTTTGTGCCAAAAGAAGGCCCACAAAAGAATCCTGAGTTCTATGCCAACTTGGCAGAAGAGCTTGATGAAGACGTCTTGCTCAAACTGGCATATGAGTATCTTGACTACATTGACGTAGACAAAGAAGCCCGTAAGCAACGCGATAAACAATACGAAGAAGGTTTGCGTCGTACTGGTCTAGGTAAAGACGCGCCCGGCGGTGCTGTGTTTGACGGCGCATCTAAAGTGGTGCACCCTGTCATGGCAGAAGCTTGCGTTGACTTTGCGGCATCATCATCCAAAGAATTGCTACCCCCTGAAGGTTTGGTCAAGACCAACATCAAGGGTAATGCTGACTTATTAAAACAAAAAACTGCAGAACGTAAAGCGGAGTTCCTTAACTGGCAACTTACCGAGCAAGTCCAAGAATACCGTGACGAGATGGAGCAGTTGCTCACTCAGTTACCCCTTGGTGGTTCACAGTTTCTTAAATGGCGTTTTGATGAAGAACAAATGCGTCCTACTTGCGAGTGGGTACCAATTGACAACATCATCCTGCCATACTCCTCTACCAATTTCTACACATCGCAACGCGTTACCGAAGTACAAGATATCACCGAAGACATTTATCTTCAGCGTATCGAGCAAGGTATTTACAAAGACATCGAGTCATTCACGACATCTGATGCACCGTTAACTGATCAGACTCGTTCTGAGGAAGCCAATAACAAAATCGAAGGCAAAGAAATGCCATCGAAAAATATTGACAACCTACGCAGAATTTACGAAATCACTTGCTTTATACGTTTAGAGTCAGATCCCGAAACAGAAGGACGCCGCGCACCTTACATCCTCACTATTGATGAGACAACAAGCGAAGTATTATCACTGCGCAGAAATTGGGAATGCAATGACGAAAAGCTCACGAAATTGGATTGGTATGTTGAATTCAAATTCATTCCTTGGCGTGGTGCTTACGCTATTGGTCTCCCCCATCTTATTGGCGGCTTGTCTGCTGCTCTCACTGGCGCTCTACGCGCTCTGCTTGACGCTGCTCATATCAACAACTCTCAGACATTACTTAAACTCAAAACTGGACGCGTGTCTGGACAGTCTGATAGGATTGAACCCACCCAAGTAGTAGAGGTAGAGTCTGGTCCGGGTGTTGATGACATCCGTAAGATTGCAATGGCTATGCCGTTTAATCCACCATCTTCTGTTCTCATGGAATTGTTGGGTTGGTTAACGACTGCAGCTAAAGGCGTTGTCTCTACTTCTGAAGAAAAGATTGGCGAAGCTAACAACAACATGCCTGTTGGTACAGCCCAAGCGCTGATTGAACAGGGCGCCAAAGTATTCTCTAGCATTCATGCACGTTTACATCGTAGCCAAGCTAAGTCTCTTGCTATCGTATCTCGCATCAACCACTGGTACTTGTCTGAGATGGACAACGAGTCTGGTACTGAGATTGAGGTTCGTGACTTTGCCGAAAACAATGACGTACGTCCAGTATCTGATCCAAACATTTTCTCTGAGACACAACGTTTAGCTCAGACACAAGCAATCTTACAGTTAGCCACACAAGCTAACCAAATGCAACCCGGCACGTTTGATATGAGAGCGGTTTACAACCGCATTCTGCAGCAAATGAAAGTGCCAGAGATTGAAGAGATTATGCCTAATCCACAAGGCGCGGCAGAATCTAACCCAGCGTTGGAAAACGTGGCGATGACTATGGGTCGTCCAGCCGCAGCCTACCCGGATCAAGATCATATCGCACATATCAAGGTACACCTTGAGTATGCAAACAATCCTGCCTATGGCGGCAATCCTGTTATTGGACCTGCTTTTGCTCCCCATGCCCTTGATCATATCAAGCAGCATTTAACCTTACACTACTTACAGTCTATGCGCTCTTATGTGGCGCAGGCATCTGGTGGACGCGATGTATTAGAGTTGCACACTGAGAAGCCATTAGACCTTGAGGCACAACAAGCGTTGGCACTGGCATCACAATTGGTAGACGAAGACTCCAAGCGCATGATGACGCCGTATGTACAGCAGATTGCACAGTTGGCACAAAAAGTATCACAGATGCAACAGAATCAACAGCAAAATCAACTCATGTCTGATCCTACTGCTGCGGCAATTGTTAAGACTCAAATGGCTGAAACTCAGCGTAAAACCCAAGAGTTCCAAAACAAGATGCAACTTGATGTACAAAAAGCGCAACAAGAGTATCAAGTTAAAGTTGCTGAGCTACAACAGCAAGTTCAAGAGTTACAAGCTAAGTACAGCACCCAAACCAATATCGACAATCAGCGTAATGCTACCGATATTGCGATGGCAAACATTAACAACGCAGCCAAAGAGCGTATTGCAATGATTACCGCTGGCGCTCAGATGGATCAGATGCAAGCTCAGTTAGAAGCTGAACAAGACGCATCTGCTAGAGAAGCCATCATCGCAGCCGAACAAGATATTCGCACTCATGGTTTAGCTGTTCAGCAACAAGCGTTTGAGCAACAAGCCGCTCAAATCCAACAAGCCATTGAAGCACAAAACAAAATGGCTCAAGGACAACAACAACTGCAGCAAGACATGCAGCAGCATCAACAACAATTAGCGCAAGCTGATCAGCAGCACCAGCAACAATTGCAACAAGCACAGCAGCAACAAGAAGTACAACAACCACCCACTGAGGAACAATAATGGCAAAAGATGAATTAGGTTTTCGTCAAACCTACAAACAAATGGGCAAGCAAAGCTCTGGCGGCGGTCCTGATGCTAAGTTAGATCAAGGCGACTCAGGTTCACATCGTGACAATAATTGGAAGATTGGCGCAGCGCAAGCTAAGATGGCTAAACCTTCTAAAGTTGGCCCAGATAAGAACCTAAACGAAATCGGCGGCGGAAACTTTTATTAATATTTGGGGCGGAATGCTCCAAATGTTTGCATTAGTAAGAATATGAAGGACATACTAAGCGAAATTCTGGATAGAATTAAAATCGCAGAAAAAGAAATGACGGAGGCAATAGCTTCCGCCGTTAATGTACATAGCTTTGATGCTTATCAAAGACTTGTAGGTAAACGAGAGGGTTTGTCCGATGCTCTTTCGATTATTGATAACATACTATCAGAGGACGACGAAGAAGATCTGTAAAGATCGCAGGAGGCAGCCGAATGGCGGCATTTGATTTAAACCAAAAAGACGAACCAGATTTACGCACGGAGTTGGAGTGTTTTCCTGAAGTAGATCCCGGAGTCGATGTAGCTGGAGATCGAGTATTGGTGCAGTTACGCCGAGAAAAGACCACTAGCAAAGGCGGAATCATCCTAGTTGATGAAACCAAACAAACCTTACGTTTTAACGAGACTGTAGCTAAAGTAATCCAGATTGGACCACTTGCATATAAGTCACCCGATACCTTAGAGCCTTGGATTGAAGGCCCATGGTGCAAAGTTGGTGATTTGGTAAGAACAATCAAATACGGCGGTGATCGTTTTGTTATTAATCCTAATGATGATGGCGCCCCAGTGGTGTTTATTACTCTTCAGGCACGTGAAATTATCTCTCGTATTCGTAGTTTTGAGTATGCGCAGAAGATGAAAGCGTTTGTAGATTAATTTTGAAAGAAAATTATGGCAGAAAATGAAAAAGATGTTCCTGTGAAGGAACTTGAAGACGGTTCGGCTTTAGTTAATGTTGAACTTCCAGAAGAATTGGAAGTAGAAACAGAAAACGACGAACCAAAAAAGAAGAAAAAAGACAAAAAAGCTGAAAAAGACGAAGATCACGAAGACGACGAAGAAGCCCATGCCGCAGCCGATGATGAAGCTGCCGAAGAAGGCGAAACTGACGAAGAACGTGAAGCTATTCGTGAAGCTCGCAGAGAAGAACGCAGACTCAAGAAAGATTTAAAGAAGCAACGCGAAATTTCTGCAAGAAACAAGATTACTGCACTTGAACGACGCAATGCTGAGTTGGCAGAGCGCTTAGCTAAAGTGGAAAGCACTGCAACATCGTACCAATTTGCGCAATTAGATAAGGCCATCGAAGACGAAGCCGCTAAAATCGAATATGCCAAATTAAAGATGCTAGAAGCTGCTCGAAACAATGATGCTGCCGGACAAGTAGAATATTTGGAGCAATTGACTGACGCTAAACAGCGTTTTAATCAAGCGCAACATTACAAAAAACAACAACTCGAGCAAGCTAAAGCACCAAAGCAAAATGTTCCTAACCCAGTTAACACTGAGGTTCAGCAAAATGCCACAAAATGGTTAAAAAAGAACTCTTGGTACGATCCACAGGCTCGAGACACAGATAGTAGAATTGCCAAAGTAGTTGACCAAGAACTTGCCCAAGATGGGTGGGATCCATCAGACCCAGAATACTGGGACGAATTGGATAGTCGTTTATCATCACGATTACCTCACCGTTATACATCAAAAGGTGGTTCAAATCAACGTCGATCTGCAGGCCCAACGGCTTCTAGCCGTACAAGCAACCCATCGGGACAAAAACCCGGCACCATTACGCTAAGCCGTGATCGTGTACAAGCAATTAAAGATGCTGGTGCTTGGGATGATGTAGAAAGACGCAACAAAATGATCCGCGCCTATGCGCAGTATGATCGTCAAAATAAAGGTTAATGAAAATGGCAAATACAAGAATTAAACGTGACTTAGATGATCGCTTAGCCGATCGAGCACAAGAAGTAATTGAGCGCGCTACAACAGCCGCTCCTGATGACATTGCACGTCGTGAACGCCTTGATGCGTTTAGAGACAAGTGGGCAAATAGTGCGTTGCCCGATCTTCCCGCAGGAATTATTCCGGGGATGCACTTGTGTTGGTTGTCAACAACCAATACGTACGACAGTATCGACAAACGTATGGCATTGGGTTATGAGCCAGTTAAAACCTCGGAATTAGGAATAGGTTTTGAAGGACTAGGCAAGATGAGCTCGGGCAAGTTTGAAGGCTGTGTTAGTTGTAACGAAATGGTCCTCTTCAAATTACCAGAAGATATCTACCAAGAAGTTATGAAAATGCTCCACCTCGAGGATCCTCTCGAGCACCAACGCAACATTACGGCAAACGTCCGGGGTGCTGCTGAGGGAAGTAAAGGTGGGCGTTCAGTACTCGAAGGTGGACTTTTGGAAATGGAAAAAGAGGCCGCAAAAGCGAATAATAAAAACATTCGTTTCTCTTAACATTCTTCAAAAACAAAGGAACAATAGACTATGTCTACAGTATTTCAACCCTTTGGTCTGAAGCCAGCTTACCACCCAAGTGGCCTTGATCGTTCTGTACCTTTCATTGGTACTAACAATTATGGTCTCACCAGCACAACTGGTGGTGCGTACACAGCTCCTTACTCCTTAACCGGTGCTCAAGTAGCGTTTTATCAGTACACACCTGTGGCAATCACTTCAACAGGCCAATTAACCATTGCTAACCAAACCGCCGCAAGCGGTAAAGTATACGGTTCTTTCGACGGTGTAGAATATACAACCGCTGAAGGTCGTCGTACCCTTGGTAAGTCAATCACTGCAACTTCTTTAGCTGCTGCTACCCAGATCGTTTTCTGGATTTTCCAAGACCCAGCTTTGGTCTATGAAATCCAAGTTAACGGCTCTGCTAACGCTAACGCTCTCGGCTCTGAGTACAACTTCGACACTACAGCAGGCTCTTTGGTAACTGATGGTTACACAATCGGTACTGGTGGTGCAGGCTTCTCCACAACTGCTCTCTTGGCAACTCCTGTTGCTTCTGGCGCACAAGGTCAAGTTCGTGTAGTTGGTCTCGGTCGTGAAGTAGCATATCCACCCGGTTCAACAAACGCATGGGGTGATTCATACACCATCGTTCAAGTTGTAATCGCCAATAACCAGTTTGCTGCCGCATCTGTCGCAGTTTAATACGAAAGGAATAGCACATGGCAACCCCAATGCGCAGTACAGACTTTCGTGCGGTAGTCGAACCGATTATCAACGAAGTCTTTGACGGTGTTTACGAACAACGTGACGACGAGTGGAAAGGATTTGTAGAACAGATCCAAGGTATTCCACGTAACTACCATGAAGAAGTAATGCTCTTCGGTATGAACGCAGCTCCTGCAATGCCTGATGGCACTCCAGTTAGCTACGATCAAGGCGGTACATTGTACATCACCCGTTTCATCTACCAAATCTATGGCTTGGCATACGCTTTGACCAAAGTTTTGATGGAAGACGGCGATCACATTCGTATCGGCTCAACATTTGCTAAGCACCTCGCTCAGTCAATGATTGAAACCAAAGAAACATTATGTGCTAACTTGCTCAACTTCGCATTTACTTCCGGCTATGTCGGTGGTGATGGCGTAACATTGATCAACACAGCACACCCAATCGCTAACGGCGGTTCTTACTCTAACCAGTTATCTACTGCAGCTTCTTTGAGCCAAACTTCTGTTGAACAGTTGTTGATTCAAATTCGCTCAGCTGTAGACAACAACGGTAAGCGTATCCGTTTGAAGGCAGAGCAGTTAGTTGTTCCACCAGCACTCGAGTTCCAATCAGAAGTAATTCTGAAGTCAGTTCTCCGTTCTGGTACAGCTGACAACGATCTGAACCCAATCAAGTCTACTGGTATGTTGCCAAAGGGTACACACGTTGTAACCCGTTTGAGCTCTTCCAAAGCTTGGTGGATCCAGACCGATGCCGAAAATGGTCTCATGCTCGTTATGCGTCGTCCAATGGAGAAATCCATGGAAGGCGATTTCGAAACTGATTCTATGCGCTACAAGGCTACAGAGCGCTATGCTACTGGCTGGCACGATGCGCGTAACATTTTCGGAACTGCTGGTTTGTAATCAAAAAACCACAAGAAGTACAGAAAAGCCACCCACAAGGTGGCTTTTTTGCTTTTTAGGGCGGAAATACTTAAAAGTTTGCATTAGTATGTATAGGAAGATTCATCCCATTTTGACTGCCGACCCTTCCCGGCAAGACGACTTAGAGACAACTTGGGATACCCACTAAGATAAGGAATTAAAATGTCCAGTACATTTACAGGCCCAATTCGCGTATTCAAACGCAATAACCCAACAAACAACGGCGTAATCGCTCCAGACAACACTGGTGCCGTATCAGTAACTCAACAAAGTTACATCACCAACCCAATCACAGTAACTACAACCAGCCCAACAACATTTACTACAGCTGACGTTGGTCAAACAACTGTAACTCCATTTGTATTGCCAGCTGGCGCACAAATCACTAACGTTCGTTTGTACCAAACTACTGCTCCTGCTAACTTGGCTGGTGGCGTAATCACTGTTTCAATCATCCAAACAAACCCAAGCACTGGTGCTAACACAACTACTGCAATCGGTACAATTACCCCAACTGCAGCTGGTGGCGTTATTGCTTATGTTCCAACAGCTACTGCTGCTACTGCAACAATCCTCAATAACATCGGTACATTAGATGCTACATTGACATTCTCTGCAGCTAACGTAACAGCCATTACTGGTGGTTCTTTGGGTGGTACTTTTGATGTATCATACACAGCCCGTAACGTTGACGGTTCTATCACTGCTTACGGTTCTGGTTACACCAATAATTAATTGCCTTGGGGGCTAATGCCCCCAATTTAACTTAAAAGGAAATTAATTATGGCATCGAATCTAGTAACAAATCTAATAGCACAACAACCAGCTGTAATGCCTTCTGTAACTGTACAGGGTGCATACGAGCCGTTTGATCTTCAGGTTGCGCGTAACCAGATCGCAGGTCATTCT
>Ga0208253_1000204_pt1 | contig 26861 bp, 29 predicted proteins | sample CryBogCBE10Oct08_FD_184573 | JGI IMG/M metagenome (GOLD analysis project Ga0208253, IMG submission 184573) | Freshwater microbial communities from Crystal Bog, Wisconsin, USA - CBE10Oct08 (SPAdes) | ecosystem: Environmental > Aquatic > Freshwater > Lake | place: Crystal Bog, Wisconsin, USA...
TTAATGAAAAAATAAAAGATGTAATTATTTGGAATAAAGGTTTTGGTCAACCAGCTATGCACGACAACGTACTCAATCGCAGTTATGAGATGATATACGTCATGGAAATGTATGCTAATAAAGGTAAAGAATTTAGATATTCTAAATTTGATCGTGGTACTATGTCAGATGTTTGGAGATTTGAAAACAAAGCTGAACAATTTGAAGGACATAATGCAGCATTTCCAATAGATTTACCTATTAAAATAATTGATAATTGGTCTAAACCTAACGATTGGATTCTTGATCCTTTTGGTGGGACTGGTACTACTGCTAGAGCAGCTAAAGATTTAGGCAGAAAATGTGTAATGATAGAAATTAGCGAAGAATATTGTGAAATAGCAGCTAACAGAATGAAACAGGAGGTATTTAGTTTATGAATCCTGAACAACAAGAAATTGTATTTGATGGTTTAGAAACCAGACTAGAAAAGAAGTTTAATCAGTTCATAGCTAAAAATCCTAGAATATGGAATTTATTTGTGGACTTCACATTTCAAGCTATAAAGCGTGGTCATAAGCATCTATCATCTGATATGATACTTCATCGTATCAGATGGGAGACAACGATTATGACGGTAGGTGCTCAGTACAAGATTAGTAACGATACTTCACCTTATTTTGCTAGGAAATTTCATAAGGAATACCCTTTGTACGATAATTTCTTTAGAACTAAGAAACTTTCAGAGTCTTGACCAGCTAGGCCATAGCCTTACAACTTGAGTTATGAGCCTAGATATGAAGTATAACTTCTACGATGTAGTGTATAAACTGACATCACAAGAGCCTGGGCAGGTTGTAGCCTACATAAACAATCCTGATGGCTCATGGCAGTATGAAGTTGATTTTCAAACTTCAGGTATAGCTAGGCTATGGGAAGGCCAGATCACAAAGGACAAACCAGGCTTCGAGATGGCACCTATCGGCGGTGACGAGGCTTAACTTTCTTAATTGTATAGAACTTAGTGGCTACGCATCTGTTATTACTGCGTATATGCCTATACATTTTACATTCTAGTTCACCACGTATTACCCCACGTTCTAATATGCCTACAGCCTTATCTAGGCTTACTTTAAACTTATGTGCATATTCTCTGGCTGATATAGCACCTTCTGGTGGAGTCTCTGGAACTTGAGTCTCGTTAAACTCATTCCACATCTTTTCATAGGAGTCTTTGCCAATAGTAACTAGCATTGTACAACTTTTGCTTTTGGTGGATTAAAGGATCTAAAGTGTACCTCTGGTAACTCTCCTTCTTTTTTGTTACGCCAATCTAAAATGTATATACTAGGACAAGGTCTGCCGTCTGGTACTACTTTGAACCCAAACCGAGTAAGACCTTGCCATGCACCAGTAACGACTGTGAGACGATTACCATCGCAATAATGACCAGTCCTATGGCGGTGAGCACCCACAATAATATTAGGAGGAGTATCGCCCACTCGTACAGCCTCATTAACTGCATTACCCAGTTGGATCGTATGTTGTGATGCTTCAAGATAACTCCTACTTGTTGTTGGGAAATGATGCCTAACTGACATCAAGTTTCCCATAATATTTAAATCTAGTCTGTCGAAGATCGGGATTTGCGTTTCAGGGTTTTTTTCCGCTTTGAAGATTTTACCGAGGACCGTTTCGTACCCTTTGACGTGACATTCAGTTCCTTTGATAAAATAAGATTTTGTGGCTTTGGCACATACTCCTCCCAATACGGTCTCTGCGATACGGAGATGTTCTCCCTCATTAGGTGTAACGATTTCAATAGTCCTGTGATGGTTTCCTTCAATGCAGTCACCATTGACGATAAGGCAATGCGGATCTTTTCCGAGTAACTTTGTTTTGTATTCATGGGCATAAATCCAACATTCCCATAGCCACTTTTGCAATGGGTTTTGCTTAATCTCATTACCTTCTTCAGTAACAAAATCAGGAGGCAGTAAGCCTACAGTAGATCCACAATGTAGGTCTGAAATAATAACTGCGGTCTTAATCTTGGCAGAGGCCACATTCTAGTGGCTATTAACATTATCTATTTTGTCAATATTTATGTATTTGTTTAATAGTTACAATTAAGTTAATACCTAATGTATTATATCTTAAGTAATGTTAAGACTCAATGTATCACATATAATACACTAACCATGAGAGGCTCGAACTCTCATCTTCAGACACCATCTAGAGCTACTAGTCTGATGTAGTATTATTCATACTCCTGAGATACTTTCCTTTGTACTAATGGTTAGATATTTTTATTATACACATATTTATATTAAAGTATAGTTTATGTTATCAGTTCGAGGTATGGGTCCACACTTCACCCCTTGATAGGAGGAAGTGTAGTCATAGCAGATGCCATCAGACTGAGTCGGGGTTGCCAACATACATAAGCACGCTCGGTATTGTCCTTTTTGACGTATAGCTTATGCCTTCACAGAACTTTCGTTCTACTGGAATTAAGACAGGTGGGTCTAACATTGATCAAGCCTGTCACCGATAACTCTAGAGTTCCGCACCCAGTGGGCTTCGAGCGTCGTCTAGTTTTCTAACTGCATAAAAAGTCCCTAATGCAGCTCGAATCTGCACTAGGGACATGAGAGTGGAGGGAAATGAAATAAACCTCCAAAAGTGTACTATGTAGATTCGAGCTACTTTAAAGAACATTAGCGAACTTGAGAACGAGGGTTTATAAATCAATAACTATTTTTACAAATTGTGTTGACTGTGTTATACAATGTTATACGTTGTTTTACGTTACTATGAAAAAGCCACAAACTAAACGCCATATTATTGCCTTTGAATTGTCGGAGGATTCCAAGAAGATGCTTGAATCAACGGCTAAGAAATGCGGTATCAGTACAGGTAAGCTGATCCGATTCATTATAAATGAAGGCTATGCGGTAGCTGCTGAGAAGCTAACCATTTTGTCAGAAAACAACTAAACCCATAAAAAAATGAATAACAAAGTAAATGAAATGCCGTCCTTTGATAGCTTCTTTGAAAGCCTACTTAGGACTCAGTTAATAACAACAAGTGATATCAACCAAGATCCTGTTACTTATAAAAAGACAGGTAATGACGTAAACCCAAATGAGGATATTAAGAATGACTAACGAACTCGCCACAACCACTAACCAAGCACAGTTAAACCACCGCCAAGCTACTGATGTAGCTGGCCTATGCCGTGATATAGTCGTAAAGACTTCTCAGCCCATACAAGGCCGTAAATACGTACGTGTTGAAGGCTGGCAGTCTATTGCAGCAGCACATGGCTGTATAGCCTCAATAGATAGTGTGACTGAGACTGACGAAGGCGTTATAGCAGTTGCTTCCCTTCTTGATTCGTCTGGCAATGTAAGGGGCAAAGCAGAGGGCTACGTAGGCAAAGATGAAAAGCTCTGGGCAGCACGCCCAAAGTATGCACAGCGTGCTATGGCTCAAACCAGGGCTATTAGTCGTGTGTGTCGTAGTGCTTTCGCTCATGTAGTTGTATTAATGGATGCAGGGTTGGAAACTACACCAGCAGAAGAAATACCAGTCGAGTCAGAAACACCAGTTGCTGAGGCTAAACCTGTAAAGTCTTATACTCCAGCACCTAAGCCTGTACAGGAAGTTGCACATACTGAGGCATCAGATGGTGAATCATGGCGTACTGCTATAATACATTTTGGTAAAAACAAAGGTAAGGCTTTAGGTTATTTACCAGAGAATACGCTAAGATGGTATCAAAACGAATGGCAGCCACAACCTTGGCAAGGCGAGATGAAAACATCAGATTTAGAACTACGTGCAGCACTTGACGCTTCAATGGGTAAGACCGCCACACAAGAAGAAGTAAACCTAGATGAAGAAGTTGGTGAAGTACCGTTCTAATGCAGCTAAGACCTACAACGTTATTAGCCTACTTCGTCATAGGTCGTAAAAATCAGGAACTACTAGCCCAAAGATTCTCTGAAAACTATGACGAAGCTAGGGCTGCTGCTGCCAAACTTGGAGGCGTTGTAACCAATGCCTCTAGGTTACGGTGGTTAGGGAATAAAGTCGAAGTATTAGAGAACGCAGACAGAGGCCGTAAGGCCATACAAAGAGTATATGTAAACGATAAAAAATTAATTAAAGGATTTAAAAAAAATGAAATTATACGAAACAACAATCGAGTTAGAAAAACTATGGAATGAAGCCAGTGCTATAATCGAATACGGTTCTGATCAAGTTGCTGATGAAGCAATATTACGTGATATAGAATCTAAGATGAAGCTCGTTGAGTCTGAGCAAAAATCATTAGGACTCCACATTGCTACATTGATTAAAAACCAACGTGCAGAAACTAAAGCTTTAGAAGAAGAACTTGATAAACTTAAAGCCAGAGTAGAAAGATCTACAAAAAAAGAACAATGGTTAACCAGCTATTTACAAACATTCATATCTGCTGGTACTAAGTTATCAGATCCTAGAGCTACGATTAGCTGGAGAAAGTCTAAGTCAGTTGAAGTATTAATTGATGTAGAAGATCTGCCACTTAGGTATCAGAAGATTAAAATCACAAGAAATCCTGATAAGATTTTTATCAAGGAAGTTCTCGAGGTCGGTGATCCACAAAATGAATTAGAAGGTAAAGCAAAGCTCGTTGAAAAAGAAAACATACAAATCAAATGAGCTTAGCAAAACACATGAGAGAATATTTCGGACGGCAAATCCGAAAACATAACCTCACAAAAATAGGACCTTGGGATGGTAATCAATTTGAGTACCATCTCAAAGCTGCAATTAAATCTTACGATGAGGCTAAGAAGGCTTCTATAGCTACCCAGAACCAAGCATTAATTAAAGTTATGGCTTTGATTGAGCCTAAGAACTGGGAAGCAGTATGTGAAAAAGATCCAGAACTAGCAGGACTCGTAAGATATGAATGGAGCAGATTAACCCCAACAGATAAAAAACTTATAACAATTAAAATGCAGTCGTTATGAACTATGGAAATACAGATACCCACGTACCCAAATATGTAGCAGAAAAGAATGAACAGGATGCAAAGATTAAAGGCTTTATGCTTGGCCTAATAATCGGTGCGGTACTTTCATACCTTTTCACGTTAGTAAAATGAATCTATCCTACACAGAAAGATTTATTATTATTGTTGGGATAACTATCTCGGTAGTTATCCTTTCAATAGGCACAAGTTATTACATAGCTCATCACCAGCCTGTAATTAACTTTAATTTACAAAACAAAAAACCTAATCAATGACACCGTATGAGTTCCAGGCGTTACTCAAAGCAGCTTCAAAAGACTTCCATAGGCTTAACAGTGGAACTACAACAGAAGTATCTACCAATAATAAACCTAAAGCCAAAAAAAATAAGTCTATGGCTAAAAGGTTACGTACCACCATCACCGAACCAGATATACGGCAGTCATTGGAGCAAAGCCCACAAGCTGAAACACTCAGCACAACAGGCACTGCTAGACGCATACGTGTCAAGTTCACTTGCTGGAGGAAGCGACTCCTTGATACCGACAACAAGTTTGGCTCAATCAAGTATTCATTAGACGCATTACGGTATGCAGGTCTATTAAAAGATGACCGTGAATGTGATATAGAACTGATCGTAGAACAAATCAAATCCACTAACGATAGGGAAGGTACTTCTATCGATTTAGAATACTATTGACAATGTTATACAAAACAACCCTACTATCATTAAGACAGTAGGGCTGCATATTGATGCCTGATCTCTGGCAGGGGATCGTCTTAACCTCAGTCGTATAGACTGGGGTTTTTATTTCAAACGCCAAGTGGCGTAAAGCGTTAATAACGAAAATCCTAAAAAGATTACCAAGACTACTTGGCCTTTAAATCCTTCTAATACGGTTACTCTTCCATTAGTTTTAATTGTTTGCTCTTTAATCTCTGCAAGCACTTTGTCTTGATTGTCTAGACGCTCAAAGAGTCTAGCAAAGTTGGAGTCGTGTGATTGTGGATTAAATTCGCTCATACCATACCTTTGGTTTTAAGTAGAGCGATGTAGGTGTCAAGAGAATGATACCTTACTAAGTTATAATCATTGACCTTTCCTTCATTTAAAACAACTGGATCGCCTATGTGCATCCAAGCCTGATTAAAAGCATACATAGGAACTTGTGTCACTACGTCATAACGTACCGCATAACGTACGACTTCTGACAATAAAGCCTTAGCACAATTAGCAAATACTTCATCACCACATTTAGGTGAACCAAAGGTAACAAGTGTTCTAGCTTGTATTTCAGTAGCTAGGAGCGTAGCTAAAGCACCACCAAGGCTATGCCCAGCCACGATAAGGCTATCAGGATCGAGTTTCTTACGCCAAAGGGTATCATCACCCTCTTTTGTCTGTAAATGCAAATATAGGCCAAAAAAGCCTTCATGTATCTTACCACTGCAAATAGGTATAGCTGATGTGAACTTAACGTCTAGATCATTAGCCCATTCGCTCCATGCTTCTGTACCACGAAATATAACTACCTGACCTTGATCTTCAGCATTGGCTATAAAACCGTATGGTCTCATGCCATCTTTATCTTTACTGTATAGTACGTCAACTAACGTGTAACCTAAATCAGATAGATCTATAGTAGTAGGATCTGCAAGTTGTGGTAACTTGTAGGCTTTATTGCAAAGCAGTGCTATGACTATATCAGACGGTCTAGTGTAACTCATTTATCTTTGCAGAAAGTTCTGTTCCACCACCAAAACAATATAGATAGCACGATATATGATAAGGCTAATATGCCTACAAATATAGCAAATGCCATTAATAACCAATGTACCCAATTCATTTAGTAGGAACAATGACTGGTGGATTTGAACCTGCGGTCAAGCTAGAAGCAGAAAAGCTCCATGTTGTACCAATAATTGGAATACCAATATTAGCTTTAACATTAAGAACTGAAAAGCCTGTAGAAGTCCAAGCAACTCCTGTAGCACTTTCGCTATGGCTATAGACAGGAGTGTTGGTACTTTGGGTAATATCAGCAGCAGAAACATTCATAGCTGCTATTTGGCTAACAAAAGACGAAGCGTTCTTAGTAGCCGTACTAGCACAACTACTTAGCAGGAGGGGTATTAACAGGAGTGGTAGGCGTTTCATAAGGTTGATTCTTTAAATAGGCTGCAATAACTGTACCTGAAGCTGCTACAAACTCAGCTATACTAACAGCCCAGTCGAGCCAATTCATCTGGCTAACTTGCTGGTGACTGACTCCCTTAAACTGTGAAGCAAAGCTATCCGCTAATGCCATAACAATCATGCAATAGGCGAATCCATGCTTATTAATATGATCGTTCATGTGTTAGCGTAGAAGCCTTGAGCTGACCAATAGACGTTAGCTGAAGTAGTACCTAGCTTGATGCTTAAAGCATTACCAGCACTGCCACGTATAGGCGTAGTGAGGTTGATTATGAGTGGAGATACCTGTGTACCTGATGGGACGTTAGGAGCGTATGCAGTCCAAATGACAGTAGAACCATCGAGGATAGATACAGTTGTGCCTACAGTTGTAGAGGTATTAGAAACGACTAAGTCTGTAAGATAGTTACGTGATCCTATTGTGTTACCATTATAGTCGGTGGTGGAAACAGCAGGAGCAATTTGCGTAGCAGTAGTCGTGGTTAAAGCAGTAGTACCTGACGTGCTCTGCCATTGGTAACGTGTAGTTGTAGGAGTCATTGTGAATTATTAGTTGTTATGGAAAGGTTATTAGTCGTTACGGCTGGCGTTGCAACGGCATTATTCGTCGTGAACGTAACAGGCGTAGGATCTTGCAGGGTAAACAACGCTGGAGCTTGTGCTACGTTGGTTGTTACCTCGGGTAAAGGAGCTGTAAACGTGTTAGTCGTACTGTCATAATGCCAGCCCATGCCTGCTCCTAATGCTGGTACGCATTTAATTGCCGTAGGATAGACCAATTGCACACAAGCAGGATAATTAAGTGCGTTTACAGGATCGCTTACCATTACCTCTATCACCGTGCCATCAGCGTCTATAAGAGCATAGTTAGCCGTTTGTCCATAAGCTGCCGTAGCTAAAAGTATAAAGAATAGAGCTTTCATTAGAACGTAATAGAACCGTTAGTTAAGAATGTGTATATCTTGAATCCACCAGATGTAGTCTTAGTGCCGTTTGTTACTGACGTAGCATCAGGATAAGATGATGGGTAAGCTAATATGACAATACCTGAACCACCTGCTGCTGAGACACTGTAATAGGTAGAACCACCTGCTCCACCGCCAGTGTTAGTAGCACCAGCCGATCCTGCACTACTAGAACTTCTAAGTGCCCCATTTCCACCACCACCCATACCAGCATAGCCTATTGTTGTTGTACCACCACCACCCCCACCACCTGCGTAGGAAGCACCAAATGGGTTTTGTGAGGCTATATAATCACCATAATTTGCTATCGTAAAATTATTAGAAGAAGCATCAGTAAATGTAGGTGCGTTAGCAGTTAGTAACTGTGTACCACTAATTGCGGTTAAAGGTGCAGTAGGAGGAGTAAATCCTGACGTATAAACAGCAGTGTTTGTTATACGTAAATTAGACATATAAAAGTTTGTACTAGTGCCATTTGTATTTCCGATCAATAAAGGTACACTTGTATTGATTTGAGGAGATCCGCTTATTGAACCAGTAGCTGAAGATACACCATTAATATAAATGGTTAAACTTCCTGCGTTATTAACAAACGCTAAATGTGTCCAAGTGTTTACAGGTATTGCTGTACTAGTTGTAAGAAAATTCGCTGAACCTGTATAATAAAAAAAACATACAGTACCATCGCTTAAGGGTCCAAAAGTCCAATATGCGGTATCAGCAGATGGACCAATTTGATTTCCAATTACAGTACTTTTACTAGTGTAAGTGGCAAAAGTAGTTGGAAATATCCAATACTCCAAAGTATAACTACCACTATACCAATTAAGTAAAGTTGATGTAGGCGAAGATACTTGGAAATAAGTATTATTGTTTTTGTAAGACCAGCTATACTTTGCTGGGTTGGCTATGTAGGTTGTTAAACCATCGCCTCCGTTACCGCCAACATTACTAGCTGCATTGCCTCCTAAACCAAAATAGCCACCACCACCACCTGATGAAAAAGGAGTATTAGTATTATATCCATAACCGCCTGCATTGCCTTGGCCTGTTGTTCCAGCACCACCAGCAGGAAATCCGTTATTATTAGATCCACCACCGCCACCGCCCGAGCCACCACTAGCCCCAGCTAATCCAGATCCGCTATTCCATGCTCCGCCTCCGCCTCCTCCTGTTGCCGTAATAGTAGTTAATCCTGAGCCTGATATAGAACTATTACCACCATTGCTTCCAGTGGTAGTTCCACCAGAACCGCCAGCTCCTCCAGAACCTACGGTAACAGTATAGCTTGTACCTGCCGTTACCTGAGTAATTCCTTGTAAAAGTCCTCCTGCACCACCAGCACCACCTACGTCACCACCCGACCCACCGCCCCCAGCCACCGCTAGGTATTGCACATAAGGAGTCTTAGCAGGGGTAGCTATAGGCGACCATATAACAACGATGCCTGAGCCTCCTGCTCCGCCTGTTGTTGATTGACCTCCGCCTCCTCCACCTCCACCTGTATTAGCCGTAGCTGCTCCACCTGTGCCAGATGTTGCTCCATTTCCACCGCCTCCTGTACCACCTGTACCAGCAAGAGAACCATTATATCCACCTCCAGCACCGCCACCTCCGCCATAATAAACTGTTGAATTGCTAACAGGTAAGTAAACACCAAGTCCAACGCCACCATTACCTCCTTGATAATTAACTGCATTACCACCTGATCCGCCAGCTCCGCCTCCACCGCCATCAGCATAATAAGGATTATTAAAAACATTGTAACCACCAGACCAGCCTTGTCCAGCTACGCCTGGGCCACCTCCGTTTACATAACCTTGTCCACCTCCGCCACCAGAACCTCCGCTAGTAAACGTATTAGCTGGAAATGTACCTGTTGCTGAACCTAATCCACCTCCTCCGCCAACAGCAGTAAACCCAAACGCAGAAGAATTACTGCCATTAGAAGCAATACTTTGACTACTTGTACCACCTGCACTACCAGCACCTACAACAATTGTATATGTTCCAGCAGTAAGGGTTGTCTGTCCTAAAATAACACCACCAGCTCCGCCTCCACCTCCTCCGTTATAACCACCGCCTGCACCACCAGCAACTATAGCATAATAAACAGTGCCTCCTGTTGTAACAGTAAATGTATTAGAGCCTGTTGTTGTAAATGACCATTGGTTATATCCGTTAGCTGGGGTAGCTTGTGTACCACCAGATGCTACTACGCCAGACACAGGGCTCTGCCAATAGGCAAAATTCATCTGCCCAAATTGACTGCCACGAAGGGTTGTTCCGATGAGGACTAATACGAGGACTAGCTTAGAAGTTCTGAACATAAGATCCGTAATATGCACCAGCAGTTGCGTTGTAATAAATAGTATAAACGTCAGTCTTACTTAAAGTAGCTGTCTGAGTAGGAGCTGTACCACCCGACCATTTGATTGTGGATACGCCTGACCAGCTAACTGTTGTTGCTGTTCCCGAAGCTGGCTGATGGATAGCAATCGTAATCACTTGTCCATCTACTGCATTTGAGAAACTAACCGTAGCTGCCGTAGCAGACGTTAATGTTAGATCAAAGCTATTACCCTTAGACCAATCTATTGTAATAGAGCTACCAGAAGTGACCGTGGTTGTACCAGGCGTTAGGTTCTGGTTAGTAGCCGACTTAGCAGTCGTGCTCATAGTAAACGCACCAGCAAAGTAGTTAGGCTCCGTACCTTGTTGATAGATGCCATACTTGTTAGTGAGCGTAATACCTGGTGTACCCATGCCTGCTAAGAACAACTGATAGGCATTTAGCATATTACCACTACCTGTGAAAGTTGGAGTAGCTAGGTCTAATTGATAATAAGTACCGCCTGTATAGGTACTGGCTGCTCCTACACCACCCATGATAGTACTGTATAAGCTATCAGAATTAACACCAGCCGTAGTAGTTGGTAGTATCCTTATACCCTTAACACCAGTACCTGTAGAGGTTACGGAAGGAGTTAGGTTGACGCCTGTAAAGGTAGATGTACCACCCACTTCAAACGTGCTATTAACAAACAAGTCTCCAGACGTTCCAGAAGCTGCTGCACCTATACCTAAAGAACTAAATTGTGGACTGGAAGTAGTGGTGATACCTTGGATAGTATTTAGCGTACCAGCCGAGAAGCTAAGTGAACTACCAACCGATGCGTTACTAAACCCACCAGATCCGTTGCCATATAACAAAGACGTACCAGAAGTAGCAGGAGCGTAATCGCTACCACTAGTGGCTATTGCAAGCGTATTAGCCCCTGTACGTTTGACTAAGCCTGTCGTAGATAGGCCAGTAATTGTGTCTTGGCTAATTGAACCACCTAATGAGGTGCTTGTGCCAGCAATCGTAATTGAGCTATTGGCTAATTGAGCATTGCTAATTGTACCACTTAAAGCTGATGTAGGAATTGTTGTGCTAGCCGTCATAGCACTTGTACCATTACCATAAACATAACCTGTTAAGCTCGTAGCTCCTGTTCCGCCGTACCCAACGCCTATAGTATTACCATTCCATGTTCCGTTTGTATAAGATCCAGCCCATGACAATGTGTTTGTTGACCAACTTGCATTAGAAGGAGCAACATTGTGATAATCCCAAGTACCTGTTGATGTTGCATTTGATAATAAAACGACATCAATAAAAGAACCAGATTGTAATGTAGCTATAGTAGTACCAGAGTTATTCTGTACAGTAATTGTACCACTAGATTGATTGTTGTTAAACGTGAATATGTTTCCATTAGGTAATGTCGTAGCATCAGGTAATTTAATTACCTGCCCACCAGAACCCGTAATTACCATATCAGGGCTTGATGAGGCTGTTAGAGTGATGGTTGTTCCACTAGCTGCTTGGCTAAGGAAGTTCTTAAAAAAGTTGTTACCAAATACATTACTATTACTATCACGTAATACAACGCTATTAGCACCAGATGATGCAGTAACGCCTGTACCGCCCGAACTAACTGCCAAGGGAGTTGTTGAAAGAGTTAAGCTAGGTGCTGATAAGCTACCTGAGAACACATTAGGCTCTGTACCCTGCTGGTATATGCCGTACTTGTTTGTAACAGTTACACCAGGAGTTCCCATACCAGCTAGGAATAGTTGGTAAGCATTAAGAACAGATCCTGATCCTGAGAATGTTGGCGTAGCTAAGTCAGCTTGATAATAAACAGAACCAGAATAATTGGTAGATACAGCAGCAGGAACTAATACGCTATAAAGACTATCTGATACGACACCTGCCGTTAATGTAGAACCTAAACGTACACCCTTAGCACCAGTGCCAGTTGATGTAACGCTTACTGATGTGTTAACGCCTGTCTGTGCAGGTAACGTAGAACCTATACTTATGTTACCAAACTGTACACTAGCTGCTGTGTCTATATTTTGTGGAGTTGTTAAAGTAATAGCACCTGTTTGAGCACTACCAGAAGTTCCATTAACTAAAACTTGATTAGCGGTACCATTAGCTGTTGTTACACCTGCTGTTCCTGATGCACTAACTGTTATTGAACCTGTACCAGCATTAAGAGTAATACCACTACCTTGTACTAAACTGGTAACACCAGAATTTGTGAGTAATATAGAACCTGTTGAAGCATTAGCAGTAATACCTACACCTGTTGTAATATTTGTTACGCCACCACCGCCTCCTGTAGCAGCAGTTGTTTGTACTGTACCATCTGCAAATGTAATACCACCACCGCCAGAAGGCGTAAGCTTTAAATTGTTAAGCTGATTGGTATCCGTGCCACCTTGAAATATACCATACTTGGTAGTAGCTGTAGGTGCAGGAGAAATGTATATCTGATAAGCAGTAGTTAAACCAGATGATCCTGTAACGGCAGGAGTACCTAATGATAACTGCTGATAAGTTAAATTAGTTAATCCTGTACCTGTAGCTAACGTACCACCGTTAACTATAGTGTATAGTATGTCGCCTGTTGTAGTAGCCGTAAGAGATGGGGATATTCTAAGAGCTTTAGCATTACCACCAGAAGCCGTTAATGTTGCACCATCATTAATACCTACATTGCTTGCAGGAGTTACACCAACGCTAACAGTACCAAATTGGACATTAGCTGCCGTGTCTATATTCTGAGGAGTAGATAATGTAACTGCGTTGTTTGTAGTCGTAGCTATAACTTGATTCGTTGTTCCACTGACAGATTGAATACCGCTACCACCGCCACCACCACTGCTACCAACTGGATAAAATGCTACGTTACCATTAGCATCAAATCCTACTAGATTTCCTGATCTAGCATTTTTAGTCATTAATAACTTAGGTGGTACTGCATTAGCTGTTTCGTAAGTCTCTACGTGTAAACTTGCCATTCCATTGTTAACAGTCATCTGAGCTAATGTAGCCTGCTTATCTAATGCCTGCTCAATCATAGCAGCAGTTAAATAACCACCATTAGCAAATACAGTTAACTGATTGGCTGGCACATTACGTATAACGTAAAGGTTATCACCTGTGATCGGTGAATTAGGTCCTGTATTTGTAAGCGTAAAACTACCTACTTGCATCTGATTAGCAGAATTATATCCGCCACCAGTTACCACGTAATCGCTACCTAGCTTTAATACTGTAGCAGGTGAACGCACTGCACCTGGCTGACCTGCATTAACAATTAACAAGTCACTTGCTTGCTGGAAAGCTAAGCCAGTAGTTAACGTAGCAGTAAATGACGATGGAACTTGTGGTCCATAAACGTCTGCTGTTGGTGTTATTGTAGCACTAAGACGTGCAACAAATAATACCATGATTAAGAGGTAACGAAAAACTTTCATGTTATTAGTTAAGATTGTTCTTTTTCTGATTCAATGGAAAATGGTGACACGCCAAACTCCTCGATTTTAGCTACTTGTTCCTTAGCCATCTCGACTGGTCCAACGTTAAATTTAATGCCATAACCTTCTATAGTATCGCCTGCTTCTTTGACCATTTCTATGGCCTCTTCTAGGGTATCACCCCAGCCTACTACTGCTCCTATCTCTATCATTTCGTCATCTTGTGGGACTATGTAATAGTTATCATCTACCTTTACGGCATTGAATAACTTGATGTTCCTGCGGTACTTGGGATCAAAACTGATTTGCTGCCAGTTCTTTTCAGCCCATGCAGACTTAAGTATAACCTCTACGCCAAACTTACCTGCTGGTATAGGCTCTACTAAAACGCCATTAGCACCATGCCAGATAATCTCTGATAGGTTGGTATATAGCTCGCAATAAAGTTCATTAGGTGGGCAAGGAGCACGGCACGTAGCATCGATCATGTATGGTTCTTTATCCTTACCAATACGTATCTCGTTGCTTAAAAAGCCTCTATAACCTGCACGTCCCATATACTTAGCCATCGTATCAGTCCAACGTGTTATAGGCTCTGGTATATCTTTGTAAGGCATCATTTCGCCCACGTATCCCAAGTCCTTAACTTCAATACCACACAAAGTATTCTTAGGGTATTTACCATCTATGCAGTAGCAATCTAACCCTATTTCTACTTTATCTGGTAAATCATCTTCTACAATAAATTCTAAGACTTCTTGGAAAGCTCCTAGCTTGGCTGCTATTTCATCTAATTTTGGTGCTACAATATCATAGCGAGGTGCAAAGAAAGATTCTGTAACGCCACGCCATTTATTAATCTTTATATGCTGGTTTTCGTGCGTCTGTAAATAATCACGCAAAGCCTTCATACCAGTCATCATCTTCCAAAGTTGTACTGGTAAGCCTTCTTTCTCCATTAACTCTTTTGTTACATCACGGTAAATTTCTAGCTCCTCACCGTAACGTGCACCCCATACACGCTTACCCATTTTCTCTAGTTGTACTTGTAAAGCTGCATGGCCTAAGTCTGGAAATACAAACAAATCTATTTCATCAAACTTATCCCACATATTATCTACAAGCTCTACACCTTCTAAACCATAGCCTACCATGCCATGATTCATGGTTGGAAAGCTACCAGCTACTGGAACGTGGAGATAGACTTTTTTAAAGTCTCGTGCAAGTCGTGTAGCCATATCCACGAAAAGTGGATTGCAAACAAACAGAACAGTCTTTGTAGAAATATCATCATCTTGTTTTTCATCGGTAGTATCACCTATATCTTCTGGGTAATCATCCATCATAGTCATGCGACTATGTAAATCCTCACGACCTTCATCGTCCATAAGTTGACCAGATTCACGAGCAACTTTCATACCTTCATAGCGATCTACAAATGAACCGTCGTTTAGGAGAAAGCCACGCTCACCCTCAACGCCAGTATCATCGTGTACACGGCCTAAATGTAATTCACCTTCAGCGTCTTTAACTGCTGCTGCTTTAATCCGTCGCTTCATCATCGTCCTCCCAATCTGAATCGCTTGATGTATCTGGCTCATCATCCAACTTAGGTATGAGGCATCCTTTACGGCCTGTTTCAGCAGGGTCCATATTGTATTCTACTTCATCTGGAAAGCGATCACTCATGGTTTAGCTGGTACTTCGATTGCACTGTTTTTTCTAAATTTACTATAAATATCCCTGTCTGGATTTGGTACATATTCTTTAGGTTGATACTCTATGTTGTGATCTTTAGCGTATTTATCCAATAAGAATAAAAACTTACCATACATAGCCTCACGCATAAACTGTGCTTTAAGAACCTTGTATTGATCTTTAGGATTAAGACTTGCAATAAATGCTGCGTCGCCTTTAGCACTACCAGTCCAAAGATGTGTTAATGATGCCTGTAATGAACGTTCAAGTTTTTTTACATCGTCGCTTGTTTTAGGAGCTATACGATTTAATTCACTCATTACTTTATTGTCATCTTTATCTTCTAATCCGTAACGAATTTGTTGATAAGGACTGACTGGGTAAACGCCTGTATCTTCCTTCTTTTTAAGTGGATCGCCTTCTGGTAATGAATCGTTCCATTCTTTTTTTATTTTATAGGCATCGCTTATATCTGATGCACGACCAACTTGTAAACCTTGTGAAGATAAAAACTGATCAAAGATAGATACCTCTCGTGCTTTTTGAGTAGGACTAATCATATCATTGAGAGTCTTAACACCAGGCAACCAACGGAAAGATAAAGGAATTACTTTTGCTACAAAGTCTCTTAAACTTTCCATAGCAGTTACCGCTTCACCACGATAATTTCTGCCAGTAAATAAATCTACTGCTGTACCTACAACAGGTGATGTACGACCAGATATATATCTACGTGTGCTCTTCATTGCACGCCATAGATCTTCTGCTTCATTTCTCATGGTGTAAGATTTACCATTATGTATTACACCAAATGGTTCATCCCAATGATAGTCATCATCGATTGCTTTATTAAGCACACGAGCAGCTACATATACACCTATAGCAGTAGTTAAAAATGCTTTTAAAGGTTCACGTCCAACTTTTGATCCAGTAAGACCTACGCCTACTTGACCATAGTTTCGTAAATTAGATTCAAAGAAATCAGGTGCCAAAGCAGCAAAACTATAAAGATGTTGCAGTGTAGGATTACGTCCCATATCTGCGTAATTTAATTCACCGAACCTTGCGTTTGTTTGTTTAGCAGCAAGATATTCTACGTCAGCTTGTGTAACTTCACCTCTGCTTATTTCGTCTTTAAGAAGTTCCAAGTTGCGTTCACGTAAAGCTAACCAAGTAGAATATTTTAATCTTGGTATTACTTCTTTAAAAGTCCATTCAGATACAGCTTTATTAACTTCTCTTAAACCTGGTACCTTGTCTGTTAAACTGCGACCACCACCCAAACCTTCTTGAAACATTGCAGCTGCATCGTGATCACCATAAAGCATTAGTGACGATTTAACTGCACGTTGTACCATTGGATCATCATAACTAATTTCTTTAAGATTAAGTACATTTATACGATTACCAGCAGCACGTTTTGTTTCATGGAAAACGTGAAACGTTGAAAGACCTGATAACATCGTATTACCAAGAGTCTTATTGGCGGTATCTATAAATTTAGTTGCACCTTTACCTAACTTTGCAATAGGGCTTCCAGGTTGATCGTACCATTCCCTAATGGCAGATTTACCTAAAACATTACGTAAATGTGATGCAATATCTTCATGTAACTTTATATTACGTAAAGATGGGTGATCTACAGTTTGATAAGAACCTGTTTCCTCATCTGGTATTTTACCTGTGTAAGCTAACTTTTGACCTTGATCGTTTACTTCGTTTTTCAACGCTTCGATCATCTTTCTAGTCTCTATAGCCTTGGTAAGAGAATTAGAATAAGCACCTATAATTTCGCCAATATCTTTAGTCTTAACACTAAAATCTGCTGCTTCTAATTCACCAAAGTTTGGAAATGTACGTTCTTTGCTGTATTGAAATACTGTAGATAGCTTACCAAAGAATTTAGAACCGACGCCACCGCCAACATAAGGTCTATCAATTAACTGCGTAACGTAGTTTTCTCTAAATTGTTCGTCTTTTAATATACCTGCTTTGTTCCCACGTTCAAATTCATCATCAAAGAAACGTTTAATTGTTTGTGCTAATTGTATTTCTTCTGGTGTTAACTTAAGTGCAGCCTCGTAGCCACGTTTTAGATATGCTTTATTTGTAGCATTTAATCTATTTGTTAATTCTGCATGATCACCGCCAGCATCTATCCAATTTGCTATACCTTCACGTACTGTTTTTTCTGGTGCTAAACGTTTAATTTCCTTCAAAAAGCCTTCCATTTTCATGGATGCTATTTGTCTGCTACCAGTCCATTCGTTAATGATTTTCTTAAAACCTTCTAGCTTTGGTATTGCTCTAGAAAAGTTCCAAGCATTAGCTACAGAATCTGATACGTCTGCAATAAACTTACTAATAGCAGGAAACTGTGTAATACCTAATCTTTGATCACCTTTTTTAAGTCTGTCTAAGAAACTTTCTTTTTCTGGTGTTCCAATTTTCTTTAGATCTTCAGCAGCTTTATCTGATGGCAAATTAGATACCGTATCTTCAGCTAACTTAAATGCCATTTCATGTGAATCAGCAGTCCCTACAAGTTCACCTGTAGGTTTAAATACGTTCCAACGACCATCGCCTGTAGCTGTAATCTTAACTTTTTGTAATGGAGATTCAGGACCTTTTAAGTCCTCCATCTTTGAATTAAGGTCTTTGATAAAACCAGATACATCTTCTATATCTTTAAACTTAGGCCAGTTTTTTTGTAGTATATCTACTTGTTTACTTACGCTCCGAGCTTGCTGCATTTTAGCAATAGTTTCATCGGTAACGCCTAAACCTTTTAAAGCATCAGTATTTTTAAGTAACTCTCTGCCATAAGCAGGATCTCTAAAACTAGCAGCACCTGTACCCAACATGATAAAAGGCAGCATCATTATTGCTGTCTCTGGTGCAGCATCTTTTATCTTTTTAAATTCATCAGTCCAATCAACGCCTTTAATGTTGCTATCAAATTTACTAGCAGCCCATTGAAACGTTGGTTCTACTAATTGTTGTGCAGTTGTAATTGCACCTAATGCACCAACTTCTACTGCAAAGTTAGCTGCAAGTCTGCCACTTGTGCTACCTATATTGGTAAGCAAATTGGTTAGACCTGGTACTTTACCTTCTATAAAGTTTCTGCTTACAAACTGTAATGCAGTATCTGGAACCGCAGCAGCAGCACCTACTAATGCTGCCTTATCTCCATCCATTCCAGATTCACGTAATCTGCGAGAGTTAGCACCTGTACTTGCAGAATATGCTAATGCAATACCGCCAGCATTAGATAACGCTGCGATTCTTGGTAACATATCAGCAGACTTTAATACTGCTTCACCAATCAAACTAGACGACTTTGCAGGATCTACTTTGCCTGTAAGTACATCTTGTATCTGATTCTTAATATCGTTTTCTTTATCTTCTTCTCTATATGCCTTGTTAATATCAGATTTAGGATCTAATGCTTCAGGCATAGCTATTGGTGCAAAAAGTCTAGATAGCTGGCTAAATCCTTCAGCAGCATCTACACCTAATTGACCTATACCACGTTCTAAACGTTCTGATACTTTTTGCTCAAATCCTTTTGCTTGTGGTTTAATTCCACGAGAAGCTACAGATAAAACAAACGGAATATTTTCTTTAGGTACGGTTTTAAGATTAGTTACAAATTCTTCGTATGCTGCTTCAGCTTCTTTTTGTTTATCTGGAGCAACACCATTTCTAGCTAATTCAAAATACCTTCTACCTGGATCTATAGCAGCACCATACTTTTGTGCATTATCCTGAAAGTTCTTCCAAGCATCAGATGCAAATTGCTGATACTTATCTACGTGCTCTGGATCGTAACCATCGTGACCTTCAAGTAACTTTTGTTGTGCAGCGTAAGCATCTGAAAAGTTAGATGTTTTAGTAAATTGATCTGCCATGCCATGAGCCATCTCATTAAGCATGATGTTTTCATTCTTTTCTTGTTTTAATTTACTTTTAGCTAAACCAAAAAATGTATCGCTATCAACGTGATCCATTTTAAATACCTGCTTAGAATAAGCATCTTGATACAAACCAAGATGATCTGATACTTCTTGTACAGGTTTGTTAAAACGATCAGCTAAAAATGAGGTTGCAGCTATACGGCGTTGCAACGTTCTTGGCATACCAGTTTGCGATAGATTTTGTTTTATTCTATTTCTATCATCTGCTGGTAATTTTGCAGCAAATTGATCGCCTTCTTCAAAAAGGCTATCCATGTTTTGCTTATAAGAATCTGGAAGATCAGTCTCGTTTGTCGTCATAACCTGTTACTTCTCCAGAATCTTGTTTAATTGCTCTACCTGTATCTTTACTAACAGGCATTATAGAATTTACAGTAGCAGGTGATGCAGATTGTGTATCAACAAATTCTATCTGTTGTTGTACAGTTGCACTAGGATTTTGTTTTCTAAATTGTTCTAAATTAGCACCAATAATAGAAAAAGCCTTTGCTGCATTTCTAGCTTGTGCTTCATTTGCTGGTTTGCCTTTGACCATCGATATGTTTCCAAGCAATCCTTTGTTATAAATCGCAGAAAGATATTTAGTAGCAGCAACTCCGTTTTCTGTAGAATCAGGTTTCTGATTATACATTTTGTTTAATTGTTGTCTTAGAAATTGTTGTTCGCTACCAGAGTATGCAAGTAACTTTGTGCTTAATTCAGCAAAGTTTGTATTCTTTGGATCATCTTCCCTTGAATACATATTAATCTGTGTAAGCAAATCAGCATATTTAATTTGGTGATTTGGATCAGGAGTTAAGCGATTACGTTCTTGTTTAATGTACTTTGCTTCACTGGCTTTGATAACGTTGCTTTTAACTAAGCCATCTATTTCTTTATCGCCTACAACTTCACCTGATTGCATACGCTTAATAATATCGTCTGTTTGCTGTACACGATATTTGTTGGCTGCAATTTCTGCTTTGTTAATTAACTGTATTCTATCAGATGGCGACATCTCAGGTAGATTTTTATATACCTTAAATCCATCTTTATCTTTAACATCGTTACCGTCTTTATCTTTTACGGTTTCTTTTAACCAATCTACGCTTTCTATTGGTTGTTGATTAATACGAGCATCAGTCATGTTTCTGTATGCCGTAGTTTTAATATTTTCAAATTCAGATTCTTTTTGTTCTTTTGATAAAGCGTGATTATCTACAGCATACTGTAATGCTGCTTCAGCAGATGTAAGATCACCTTTATTTGCATAAGATTGTGCAGTAGTTAAAGCGTGTAATTTAGTGTTACTTGCTTGCTGAAGTAATTGACCCATTTTTACTTCGCTGCCTGTTTTTACATTCCAAAGCTCAAGTTTGTTGGTCAGTAATTTTCTCGTTTCATTATCAATATTGGGATCAGATAGAACTTGGTTTTTTGTAATTTGAACCATTTGTTCATGCTGATTTTCCCAATCATTAGAATCTGGCATATCTTTCAGTTTTGCTCTGAAATCATCCATATTCCTAGTCATAGCTATATCCGCTTTGAATACAGCATCTGCCTGTCTATTTTCTTTGATTTTTTGACCTACCTGAGAAAACAAATCACTTGCTGTTGCACCTGCACCTGCGAGCAATTTACCAGAGGCCATTGCAGCTTCACGAAATGGGCCAGCGTCAATCTTAACACCTGATGTTGGTGTTTGAACTTCAGATCCTTGTACAATAGGTAAAGCCATAAAATCAACCTCCGCCTCCTGTTTCCATTGCACTGTATGCTTCTGCTGTATCTGGTACTCCACCGCCAGCAGGTGTACCTGCACCTAAACCACCACCAAAAGCCATAAATGCCATACCTGCCATTTTAGCAGCACCGTCTATTAAGGCTAAATTACCAGCAGTACGATCTGCTTTAGCACGAGCTTGACCTTCAGCAATACCAATAGCTGCTTGTGAATATAAAGACTGTTGTTTCTGTTGTGCGTTAACGTATTCTTGTTGGATCTTTTGTTCCATACGACCTGCGTTAACTATCTGTGCATGAAGTGGAGATGCAGATGTTGATAGCACACCTGCTGCTGCATAAGACGCTGCCTGTTGTGAAAGATAAACTGCATCTTCCTGACGCTGCGTGCGTATGTTTTGCAGTGTATCTAAATCTATCTGTTGTGCTTGTACACGATCAACTTGAGCGTTGTGTTGTGCAGTTGCTATATCTACGGCTGCTGCCGACCGACTAGCTTTATATTGACCGTATGCACTTATGCCAGTAGCTACGGCTGAAGCTCCTGCAAAGATTGCTGGTAATGCTGGTGCTATAGGCATAATTATTTAGGACGGCTTTTTCCGTAAGTTACATGAGGTTCGCCTTGTAAATCAATATAGCCATCTTTAGCCATGATTCTGGATTCCCCCGAATTAGGTTTAACAAATGATAATACGCAGGGACTACCATTGTCCCATGCAATTTTCTCTAAATGAGAGTAAAGTGCTTTTACTGCTTTAACTAAATCCTTTGATAATTTTGCTACAGGATTAGTCGTGGTAAACTCAATTACTGAGATGCCACCAATTACACAATAAAGAAAACTTGCTGCTACTGGGTTGCCATCAACTTCAGCAATAAAACCAGTTGCAGGTAAAAATACTTCTGGAGGCATAACACCAACGCCATGAACTTCCCACCATGACCTGATCATGTTGTAATCTTCTGAACTGTAAGGTCTAATGGTCATGGCGTAGCTATTACCTCGTACTTAATAATAACGGCTAATACGGTCAACGGCAATGCGTCAGAACCTGTAACTATGATAATAGGGTCAGTATCAGGTGTCAGGTTTAACTGAGGCGTTATACGTATATCGGTAGGTGTACTGATAAAATTAGACTGTGGGCTAGCAAATGGATTAGCCAAGTTACCATAAGGTATAGGTACTGGTAAGGCTAAATAACCGCCATAAGGCTTCCAGTTGGTAGGATCTGAAGGCGGTGGTACTGCACTAGCTACCCCAGTGGTTATAACCTGATAATAGACCCCATTATAGCTAACTTGTGATCCTTGGCTATAAGGTTGTAGGCTAATCCAAGCTGCTGGGCCAGATGCTTTGTTTGCTATGTTACCGCCTAAACTGTTCCAAACCCTTATAAATACATCAGAGATTTGCTTTACAAGCCCTTGAGTGTTGCCAGCCCTAGCATCACTATCATAACGCATAGCTTGGGCCGTATAAGTAATAGGAAGGCCAACGTTGACCACGCTAGGACTTGTAGCGTATGGAATCGTTATTGTTCCATAATCAGAACTTGTATAACCCACCTGTATGGGTCCAAAAGCATAACCATCTGCCAAGCCCACAACCCAACGACCAGCAAGGTTCCCAAGGCCAGAAACCACGTTTGACACATTGTTTGTGACTGTGATTCCTGAGTCCACGTAAAAGGCATCACTAACATTAGCCACTGAGTTATTTGGTGCAGAACTCCATTCTTGCTCCCAGTTGTTTGGGTTGATTCGTTCAATGTAGTTTTGTCCATAAGTATATGGAGCTACGCCTAACCAATTAGTATGATCGTGATCTGGCGGTGTATTAGATTGTACCGAGTAATTAGGTGCAGGAGCTATACAAACATAGTTATTGCCGTTATAGCTTACCATGTTGTTAAAGGCATAAACATCACGGTTAGAATAATAACGTGTGCCATTATTCCAAAGCGGTGGTGTAGTATAACGATTAGCTACTACCCAGACTTCATCGTCTGCATATCCTTTACCGTAAACAACAGCAACTGATTGAAAACCAACGTCAGGTGTATTAAAATCAGGAGTATTGCTATTAGTACCTGTAGTATGCCTATGCCAGCCAAATACATTTTGCTCCATTTCATAGGTCATACCGCATAGCTGACCTTGCTGTGTAACAGCCCATAACTCGCTTTGACCATGCCACATTGGTTGATAGTCTAGCTGTACTATTCCTGTATTAAATAAATGACTGGAATAAGTAGTTAGGCTTTGGCTCATGTATTTCTCAGTATAAACCGAGAATAACATCTGCCTTATTTGATTAGCCTGACGTTGTAGGAATAAAACGCCATCACCTACGACTAATGGATTAACGCCAAAAATAGAACCCCATGTGGAATGTTCTGTAGCTGAAATTGATGTTGGTGTAATAGCACCACCTGTAGATGAACCAGCAGAACCAGCACCGCCATTGACTACCCATTCAGCACCAGAGAATCCTGCAAATAAATTGTTTTGTGCTACAAGCCAAACTATAGGACCACGACCTGGTGCGTTGAGATCAAATGCAAAAGAATCTGTAGCTTGTGTTTGATCACCTAGAGCGAAATTTTCAATGTCGTTGGTGACGCTGCCCCATATACGTTGCGGTTGGTAGGCGGACGAGGCATATATAATGCGTTGCTGATATGAGGCAACTGCCTGTGGGTATCCACGATAGTCCGACCAAGCACCTTCGCTCCAGTATTCTGTAGTTGGACCTTCTGGGGACCAATGAGTGCTGTCGGCTGGAGGGACCGTGCTGCTCGTAACGTTGGAAATACAGACGAAGTTTTGAGAGCCATAATTGACTACAGTACCAGTAGTGTAAGCAGTACCAGATACCCATAATGCAGCTAGTGGTGCGTTATCATAAAGCTGCTGAATTACATTAGCTGTAGCCGTATATGGTCCTGTAACACCTGTAATTTGAACTAAACCATATAAGAACCCATCTTCAGCTTCTAATACGATACGTGGGTTTGTAGCACCTGCTGTTGTAGGTGCACTAGAACTTAAAACATTAATTCTAAATAAAGCAGGTTCTTGTGCCGTACCTGTAATATCTACGTTACGATCAGATGCACCAGATACGCTACGTACTGCATCCCATGTTTGACCGCCATCCATCGATCTTTCGATGTTAAATTGTGCGTTCCATACGCCGTATGTGTGTGCTTCCCAAGCACCATAGATTTCTATTTGCTGAGAATAACCTATAGGAAACGGTGCTGAAGGTGTTGATGCGTCTATTTCAACAGATGATGAACTACGAAGTGTAGCAATTTGCCAATAAGAATTAACATGGCCTTGATTGCTACCACTAGGAGCTTGGAATATAGTTACTAATTCCCAAAGCCCAGCAGCTAAATCAGCAGGAAAACTTGGCGATGAATTGTTTTGTATTAAACATTGATAGATATTACCGCCATTAGAAACGGTATTGCCTACCTCATAAAAATTATATGAAGTCCAAGCTGGTGCATTAGCCGTTAAAGTAATAGCACCACTGGTTGAACTTGCTGTTAAAGTAGTCTGATTTGCGTTCTGATCTAACAATGCAGGCGTTAAAAACTGCACTTCTTTCATTACCCAATCAGTATCTGAATAACGTGTCAGACTATAAACTGGGTAATCAGGATGCGTAATATACATTACGTCATTAACCTGACAGAAAGCTAACTTCCAAATATCTGTTGAATATGGAGAGGCAGTTAAACCAATGTTATTAGTCGTGTATGATGCCTGATATGGTGAAGGAACTTCTAAAATAGTCTGCTGAATAAAACGACTTGGCTGGTAAACAGGATCTACAGGAGCATAACCAGCAATAGTAACATAATAAATTAAACTATTAGTTGGTGATGTAATATAAGAACCTGCTGCGTATGCAGTAGATTGTCCTGCTGTACCAGTTCCTGTACCTGCGTTAGTTGCAGTAAAGGCAATACCAACTGTGTTACTAGCAGCACCACACAATGTAAAATCGGTAGTACCTATTGATTCAATTACGTAAACTACACCTACGTTGAAGTTACCTGCGGTGATTATTGTATCAGCAGGGTCTGCCCATACTGGAGCAGAGCTTACGTTAACTTGCTGACCGTTGCTATAAAAACGTATGTATTCGTGACCAAATTCTAAAATGAATGTTGTGTCAGGACTATAGATAAACTTTTCAAGCCTTGTGGCATAATTGGTAATTGTTGTTACGCCACCAACTGTATGCGAATATGAACCAGATTTAGCAGCAGCAATAAACTGTGTCCCAGGTCTCCTAGTGACTGGTCCCTGTTTATAAGGGATCATGTTCACCATCTGCCTAGATGCTGCTCTATATTTCTCTTGGTCAACTCGTGCGTCTAGCTTTGGGCTAAACTCACCACCAGCGAAACTAATTTGGCTGTCGATTGATTTAGCCATTGATAAAGTACCAGCGTGCTGCAACGAAGCGTGAGGAATTTACAGGAGTGAAACGTACAGGCAATCTTTCGCCTGCGTTCTTGGTCATAGCATGAGACAATGTTTGCTTATAAATAGCGAGCATTGCTTCTTCCATTCTACCGCCATCTTGACGTAATGGTGTAGCAATATTTGAAGCTAGTTTATAAGTAACACAATCTACAAAAAGTGGATCCCAACGTGTAGTATCTTGATTGTTTGATACGTACTTAATTGAGGTCTGTTGAGTATTTGTGAATATTAACTGACCGTTAATTTCATACTCATCTGAATCCATATTACCATAGGTTTCATCGTTTGATCCTTGGTTTACTGAATCAAGTAATATGAAGTCACTAGGAAGAGCGAAAGCGTAAGGCCAACCACTAGGATAACTGGATCCGTCTGGATACCCACCGAACGCATTGTAGTCTGGGTAGTCCGCTTGGACGAGAACACCTGTTGTAAGATCGTTAGTAAAATTACCTGTCGAAGTGTAAGCGTACTCAGTAGTGTAAATGGCGTTGCCATAAGATAAATAAACGTTGGCAGCGTATGATGTATAAGGTGCCCAAGGTATTGATGGAGGCGTTGGTGCTGTAGATGGTAAAGGAAGCTGTGGCACTTCATTTAGTACCGCAGTCGTAAGCAAACAATTCCAACGAGTAGCACGAGCTACTGACTCAAATGCTATTTGAAAATTACTGTTACAAACAATCGCAGACGGATTGGTAAGATCGGTAAGTGATTGGATAGATTGTGCACCAATCTTTGCTAAAGCTAGGTTAGCAATATCCGTAGGTGATAATGTTGTAAACATAGAAAGTAAAAAGCCCGATAGTCACGTCGCCACAACGCAACTATCGGGCAGGTTTTAATTACGTCAAACCACTAACCCAATTAGTTATTGGCGATTGTATCGAAGCGGAAGGCGATTGTAGCACCTGCTGCTGGAGTGACCAGAGTAGATACTAAAGCCTGTAGCCAGCAAT
>Ga0208253_1000207_pt1 | contig 26736 bp, 47 predicted proteins | sample CryBogCBE10Oct08_FD_184573 | JGI IMG/M metagenome (GOLD analysis project Ga0208253, IMG submission 184573) | Freshwater microbial communities from Crystal Bog, Wisconsin, USA - CBE10Oct08 (SPAdes) | ecosystem: Environmental > Aquatic > Freshwater > Lake | place: Crystal Bog, Wisconsin, USA...
AATCACACTCATGCTCAACAGCTAACTGCTGTTCGCAATCGTCGTGGGTCACATTGGGGTGTGGAAACGGGGATGCTTGGCGACCCTAATCATAAAGCGTTTCAATATGGAGAGGGTGCGCCAAGCCGTGCGCATCAGGGCTTCGCCGTTCTTACATTCGACGAAACTGGAATTTTGATGCCACCTGAGTTTTGCCAGATGATAAATGGGCGGCCTGTATTCCGTGGGAAGTACGTTCTGTAAACACTTCGTAGTAATGGTCTTTGCACCATGATGTTAAACGATAAACAGAAGCCCCACAGCATTTAACATTATGTGGGTCTTTGCTAGTGTTGAGAATGTATTTGCATTGGAAGAGGCGCGTCTCAAAATATGGGACGCCACCATCCGGTGCGGGTACTTCTTCAATAGGGGTAAACAAGTTAACCTGGACAATCGGCTCTGGTTTGGGTTTCTTTGGCCTAACCACCGGTATTGAATTCTTTTGTCGTGGGCGACTTTGTTGGCTTTCAAAGCGTATTTCCATTTCTGGGTTACTACGCCTTAATCGGTAAAGAAATCCAAGGACAGAGTTTCTTGTTCGGTTATTGCCAAGTTTAGCTGCAATCATGGCGGCACTCTCACCGCTCTGCCACAGCTTAACCATCATATCGCGTTCTCTAGTAGTCCAAGGAATGAGCATCATTACTCGCCACCATTGAATTTGTTTGTTCCAAACGGATCTTCAAAGTAAGCAAACATCTGATCCAATTCCATGTCACGCTTTTTACATGAGCATAATTTGGTTTCAGCTAATTGTTTCCTTAAATTGTCATTTTCAACCCGCAAACGGATAAGTTCTTTTACCGTCTCATCATCAGCATATCGCGATGTTGTACTTTGTCGTTTAGATTGGAAACCTGTCATTTCTTCCTCTGTGGGGTCGGATAAAGGGTATGGACCTAACCAACGAACGGCCAAGTCCGGTGAATACAAACTATCTTTAAGTTTGCCCATTAGCCAAACTTCTCGCTTTGCGGTTATCCATTACGGTCTGTCGTGCTTGTTTAGCCTTTTCTGGGTTGGCCGTCCAAAACCGTTTTTCTTTGGCAACACTTTTCCCACCCTTTGACGCCACTTCTTTGCGCCGCTCAGGGGTCATGGATGCAAATCCAGAACGCTTCCTACCATCTTCAGCTTTCTTGGCCTTTGGCTTAACAACGGCTTTTTGTTTTAGATGCTTTTTAGGTTTATCCAAAATAGGTTCTTCAACTGATGCAATGCGAATAGCCATTAGTGTAATGCTCCTTCATCTTCGTCGTCTCCATACATATCATCTACTACGTCGGAGACTGTTTCCATAATTGCCGCAAATGTTCCAACCATCAAACCATCCTTCAGCTTTTGCATAAAGTTAGAAACATCAGCAATGTAAGCAAACTGTCTAATTGCTTCCATTTCGTCAAAACCACTGATTGCGGCAAAGCTTTCGTCCCCCAAAACCCAAAGTATCTTACCGACACGTTCTGGAACTTTAAGGGTAACCGTAATCATCTTTTCATTTTCTTGATCCATTCTTCTGCCTTTCTTCGGTGATGTTAACACATGTTAACGTGTCGGGGGTTGATTGAACTATTTTGTATTTGGCAATAAGCCAGGATCGAACACGCGGCCCCGTAAGGTCGCGTGTTTTCTTCTTTTTCATAACCCAAGGCAAAATCATGCGACTTGGATATTCCCAAGTGAAATATATGGCTTGAAGCTGACTGATGGCGATGGTTGGGATACCTTGCACCGCGATGTATACCAGATTTCACCCATTTCGGTCTTGACCCGTTCGGTATCCAATGTCCAACGGACTGATGGGGTGGATACGGTGGCCCTAAAGTTAGTGCCAAGTAACTCATCAACTCCACGGGAGCGGATGATAGCCTTAGCCTCATCCAACTTTTTTGTCAGGGCTTTGATGGTCATATCAATCTTCGCGGCTTCATCAACCAAGGCGGTATCCGATAGGCCAACCAAATCCATTGCAGGTATGTATGTCATGTTTGTAACCTTTCTTTGCGTTGTGACATTGTTATGTTACCAATATTACACACGGTGTCAACATGGTTTAGCCGTGTGAATCCAAATATGCTTTCATTATTTCTGCCGCGACTTGCGGGACGATGGCGTTGCCGTAGGCGCGTAGCTTTCCCACTCTGGCGGAAACCCCATAAGCCAACAGACGAATTGAGGGTTCAAACCGCCTTTGTTTGCCGTCTGCCCCTCCAATCCAACCTGCATTTGACCAGTGTGTTGGGCCGTCACGTCCAACGTATCGTTCGACAGTTTGCCATTCCGTATCCGACCACCCTGATAGCCACCCTTGCCGTCCCTCGACGATGGGGTAGGCCACATCGCGTGTCGTGTCTGATCCGTCAGTGTTACCATTGACTGACCCGTTTGGATGCAATGCTTGTAAAACTTCTCCGTTTTCGGACCCCTCGTCGCCTCTGACGCTTGAGGACTTCGCCACAAACCAAAGTCTGTCCCTGCGGTGCGGTGCGTTGACGGCACAAGCCGGAACAACGGTCGCCCCTGCGGAGTAATTGATGCCTTCCAAGTCAGTGAACACTCCGTCGAGCCAAGACTTGCCAACCGCTGCCGCAACCTGCTCTCCCATAACCACATCGGGCCTACAGGCTTTAATGAGGCTAAAGAAGGTGGGCCAGAGATGTCTTTCGTCTTTCTGCCCTTTTTGGTTTCCGGCAACGCTGAATGGTTGGCAGGGGCAACTTCCCGTCCAAATTGGTTTGTCGATGGGCCATCGCGCAAGTTTGGTTGCATATGCCCATCCACCGATACCTGCGAAGAAGTGGACTTGGGTAAATCCTTTGACGTCATCAGGTTTAACATCGATAATTGATCTTTCATCAACTTCGCCATTCGGAATAAGCCCCCCCTTAATCAGGTTTTTCAACCATTGCGCGGCAAACGGGTCAATTTCATTGTAATAAGCCCATTTCATGGCTCACCCGCATATTGGGTGCGGCCCAAGCTAATGGCTTCTTTCCAAAGAATACTTTCCAACTCTTCCAAATCATCTGACTCCCATTCTTGGTTGCCAATGCAAAGGTACCACTCCCCATGCGGGAAGTGGGTATTCTTATAGATATGAAGGTTATTCTCAAACCATTCTGTATCGGGTTCGCCAAAATGGTAAATATAGCCCTCTACAGGGTCATCGCCATAGCATGACTGAATGTCGGCACGGTATTCTTTAATCCAATCCATTTTCTTGGTCATTTTACTGTCTTTCATTTGGATAATCTGGGTTAAATGCGTCTAATGGGCCGTTATATAACTCAACGTGTAACGGAAAGATTACGTATTCATCTTCCCAATCATCGTCATTACTTTCCATATCAGCAATTACCAAAGCCTCTTTATTATCTTTAGCTTCAACAATTATTGATTGTTCTTTCTTAATCGTTACCTTAAATTTTGACATCTTTTCCTCACTGTAAATATTCGGTGTAAATATGATGGGCATGATTTGTGTCCATCAAGCCGTTTTTCACTGGGTAGGCGGTCGCCATAACTGATTCGCTATTGCTGAATAGGTTGACATTCCAACCTGACCCCATAGCCAACCAAATATCGAATTCAAGTTCACCCCGATCTAGGATGACTGATAATGCGCCTAATGCAAATGCGGTAAATAAAACTTCGTCTGCTTGTCTCATTGTTATTACTCCTTTTTTTGTCTAATGGATAAAAATAGGCCCAATTTATAGGTATTTTCATCCATAAGGGTTTTATAGTCATGTGTGGGTTTGTTCGTCAAGTTATATTTGTAACATTTTAAATCCAAATCCAAACTAAAATCCAACTCCAAATCCAATTCCAAATCCAAATCTAATTTCATTTTCAATATCCAAATCCAAATCCAAATCCAAATCCAAATGGCATTTCTAAAACCGAATTGGTTTTGATTTTGGGTTCTGCTCCAGGGCCAGGCTCCAGGCACGGGTCATCGTTTCGAAAGATCGCGATCAATCGATTAAAAAAAAGACGACAAAAAAGCACTAGGACAAGTTAATGCCCTAGTGCCTAGTCTCGCTGCCGGATGATCTAACGACTAGTGAAGATCACATCGCTAATCATCCATATCATCGCGATCAAACCTAGCCACAAGCTAGGCTCAATTAACGCATCTAATGTATCTGCTATTGTCATGTTGGTTAACCTTTATTTGACCCTTCGACGTGATCGATAATGTCATCTAACGTGATACCATACTGATCAAGCATATCGGCAACGGCATCAGCATTATCTTGGATATAATCAACCATATCGTAGAAACTGTTATAAGACCGTTTCTTGCCTTTGGTATCGGATTTGAAACCATAATCGTAATAGCCATTGTCGCTATAATAACCCTTATAATTGCGATCATAACTACCAAAGCGATAATCGAAACTATCAGGGTCAATATCACCTGCATTACGTGACTTGACCAATTTGCTTTCGTCAAAGCGCAACATTGCATCGCGCAATTCTAGGGCATGGCTAATCGATTGCGTTTCATTGGCGGTATGTTGTGCAAAGTAACCTACGCTAATATTGGTGCATTCGCCGATAACGCTAGTGTAATTGGCGGTATCAGTAAAAGTGCCAGTGTCGTCGGTTTCATATGCGTTTGGTAATTGTTTAGCTAATGATTTAGCAAAAGCATCACTAGCGCATCTGCCGCCTGATTGGTGAGTGATGATGCTATCATAACCCTTGCGATCAAACGCTATCGCGTAATCAATACCATCTAATAACCCGTTATGGTGTTTAGCTAACCAAGATGACCCAATGCCGCCTATTTCTTCACTATCGTGAAAGACATATAACCCTGCAACATTATTTAAGATCATCTCGCGCATTAACCAAACACCAGTGGTGCAATCTGCACCTAAACAATTAGATAGTGACCCATGCCCCAACTTAAGCATATCACCATTGACCACGATGCGCTGATGACCCGATACGCGGTGCACGGTATCGGTATGAGATGACCATAATACTTTACTGTCACCAATGCGAATAACGGCATTACCCGCATGATCTAATGTTGCACCTAGTGGTAAAATGTAATCATCTATAAAATTGTATAGCGTTTTAGTGTTAGATGGGCGCATCGTTTGCATCATCTTGCCCAATGTATTGATTGGGTTATCGCATATCAACTTAGGTTTCTTACGTTCTAACATTGTTTTTGTCATGTTGGTTTCTTTCGCTATCGATTGTCACATTAACAATCGCTATAACGCATCATGCTGCCACGATGCGTCATAACTATTGTTATGCTACCAATGCGTACCCTTGATAAGTTGCTATTACCGTCATCTGACATTGGGCAGGGTCTTTATAAACTATCTCACCAATATACCACGATGGTATATCATTAGGATAATGGCAAATCGCTCTTGGCTCATCTGTCCAAACATCTTTAACCATAAATTCCGTTTCATAATGCTCATTGCTAATACGGCACATGAAAGCATGATCATCTATTATATCGATGATGCATTCTTGGCCAAGTATTCTTCCGGTAGGGGTCATGCGATGAACGGTAACAGTCTCGCCGAATGTCCACTGTTCACTATATTCGCAATAGTGTGCGTTATCGTTTGCGTACCATGACGCATAACTATCACCATCGATTGTTGTTTCTTCATCGTTATCGACGTATAGATCAGTGCCAGTGCAATAAAATGCGTTATTATCGCGGCATCCTTCACACCATGATTGGCTATATCTTCTACCGGTGTAAACTTCATAGGTTTCACGGCAGGTATCCTCGCAATTTTCGCAACTCTCTTGATTTAGATTAGCTATGCCATTCGTGCTATCACCTAAAATGTCACCATTACGATCTATTTCTAACCATTCGCTATTTAGCACTTTAACGTGTTGGGTATGGTCAAGATATGGCAACACTATTTCGCGATTATTCTCGCAAATAATGTGCTTAATCTTTGCACCATTAAAGTATCCAAATTGATAGCCAAGATTGCGTAATGCGCTTTCGATACGCTCACTATCACCATATGATCTGCCAAATATCTTTCGATCTGCCCAAACTAGGCATCGAGCCGTGATGCGATCATCATCCTTAATATAAGCAAGTGATAAATCGCTATCACCATAAACGGAAACCGGATGGCATGACACATCGTTAATATAGTTAAAGAATGATGCGTCTTTTTTACCACTAGAAACTCTGCCGCTAGTGTCTTGTCCGCCCATGCAGGAATTCGGCCCGTTAGCGTATACTTCGACAATATCATCAGCACTTATAGCAAATTGCACTTCATTAGGTGCGTAATGCTTGGCATGGGCAAGTGATATCTCGCGCACAATCATCATAGGCATTTCTTTAGTCGATTGTTGAATATATGACCCGACTTTTATTTGCGTTTGGATATTACGCTCACCTTTATCAGCATCTTGCGTATATGCGATCTTGCTAGGGTCTAACTTGCTTACGTGAACAAAGCGATCATGCCCATCATAACCATATTGAGATAGTGTTTCGGCATATGACACTAGCCAAAACGGTATATCGTATTCGCCATTGGTGAATTTATCCATCTCACGCTTACGCCAATCTTCATTACTTGCTACCCGTCTAACTTGGTGCTTCTTGCCAGTATCGACAGTGAATTGATTTGCCCAAAATGCGGCATTGCTGCCTTGTTCATAGCTAATGACATTACCTTGACCATCTTTAAGTGCTTCACCCGTTTCTAAACAGATCACCTGAAACATTGTTTTTATCCTTTGCATCGTTTTGACTGTTGTTATGGGCATATGATTTGCCCATGATGATTTTACTATGATTTATTCAATATGGTCAAGTAGCAACATAAGTATACAATAACTATGCCAAGAAATGCTATGTTCTTGTTTTGTTTCGCGTTTTTGAAAGATTGATTTTTTTGATACATGGTACTTGACCATAGTTAAATGCCGTTATTGGGCTTCTAAATCGATTTAAAAAGCATGACAATTTTTGTCACCCATGCGCATATTTACATAAAATAATGTAGATTAAGTTATTTCCCGGCCCCAGGCGTGAAATATGCGTTAATTCACATAATTGTGATGGTGATATAGAATATTGCCTAAGTGATTTGGTAATTAACAGAGGATTATAGCCATGTCTGAAGATGCCGTGCCAATGCTTACGTTTAGCCTAGTTAATAGTGAAGATGGTGATGTCGAGATTTCGCTTGATTGGGCAGATGAATTTGATCTGTTAGATTTTACTGTTCAGCAATCATTCTTATTACAAGCAATAGATGCTATCGATGATGTGTTAGAATACGTCGATGAACAATTATTGTTAGGTGAAGATGAAGATGAAACAAGTGAAGAAAGCGAAAGCGAGTAAAACCGTTAAGACAGTCAAAAATGGGCAAGTGATTTTAGATCGCCCACGGGAATTGTCATCGCGTGGGCGTCATCTTGTTTTTGATGAAGCGATTGCAGATAAAGTGCTTGATCGATTGGCTAATGGCGAGAGTTTGAGGGCGATATGTCGTGATGTTAACTTTCCGGATGGAAGCACAATTAGGAAGTGGCTTGCGCGAAACGCCGATTTTGCTCGACAATACGCATATGCGCGAGACGAACAAGCCGACACGTTATTTGATGAGACGCTTCACATCGCTGACAACATACCATTGGATGCGACGAACGAGATTATTCGCCGCGCACAAGTGCAAATTGACACGCGCAAATGGATGGCAGGAAAGATAAGACCCAAAAAGTATGGTGATGCACTTAAGCATAATGATGCTGATGGTAATACCGTGATCACTCAAACCATCAATATAGCCAAGTTAGATTATGATGATCGATCAGCACTTGCGTCGATGCTAAAGGCAATAGCACCATCAGATGCAAAGGATGATGATCTATAGTTATGTAATGTTATAACATAACTATGTTATGCTTGACTTGAGCATAACCAATATGGTCAAGCACATAACCATATAAAGATATGCTTATGTTTTTATCCGAGCCGCGCAACCCCCGGTGGGGTATACCCATACCCCCCGCTAATACACTGATGCTATCCCTGACGCTCCGCATCACTCACATAACATCCCAAAATTTCCCTAAAACCCATTTAACTGAACACTAACCCCCGTTAGGTGCATTTCACTATACCTAACCCCCTGTTTGGTATAATCACCCCCACTTCCGGTGTACTTTGGTATATACGCCCTCCCGTATATCCGCCCCTTATACGCAGTCCCGTATAACTCCCACCCCTGTATTACTTAGCGCTATACACCGCCCCTAACTGACACCCCTGTATTAGTTTTTGCCCTACAAAATATTCCTTGTAGGGCAATGCCATCTTTGCTACATGGCTGCCTCGCTTGGGTGTTCTTGTAGCTTGAGTAGTCTACGCTAATGCAGGACAATGGACTGTGGTCTGTCGCGGTCGGCGTATCCTGTTGCCCCCTCATGTTGATTCCGTGTGAGGCTTTGTTGGGTGCCAGCCAATCGTGTTGGCAACGGACACCATCATTTTAATGTTCAAATGGGGTGGGGTGGGGTTCCATTAGCGACCCCTACCCCCGTATAACTCATACACAGTCTTGGGACTCCAGTGCTTGACTTGTGATATTTTACACGCTATGCAAACACCATAACGGAGAACAACATGTTTAAGCTAACAGACGCCCTCAATAAAATTGACAACCTAAAAACACCTACTGACACAGAAAAGTTTTTAATGAGAATTTTTGCTGCTATTGCGGCGGGTTCGCATAAAGAAGATTCTGTCCTTTGGAGAAAGCCCCCGATTGAGTGGACGCTTGACGATATTATAAATTACGTCGCTCCTCCCCCTACTTATCAAGGAAAATAAACATGACTATAAAACGACGTTCTTTTTTGGCTATGTTGGGTTTTGCTCCTGTAGCTATTGCGACTAAAGCAGAACCAATTACTCCAGCCAACCCAGAAATTGTGGAAGCCGCCGCAGAAGGTGTAGTGATGGCTAATGTCCGCGTTCCTGTAAAAATTGGTTTAACACAGGAACAAGCAGATTTTTGCTCAGAAATTGGAATGGACGTTCATGAATATGCCAAAAATCTTCATGAATTAAAACAACTTAACTTGATTGAAGGTGAAGTTAATACAACTGTTTTATATGAAGAAAATAAACATGACCATATCCCGTCGTAAGTTCCTTACTGGCTTAACTGCACTTGTAGCTACACCTGCTGTGATTCGTTACTCTGGTGTTATGGCTGTTAATGCAGCACAAGCTACACCATTTGCTACCGTCACAGGTTTAGATTTGTCCGGCCAGACAGTGGTTCATAAGTTTTGGGAACCAACTAACGCCAATCTGTTTGCGGGTACGCAAGAGTTTGCCAACATGGTGCGGGTTACATCGTGGGATTACGGTGTGCCAAGTAGAGATATGTTGCCTAAATCCAATCATTGGCAAAGAACGGTTGGTTTGGATGACCGTACCGTAGACCAAATCATAGCAGACCGTATCCTTAAACAAGAACAGCAACGCAAAGCTTGGCTGGATGATCCTGCGTGGACAATCTATGGCACTGTTGGTCCAGATACTTCCTGCACAACTCAATTTGATAGCGCCGGGCCAATTCGCAAACCTTGGAAAATGCTATGAACACAGAAAATACATTCCCCATAGAACCATACATCCCTAACCACCCATCCGTAAAAGAAGACATGGAAGCTTTAAAAAAAGATCATGTGGCGTGGTTAGACCAAAACAAGACGGAATTTGAACAGCAGCTAATCTACGATAAGTGGCATCTGGACTGGCTGGAACGATCTAAGACATTGGCGGTTAGCCCAATAGACCAAGAATGGTTTCAGGAACAAATTGATTACGTGAAACGACAAGATGAAAGAATGAGGAAGTTAAATGACCATAGACCTTAACGAACACATGGAAAAGAAAAAGCAGGAACGCCACATTGCGGCATACGATGCCATTGGCGCGGCTGTTGATAACATGAGCATTGGAACTATCCTGCACATCCTGTCGGTATTCTCTGCAACGGTTTTGGACCAGTTAGATGAACCAGAACGCAGTAAAGCCGCTATGGTATTTGCATCTGTTATTATAGAAACCAATGTTAAACCAGAAGGATCAGTACAATGAACTTCGTATACACTTTAATTAAATTCTTTAGCCCCCACCCTAAGTGGATCATTGATGTAGACCAAGCGGCTACTTATGACGAAAATAGCAATAAGATAAACGGAAAGGTTATTTTCCAAGTTAAGCGTTGGCACAAATTTGGGTTGCGCTATGACGTGATTGCCGATTTTGACACTTTGGTTGACGCCGGAAACTTCATTGCCAACTATAAGCAATATCCCGTAGACTTTGAGGAAATTAACAAGCCATGACTGATGATCCAGTAATGCGATACGTTGACGTATTAAAAGACAGAATAGAAATGCTTGAGCGTGAGTGCGCCCAATCAATTGCGCAAATAGATAAAATGGAAGCCATAATATTTGCCTACTCACAGATAACAAACTTAACCATATCAATCAACGAGAACGACGATGACGATAAACCAAAGTCCGACTGACAACTTACACTATGTGACGCCTGAAGAAGCTGACTACAAACTTTGCCCAATGGCAAAACGGAAGCAAAATGCTAAATGGGAATACTATTGTGACGGCCCCAAATGCATGGCTTGGCGGTGGGTTAATTTAATTAAAGAAGTAAAAGATATAGACGATTGCGTGATACGCGAAGGACTATTTAGCACAACCCACGGGTTTTGCGGGATGGTGCGGTTATGAGTGGCGGCATTGAACCCGTAATGATAAATCAAATTCCCCAACCAGATTGGGTTGTGATTGAATACACGACGACACAAGGGAATTTTAGGAAATGCCTGTTAAGCAATAGGGATGCCAAGGATCACTGGGCAAAATGCAATGACGATATTAAATCTTCATACATAATCCGTGATGCAGAGCCTGATGATTTTGAAGGGGAATATCATCTGTTTTCAAAAGGGATAAATGTATGATTAATGAAATCGACATCAACAAACAATACCGCACCCGTAATGGGCGTGAAGTGCGGATTTATGCAACCGATGGTGGCGGCACGTGTTCAGTTCACGGGGCCATCTTAAAGAATGGCGAATGGGAATCCACTCGTTGGAACAAATACGGCGTTGATATCTATAACAGCCATTATAAAGATAACCTTGTTGAAGTCAAACCACGCATCAAGCGGACGTTTTGGTTTAATATTGTCCCTGAGACGCAAGGAGCAACCATTGGATGTTTATCAAAAGAACATGCCGATAGGTTGCAATCTCCTAACCGTATTGCTTGCGTGAAGATTGAAATAGACTGCGAAGAAGGTGAAGGGCTATGACTGAATGGCAACCAATAGAAACAGCGCCAAAGGATGGAACACGCATCCTTGCTTATGGTGTTTGTGGTTATGAAGACGTGGCAGGAATTGCAACGGTTAAATGGCATCGTGGATCATGGGTATGCGATCCCAATGAAGCGACTGAATATGATTATGAAGAGTGCAAAGTAACCCATTGGATGCCATTACCGGAGCCGCCAAAATGATCCACTTTCTTGGCGGTATGCAGTCTGTCAAAGCAACTTATTTGGTGTGGTCACGTTACAAGACCGCCAGTCTGCCTGATTGGGAATGGGTAAATGATTTACCTAATGGTGTATCACAAGTGGCACATTGGGTTATTAAGAGGATAGCAAAATGAGACAGTGGATAGTCCGCCATGAGCGGGACGGCGACAACGTGGTGGCGCTGTAGGAGAACGACAACGGCGACAGGTGGTATGTGCAGATTGTGATTAACGGGGAGGTGCAGTGGTGATAAAAGATTGGATAAAGTTTAAAGATCAAAAACCCCCTCAAGATGAATCTTTTTGGTTTTTGGTAATAAAACCATTATGTCGTATAGTAGGAATTAAAGAAAAACATATTCAAATTGAATCTTGGGAAGAATTAAAAAACTCCAATAAAAATGAGATAAAAAATTACACTATTGCTTATGTTGATGTTGATCCAAATAAAGACGTTGAAATTAAAATGAGAGAAATTATGGGCGATGCAAGGTGGCGTCCTGCACTGAAAGAGGGTGAGTGATGGATAAAGAAACAGAAACTACCATCAACCGATTGTTGGCCGATAACAAGGCGGCGCATGATTTGAACGATTATCTGACAAAGGAAAACAAACGGTTGCGGGAAGCGTTGAAACAAATTGAATATTTAGATCGCCCACAGAACCGTGGTCTGCCTCGCAGGGTGAGCATTCATGAGATTGCATTGGCCGCACTGGAGGAGGGTGAGTGATGGCAGATAAGCACCTTGTCGCCTGTGTTGCCCTTGTTTGCGCGGCTGTTACCGCAATGCGCGGGGCAGATGGATGGGGATGGTTCATTTTCATTGCGTGTGTATGCATTTAAAATTGTAGGAGGGTGAGTGATGGAAGACTTTAAGAGTTTATTTGGAATAGCCTTTGGTTTTTCATTTGGTTTGGGAATGGGTGTTATTTCCGTCATCTTAGTTTGCAAACTATTGTGGGGGTGAGTGATGTCAATAAAAACCATACATGACGTAACGTCTTATTTGGATAACTTCCATTACCAGTTGGATTATGAGAAAGGGCAAGTGCCGCCAACAACTGATAGAAACGGCAAAGAGTTTCAAGAATTTAGCGCGGTTGCAGAATGGCCTTTGTTTAAGAAACCTGAAAAAGTTTTGTCCAAATTGATGATTAGTTACATTCAAAAATTGATTGATCATGAAAATTGGTGCCTACATCAAGAGAAAAAACCAAGCACACAATGGGTCATTGAATGGAGGGTCAGACCAGAATACCAAGCGCCAACAACTATTAAACCGTTTGCAATGGCATATATGCGGTTTTCCATTTATCCAAAGGAAAAGAAATAATGGACCACGACGTATGGATGCGAATACTAGATTTCATTGACTACCACGCTGAAGCGTTGTGGTGGATGGTCGTTTTGTCAACAACAGTTAGGATAAAATAATGGGTAAGATTCAAGAATGGTATGACCAATGGCTTTTGGAACAAGCTAAAGAAGCTGTGGCAAATGGTAAGTTTAAACCGCACCCGCCAAAGTATGTTTTTCCAAGCGACATTAAAAAAGCTTTGCGCCAACAAGCTGAAGAATGTGAACATGCTGAACGTGACCCTAAAACGGGCATTTCAACGTGGCCTAAAGAAACAACGCTTGAGTGGCAAGCCGCTGATTTGATTGATGAGTATCTTGCAGAAATACGGCAATATGAAAATTTGCGCGATAAGTTTGTGGAACTTTGGCTGGATATGCGCGAATTGTTAGGCGGTGATGATGACGAAACATTGGCCTGACTACTGGGATTTGTGTCTACAATGTAGATACGCTGGACTTGATAACGTGGCGGACTTTATCCATGAGATGATGGATGATGCCCGGCAAATGCATGAGGCTTTGTCTAAAATATCTCATGCGCAATATAACGCGGATAGCAAAGATATAGCTAACGCGGCTATAGAAAAATCTAAAAAGTTTGAAACAAAGGTTAGATTAAAGGTGATAAAATGAAACATGAAATGGTTGGTATTGAAGCTATACTTACGTTAAATGATCTTGTTATGGATTATCTTAACGAGTTTAATATGCGGCCCAAACCTAAAGCGGCGGGAATTCCGCTAACTCAAGCTGAAAAAGCTGCCCAAGCAATGATTGAGGCATCCGGTATAGACGAACCTGAGCATGATAAGGTTGTGTCAGCAGTTTACAAAACAACCAGTATCATGCGCGGAATTGAGCAAGAATTGGTTAGTTACGACTTAAGTAAATACATAAAACGGCGCAAAACTGTAGAACAAATCAACTCAATCATGCATATTAGCCGTGCATACCCAGATAATGCTATAAAGCGGCTAAAGGAACTTCGACCTAAAATTGAAATGACGGTACATGAAATTTGACTTGGAAAACATGACAGAGGGCCAACGGCGGGATATGTACCGCCAGTTAAAGGCCGCTGATTATGAAGAAAGCTTGTATGCGTTTACAGAGAGGGCGTGGCGTGAAATTGACTCTGCGCCCTTTGCTGAAGGAGGTTTTGCGCTTCAAGCTATTTGTGAACATTTACAAGCATGTGCAGACGGGCATATTAGGAATTTAATCATAAACGTGCCGCCTAGATTCTCAAAATCTACCATTACTGGGACTATGTTCCCAGCATGGGTATGGGCGCAAAGCATAAATTCCCCATCCTCTGGGCCTGGTATGCAGTTCCTGCACAGTTCATATGCTATGGGGTTGTCCGTCCAAGATTCGGTAAAGTGCCGCCGACTTATTGAAAGCAAGTGGTATCAGACGCTTTGGGGCGACAGGTTCAAGCTTGTTGGTGATCAAAACACCAAAACACGCTTTCAAAATGACAAAAACGGTATACGAAATACGGTGTCGGTTGGATCAGCTACTACGGGTCTTGGCGGTAACTATTTGATTGCCGACGATCCCAACAACGCGCAGGAAGCTAATTCGGAAGCTATTGTTGCGTCTACCATTGAGTGGTGGGATATGGCGTGGTCCACCCGTCTTAACGATCCTAAACGCGGCGTTAAGATCGTCATTCAGCAGAGGCTTTCCGAAAACGATATTACAGGGCATATTTTATCCAAGGACATTGGTGATTGGACGCATCTTTGTCTGCCCATGCGGTTTGAAGTGGCACGGAGAACCTACAATGTACTTGTACCCGCAGAGTTTAATGACGGCGAACCAATTGTCTGGACTGATGAACGGACTGAAGAAGGTCAGTTGCTTTGGCCTGAACGATTTGGAGATACAGAGGTTACACTACTGGAGAAAACACTGGGGCCATATGCGGCGGCCGGTCAGCTACAACAAAGGCCGGAACCTGCGGGTGGTGGTATTATTAAACGCGAATGGTGGGGCGAGTGGACGAAGGAAAAGTTTCCCCACAATCTAGAAATTGTTATTGCTTCTGTCGATACAGCCTTTGGCGCAAAAGAATTTGAAGGCGACTTTTCAGCTTGTACGGTGTGGGGCGTATTCCGTGATTCGGGTACGACATCTGGTGTGATTGGAAATGATATGATGGGAATTTCCCAACGTATTTCCTTTGAAGAACGTGAAGCTGATGTCCCCAAAGCTATACTTATGCACTCTTGGCAAGGCCGTATGGAACTGCATGAACTTGTGCAAAAGATTGGCGCATCGGCAAAAGAATGGAAAATTGACTATCTTTTAATTGAAAATAAAGCTTCTGGTATATCCGTTAGCCAAGAACTGCGTCGGTTATTTGGATATGAAAATTACGGTGTCAGACTTATTGATCCCAAAGGTCTAGACAAAGTAGCAAGAACCTATGCCATCCAGCATTTGTTTTCGGAAGGCATGGTAATGGCCCCGACAGACCCCTCTGGCGAGGTGTTCAAAGTTTGGGCCGAAATGGTTGTGGCGCAATGCGCTACATTTCCAAAGGGTAAACACGATGACTTGCACGACACGGTAACTCAGGCTTTAAACTGGTTGCGCGGCACAGGGATGTTGCAGCGTGGAGCAGAACGAACGGCTGAGTTGGCGGCAAATAATACTTGGAGCGGCGCAAGAGAAAACCTGCCGTTGTACCCCGTATAAGGAGATAAAGATGTCTAAATATGCATGGCAAGTAACGCTTAATAAGTACGATAACTCTGGCGTAGATCATCTCTACATTAGGGCCGATCGCTGTTATACGGAAAATGGTTCAATTTCCTTTATTCGTGATGGGGAAAAAACGGAAGATAACCCATACCCAGAGGGTGTATTGGTGGTGTATTTACCGTCAGATCGCGTATTTGAAGTAGAACTTCTTGACAACGAAACTGGCGAACCTGCTGGTTTTTTACCACCGGAGCCGTAAGATATGGCCGACAACCCGCATTTTATGACGCCAGAGGAAATGTCCAAAGTGATCTGTCCCTTTGGTCGGGGAAACGGTATCCCAGGCAAAGAGATAGTCATTGAAGGACAGATTCTTGGCAAACCATGCGTTGGAGATTATTGCGCCGCATGGCGTTGGGCCTCATGGGAAAATGAGGAAACCAAAGAATGGGAATATAGTGAAGAATACGGGTGTTGCGGGATGGTCGGCCCATGACTGAAGAAAAGAAGCTTCCGGAAGTACAAACAGTCGTCGCCAAAGATAATGGCGACGGCTACATCCGTTTGTCATTAGTTATTGACACTAAATTTCATCAATTCCGCATGAAACGAAGTATTGCGGTTAACTTAATCAAGGCTTTAGCCGACTCACTTGACGATAAGTTGCATACGGTGTAAATAAACAAGCGTCTTTAAAGGAGACGCAAAATGATGACATGGAATCACAGGGTCATTAAGTACGAAACCCGCAATTTGTTTGGCGATCCAGACGTTGGATACGCCATTCACGAGGTTTTTTACGATAATGACGGTAATGTTCAAGGCATGACAGCCAATGCGGTAAGTCCTTGGGGCGACACCAAAGACGATTTGCGGCTAGAACTTTTGCGCATGATTGAGGCACTGGAAAAACCCGACCTTGATTATGATGACAAAGAAGAAGCTGATCCATTTGCGAATAAAGCATAATTAGCCTATAGTGTGCCGAATATTCCAACAGGATACAGCACATGGCTTTGACGCCCGGATTAGTTCCCAACATTCGGCTTGACCAAGATCAGCAAGATTTGCCCCTTGGCGAAGGCCAAGATACTATTGTGGTGATGGATGCAGACCCAGATGCTGATCAGCCAGAAATGGACGTTGATGGCAATGTTCTCCGTATTGACCACGGCGACGGTTCTATTAGCGTTTCCCTTGATGGGCGCCCTATTCAATCTGGCAAAAAGAAGAAAACCGAAGGCTGGTATGAAAACCTTGCTGAAGAAATGGATGAAAATACGCTTTCTGAGATTGCTCAGCAGCTTATTAAGGGTATTGAGGAAGATATCGACAGCCGCAAAGAGTGGATTGAAGACCGCGCACAGGGTCTACGACTACTGGGCCTTAAAATTGAAATTCCGGGTCAGCAAGGCACGGCCGATGGCGCACCTGTTGAGGGAATGTCCCGTATCCGCCACCCGCTCTTGCTGGAATCCGTATTGCGTTTTCAGGCGAATGCGCGGTCAGAACTTCTGCCCACTGACGGACCAGTCAAGGTAAGAGTAGACAGCAACTCAGGTTCACCTGAACTTGATTTGCAAGCAGAATATTTGGAAAAAGACTTCAATCATTATTTGACGGCGACGGCTAAAGAGTACTATCCTGACACGGATAAGATGCTTTTTATGCTAGGGTTTGGCGGTTCGGCCTTTAAAAAGGTCTATTACTGCCCCCTACGCAATCGTCCTGTGTCCGAAACGGTGGATGCGGACGATTTAATCGTCAACAATGAAGCCACGGACCTTTCAAATGCTCGGCGTATTACCCATCGAATCTCTATGCGTCCTTCGGTTGTCAAACGGATGCAGATTATTGGTGCCTACCGTGACGTCGATCTGGGACAAGCCAAGCAGAAGGAACTTGACGCCGTTCAAAGGGAGAAAAATGCGATCCAAGGAACCCAAGATGACATCCATCTTGCTGAAGATCGGGACCGCGAAATATATGAGTGCTACTGCGAGTTAGACATTGAAGGTTACGAGCATAAGATTGACGGAGAAGCATCCGGTTTAGAAGTTCCGTACCGTGTGACGATTGACGTATCGTCCAAGCAAGTCCTTAATATTGTTAGAAATTATGACGAAGAAGATCAGGAATTACCTGAAGCGCGTACGCATTTTGTTAAGTACGACTTTGTGCCGGGCCTTAAATTTTATGGCATGGGCCTATTACAGATTTTGGGCAATACTACAAATGCTTTAACGGCTGTTTGGCGTGAGTTGCTTGATGCGGGTATGTACGCCAACTTCCCCGGTTTCTTGTACGCCAAGACATCTGGCCGTCAGAACAGCAATATCTTCCGCGTTCCCCCCGGAGGCGGCGCGCAAATTGATACGGCTGGCATGGCTATTCAACAAGCCGTTATGCCGTTACCTTATAAAGAACCATCCGGCGCATTAGCCAGTTTTGCTCAGACAATTAGTGAGTACGGACAGCGCGTTGGCGGCACTTCTGAGTTGCAAGTAGGCGAAGGTAAGTCAGATGCGCCTGTCGGAACCACGTTGGCAATCATTGAGCAAGCGCAAAAGGTTCTTAACAGCGTTCACAAGCGCTTACACGCGGCACAAGCTGACGAATTTCAGCTGTTGGCACAATGCTTTAGGGAACATCCCAACTCTTTCTGGCAGCGCAACAAACGTCCAGCTGGTCAATGGGATGAGCAAACATTCCTATCTGCACTAGATAATTATGAATTAGTTCCTCAAGCTGATCCTAACACGGCAAGTCACATCCAACGTGTTATGAAGGTCACTGCATTGATCCAATTGGCTCAGCAAGCGCCTGATTTGTACAATTTGGACGCTGTAAACCGCGAAGCATTGCTTACATTGGGTTGGAGCAACGCTACTTCGCTGCTGCGTGACGTCCAAAACAACCCACCACAACCTGATCCACAAGCACAGGCCGCTCAAATGGCTGGTCAAGCCGCCATGATCACCGCGCAATCTAAAATGATGGAAGCGCAGACCAAAGTTCAAGAAACGCAGCAGAAATTGGGTGGTGGTCAAGGTCTTTCACCTGAAGAACAGGTCAAAATGGCCGAAATTCAGCAGAAAAACATTGATGCACAGCTTGATGCGACTAATCGTAAGCGTGACCGCGAGAGCCGTGAACGTATTGCAGCAGTTAAATTGGCTGAAGATATGGCTGCAAACCCTGCTGGATTGGGTATTGTTAAGCAAATCCTTGATCCGGGCATGATTCAGCGTCTTGAAGGCAATGAAGTTCCTATGACACCAACCCCCGGCGGCGTTATACAGTAGGTAAAACATGGCCCAAGATGATGACATCAGCAATGCTATCAATATCGCCCGACGCGATGCGACGGCTGATGCTATTCAATCTAAAATCAACGGGTTAAATCAAAATCTTGCTGGGTTGGGTTTGGAAGCTAATGTTCCGCAATTCAACACAGGATTAACTCAACCGCAAATTGGTGGCGCAGGTATGCCGCAATCTATAGGTTGGTCGCCTAAAAGAACAGATTTTGAAATTAGTAGTTCTCATTATGATGATGGTCGTTCAAAGGCTTATGTGGCAACAGTAAATCCAATGGATTTTTTACACGCAACCACAAAAGATGATGAACATTTTAACAAAATATGGGATGAAGCAGGAAATTTAAATTTAAAAAAATTAACAAAAGAAACACAAACACCATTTTTAGAATTTGAAGATGGTAAAATTGGTGGTCATGAGGGGCGGCATAGAATGGCTGCTTTGGCTAAACAGGGATACACTGAAGTTCCTATTGTTGTTAAGCCTTATTGGTCATCTGGAAGAAATTTTTCTCCTGTAGATCAAATGACCTTTGCACCTCAATTTGAAGGTAGAAATCCTATAACCATTAATAATGCAATTCCATTAAACAAAAATTATGCCGATCAGATTGGAAATTTAATGTCCTCATACGATGAACACTTTAAGTCTGGCGGATTTGCAAGAAATAATTATGCTACAGACGGTAGCGTATTAGATAATAATACAATTGAAATGCCACATTCATTGGAAGAATTGCAAGATTGGCATAAAACTCACCCTGCTCCTAAGCCTATGGTAAGGGCATCAGACGATCCTACGTCCATATTATACAATGAACGGAAGTTAGATATGCCCAACTCATTAGAAGAATTGCAGAATTGGGCGCGTATGCATCATGCTTCTGGCGGGTCTATTGATCATATTGCTAAAGCTATGCATTTAGCGCGTAAGCACTTTGATGATGGTGGCGATTCAGGCGGCAATGATCAAGGCGGTGGGGATAATCCTCGCGCTGACAGCTTAGCACAGTCTCAACAAGCGTCTGCTGACGCACAGGCTGCTGCTGACAATAGGGCCAATAATCAAGACGTAGGCCGATTCTCATTTGGACAAAACGTAGATACATCTGGTGCCAATTTAACGGGACATGAAGCGCCTACTGGTTTGGTAAGCTACACCACACAAAGAGAAACAACGCCTTATGAAGGCACACCAATGACTGCCGCACAAGACCCAAGCACGGCATTTGGTATGGCATACCCTAGTTTGGTTGGTGTGCAAAACACCCCTGCAGGTGCAGCGGCTTTGTTGGCTAACTTAGGTTATGAAAGCACCCAAGGCGGAAAAGCATTTCAGCCTAATGCAATCAGCGGAAGCGGGTACGGTTTAGCCCAATGGACTGACCCTTCCAGACAAGCTTCTTTCTTTAATGCCATGCAGCCCGGAACAACAGCAAATAATCCAATAGCTAAAATGGCTATTTTGGGCAGCACAACACCCGGCCAACAACTTGGCTATGCAATGAATGAAATACAGCAAAACTATCCTCAAGTTGCTCGTGAGATGGCAACCGCCCAAAACATCCCGACGGCTACTGAAAACATTATGAACAGATACGAATCACCAGCAACCAATGAATCTTTGGATGCTCGTATTGCTTTAGCTAACCAAATAGCTAAAGGCACTGGTTTGGGTAGTTTTGCCCAAGAAACACTTAATCAAGCACCTAGCGGCAACTCATTTGCGGCTATATCGCCTTCAGTAAGCAGCGCAGTAAGAAGCGCACTTGGAGCGGGACGCGGCGATGTTGGTACTTTGGATTCAAGTCTTGCCAAAGCTATGGCTTCTAACGACACAATTAATTCCGGCGCAAATGCTGTAGTTGGAACGGTTGATGGCGGAAATGCCAATGCTCCAGCTGCAAATGTTCCCGCCGCAAATGCTCCTACTCCACAACCAAACATTTTGGATAAAATATTTGGGTCAACACAGGACCAAATCGATAAGTTGGCTGCTGCTGGTCAATACGCTGGCATGGATAAACAGCAATATGCTGATCAGTTCGCTGGTGGTGATATTAATGCAGTAAAAGAGCGAATTGTTTATGATAATGGTCAACCCAAAGTTGATTATTATACTAAAGACTTAAGCCAAGCATTGTTTGGCGACCCATTAAAGGCGCTTTCAAGCGGTCTTGGTAATTTGTTTAGCCAAAAACAAAATTATGATCCTTTAACGGGACAATATAGACCAGATATATCTGCTTCCGTAGGGCAAGAGCCATCTCCATTTGGCGGTCATGGAGGTGGTCAACAACCTATTCCTTATATTCCTCCTGTTGAAACAGCGTCAACCGCCGCGCCTGTTGCACCAGTGGCACCGTATGTCCCCCAAAAGCCGTATATTCCACCAGCAAACACACCATACGCATCGTTGGGTGCTAACTTTGTAGACCCAAGAATGTATCAAAACCCGTTGTTTTCTCAGGTTTTAGCTACTGGCGGGAAAGTGCATGGCAATAATGCTATGGGTAATGCCCTGCGTATGGCTATGGCAAACAAACCATGAACATCTATTGTGCAAATAGGGCAAATAGGCTAATATTCCCTTATTACACCTGCGGACGCGCAGTGAAGGAGCAGACTTATGCATGAGTATCTTAAACAGGCCCGTGAGGGTGCAGCCAAGAAGTTGAAGGGCATCCAGAGCGGTGAGCCTCATACTAAAGTTGACTCCTCCTCGTGGTCGCCACCTGAAATGCTTGAAGCTGACAAGCAGAACGGTATGCGTCCTGTAAGTAAGCGCCAGTATAAGTCTGGTGGCAAGGTTCACGGCGAACACGCCAAGAAACGCGCTGACCGTAAAGCCCGTAAAGAGGGTGGCCGCGCAATGTCGATAGACGGTTTCATTAACCGCGACGACAAGATGGCTAACGATGAACGCGCTGGTGTCAAGAAGGTCGGCGGCATGAAGCGTGGTGGCAAGATTCACAAGAAGGCCCGTGGTGGACCAGAAGGTGATTTTGCGGATCGTAACTATGGCGCAGACGAAATTACGCAGATGACGGGCAATATGCCTCGCAATATGCCTATGGGAACTAGCTATGCTAAGGTTCCTATGCCTACGCCTCGCCCTGCTGATAAGCCAGTTAAGTACGTTGGTCCAAAGCCAACGACAAACCCAAATACAGGAATGAAAAAGGGCGGCGCAGCACACCCCGATGAAGCGGCAGATAAGGCTCTCATTCGCAAAATGGTTAAGCCATCTGCTCGTACAGGCAAAGCAGAAGGCGGCGACCTTGATCCAAATTTGATGGATTGGAAAATACTTCGTCAAAAATTAAAAGATTCGGTAAAAGAAAAAACCGCCGCTTCTAAAGGTAAAGCATCAGCTAATCCTTTAATGGGTGGCAAACAAATCAATGATGATCAAAATGAAAGTTTTACATCTAGCGGATTAAAGCGCGGTGGCCGTGCAGAACATTGTTGGGGTGGTGAAGCTAAGCCAAAGAAGGCTGAAGGCGGATCAACCAAGTGGATTCAAGGTGCTATTAAGCATCCGGGTTCGCTTCATAAGGCACTTCATGTTCCCGCTGGTGAAAAAATTCCTGCCAAGAAATTGGAAAAGGCTTCTCACAGCGAAAATCCAAAGTTAGCTAAAAAAGCTAACTTAGCTAAGACATTGAAGCGTATGCACCATGCAGATGGCGGAGAAGCTGGTCGTGGCTTGTATGTACGCAAGGGTTACCCGCATGAAGTTCCGGGCGCCGATGGTGGTCGTACGGCTAAGAAGGGTGGCGGTTCGCTTGGTAAGGGAAAGACCAATGTCAATATTATGATTCACCCGCATAGCGGCGCAGGTAATATGCCTCCTGCTATGCCTCCAATGGGTGGATTGCCAATGCCTCCACGTCCTCCAGTGGCACCTCCAATGCCACCACAGGGAATGCCAATGGGCGCACCTTCAATGGGCGGCGCACCAGCAATGCCTCCGATGGGTGCTGGTCGTCCGGGTATGCCTCCTATGGGTCGCAAACACGGTGGCAAGATTCCTGCTGGTATGAAGACCATGCACGTTATTGATAACGCTGCTGGTGGCGGTCTTGGTCGTTTAGAGAAGATCAAGGAATACGGCCTTAAATAACCTGTTTAGGTTTTAAGTCAGGCATAGGAATAGATACCGTGCGGTGTGTATATATACCGCATGGTACAAACATATAGCAGCCTTCTTGAATACGAAACCGGACGCCTCATCGACGAGGCGATTGCCGACGAGGTTGCTATTCTTATGAACGGCACCGTCGAAGACATCAAAGATTACAAATTTCGTACTGGCGTGATTCGCGGCTTGAACAAGGCCCGTGAACTTATGTCCGAAGCAGATAGCAACATCCAATCAGGTGAAAGAGGATAAACATGCCGTATACACGGATGCACCATGACGTAGACCCAAAGGAATCTATTCTTAAAGAACTTGGCGACATTAGCGGCATCGAAGTGTTTAACACGCACGTTCTAATTGCAACATATGTTCGCCCAAACAAGACAAAAAGCGGCATTCACTTAACGGATAAGTACGTTGAGGAAGACAAATATCAGGGCAAGGTTGGCCTTGTAGTTAAAAAAGGCCCGTTAGCATTTGTTGACGATGACCAAGACTGGTTCAAGGGCGTTGAAGTAAATGTCAACGATTGGGTTTTTTATCGCCCTTCTGATGGCTGGTCGATGAATGTGCATGGCGTTCAGTGCCGTGTTTTGCGCGACATAGATATCCGTGGCCGGATTCCGGCACCTGACGCGGTTTGGTAAGGAATAAGCACATGGAACCAGCAGTAGAAGAAGATATTGTCCTTGATGATGCCCCAGAGGTAACTGTTGAGGAGAACAAACCAGAAACAAAAGTAGCAGATAATGATTCGCAGACGCCAGAAGATGGCATTGCGGAACTTAAAGCTATGTTGGAGCAAGAGAAGAAACTTCGTTTAGAAGCAGAAACTCGCGCCCATCAAGCCCAACAAAACGTCCAAAAAGCCGCTGTAGAGATACAGGATAGCAACCTTATTATGATTAAGGGTGCTATGGATAACGTAAAGCAAGGGTCAGAAGCACTAAAACGCAACTATAAAGAAGCAATGGCTGCGGGTGATTACGATGCGGCGGCCAATATTCAAGAACAATTGTCTATTAATGCTGCTAAATTGCTTCAATTGCAGAACGGTAAGGATGCTTTAGAAGAAAAACTAAAGAACCCACAACCGCAAACCAATGATATTGTTGAACAAATTGCTTCACAACTATCGCCTCGGTCGGCGGCATGGGTTCGACAAAATCCCGACGTAATTCGCGATCGTCAGCGTTATGAAGATATGGTTCGGGCGCATAATCATGCGGTCGGTGAAGGCCATGTTTTGGATTCTGACGCGTATTTTCAGCACATTGAAATGCGCCTTGGCCTAAGAAAGCCACCTCGCGTTGTTCAAGATGATGGTGAGGATGTCACGTTGTCTGCGGCCGCCGCTCCAACGCAAAAACGGACGGCTCCAGCCGCCGCCCCAACAACCCGAACCGCCTCTGGTACGCCAAGCAAGTCCCAAGTTGTCCGTTTAAGCGCAGAAATGCGCGACATGGCATCGATGATGGGCATGACACCAGAAGATTACGCCAAAAACATGGTCGCGTTAAAGCGCGAAGGTAAACTTAACTGATAGGAGAGCCAAATGGCTGAAGATAAAACTGAATTGCCTAAACTCACACCAAGACGTGTTAAACCGGATGTCCGACCAGACGTTCGTGGCGAAGTCCGCGAGGATAGCCCCGCAGAACGTGCAGCCAAGCGCGTTGCAGAAATCCGCGCCCACCGTCAGGGTTTAGACCTAGACAATACGGATCAGTATTTCATTGATCCTTATATGGTTCCAGAAGGTTGGTCATACGAATGGAAGCGAAAAACCATTTATAATCAAGAGGATCCATCATATCAGGTTCGTCTCGCCGATGCTGGCTGGACGCCTGTTCCGGCAACCCGCGATGCCCGTCATAAGGCCATGATGCCTACCGGCAACTATGCCACGATTGAACGAGACGGCATGATTTTGATGGAACGTCCTAAGGAGTTGACAGACGAAGCAAAATCTATAGAATTGCGTCGTGCAAGGAACCAAGTTCGTGCAAAAGAAGCACAGCTTAGTACCACGCCTGATGGAACAATGACACGCGAGGATGCTCGTGTTCGCCCACAGGTGAAAAAGTCTTACGAGGCTATGCCCATTCCTAATGAATGAGGACTGCCTCTAACCTGCCCTGTGGGAGGCGGGTTATCTTGTCGGGGTTAACAGTGCTTGGCGCATAGTAACCTCATCACTCAGGAAAAATTGCTATGGCTAATACGCAAGCGTATTTTGGCTTTACGCAGTATCAGGGTGGTGCGGGTGGTGCGCCTACGTTCGCTCAATCCGTACGCCGTATTGCGTCAAGTTCAGGTGCTATCTACACTGGCGATCCAGTAATGCCAGCGGTAAGCAGCGCCAACGGTTACATTGTTCAGGCTTCGCCCGGCTCAACGACCCTCGCGGGTATTTTTGTTGGTTGCAAATACCTCAACACATCTCTTGGCCGCACAGTCTGGTCCAGCTATTGGCCCGGCTCCGGTGCAACTGGCGACGTAGAAGCTTACGTCATTGATGATCCAAATGCTCGTTTCATCGTCCAGACAAGCACGACTTCGTTCCCAATCACGGGTACGCTTTCCACGCAGACTTCTGGCGTTCAGGGCCAATATGCTCAGTTCTCCATTGGCTCAGGCAACACGTCAACGGGTCGTTCCGGTGCATATCTCTCGTCGCTTGCGACGACTGCAACCTTCCCATTCGTCGTCATTGATTACCAAGTTGGTGTTCAAAACGGCGGCGATCCAACCTCGCAGTACTGCAACGTCATTGTTGGCTTCAACAACGAATGGCTACGCAGCAACGGCGCTGGCCCAACTGGCATCAGCTAAGGAGTAAGGTACTATGGCTGTTAATCTCTCACAGATCCGTGACCTTCTCCTTCCCGGCCTACGCGGGGTAGAAGGCAAGTACGAGATGATTTCATCTCAGTACGACAAAATCTTTACGAAGCATGAGTCGAAAATGGCTCTCGAACGTACCGCAGAAATGCGCTACCTCGGCCTCGCACAGCTTAAGACCGAAGGCGGCCAGACCGCTTTTGATTCGAACGCTGGCGAACGCTTTGTTTGGAACCAAGAGCATACGGAAATTGCACTCGGTTACGCAATTACCCGTAAGGCTATTGACGATAACCTCTACAAGACCCAGTTCATGCCATCCAACCTTGGCCTCGTGGAATCTTTCCAGCAGACTAAGGAAATCTATGGCGCGAACATCCTCAACACGGCAACGACGTACAACGCAGCAGTTGGCGGTGACGGTGTAGCACTCTGCTCCACGGCGCATCCTATTGACGGTGGTACGGTTGCTAACACGCCAACAACTCAGGTTGACTTGAACGAAGCTACCTTGCTGAACGCAATGATTGCAGTCCGCACGAACTTCAAAGATCAGGCTGGCTTGAAAATCTTTGCTCGTGGCCGCAAACTAATCGTTCCTCCACAGTTGGAACCAGTTGCAATCCGTCTCACGAAGACTGAATTGCGTCCGGGTACTGCGGACAACGACGTCAACGCGATCATGATGACTGCGGGCG
>Ga0208253_1000213_pt1 | contig 26411 bp, 27 predicted proteins | sample CryBogCBE10Oct08_FD_184573 | JGI IMG/M metagenome (GOLD analysis project Ga0208253, IMG submission 184573) | Freshwater microbial communities from Crystal Bog, Wisconsin, USA - CBE10Oct08 (SPAdes) | ecosystem: Environmental > Aquatic > Freshwater > Lake | place: Crystal Bog, Wisconsin, USA...
TCTTCTTTTGAACTCGCTCACGCGTTTCATCGCTGACACGCTCATCGTTATTGAGAACCCTAGATACCGTTTTAATACTTGTTTGTGCAGCTTCGGCGACATCAATGAGGCGGACTCGCTTATTCATTTTGGCCGCTATTCAAAATTTCTAAAACGCGTGCCTTTTCAAATCCACCAGCACGGTAGGTCTCGCAAGATGCAGCCGCTGTTGCCATTCCATACTTAATTGCTTCTTTCCAATTTGTTTCAGCTTGATGTGTTTCATAATAAATGGCAAAACCGGCTACAAAGGAGTCGCCGGCGCCCACAGCGCTCTTATAACGGTCTGGAGAAATAACGAAAGCTGGTAACCACCAGTGCTCATCTGCATTCTTAAACGCGCAACCGTGTGCGCCTGCGGTCACAATAATATTCTTTCCCACTTTACCAAATAACGCCTCAGCAGCCGCTAGCGCTCTCTCAGAAACATTGTCATCATTTGGAACAAAAAGATCACCAGATTTATTACTTATCATGGCTTCAGCTTCTTCAAGATTAGGTGTAATAAAATCTAGGACTTCCTTGTTGCGAGATTTAAAAGCTGCAGGGGATGTATCCACAAGAAGTTTGGCGCCGGCTCCGTTAATGGTTTGAGCTAAGCGGTCAACTGCATTCTCTGGGTGATTACTCGGAAGGCTTCCCATCATTAAAACAATTTCATTTTTTTGAGTTTTCTTCGCTGCGGCAACGCAGTACTCATCCCAATTTTTCCCCGTGATATCTGGACCAAGTCCATTAAAGACTGTAATCGCAGAGGAAGTTTCTTCATTCATAATGATTGCTTTTCTTACTTCGCCATCTACCTCTAAATACTCAACGTCGTGGCCTTCGGAATCTAAAAGCGACCTATAGAAATCACCCTCGCGGGTTGGGAGCATGAGATAAAGATGCGGTTCCACACCCATTGTTTGGCAAGCTCTTGCCACGTTAATACCCTTGCCGCCTGCCGTTGTTTCATTCTTAATTGCCCTATGTACGCTTCCGTGTACAAGCTGTTTTACCCACATCGTGATGTCTATGCACGGATTGGGATTAAGTATCAGCATAGATAGGTAATCGTTGTCATCATGGGAAACTCTACTTTTTTACGCGTGGGTCTGTCAATGCCATATAAGTGATGAGGCCCCCAGATTGCTCTGAGGGCCTCATCCTGTGCTTTGTTAACTAGTTTAGCTAATTAGCAATGATCCTTATATTGAGCAGCAATACCCGCAGGGGTGTTGATGTTCTTCATTGTAAGGATTGTGAAACCGGTTTGTACCTTGTGTGGTGAAACAGTTGTTCCCTTAAGGGCAGCAACTGCATCATCTACGCCGGTTGAACCGATTGTTGCAGGTTGTTGTGCAATAAGAGCCTGGACAGTTCCAGCCTTAAGTGCAGCGACTTGATCTGAACCAGCATCAAATCCAACAATCTTAACCTTGCCAGACATTCCTGCTTGCTTGATACCAGCAGCAACACCTTCAGCAGAGAATAGGTTTGTTGCGAATACGCCAACAATGTCCTTGTTCTTAGCTAGTGCAGCTGTGATGATGCGCTGAGCAATAGCTGGCTCATTGTTTGAGTACTGAACACCAATGTAGTTGTACTTCTTATCCTTGTTTGCTGAATCAGCAAAACCGTTAACGCGAGCGTCAACTGAGCTAACTCCAGGTGATGTACTTACTACAAGAACCTTTCCACCCTTAGGTGCAAGTCCCTTAATAGCTGTGAATGCAGCCTTACCGCCGCCGTAGTTATCTGATGCAATTTCAGCAACAGCCTTTGAGGTGTCACCGATATTTGTATCAACTAGAACTACCTTGATACCAGCAGCAATAGCAGCCTCAATTGGCTTCTGAAGTGCTGAAGTATCGTTTGGAGCGATTAAGATTGCATCTGGCTTTGAAGCCACAACGCTGTTAAGTACTGGTGTTTGAATTGTTGCATCCCACTTTGCGCCACCTTGTGTGGTGATTGTTGCGCCATCCTTTGCAGCTGCTGCTGCAACTCCGCAACCCATGGTTACGTAGAATGCATCGCCGGCTACGCCTTGGATAAATGTGATCTTGTAGTTGTCAGCATTAGCGGCTGTGCCGAATGTTGAAACTCCAAGTGCAATCGCTGACGCTGCAGCGATTATTGATAGCTTCTTGGTCTTCTTCATGCATTTCCCTTTCATGAGGTGCTCTTTTTAGAGCGTTTCTTGAGGCTTTTTCCGCCTCCATCTGCGGCGTTACGACGAGCATTGTCGACGTAAACAGCAGCCACCAGAAAGACACCGACAACAACGTTTTGCCAAAAAGGCACTACGCCGATGATGATGAAGCCAGTCTGGAGAACTATCGGTATGAACAGACCAATCATGGTCCCGAAAATGGTTCCATACCCACCGAAGAGGCTGGTTCCACCAATCACAACGCCGGCGATTACTGTCAATGCAGTATTCGATTGGCCCGCGATTGTAGTTTGCTGATACATGGCAAGGCTCATAATTCCGCCAATACCTGCCGTAAATCCCATAAGTGAATAGACGTAAATGAGCTGGCGATTCACATTGATTCCCACACGCCTACAAGCTTCGGTATTAGAACCAACCGCGTATGTAAGTAGTCCAAATTTAGTTTTATGGAGAAGGACTCCACCGAGAATAACAACTACCACAGCAATCACTCCAAGAACAGGAATTTGCTTATAGATATTTCCAAAACCGATTTTGTTTACCAGTTCCGGTGTTGCCCCACGAAGATCGATTCCACCTGTGATGATTTGTGAAACACCAAGCGCTGCACTGAGTGATCCGAGCGTCACGATGAACGCGGGTACCTTTGCAATCGAAACAAGCCAGCCATTGAGAGCGCCCCAAGCTGTTGCTACAGCGACTGCGACGAATATACCCAAGAATGTTGTGCCCCAGCCTTTTGCACCTGCAGCCACAATCGCCTTACATGCAATAACGCTGCTAAAGACCAAGACGCTACCCACTGATAGGTCGATACCTGCTGTAATAATCACAAAAGTCATGCCAACACCCAAAACGGCAAAAACTGAGATATTGATGATGATGTTTCTTAAGTTGAACAGGGTAAAAAATGTACTTGGGGCAATAGCGCTAAAAATTGCTGTAATAACTAAGAGCACTGAAACAATTTGAAATGTTTGCGTCTTAGGAATGCGCTTGAAGAATGATTCTTTTTCTTCTGAAAGAATTCCAAAATCACTCTTTGGATCACCGTTTGTATCAGTAAACATTGACATTTATTTGCTCACTTCATCTAGGCGGCCAGTCATTGCGCCAACGAGCTCTTCAAGGTTTGTCTCTGAGGTTTTGTAATCAGCAATTGTGAGGCCACGGCGCATAACCTGTACGCGGTCTGAAATCTCAAGAACTTCTGGCATCGAGTGGCTAATGAAAACAATTCCTATTCCTTTATCGCGAACACGACGAACAAGATTAAGAACATTCTTCTTCTGCACAACACCTAAAGCTGCAGTTGGCTCGTCAAAGAAAAGTACTTTGGTTGCCCAAGCAGCAGATCTGGCAACAGCAATGCTTTGTCGTTGTCCGCCTGACATTGAGCCTGTGCTGGCCGTGAGGGAGCGCACCGTCGCACCTAAGTCGCGAAATGCATCTTCGCTTCCCTTGCGCATTACTTCGTAATCTAGAAATCCAAACTTTCCTAAAATTCCTTTGCGTGGAACTTCTCGGCCCAAATACATATTTTGAACTGCATTCAAATGTGGGCAGAGCGCTAAGTCTTGGAACACAGTTTCAATTCCATAATTTCGAGAATCAGATGGCGAGTTAAAATGAACCGGCTTACCCTCAATGAGTATTTCACCCTCATCAGGTTGCTCTGCGCCAGAAAGAATTCTTACAAGAGTACTTTTTCCCGCACCGTTATCGCCGATGAGAGCTGTAACTTCTCCAGGCTTTACATTGAAGTTACATCCACGAAGTGCCTCAACATGACCATAACGTCTAACAATTCCTTTTGCTTCAAGGGCGTAAGTCATGATCGCTTGGCTTCTCCAGTTCTCGTAAGTGTCAAAATCTTTGACAACGTTGTCACAATAAATAGGTATTTAACTCCGTAATTCACTGGTGGTCAAGGTTTTTTCGCCTAAACCCGCAATCGTTACCTAAAAGTTATCTTTGATCTGAGCAGGGAAATCTTTGGCGCCATCGATATTAATGTGCCCAAAGACTGGCGCTTGGGGATTCGTTTTTGCCAAGTAAGTCTCCATGTCAGCGACTTTTCCCTGGTCACGTTTAAGACCGCGACCTTTAAGTCGAGCGGCTCTCAGAGTATTTGTAATATTTACCCAGATTAATTTAGGGATAACTCCTTGTTTTTCAAATGGTTCCTTCATTTCGTTCCAGATCTTTTCATCTGCGATCTGTTTAGTGAAGGGCCCAACAATTACCAAAGACTTACCTTGGTTAAATTCGATCAACGCTCGCTCCAATAAATCCTGATACCTCGCTGGAGCCATGTCAGATAAGAATTTTTCCATACCAAGTTCATTGAGAGAGGCCTGATTGCTGGCAATAAGTTTGTCTAAGGTGTCATCGAGGTCAAGGATTTGAAGATTGCGTGCCGCTGCAAGTGCTTTAGCAAATTTTGTTTTCCCTGACGCCGCTGCCCCACTGACAAAAAAAACTTCTTGCAATTAAACGTTGCCCTTAAAAGTGAAATCTAAATCAAATTCACGGCTATTGCCAGGTGCGACATCGGGAGCTGGACCGGCATGTGAATTATCCTTAGCTCTTCCCAGCAAACCTGTTGTTGATGGCTCTAAGCCTTGAACATAAAGTGCCTCACAAGCATTTCTCCATTGCATAAAGTGTGGAAGTTGTGTGCCATCCCACTCCAAACGCATCGTCATATCTCCACGATCTGCAGTATTTGGATTTGTTAATTCAACCCATTGTTTTCCCTTAGGGGCATTCCAATCCCAGACACGTTCAACATCTTTTGGTGTTGGAGCCGGCATAGTTGTTGGGTCAACGCCCTTGGCAGAATCGATACATCCAAGTAGTTCGGTGCACGATGTGCTTACTTTCGAGCCTGGAGCTAAAAATGGCCAGCCTAGGTTGATGTGATACAAAACTTGTATTGGCTCTTCGATATAACCATCGTTGCGCACAGAGTCGGAGAAGTGGAACTTGGCTTCACCAAAATTCATTGTAATTCTGCGGGTCATTACAAGATGCTCTCCAAAAGCGGCTGCTTGACGTACCTTTGCTTGCACTTCAATTGTGCCCTTATCCCAATCTACGTTGATTTTTTCAATCATTGTTGGTGAAAGTGAGATAAAGCCTCCAGTAAACCTACGTTCACCGGTTATTGCTGGGTGCAAGTGGCGGTTGGGATGAGTTACTGGACCTCCAACGTGGTCGATACCAATTGTTGAAAGAAATCCACCTTGCCAATTGCGAAGCCATCCCCAACCATCTGGTTCAACTGCTGAAGGGTGAAAAGAGTGAGCATGACGAAAACCTGCTGGTGAGACCCATTGTGTTGGAATGCCGCGATACAGAACGCGACCAATATCAAAACCTCGGTCAACGAGAATTTCAATCTCAAGTTCTCCGTTGCGGATGCGCAAAATGCGCTGATCGAGCATGTCGCCATCCATCGCGCGAAAGAGCTCGCAGCCAATCGCTTGCTGGGGGTGGCTGGTAATTTTACGAAAATCGTTACGGTCACCACTCATGCCAAAAAGTTTCATGCGGTTACCTTAATACTACTGATCGGGGTTTAGCCAGAGTTTTAAAAAGTAATAACTACTTTGTGGGCAGTCTTATCACTTCGCAGGGTCTCTAGTGCTTTCCCATACTCATCTATTGTGAAACGGTGGGTAATTAGCCCAGTGGTTTTCAGGCGCCCTGATTCAAGGGCAGCCAAGGTAGCGGGGAACGTATCGATTTCCGCAAAGGAACCTTGAATTGTTATCTCTCGATGAAAGACATCAAAAGCATTAATTCTGAAGGTGTCATCAGGCTCAGCCACACCGTAAACCATAAAAGTTCCGCCACTACGTGTGAGTGGAACACAGATCTCTGCCACTTCCATAGATCCCGTAGCTTCAACAACGATGTCATATCCACTCGGTGATGCTTTAAGGAGATCTTCTTTAGTCTTCGCAACATTTTTGCGATCCATAAGATACGTCTTATCAGCCCCAAGCTTCTTTGCAGCATCTAATTTAAATTGAGTAGAGCCAGCAACAGTCACTGAGGCCGCTCCTGAGGTGGCCATCAATTGGGCAAGTAACTGACCTGTTGGCCCCGCACCAAAAATAAGCGCGCTAGCTCCAGGAGTAATCTTGAGCATTTGCGCGCCATGCATAGCGCACGCTGCAGGTTCTGCAAACATCGCATCTTCGGCAGACAAATTTCCTACCTTAAAAACTAAATCCTGTGTTGCAATCATGTACTCAGCAAATGAGCCAGGCCAGTTCGTACCAAGTCCTTTGCGGTTATGGCAAAGGATTGGCTTACCTTCACGGCAAAATTCACAATCACCACAGCTGACAACTGGGTTAACTGTTACTCGGTCCCCTACCTTAAATTGGCTGACGCCTGCACCTAGGGATGAGATTGTTCCCACCATTTCATGGCCTGGAATAAGGGGGAATTCTGCAAGAAAGTCACCTTCATGAATATGCAGATCTGTTCCACAAACTCCGGCTAACTCAATCTTAATTAAAACTTCACCAGCTTGCGGGGTTGGGGTTGGAATCTCTTTGACGGTGAAATTTTTTGCTGAGTCATAGACAACGGCTTTCATGAATTCTCCAAGTTGTAGGTGAGTTGGGTGCCGAAAGTATTACACCCCTAATCTGGAATTACCACTAAACTTTTTCACATGAGCTATGAACTTCAAGATTTGAGCGGGAAAGTCGTCGTAGTTACCGGGGCAACTTCTGGGATTGGCCGAGAGACAGTGCGAGGCATGGTCGCACAAGGTGCAAAAGTTGTCTTGAATGCTCGCAAAGAAAATGACCTCAAAGCACTCTGCGCAGAACTAACTGACAAGAGTGCCACATACGTTGCTGGGGATTGCTCAGATCCAGAAGTCTCACGAAGGATTGCTGCCGCTGCAATTGAAAAATTTGGAACGATTGACATTCTCGTTCCAAACGCAGGTGTTGGACTCTATGGCTCAATTTTTGATTGGTCAGATGATGAAATAAATAGCATGATCCGTACAAACTTTGAGGGAACAGTCCATCTTGTTCGCGGGTGCGCAAAGACAATGGTTGAAAAGGGCGCAGGAGACATCATCATTGTTTGCTCAGTTGCTGGGTATTACGGCGCAGCAAAAGAAGCTGTATATGCAGGGACAAAGCACGCTCAAGTTGGTCTAGCTGCAGGATTAGATCGCGAACTTCGAGAAAAAGGAGTTCGAGTTTCACTCGTTGCACCTGCTGGTGTCTCAACAAACTTTGCCATGGGAACAGGTCGCACACCAGGTATGCCAAGGCTTGATGTTTACTTAAAGCCAGAGGAAGTAGCAGCACAAGTTATTTATATTGCGCGTCAACCTCGTTCAGTCCGCACAACACTTATGACACTTTGGTCAATGGACCAACAAAGCAATTAGTTTTAACTAAAGCGAATAAGAACTTTGATTTGATCTCCTGCAATTGCAGTATCAAAGGCCTTTTGTGATTCTTCTTTAGGAAATACTGAAGTGACAAAATCAAGTGCGTTAAATCCCTTTGTACCAATGATTTTGATGGAATCTTCATAGTCTGCAGGCAAATATGTCGCAGATCCCTGAATGCGAATCTGGTGATCTTGAATGATAGGTAGAGGGATTGTTACTTCTTTTGCTGGAACCCCAACAACCATGACTGTGCCAGCTTTATCAGCCATCGCAATAGCCTGTGAGATCGTGTGCTGAATCGCTACGCAGTCAAAAACAATATCAACACTTTCCCCAAATTCAGCGCGCACATCACTCGGCAAAGTGGAACTGCCAGCATCTAGAACTACATCTGCACCAAGGCGCTTTGCGCGATCGCGCTTGCCGGCAAGCAAATCGGTCATAACAATTTTCTTTGCATTAAAGTGTTTTGCGGCAACAAGAGTAAGTAAGCCGATTGTTCCGCAGCCAATGATTGCCACTGTCTTGCCCGTCAGATCTTTATTTCCCACACATGAAAGCTTTACAGCATGTACAGGTGTTGATAAAGGCTCGATTAATGAAGCCGCCTCATCACTAAAAGATTCAGGTACTTTATGGAATCTTTTTGCTGAAAGGGTCCAGTAATCGGCCATTCCGCCTTGTTCATAGCCGCAGCCGAAGAATCTCAAATTTTCGCAGAGGTTTTCGTTTCCATTCTTGCAGTTCTTGCAATCCCAGCACGGAAGATCGGGTTCAATAGTGACGCGTTCACCCACAGAGAATCCTTTGACGTCCGGTCCAATTTCTCGAATGATTCCAACAACTTCATGACCTGGCTTATATGGCAGCGGAACAAATGGGTGATGGCCTTGAAGGGCGTGCATATCTGAGCCACATACGCCAGTAACTAGCGTTTGAACAAGAATTTCACCAGGCTGTACTTCTGGCTTTTCTACTTCCTGAAGCGTAACTGTGTTAAGGCTTGTCGCAACTAATCTTTGCATTTAATCCTCTGATCTATTGATACAAATAAATAATTAAGTTTTTCTGGCGGAGACGAAGAGATTTGAACTCTTGAAGGGTTTAACCCCTTACCTCGTTAGCAGTGAGGCGCTGTATGGGCCTGATTACCCAATCTCCGTTTAATAAGGGAGTTTACACTCCTTTATTTACCTTCTAAATCTACTTGATTCATCTAATTTCTGGGCAAAACCAGGGCAAAACTCTCTATGAGAATCATTTACGAGAACTAACTCCCATGTGGCCAAGTATTAGGGATTGTTGCTTTTTCTGAATGCTCAACATTTCATTCAACTCTTTATAGTCCCCCTTTAGATGTCTCGGGAGGGGTGGTGGTAGAGGAACGTTTCCAGTTGTAAAACCTTGGAATTGCGGGCTTAGAGGGAACACTTTATGGCTACTGCTTTGCGAGCGCTGTAGTTAGTGCGGCTGCCATGGGGTTTTTCAAACCTTGCAAGGTCGACCTATATGATAATTGCAATTAACGCACTGGCCCATTTGCGTAGGTCATATCAATGTATTCGCCTGTATTTCTTTGAAGAAAGAAGTCAGATACCTGTCTTTGGCTAATAAATCTATTCCGACCGACTTTGTTAGCTCTCATATACCCTCGTGAAATCCAAGAGTAGATAGTAGATTCCGTCACTCCAAGTTGCTTGGCCACTTCTTTCGGTGTCATACCAGGTGTAGGTGTATAGCCATTACTCTGAAAGATGTTCATCTATCTAGGATGCCATCAACTAGCTTTTTTGAAAGGCTCAACTATCGGTGAAGTAGTTACAAATGCTTGCTTTCTTAAGTCCAAATACCCATAAGTGAAGTTTTCTTGATTAAGCCCATCGCTCACCCGCACCCCCGCCGCTTTCATGGTTTTTCTCAACTCCCGCAAAGTTCGGTCTGGGACTGGGATAAATGCTTGGTCTGTATCACGGCAATATAGATAGTAAAAGATTGCGGTAGCTTCTTCCATCGATACCCCCATGGCTAGGAGGGAATTCATAAAATGAGATTCCGAAACCAGTGGTTCCCCATAATTAGACTTGTCCCATTGGCTTTCAATGGCACTTTTAAGCATATTTTCTTTACAAGAAGAAAGGGTTAGCAAGCCGTAGTCACGCATGTCCTTGTATTTCAAAGAGACTTCATATCGGGTATGACCAGGTTGCAACTGGACACCATTCTTCCTATCAGCATCATTCTTGCGATTTCTCTTCTTATGTTCTTGGTACTTGTCGTATATCTTCATTCTGGCGTTCTTCTCCGAACTTACATGTGTGACCGTGTTTATTTTCTTCCCATTAATATGGTTAGTAGTTCCTCTGGCGTAACCTGGTCGGCGCAGTCGAAGCTGATGTAATTGAAAACGTGGGTCACTTACATAGAAATCTTGGGCTAAGTCCAACCTCGTGCAGAGGACTTTGGAAGGCCAGTCTTTGGGCCACGTACGGAATATCTCCGCCATGTTTTGGTTCACCCAAGTCTTCAATTAGTAGCGAAACAACATCTGAAGCATCACTTTTATTTGTACCAATAACACCTGATGGTCCACGTTTAGCCCAGCCGACTGTATAAATATTTGTTCCAAGTACGCGGCCATCTTTATTTTCAATCTTGCCGTCTCGCATAGAAACACCTTTAATGTGCGCAGAGGTATAACCGATTGCAGAAATGACTAAATTTGTCTTGATGGAATAAGTCTTGCCCGTATCAACCGCTTTGCCATCTTTTACTTCGTTGACTCCAAAAATTACTTCTTCTACTTTCCCGTTGCCCTTCATTTCTTTTGGTGCGGCAAGAAAATGAAATTCCATTGAGCGAGCATGGCCAGCACGCGGGTGCTCGGCAATGAGTCTCCACGCCTCAAGATTTGCGGCAAGATGCTTCTCAACTTCACCAGCAGCATGGGCGCGAAGGTGCGCGGCTTCAACTTGTTGGGCATCGATAACTACATCTGTGTGTTCAAGTTTTGGGAGCTCTCGAAGTTCAGGAGATGTGAAGGCAGCATGTTCAGGTCCTCTGCGTCCTGCAATATAAACTTTGCGGATATTGCTCTTATGAAACGCAGCGAGCGCACCAAGGGCAGTATCAGTCGGATCTAACTCACTCGGATTAAGAGCGAGCATTCTCGCGCAATCCATAGCAACATTACCTGCGCCGATAACAACTGCGGTATCACCACCTAGCGGAACCTGAACATCAACATAATCAGGATGTCCGTTATACCAAGAGACAAATTCTGCGGCTGAGAGTGAACCTGGCAAATCTTCACCTGGAATACCAAGCTTCTTTCCTTGGGAAGATCCTGTACACATCACTACTGCGTCATAGCGAGGGCAGATCTCTTCAATATCGATATCAGTACCGATTTCAACATTTCCAAAGAGGCGAAAGTTGGGATCACTAGCTATCTTTTCAAAGACCTTTGCGACAGTCTTAATTTTTGGATGATCTGGTGCCACTCCTGCGCGAACAAGTCCCCACATGGTGGGAAGGCGTTCAAACATATCAATCGCGAAAGTTAGCCCCTCGGTCTGCGCATTCTGAAGCGCCTGAGCAGTGAAATAACCTGCCGGGCCTGCGCCGACGATTGCTATCTTGTAATGCCCCACTTAAACCTCATTTGGTTACTAGGTGCTTCACCGAAAACTAGCGAAGACTACGAGTTTACAGGGTTATTACGCAGTGCAAGCAGCCTAGTTTCTTCCTATTCATGGGCAAAATATTGTTAACTGTCCCCCACTTGCGCTAATTTATTATTTCTCCGAATTAGTTTATGCAAGCGCTTCGAAGACAACTGCAGCCACAGATGCCCCTGCATCGATGTTGCCAATTGCCCTTTCCCCTATCCAACCTGCTCGGCCATGCTTTGGCGCCATAGTTTTTGTAGCTTCTGCGCCAGCCCTTGCTGCTTTGGCGGCGGCGTTGAAGCCATCGGTAATTGTAGCGGCGGCGTTGAATGCTTCAATTGCTGGACTTAAAGCATCCAGGACTGTTCGATCCCCTAATTTAGCCTTGCCTCTCGCGGAGATTCCATCAAAGGCACTTGTTAATGATTTAGAAATTTGTTCTTTGGTAGAAAGATTCACTTCATATACTGATGCCGCACGTATAAATGCTGTTGCAAAAAGAGTCCCAAATGTGGAAGGGGCAGCCTTAGATATTTCCATTCCAACTGCGCTTATATCCGCTTTTATGTCGCCGGTGAATCTTGAAATCCCGTTCTTAATACCTTCAGCAATTTTTCCAGCTGTAATTCCTAAATCACCATCACCAGCTACTGAATCCAAATGTTCAAAAACAGAACTATTCGCAATAAGCGCTGCTGCAACCTTTTCTAAAGATGTGGCTAGATTGTTCATGCTTGTGTAAAGAACGGTGTATCAACAGGAGTCTTAACATAATTTAGAAGTTCTGAATCAACTCTCATTACTGATATTGAGGCACCAGCCATTTCTAGTGAGGTGGCAAATTCTCCGATGTACACCTTTTCTACCTTAATTTTTTGAGCATCGAACAACTTCTTTGCATGACGATACATAATGTAGAGTTCTTCTGGTGGAGTTGCTCCAAGGCTGTTAATTAACACACAAATTGAATCACCTGATTTCAAATCTAAATCCTTTTCAATTGCCATTACTAAAGATTCAGTTATTGAATCTGCATCTCTTAACTTTTCTTTCTTTATTCCTGGCTCGCCGTGAATTCCCATTCCGATTTCCATGTCACCAGGGGCTACCTCAAAAGTTGGATGACCCACGGCTGGCAATGTGACCGGACTGAGTGCGACCCCCATAGTTCGAGTGTTCGCTGCAGCTTTATTTGTGACGGCAAGCACTTCAGCAAGTGAATGTCCTGCGGCGGCGGCGGCCCCTGCGACTTTATAAAGAAAAAAGATGCCAGCGATTCCACGGCGTCGCGCTTCTTCACCTTTTGGTGCTGACGCAACATCATCAGCTCCGAGAATGGTCTCAACTTGAATTCCTTCCGCAGCTGCTAATTCCGCCGCAAAATCGAAATTGAAGACATCGCCACCGTAGTTGCCATAGATATAGAGGACACCAGCGCCAGAGTTAATTTCACGAGTTACTGCAAGCATTTGCTCTGCAGTCGGGCTTTGAAAAACATCTCCCACAGCTACCCCATCAAGTAACCCTTTGCCTACATAACCAAGAAAAAGGGGAAGATGCCCAGATCCACCACCAGTGGCGATGCCGACTTTCCCACTTATCGGTGCATCAGCTCGGACAAGCGCGTGAGAGTCACCGCCAACTGCACGAAGTTTGTCGGGATGAGCTACCAAAATGCCTTCCAGCATTTCTTGTACGAATTCCGCTGGATTATTAAGAATCTTTTGCATGAGAATTACCCTTCTCTCAATTTATAACAATATTGTTATAAAAATGACACGAGTTTTAACAAAAACTCTGGTCATTAGTGTTATCTAGGATTAGAGTAACTGACAGCCCGTAAGGGGTCAATCGTTGAAAGGAACGCATTTGAAAAAGACAAAAATCATGCTGACTGCATTCGCTGTGCTCGCCGCCACAATTGCTGGTACGACCACAAGCCAAGCTGAAACCAAGAAATATGTTCTTGATGTCAAGCTTATTGGAGTTGGTTGGTTCGACCGCATGAATAACGGAGTTAAAGCATGGGCAACTGCAAAAGGCATCGATGCGACCGAAACGGGAGCTACGACAGCTGATCCTGCAAAGCAAGTTGCAGGCGTACAAGATCTAGTAGCGCAGAAAGTATCTGGAATTGGAGTCGTACCAAATGACGTTGCTTCAATGGAGGGCGTACTTGGTCAAGCTATGACTGCCGGTATAACAGTTGTTACTCATGAAGCCGCAAGTATGGTTCACACAAATGCTGATATCGAGGCATTTGATAACACTGCATACGGCGCAATGATCATGGACAATATGTCAAAGTGCATGGGTGGCTCAGGACAATATGCGGCATTCGTTGGTCACGTCACAGCGCAAAGCCACATGCAATGGGTTGCTGGAGCACTTGCAGAAGCAAAGGCTAAGTATCCAAAGATCACTCGTATTGGAGCACCTATCGAATCAAACGAAGATTCAACAGTTGCTTACCAAAAAACCCTACAGCTCTTCAAAAAGTATCCTCACCTAAAGGGTATTGAAGGTTCTGCTTCTTCAGATGTTGCTGGAATTGGTCAAGCGGTTGATGAACTTGGACTAACTGGCAAGGTTTGCGTAATGGGAACTTCTATTCCTTCAGTTGCAGGTAAGTATCTCAAGACTGGCGCTATCACCAAGATCATGTTCTGGGATCCTGCAGTTGCTGGACAAGCAATCTTGACCATTATGGATCAATTAAAGGGTGGAAAAGCATTAACTGCTGGAGAAGACCTAGGCCTTGCCGGGTATCACAGCATTAAGCAATGCGGAACACTTAAGACGACATGGTGCGGAAATGGTTGGGTCATTGTTGATAATAAAAACATGGCCTCATATCCGTTCTAAATAAGTCCTAGTCTGGATCACCTACTTCCAGATAAAAAAGTACGTGCAATGGGATGACGCAGATTGGCCTCATCCCATTGCATCTTTTTTAGTAATGAAAGATCTACTTAAATTTAGCAATAAATAAGGGGCGCTTAATGCAACAATCAGAATTTAGTGCGCTAAATATTTCCAAGTTTTTTGGAGGAGTGGCTGCTCTCGAGGACGTTTCGATGACGATAAAGTCTGGAACAGTACACTGTCTTGCCGGTGAAAATGGATCTGGTAAATCAACACTTATAAAAATCATGAGCGGAGTCCACTCTCCAGACAAAGGAATAATAAAATTAGGTCAAACCGAATTTAAGTCTCTGACTCCAATAACCTCGATGATGGCTGGCGTTCAAGTAATCTTCCAGGATTTTTCCTTGCTACCAAATCTCACAGTTGCAGAAAATATAGCTCTCCCATCTTTACTCCAAGGAAACGCAAAGGTAGTAAATGGTCGAGAGATTTCAAAGATTGCCAAATCTGCCCTTGAAAAAATCGATATTAGCCTTGATTTGCAGAGCTATGTTGAAGATATACCTGTTGCATCTAAACAGATAGTTGCTATCGCGAGAGCGCTAAACCAAGACGTCAAATTATTATTTATGGATGAGCCGACAACTGCGCTTACATACAAAGAAGTCAAGAAACTTTTCCTTATTGTGGAGCAATTGCGTAAAAATGGAACTACCGTTGTTTTTGTGAGTCATAAAATTGCTGAAATTCAGGAGATTTGTTCTAGGATCACAGTTTTACGAAATGGCCAAGTCGCCCTAGAAGGGGATATGGCCCATTTAACAGCTAAAGACATTTCATCAGCGATGACTGGGATAGAAATTTCAAGTTCTAAAATTCATATTGCTGAGCCATCAGCAGAGGTTCTACTTAAAGTTGAGAACTTATCTTCGGACGATGTTGTAAAAAATGTAGATTTTGAGCTACACCGTGGAGAGATTCTAGGTATCACTGGTCTACTTGGTTCAGGTCGTACAGAGCTAGCTGAATGCCTCTTTGGATTAAAAAAGATCACGGATGGCAAGGTGATTTTCGAAGGCAAGGAAATAAGTAGATTGAGCCCCCCAAAATCAAAAAAGATCGGAATTGGCTACGTCCCATCTGATCGGCTTTCAGAAGGTCTTTTTCTTAACCAAAATATTTTAAGGAATCTGATTGCGGCAACAATTTCAAACTATAGAAACTCCTTTGGCCTATTAAATAAAAATAGGATGCGCCAAGGAGGCCAAAAATGGGCCGAAATTATGCGCATAAAAACGTCAAGTGTTGACGCTCCTGTTACATCTTTGTCTGGCGGAAATCAGCAGCGAATTGTCCTCGCAAAATGGCTAGCAACGCAGCCAAAAGTTATGATGCTAAATGGGCCGACAGTTGGAGTTGATGTGGGGTCGAAACAAGAAATTTTATCACTTGTTTCGGAGGAAGCAGCAAAAGGTATTGCCTTCCTAATCATCTCGGATGATGTCCCAGAATTGGTGCAAATTTGTCACCGGGTATTAGTAATGAGAGAAGGCAGGATGGTTCAAACACTCAAAAGTGATGAAATAGTCGAAGAAGTTATCTACCGAGAGCTTATTAAATGAATATTCCAGGCAAAAAGTTATTACTTCGGAATGAAATGATGTTAGTTGCTGCTATTTTGATTTTGAGCATAGTCATCAATATTAAGAGTCCTGGGTTTTATTCATTCTCAACTTTATTTGACTTGTGCAGGGCATCTTATGTTCAACTTATATTCGGGTTAGGTGTCTTAATTGTCATAATTAGTGGTGGAATTGATGTCTCTTTCCCTATGGTTGGTATTTTTTCGGCGTATACGACGATTACAATTATGGATAAACTCCATTTTTCCCAAAATGGGATCATCATCCCGATTCTCATGGCCATCGTGATTGGAGTCATTCTTGGTGGATTCAACGCCTTTGCGATAGCGGTATTGGGTATCCCCACTTTGATTGCAACGTTGGGAACCGCAGGAATCATCCGCGGACTCATGCTTGCGGGAGTTGGATCAAGGTTAATTCAAGATCTGCCTAATGGGCTTGATCACTTAGCGACCTCAACATTAATTCAAATTCGAAATAGCGGTGGAACACTCTCCCGCCTTCATCTTCTCATTATTCCGATTTCAATCTTGGTGTTAGCACTGGGATGGATTTTAAGAAGGACTATTTTTGGGCGGTCGATCTACGCTCTAGGCGGAGGGATCGAATCCGCGCGCAGATTGGGAATCCCAACGAAAAAATTACAAGTAAGAATCTACCTACTGGTTGGGGGGCTAGCAGGATTAGGCGGTCTGATGTCTGTCGTCCTTGCCCGTCAGGCAGACCCTTACTCGTTAGCAGGAAGTGAATTAGACACGATCGCTGCCGTAGTTCTTGGTGGAGCCAGTATCGCGGGCGGATATGGATCCGTCTTTGGCACGGTGTTAGGAGTCTTTTTGATCGCATTAATTAGAGATAATTTGATTCTTCTGGGAATTTCTGGCTCGTGGGAGCGTGCCGCAGTTGGGGCTCTCTTAATTATAGGAATCGTTACTCAGGCATTTATCCGAAAAATGAAGAAACGAGAGACGCAAGAATCTCACGCGGAGGTGCAAAAGTAATGAAGCAAACCTTCCAAAATATTTTAAAAGGCCAAAAAAAAGATGGCAGTCAATCACAATTATTTATTCTGACAATTGTAATTTTTTCTGCATTTAGTATTCTAAAACCGCATGTGTTCTTTACCCTTTTGAATATCAAATCTATGGGATTTCAGATTCCTGAGATAGCAATTTTGGGGATGGCTGTTATGCTTTCCATGATTACTGGTGGTATTGATCTCTCCATCGTGAGTATCGCTAATATCACGGGCCTTACGACAGCTTTCATGATTACACAGCACCCAGCAAGCACGGGAATGTCATTGAATCTATGGATTGCCTTCTCCATGTTCATCGGACTCTTATTAGGTTTGCTCTGTGGTGTAGTAAATGGCTTTCTTATCGCCACGGTTAATGTGGCTCCCATCCTCGCAACTTTAGGGACTAACACTTTATTCAATGGGTTGACTGTTGGAATTCGAAATGGTGAATCAATTTCCAGGTTACCAAAACAATACGTTCGAATTGGAAATGGAACTTTTTTAGGTATCCCAATGCCTCTTATCTTGCTGCTGATAATTAGCATTTTAGTTGGAATCTATCTAAATAGAACTGGATTAGGATTAAAAACATATCTGGTCGGAGCAAATCGCTCTGTAGCTAGATACAGTGGAATCGAAGATAAAAGAATCCTAAGAATCACTTATTTAGGTTCAGCTTTTTTGGCGGCAATCGCTGGATTAATTATCTCTGCACGTGTAGCGAGCGCTAGCCCTGACTATGGTGCTGATTATGTACTTCTCTCGATTGTAATTGTTGTCCTTGGGGGCGTCAGCCCAACTGGAGGTTTTGGCAAAGTTACCGGTGTAATTATGGCAACATCTATTTTGCAAATAATTTTAACTGGCTTTAATGATTTATCATTTAGCCAATTTTTCTATTTGATCTGCCAAGGTTTGGTCTTGATCACGGTAATTGGACTGAATATTTCTAGGTCAAAGAATCCACAAAAAATATCGACTTATGTTAGATTGAGGAGAAACTAACATGTCTAATGATCTTTTCCAAAATTTACGGAATTACTGCCTAACTCCAGCATTGGCCGGCTTTGAAGACCAAATGATAAAAGCAATGGTGCGGGACTTAAGGCCCTACGTTGATTCGCTAAACATAGACGTGCTCGGCAACGTAATCACAAAAATTGACGGAAAAGATCCTAAGTCAAAATCGATAATGGTTTTTGCTCATATGGATTCACTCGGATTGATTGTGAAGGGCATTGCGCAAGACGGTTTTATCAAGCTCGAGAGAGTCGGCGGGGTGCCTGAACGAATTTTAGCTGGTGCAAAGGTTGTTCTACAGCCCTCGACTGGTGACTTGATAAGTGGAGTCATAGGAATTGTGTCTCACCATTTAACACCTCCGGAAGATAAATATATTGTTAAGCCAATTAGTGAATTGTATGTAGACATTGGTGCGACAAATATTCAGGAAGTTCAGTCACTTGGAATTAAAATCGGGACCCCTGTTTTATATCAGCCCAGTTATGAAAATCTCCAAAACGGAAGAATAGCTGCTACAAGTTTGGATGATCGTGGTGGATGTGCCATTTTAGTTGAGCTAGCCAAAGTGTTAAGCGCTAAAAAACCAAATTCCAATGTATTTTTAGTTGCCACAGTGCAAGAAGAATTCAATTTACGTGGCGCTATGGTTGCAGCGCAGCAAATCATGCCTGATGCTGCTATCAGTCTAGATTTAGTAGCAGCTACAGACACTCCGGATATTAATAATGGGGCATCTGTGAGAGTTGGCATGGGTCCGGTCCTAGGTACCTATAGTTTCCATGGTCGAGGAACTTTGAATGGGTTGATACCGCATCCGGGTATGGTCAAACTTGTTGAAGATAGCGCCCAACGAAAGAAGATCAATTTACAGCGGCACGCCACTGTCGGTTTATTAACCGATGCATCATATGTGCAACTCGTCGGGAAGGGAGTAGCTTGTGTCGATCTAGCCTGGCCAACTAGGTACACACATTCGGGTGTCGAAGTTAGTTCTCTTCAAGATCTAGAAGATCTATCTCACCTTGTTGCCGATGTGGTTTATTCCTTCTCGGATAACACTATCGACTCTAGATTTCAAGATTGATTGACAACAATAATGAGTAAATCACTTCTCATGGGTGTTGATATCGGAACTTATGAATCAAAGGGTGTGCTGGTTTCATTAGATGGCAAAGTCATTGCTTCTGCTGTGCAGCCACATAAAATGCTATTCCCAAAAGCTGGTTGGGCTGAACACGACCCAGAACTGACCTGGTGGGGGGATTTTCTTGCAATTTCAAAGAAGTTACTCTCAACTCCAGATGTTAAGAACTCTGATATTAAAGGAATTTCAGTTAGCGCGATTGGCCCAGATGTACTTCCTATTGATGAAAACTTCATGCCACTGCGTATGGGGATTCTTTATGGGGTAGATACTCGAGCCGTCGAAGAGATCCGGGAACTTAATGAAAAACACGGTTCAAAAAATATATTTCAGGCAACTGGTAATGCACTTTCTTCCCAATCAACAGGTCCAAAGGTCTTGTGGATTAAGAAAAATGAACCAGAGATTTATAGTAAGGCCCGTTGGTTTGTGGATGCAACGACTTTTATTGTTGCGCGGTTAACAAACAAGGTTGTTGTTGATCATTATTCGGCCGGGGCTCAGGTCCCTTTCTATGATCCTATTTCTAAATCTTGGAACCCTCTTATGTGTGAAGGCATACTAGATGTAAGCCAATTACCCGAGATCCATTGGTCTGATGAAGTGATAGGTGAAATTTCCTTAAAAGCAGCTGAACAAACAGGTTTATTTCCTGGGACGCCTGTTTTAACTGGAACTATCGATGCGGGTGCAGAAGCCCTAAGTGTCGGTGTCACAAAACCAGGTGAGATGATGTTGATGTACGGATCAACTATCTACATTGTTCAAGTCACTGATAACGAGGATGCGCGAGACGAACGGTTATGGGCTTCTCCTTATCTATTTAAAGGAACATGGTGCTTGCAAGCGGGGATGGCTACAAGCGGTGCGCTTACAAGATGGTTCAAGGATCAATTTGCAATTGATCTCATTCTTGCTGAGGAAGATGGTGGGGCTCTGGCTTACAAAGTACTTGCAGAATCAGCAGCTGGTGTCGAGCCCGGTTCTGAAGGGATCATTGTTTTACCTTATTTCAGTGGAGAGCGCACACCATTAAATGATCCTCTCGCCAAAGGAACTATTTTTGGACTTAACCTAACTCATACTCGGGCTCATATATACAGGGCAGTGCTAGAAGGTATGGGGTACGGAGTCAAGCAACACGTTGATCTTTTTAAAGAAATGAACGTAACGCCTTCGATAATTAAATCAGTCGGTGGTGGTACAAAAAACCCTGCTTGGTTACAAATAATTAGTAATATCAGCGGTGTTCCACAAGAAATCGCACCTATCACGGTCGGGGCATCCTATGGGAATGCCCTACTTGCAGGAATCGGCGTTGGGCTTGTCAGCGGACCAGAAGCAATCCGAGAGTGGCAAGAAGGTTCCCGAATGGTAACCCCGGACCCTAAACTCACAGAGTTTTATCTGCCTCTAAGCAAAATATATAACGAGCTTTATTATGCAACAAAAGATTTAATGCATCGACTCCATAAACTATTCAATTAGTGAAGGATTAAGCATTACCCTGTAAGAAGGCTGCGAAGTAACAAATTCAAAAGCTTCTGAAGCAGCAGTGAGCGGGAAAACTTTATCGACCAAGGCGTCAAGTGGAAGAGACTGTCTAGATATTAGGTCTGTTGCAACTGCATGATCACGACGATCCGCACTTACAACTCCAACAACAGAAGTTTCCATATTATGCACTTCATTGGGATTTATAGCGAAAGGTACGATTGGGTGGGCCGAGGCAAATAGACATATTTTCCCACGACTATTTAGAACAGCAATCGCATCCTGATTTACTTGATCACTTCCATAAGCTGCAATCGCAAAATCAACTCCACCTTGAAATGCGGTTTTTACTTTATCTACTACCCCATTACCGCCATGAATTATTAAATCAGCACCAAGTTTTTTTGCGTTTGCCAATCGCTCATCATTAACATCCACAACTGCAACATGGACTCCAGAAGCTTTAAGAACGAGCAGGTTCAATATTCCCATTGGACCTGCACCAAAAACTACAGCAGTATCCCCGAGTCTTACTCCTAAAATTCGAGCAGCATGTACTGCGCAGGAAAGTGGCTCGGCAAGTGCCGCATGCTCCCAGGGAACATTACCTACTGGAAATAGCCCGTCACTTCTATGAATTTTATATTCAGCAAAACTACCTGGGCCATAAAGTCCCCCTTTAAGAGAGAAATTGAGAAAATGCTCAGCACAACCTTTATCTTCACCGCGAAGACAAGCCCGGCACGTGCCGCATGCTGATGAACCTATGGTGACGTGTTCGCCGACATTCACATTAGTAACGAGGTTACCTATTTCGTGGACAATTCCCGCACTTTCGTGACCACCCAAAAGAGGAAAATCGGCCTTTGCTTGGCCAGAATAAATGCGTTGTTCCCAAGAACAAATTCCAGCCATTTCTAGTTTTACTAAAACATCTCGAGGCCCGATTTGTGGTACTGGTACTTCAACAATTTCAACTTTTTTAACTGCAGTCATTACCGCAGCTTTCATTGTTTTTGTAGTCATTTCTTTATCCTTTGGATAGGAGCATCTCTGTGGCAGCAGATACCGTAAAACCACTATGGACGATCGATTTGATCGCATTAATCATTAGAGCAGGATTTTCATGCTGAACAACATTTCTCCCATAAACAACCCCAGAAGCTCCAACATCCATGGCAATTTTGGTTCGCTCTAATAATTCTTGCGGCGTAACTTGCCCACCCCCGCGCACAAAAACAGGAATTTCAGAGGCGTACTTAACCACTTGCTCAAAATCATTCATGGGAATAGTTGGGTCAACCTTAATAAAATCAGCGCCGAGTTCTACTGCTTGTCGCACTAGTGCAGCAATCATTTTATAATCACCTGAGGATTTATTTCCCCCGTTAGGCTGCGCCGTCATTACTAACGGTTCAACCATCAATGGGACCCCAAGTTTGCGAGCTTTAGCGCCAATTTTTTGGATATTTGAAATGCATTGTTGGTGCAAAACTGAATCACCATCGACATTTAATAAATTTAAGACGACTGCCGCCACTTGCGGATAAAGCAGGTCTTCAAATTCATCGCTTCCAGCAACATCCCATGCAAGAGAAACATTGCGTGGTTCATAAACATTTGTAACATCCAGACGCAGTGCTACAACCACTTTCTCGAAATTTGATGTCGTTCTTAATAACTTTAAGCCACCAACATTGAGTTGAATTACATCTGGGCTTCCAGAAATTATTTTAGGTAGTGATTTTTTTAAATCTTCGATCCCTTTTGAAAAACTTAGATCGCCAAAAACGCCGAGATCAAGTGCAATATTAACGCACTTTCCATCAGACTTATTGAGTAAAGAAGCACGTGTATTATCCAACTAAATCGACTCCACCTTCTCCAGCAATAACTTTAACTATCGCCGAAGCGTTTAATTCCCCGAGGCCATTCTTGAGCCCGATCTCAACAAACTTTTGAGCAACATCTACACTTGGTGTAGGCGAACCAATACGATTGGAAAATTCTTTGATCAACTTCAAGTCTTTCAAAAGAAGTTTTAGTGCAAAGTTCACCGTGTAATCATCGCGTGAAGCGCCTTCGCTGACACCACTATAAATAGGAGTTCTAAAGTCAGCTACTTCTAAAACATCGCGTACATCATGCAGATTTAAGCCAGCTTTCTTCGCAAGAGTTAAGGCTTCACCTAGCGCTTCAAGTTGTGATGCCACTAGTAAATTCCCAACTAACTTCATCTTTGTGCCCGCACCACCTGTACCCATGTAGTGGAGGGTTTCGCTAATTGGCTCAAGTACTGGCTTTGCAGCGTTAAATACTGAGTTTTCCCCGCCAATTACGATCCAGAGCCCTCCGCGTTCGGCTTCTCCTTTGGTACCAAAGACTGGTGCATCTAAAAATTTAATACCTCGGGCTTCATATAAGGCACGTTCTTTATCGCTAGTAGCTGGGTCAATCGTGGAAAGATCAATAACAATTGTCTGTGGCTCAACTATTGAAGTTAATTTTTGTCCAGAAATAACCAAGTCATTCACAGCTTCATCATTAGCAAGGCAGTACATAACAAAATCTGCGCCCTTAACCAAGTCGGTAAGTGAAGGTGCTACTTTTGCACCATATTGTTTCATACCTTCACTCCGAGATTCGGTACGATTCCACACTGTTACGTCATGCCCCGCTTTGATTAAGTTTTGAACCATGCCTGAACCCATGATTCCAAGTCCAAAGAAACCTACTTTTGCCATTACTTTCTCCTAGTTTTAGTAGTTATTTTCGAGCTGCTAGCATCAATTCTTTAACGCGATTTTCATCTACAGGATTAAAAGTTTTCCCATCAATTTTAAGACTACTTCCAACAATTACACCGTCCGCAACTTCTAAAGTTTTCTTTATGTTTGCCGCCCTTACGCCAGTATTTGCAATTACCGGAACATCTTTTGCTGTGGTTTTTGCTTCCATCAAATCATCAATAGAAAATTCTTCACCAGCAACTGGTCCTGAAATTAAAATTGCATCAAAACCAAAATAGCTAGCGGCCTTTGCTCGTTGGGCAACCGTACGATTCTCAAGGGCAGATGCAAATTCTGGAACAATGTTAGTGAATAAGGCTATATGGTCTGCTCGAAGGCGAGTTCTGGTTTCAAGAACTTGTGCAGGGTCTGGTGCGAGTAAACCCATATCACTTGCAAAAGTGCCACACATAACTTCTCGTACAAATTTTGCGTCAGTTGCTGCAGCAGTTTCAATTGATGCTATTGGGTCCCAAAGAAGATTTATCCCGTGCGGCACTTTTAATGAATCAAATACGGCGCCAACAAAGAAAGCTGCCCAGGCAGCGACTTCTGATTTCAACCTGTTTGTATATGGCAGATCACTTTCATTACAGAAGAGAACTCCATTAACTCCACCGTTTTGCAGGGCGAGAATATCCTTCTTGACACCTGATATGAGTTCACGGACTGACCTAGCTCCTAAGGCTTGGGGTTGACCGACGGAAGCTGGTAAATGAACCATTCCGATTATTGGTTGCTCTTCGGAAAAAATTGAATATAACTTGCTTGACATGAAACTTAACCCCCGATTTAATTTACCTCAAGGGACAAATCATAACATATATAGTGTGAAAAAATGTTAATTAGAAGCAATTATCCGGGCCTCTGAGCCAAGCTTATTCTTCAAGGAGGTAAGACCATCAGTAGAAGTCACAAATTCTTCTACAACATTCAAAGGAGCAACACGATAATTTGCAGTCACTCCGGCCTTCGAAGGATCGACCAAAACCATCGTCTCCTCCGCCTGTGAGATCATCGCCTGGTTAATCTCAGCAATCTCTTGATCAAATTCCGTAAGCCCAAAGTCTTTTGAAACACCACCAGAACCAATTATTGCTCTAGACGCTACAAATTTCTGAATAGCCGCAAGTGCCAACGCGCCCGTTTGAGCAAAATCTTGAGTCGCAATGATGCCACCAGTACTAATAACCTTAATTCCACGTGAATGCAGGACTGAAGCATGCGCTAAAGATGGCGTGATCACAGTGACATTTAAGTTAGATGGGAGAAACTGTGCGAAGACTGCCGTCGTTGAACCAGTGCCTAGGAAAATTACTTCCCCAGCTTCAATTAGAGTTGCAGCATATTGACCAATCTGAGATTTAGCCACACTTTGATCTAGCGCCCTCGGATTAGCCAAAATATCTTGGGCATTTATTAGATGTGCAGATGCTCCCCCTCGGGTTGTCTTAATGTAACCCTGCTCTTCAAGTATTCGCACATCTCGCCGAATTGTCATAGTTGAAACGTTTAACTCTTGAGCAAGACTAAAAAAATCAACAGCAGACTCAGCAGCAACTCGTTCTAATATTTTTTGGTGCCTTTCAGCAGAAAGTAATCGCCTCATTTATTATAAACTTACAGCGCAGACTTAATATTCTCAGCGGAAAAAAGAGAATTTGATTCGATGACTAGCACGGGCTCACTAACTAAGTCTCCAACTTTTGCAATTATTTCTTTAACGTGCGATGTTTCCAAATGTGTGTAATAAGCAGCCTTTGATTTGTATACCTCGACATGTAGAAAACTGCTTGGCTTTTCTGACACCTGGTGCACTGCATAGTACTTCACGCCTTCTTCTTTCCAAGACTGATCTGCTGTTTTATGTATAAGTTCCATTAGCTGATTTTCACTTCCAGGTTTGGCATGGAAAACCGCAATTACAACAAAATTAGAATCCTGGCTCATCTTTGCTCCACCTTCTCTTTGACATTATTCTAATGTTTATTAAGCCTTATGGCTTAGTATCCACCTGAAATCTGGTAAGAACAATGGTGATGCCTGCCGAATCCTTGATACGCAGTAACCATAATTAACTCTTTATGGCTAACTTAAGTATTCTAAATCTAAGCTCGATGGCCAGATCAAGAGCGGTGCGAGGATTTAGGTAAACTAATACTCAAACAAGTTAGTGAAGTCCAAATATCTTGAGGGTAACGCAATCTAAAAATCAAGAATGCCTACTTTAATTTATTGAAAGGAAAAGTTAGGGAATATGGCGGAGACGAAGAGATTTGAACTCTTGAAGGGTTTAACCCCTTACCTCGTTAGCAGTGAGGCGCACTCGACCGGGCTATGCGACGTCTCCTCGTGCTGGATCAGTTTACCTCCTCGAAGCCGCCCTCCTAAATCCCTTGAGATATGCGGGTATGGAGCCTGTTCTCTATTTAAGAATTCCTTTTAAAGTCTCCTGCGCTCCAACCTCATGCAACGAACCCAGAGCCGACAAATAGGGAAGAGCGAATCGAGGCTCATTAGCGAGATCACCGAAGAGCTTCTTATTTTCAATGAAGGCTTTTGGATTACCTTTTTGACTCTTTGCGATTGAAATGAGCTCATCCTTAAGAGGGTCGACTACTTCGATTGGCTTACCTAACTCATCAATTGCTTCGTCGTAGCGCGCCCAACTAGCAACAATTGAAGCACTCAATTTAACCTCGCCATTCTTTTTAAGATTATCTTGAACGACTGGTAGCAACCACTTAGGAATTCTGTCTGAAGATTCTGCAGCTAAGCGGGCAACTGTGTCTAGAACTTGCGAATTGGAAAAGCGTTCGATGAGTTGAGCTTTATAGGCAGCAAGGTCGACTCCTGGTACAGGTAAGAGAGTTGGTGTTGCTTCCTCATCCATATAGCGCTCAAGTAATTTCCTAATCAACGGGTCGCCCATTACCTCGTGGACATAGTGGTAATTACTAAGCCGGCCAAAATAGCAAAGGCCCTGATGGCTTGCATTAAGTAGGCGTAGCTTCATAAGTTCATATGGCATAACATCTTTAACCATTTGTACTCCAGCTTTTTCAAATGGTGGTCTGCCAAGTGGGAAATGGTCTTCAATCACCCATTGAAAAAATGGTTCACA
>Ga0208253_1000214_pt1 | contig 26167 bp, 26 predicted proteins | sample CryBogCBE10Oct08_FD_184573 | JGI IMG/M metagenome (GOLD analysis project Ga0208253, IMG submission 184573) | Freshwater microbial communities from Crystal Bog, Wisconsin, USA - CBE10Oct08 (SPAdes) | ecosystem: Environmental > Aquatic > Freshwater > Lake | place: Crystal Bog, Wisconsin, USA...
TGTTGATGCAGATACGGATATGAATATCGTCTGCACAGGTGATGGAAACTTCGTAGAAGTTCAAGGTACCGCTGAAGGTGTTCCCTTTGATCGCGATTTACTCAATCAACTTCTCGACTTGGGTGTTGCTGGTTGCAAGGAGTTGACGGCACTTCAGGCAGCAGCCCTAGCGCATTAATTGGTTCTTAAAAGCAAGGAGAGTCGCCATTTCTAACGTGTCTAAGAAGATTGTTTTAGCTACTCGTAACAAAGGGAAGATTGCAGAGTTTGAAAGGCTGCTCTCTGAATTTGCCTCTGATATTCACGTACTTGGACTTGCAGACTTTCCTGATATGCCTGATGTTGACGAGACGGGTTCGACGCTCACTGAGAATGCTCTTCTGAAATCTCGTCAGATTGCACAGTATTCACAACTGCCTGCGCTAGCCGATGACAGTGGACTCTTTATCTCGGCCCTCGGGGGAGATCCTGGGGTCTATTCGGCTCGCTGGGCGGGCAAACATGGTGATGACCGAGCAAATACCGAGAAGGTACTTTTCCAACTTCGTGAATTGGAGAGAGGTGAATTGGAGAGAGGTGAATTGGAGAGAGGTGAATTGGAGAGAGGCGGCGCGATCGACCGATCTGCCTCCTTTAAGTGCGTCATTGCACTCTCATTCCCAGAGGTCCACCCGCAGCACGGTCGAGATATCGTCGAAGAAGGCGAGATGAAGGGTTCAATCATTGATGCGCCACGTGGAGATGGGGGATTTGGCTATGACCCAATCTTTCTGCCGGATGGATATTCGCTTACCTCAGCGGAAATTTCCCCTGAACTCAAGGACAAGCTCAGCCACAGAGGCCGCGCCATGCGCCAGATAGCCCCTATTTTGATCTCACTTCTCTAGTACCCTTTAACCACCAAATACTGGGATTTATTAAGGAGTAATACTGTGGCAGTAAAGAAGACGGCTAAGAAGGCGGCTAAGAAGGCGCCAGCAAAGAAGGCACCGGCGAAGAAAGTTGCTGCCAAGAAGGTAGCAGCAAAGAAAGTCGCCAAGAAGGCACCTGTGAAGAAGGCCGTGGCTAAAAAAGCGCCAGCAAAGAAGGTAGCTAAGAAGGCCACAGCTAAGAAGGCCACAGCTAAGAAGGTTGCCAAGAAGGCACCTGCTAAAAAAATTGCGAAGAAGAGTGCCGCCAAGAAGAGCACCGCTTCGGTAGCAGAGAAGATCATTATTCCGCCAGTTCCAGGAACCAATGGCCGCAGTGTTACAGCTATCTCTACAACACCTGCTGCAAAGAGCGAGGCACCTGCAAAGTCTTCCGCTACAACTTCTCAGACTTCTCAATCAGCTCAGCGCTCATCATCACGCGTTGTTATCACAGTGATCGTTGGAATCGTATTGCTCGCGGTTGCTGTTATTTCACGCAACCACTCAACATCAACAAGCACAACGTCGACATCAGCATCGCCATCTGCTTCCGCTAGCGCTTCAGCTTCTGCTAGCGCTTCTTCAGCAAGCTCTGCTACATCAGCATCACAAACTCCTGCTGCCGGCTCTGCTAGCGCTGCAGATAACGCTCATCCTGCCCCAGTTGGCATCGTTGCTCATTACACAGCAACGGGAGCCACGATTTTCTGGAAGGCTGATTCTGGTTCTACTGGTCTCACTAACTTCAATGTTGAGATCTCATCCAATGGTGGAGCATGGAAGCTCATCTCAACAGTTCCTGCTTCTCAACTCTCGCTTGACATTACAAAGGGTGGAACCGATGGTTGGTCATCGTTCCGAGTCTCTGCTGTCTACTCAGACGGCAAGGTTGTGGCAGGTAAGGTCTTCGGACTTCCTGGCCAATATGCATAACCTCTAAAAAGTACGAAGCCCCTTCTCGGAGATTATTCCAGGAAGGGGCTTTTTCTATCTCTTCACTCTCACTCTTCACTCTTATCAATGTGATCCTTGGGAGAGCAGCTCCTTCGGAAGGTGATCCATGATCGCTGCGACGTAGACGCTACTACCGGCATCTACTAGGTGAACACCATCTGGTGCAAAGAATTCAGGGTGTCCTTCTGAAATCTTCGCCCAGTCGACGATCGCTACATTTGAATACTGTGCAGCGATTCGAGAGATAATGGCATCGTTATCAGCCGCCCATGGTCGGGGCACGGCGGTATTGACCAAGATGACTTTCGGCTGATTTTTCAAAAGATCAAGCAAACTTTTCACAGAATCTTCGGTCAGGTGATTGTTATTGCCTAAATCGAGAATTGTGATGCTATGGGCCACTTGTGGCTGATCTTGCTTCACCACTGTAATGAGTTCATCGATCTGTCGCCCTACGCGAGCATTGATAAGTGCAATAGGAAAATGCGTTGCGAGCTTCTCATGAATGCCCAAAATGACGGAATCACCAGTCACCCAAAGGCCAGGAATCCCCGGAAGTGATGGGGCAGGCTTTGCTAGTGCCGTCGTCACCTTTTCAGAGTTTGCATTGACACCTCGGTCGGCCCGATAAATTGCTGCCCACGAGGCACCTGAAGTAGCAAGTAGTGCCAGCACAATAGAGAGTGAGATTGTTGCTTTCGCTCGCTTGCGAACTTGAGGGGTGCGATATTTCAAACCTCTCAGGTAGTTCGCGAGCACTCCTCGGCGAATCGGAACCTCGATCCACCGCAGAGAGATATCCGCTAGTGCTAGGACAATTAATATGCGTGCACCATTAATGGCCCATTGCTCGCCAGCTAAGTCAATGCTTGGACGAGTGACTTGAAAGATGACCCAGTGCCAAAGATAGATTCCGTATGACCGCTCGCCAATCCATAACAACCAACGTGCGCTCATCAAGGGGGCAAACCGTGATGCGGGGTGGACAAGAGAGGTGATCAGCGCGCACCCGAAAATACCCGCGACGGGAAATGCGATTCGGTAGAGAGTCGGATTGCTCTCATCAATAAAGAGAAAGGCGCTCAGAAGTCCAATGAGTCCAAAGACACCGATCCCATCGACAAAATCTTGCGCCCTCTGAGAGATGACCGAAGAGAGATTTTGAGGAACCCAGCTGACGGCGAGAGCCGAACCTAAGAAGAGGCCGATGCTATGAGTATCTGTTCCAAAGTAGATATGGCTAATTTTGTTACTTGAGGAACTAGCATCGACAGCGAGCGAGAAGATAAAGAGCGCCACTCCAGAAATCGCCGCAATAAAGAGCGCTACCTTTGCCAGGTTCTTCTTACCGAAATACTTGAGAGCGAAAATCAGAATTAGTGGCCAAATCACATAGAACTGGAATTCAACCCCCAACGACCAGGTGTGCTGAAGCAGTGGTGGGCGCCCAACTGTTTCAAAATAATTTCGATGAATCGCGACGAGGTGCCAGTTATTTGTTCCCGTAAGCACATAAGGGATGTCAGATAAAAATTGGTGTATCGCCTCAGGGGCAAAGGCAGCGATGATAAAGGTTGAGATTGCCATCATGAAGAGGAGAGCTGGATAGAGACGTCTTACCCGAGCAAAGAAGAAGGCACGTAGGTCGAGTGCGCTCGATTGTTCGATTGAGTCGAGGATAAGGCGGGTAATCACATATCCGCTGATGACGAAGAAGAGATCTACTCCGAGGAAACCACCCGGTATCCAATTAATCCCGAGGTGATAGAGGAGTACTGCAAAAACTGCCACCGCTCGCAAGCCATCGATGGGCCTGATATGCCGTTGATCTACTCCTTTTTTTGCAGGAGGCATTTACTTTCTTGTGCTCTTCTTGGCACTCTTCCCAGCAGTCTTCTTTACCGGCCGCTTGGGAGAAGTGTTCTTCGCGGAGGTTGCCCTTCTTGGCGTCACAGCTTTTACACTCTTTTTTGTATCAACCTTTGTCGCGAGAGCTTCATCACCGGTCGCCGTGCTGGCTAGTGTGCGAGTGCGAGTGAATTCAGGGACACGAGGAGCGTTATTCTCGTTGAGATTTTCTTCAACTTCCTGAGTGAGTGAAGCTAATTTTTCAAAGGCATGCGAAAGGCGCTGGCGTGATTGTTCAATCGCCTGCTGTGCAGCAGAGAGAGATTGTGTCTGAATTTTATATAATCTTTCAGACTCAGCGACTGCAGAAACGAGCCAGTTTCGATAGTTGGCAATGTTTGCAGTTGCGTCGGAGACAAGCACCTCTGCTTCATGCTTTGCACTCGAGGTGATTGCTGCAGCCTCACGCTTCTTTGCTGCCAGCATCGATTCAACCTCTTCCTGAGTTTTACTCCTTAAAGCTTCAACTTCCCTCCGAGCCGCTTCAGAGAGGGAGCGTGCCATCTGTTCGGCCTGACTCTTTATCTCTTGGCTTTCAGATTGAGCTGCTTCTAGATACTTTCGGCCGCGCGACTCTGCTCCAGCCAGAATTGATTTGGCTTTTGCTTCTGCCGTTGCCGTTGCCTCCTGAGCAATTCGGGAGCTCTCCGACAATATTTTTGCTGCTTGCGTCGTTGCGTTCTTCTCACGACTTTGCGCAGTTTTTACGAGGTTCATCGCAGTTTCAGTGGCGAGAATTTCAAACTCTTCGCGAGTGAGGGATGTGATGTCTTTGCGAGAGCGAAGATCAGCCAATTGGCTTTCTAATTCGCGGATTCGATCGAGGGCACCTGTTGTTGGGACTTCGCCTGAAGTGCCTACCGATGGCGCACTCTCACCATTAAAACCGACCCAGGAGAGAAAACCTTTACGTGCCATGAGAGTTCCATTCGCTAGTCATTCACTCTGCTCAGATCCGCTGAGCAACGACGTGATTCTATGTGAACCGAATAAGGTTGAGGAAGTCGAGGAAGAGGGGTCCCAGAAGCTATGAGGCGGCGGGAGTAGGCGATGGTGGGGGAACGGGGCTATCTCGAGGTGAGGGAGATGGGGAATCTGATGGAGCGGTTGGCGCAGGCAGGGGAGTGGCTGGCCAGGTAAACCATTTCGCAAAGAGCAGTGCCTCATTTCCGACAAAGGTAAATGAATGTCCCCCAATTGGTGAATGGGTCGTTACGGGAATCTTCAAGGCGATTAACTTCTTGCTCCATCTGACCATCTCACCGTGAATGGGGGTCGTGAAGTCATCCTTTGCTTCGGCAACGTACCAACGAAGTTCTTTAGCTACCCCCATGAAGTTATTGGGAGTTTGAAAATTTATCTTTTGAGTTCCCTTGAATGCGCCAGTGAGATCATCAACCAAGAAGTAGCCTGCCAGAGTCGTTACTTGACTGAAGAGATCCGGATGATGAAGCGCAATCATGGCAGCGCCATAACCGCCCATCGAGAACCCTACGATTGCTCGCTCGTTGCGCGAGCGAATCCGATCACCTTCAACCGCTGTTATGGCATTTGTTGTTAGCCAGGTTTCAATCATTGCCTTGCCATCACTGCTGTCAGCCCATTCAGAGTCGAAATGAGTCTTTGCATTCCCATCGGGAAATGCGGCGATGAATGGTTTGGTACCGGATTGAAAATCCTTGAGGAGTGATGCGGTTACTCCCGCAATCATCGAAGAAGGTGAACCTGGCCAACCATGGAGAAAATAGACAACGGGAAGAGTTCTCGGGTCTACGTCGCCGATCGGTGGAGTCCATGTATAAATATCGCGCATCGGATAATCCACTTCGGGGCTTGATACCCGAAGGTCTACGAGCGAGCCCGATGCATATTTTTTGGTTGAAATTGTCTCAATTCTGAGTGGACTGGCCTTGGCACTTTGAAGAAAAGTCTTGGGAGCGATCACTGTTGCGCAGATCAACGCAATAAGTGAGATCACTAGGGTAGGCCGGGTAAATAGGGCAGGGCGCGGGAAGATACGAGAGTCACCCCTTTTTGCCATACCTCACTGTAACGCGACCAGATAAAGGAAGGCTCACAGTCTGCTGAGAAGAGTAAATATGAGATACTTCATCTATGAATAGTCAGTTAAAGATCTTCATTTGTGCGATCTCCGCTGCCTCAATTCTCTCTGCCGTTGCCCCCGCAAATTTCGCATCTGCAGTCGGTTCGACACCTGCGCCAACTGCTCCTTCAACTCCTGCGCCATCAACCTCTCCTTCAGCAGGTGGAGTTCAACCGCAAAATTCTCACAAGCCCCATGGGCTCACCGCTGATCAGAAGGCCGCTCTTGCAACGGCATTGACGACCTACAAAGCTACCGTTCAGAGCGCACTCGATGGCGCTAATAAGGCGATTGCGGATGCCCGCAGTATCCGTGACCAGGCGCTGGCAGCTGCACCACACGACAATAATGTTCGCACTCTCGCATTTTCAGATTTCCGAAATAGCTCTAACCAGATTTGGTCTGCATTTAAGTCAGCAGTTGCAGCAGCAAAGGCGACCTACGACTCGACAGTCGCCGCTATCAAAGGGTCTGTCGCTAAATAGTCTTGCTCGTTAGCGGAGCAAAAAGGGGCGTAGATCGGGATCGTTGATGTAGTGCCACTGAACATCAAGGACTACTGCTGGATGTTCATCATCGTGGTCCTTCCATTGATGCTCTTCACCAGGATGCGGATGATTGCGAAGCTCATGGTGATGTATCTCGTTATCGACGAAGAACCATTCTTCCCAGAGGGTAGGTGCTTGCGTTACCGAAAGCGGTGCAGCATGAAGCACGCCCGGTTGAATTGCATGGTGTTTAAAGATCACCCATTCATACTCGGCGTAGGGGTCGCTCTCTGCAGATGATGCAGCTAAGGGGCCAAGAAACTCCTTCTCGAAATCAACCTGTATTGCAGCAAGAAGTTCGTCAGCACCAATCGCAATCCAGCGCTCTGCAAGGGCGCGCTTCCAACCAGCGAAGGGGGAGAGGTCGTAGTTCTTGCTGGACATGTCAGCTCCTTTATTTCTTACTGCTGATTCAAGCGATGGGCAAGATCGCTACTGACCTTCTCTTCGAGAGACTCGATGGAAGAAAGAGTCCCTACGAAGAGCGAGTCATACCAACTACTTTCACTGCACGTGCATCAAGTCAGATTAGGCCGTAAAGCCCATCAAATGCTCGATAGCGAGTTGATCAAGGAGTTCATATCCTGATCCGCGAGCAGCAGCGCCCTCGAGATCGAAGCTTGGGTCGCCAAGATCGCGCCAGGTTTCACCTGCCGCAAGAGTAGGAACTGCGAGTTGATCTAATCGCGCAGCCTTCATTGCATCAATAACACGTGGGTCGGCGCGGAATGCCTTTGCGCGTTCACGCAGTGCGAGGTAGGTGCGCATGTTGTTCGAGGCTGATTGCCAAACACCGGCATCATCTTCATTTCTGAATGGCTTGTAATCGAAGTGCTTAGGACCTGCATAATTATTTCGCTCGAGTAGATCAACAAGGAAGAAGGCGCTCTTAAGATCGCCGTGGCCAAAGACTAAGTCTTGATCGAACTTAGGACCGTGCTGACCATTGAGATCGATATGGAAGAGCTTGCCTTGGAAGAGTGCTTGGGCAATTCCATGAACAAAGTTGAGACCTGCCATCTGCTCATGACCGACTTCCGGGTTAAGGCCAACCATCTCTGGATGATCCAAAGTCTCGATGAATGCTAAAGCGTGGCCAATAGTAGGAAGGTAGATATCGCCGCGAGGTTCATTTGGCTTTGGTTCAATTGCGAACTTCAGGTTATAACCTTGATCGATCACGTACTGTCCGAGAATATTAAAGCCTTCACGATAACGCTCTAGCGCAGTGATGGGATCTTTGCCTGCATCAGTTTCCGCACCTTCGCGTCCACCCCAGCAGACATAGATCTCTGCACCGAGATCTACTGCAAGATCAATATTGCGCATGACTTTTCGAATTGCATAGCGACGAATATCGCGATCATTCGATGTTAATGCACCGTCTTTAAAGACTGGATGTGAGAAGAGATTCGTGGTCGCCATAGGAACTTTCATCCCAGTATCGGCGAGCGCCTTCTTGAAGCGATGAATCTGAGCATCGCGGTCAGAATCATTAGATCCAAATGGGATCAAATCATCATCGTGGAAGGTGAGACCGTATGCGCCACGTGCCGCTAACTCATTCACGGTGCGAATGGGATCGAGGGGAGCACGAGTGGCAGATCCAAATGGATCGGCGGCCTGCCAGCCGACAGTCCAGAGGCCGAAGGTAAATTTGTCGGAAGGCTTGGGAGTCAAAGATGCTGTTGTCATGTGCTGATTCTCCTTCTATTTGCTTCGGTTTGGAAGAGTGGGGGTGATCGCCTAAACTGGGGTTACTAACGTGAAATCTTTATTCAGTTCTGTTAGTCGCTCGCGGGAGTGGTGAAATGGCAGACACGCAGGTCTTAGGAACCTGTGCTTCGGCGTGTGGGTTCAAGTCCCACCTTCCGCACTAGCGAAAGAGCTAACCGCTACCGGTTAGCTCTTTTTTATGAAATTTTTCTCAGATTACAGCGGCGACTTTAATTGGCTCCACCGCGGCGGGAGAGCGCATCGACGCCAGCTGAAACGAGTAGCACGAGGCCAGTCACGATGTACTTAATACCTGCTGAGTACCCGAGTAGGCCCATGCCATTATCAATAACAGCAACAACGAGACCACCGAGGATCGCATCGCGCATCTTGCCCTTGCCGCCAAAGAGTGAAGTTCCACCAATAACAGCTGCACCCACTGCATAGAGAAGAGTTGCATTTCCACCTGTTGTTGGTGATACCGAGTTGGCACGGGATACAAAGATCAAGCCCGCTATGGCAGCAAGTGCCGAGCAGATGACAAAGGCCATGAGTCGAACTTGCTTAACGTTGATACCAGAGCGACGAGCCGCCTCAGCATTTCCGCCAACCGCATAGAGGTGTCGGCCATAAGAAGTGCGAGAGAGGAAGAAGGTGCCAACGACGAGAATGCCCAAGATCAGTGGGACAACATCGGGAATTCCCTTGAGGGAGACGATCTTCACGTTATTCGAGCGTTCAGCATTGAGTGCGAGTACTGCTGCTCCACAGAGAGCGAGAAGTCCAACGGTCTTAAATACCCAGAGCTGGACGAGTTCAGTCTTTAGCCCTGCTTTGCGGCGGATCGCGATCTTACGAAGCCCAGAGAGGACATACAGCGCTGAAGCGCCGATATAGAAGGCCCAACTAATAAGTGGCTTCATATTGCTATTTTCAATAGCAAGAACGGTTGTATCGCTGATTGGAATTGTTCCACCCTCGCCAGCCAAGAGAAGAAGGATTCCTTGGAAGGCTAAGAACATCGCCAAGGTAACGACGAATGATGGGATACCCAAGTAAGAGACAAGCCAGCCAATAACCGAGCCCATAACAATGCCAGCTACGATCGAGACTGCTAGTGCAGGAGCCCATGACCAATGATGATTTGTCACGAGAATGACGAGGACGGCTCCGGATACACCAGCTGAATAACCAGCAGAAAGGTCGATATCACCCAATAAGAGGACGAAGATCAAGCCCATTGCAATAACAATGACGCCAGCTGCCTGGGTCAGCAGGTTTGCAAAATTTCCGGGTGTGAGGAATGACGAGCTCAGCGCCGTGAAGACTCCGCAGAGCGCGATGAGTCCGAGAACTGCAGGAAGTGATCCGATATCGCCGGATTTAACCCGGGCCCAATAATCAGTTGCGGCGGTCTTGAGAGTCGGAGTTGGAGTATCGATAGACATTATTTGGTAGCTCCCGTTGATGTGACGCCTGCTGATTTTCCAGTGGTAATAAGTTCAATAACTTGGTTAGTTGAAACTTCGCTGAGTTTAACTTGAGCAGCCATCGTTCCGAGATAGAGCGCTGCAACATTATCTGCAACTTCAAAGACATCAACTAAGTTGTGTGAGATCAAGACGACGGCAATACCGGCATCGGCAAGTCGGCGGACAAGATGGAGAACTTGTTCAGTCTGTGAGACACCGAGCGCAGCAGTCGGCTCATCGAGGATAACGACCTTGTTATTCCAGAGAACAGCGCGAGCGATAGCAACAGTCTGACGCTGACCACCAGAGAGGGATGAGACGGTTTGGCGAATGGATTTAACGGTTCGGACGCTCAAGCCATCGAGTGTTTGGCGGGCAAGTTGTTCCATATTTGCTTCATCGAGCGTGATTCCCTTTTTCTTTTCACGACCGAGGAACATATTGTGAACTATGTCGAGATTGTCGCAGAGCGCGAGATCTTGATACACAACTTCAATTCCGAGAGCCGTTGCATCACGAGGTCCATTAACTGTGACTGGCTTTCCCTCAAAGTGGTAATCACCGCTCTCAGGTGTGTAGATGCCGGCGATACATTTGATGAGCGTGGACTTTCCAGCACCGTTATCTCCGACGAGTGCGGTGACTTGGCCAGGGTAGATATCGAGATCAACCCCGCGAAGTACATGGACTGCGCCGAAGGATTTATTAATGTTGCGAAGTGAAATAATCGGCTCAGACACCGTGACCCCTATCGATTGAGTGCTCGCACTTTACTTGAAATTTCGGCATGAAAAAACCCCGCCCAGTGATCCCCGGGCGGGGTTTTTCACTAACTATGAACTAATAACTGAGTATTAACTCGGCTATTAGAGGCCTGCTGCCTTACAGACTGCATCAGTTGCAATTGCGCAAACCTTTGCACGTGTTGTGAAGCCATCAGCAAGAACAACCTTGACATTAGCCTTTGTGATTCCGACTGGTACGAGAAGTACTGAAGGAACGTTGGCTGTGCCATTGTTGACTGAACCTGTTGCAGCTGTTGCCTTCTGACCCTTGAAGAGTGAGACTGCAAGAGCAGCTGTTGCATTTGCTTCAGCCTTGATTGCCTTGTAGACAGTATTTGAAAGGTCACCAGTAAGGATCGCTGCGAGACCAGCATCTGTTGCATCCTGACCAGATACGCAAACCTTGCCGTTAAGCTTGTTCTTCTTGAGAACTGCGACAGCTGCAAGTCCAAGACCTTCGTTAGCTGATACAACTGCATCAAGCTTTCCGCCAGCCTTTGTGAGCATCTGCTCGAAGATTGTTCCACCCTGAACGTTATCCCAGTTTGGTACAGCCTGATCAGCAACAACTGTTCCACCGTTTGCCTTGAGGTAAGGATCTACAACTGACTTGTATCCCTTAGCGAAGAGTGTTGCGTTGTTATCGGTTGGTGAACCGTTGAGGTAAACGATACGTGGGTTCTTAACACCCTTTGCCTTCAAGCAGTTAACAATGCCTGTTCCCTGGAGAACACCAACTGCAGTGTTATCGAATGAGACGTAGTATGACTCTGAACCGTTAAGTGTGAGACGGTCGTAGTCGATTGTTGGAACGCCCTGCTTCTTAGCCTTGTCCTGAACAGCCTTAGCTGATGCCGAATCAAGGTTAACCATGACGAGGACCTTTGCGCCCTGTGTAAGCATCTGGTCAGCGATAGTTGCGAATGCAGCCTTATCGCCATTTGCGTTCTGAATCTTTGCTGTTACTCCAGCTGCCTTGAAAGCTGCTGTGAGGAATGGACGGTCAGCAGTTTCCCAACGGTTTGATGATGCTGCATCTGGAAGGATGACACCAACAAAACCTGCAGCAGCGTGTGCTGGGGTTGTTGCTACAAAACCTGTGACTGCGAGTGCTGCAGCAGCGAGTGCTGAGACCGCGTTACGGCGCTTGAACATGTATGTACTACCTTTCGAAAGGTGCTCAGAAATCGGGCCAAATCTTCATTGACCTTTGGGTTCGACTGATGAGCAGGACATAAGGTAGTCGTACTGGCGCGTAACCGCGAGGGGCGCAGACCCCAAACCCCGCATATCCACCTAACGATTTGATAACAACTTGGCAGAATGCGAGTACGAACGAGCGGGGCGCCAAGACGGGTAACCTTCTCCTGGTGAGCATTCAGGAGCTTTTAGAGGCGGGGATTCTTCGTGCCCTCGACACCCTTACTCACAATGGCGATCTTCCAGCTGGTCTAGCTCTTCCCACAGAACTCACACTCGAGCGCCCGAAGAACCGCGACCATGGTGACTATGCGACCTCGATCGCTCTTGCGCTCGCTAAGTCAGCCGGGAAACAACCTCGAGATATCGCGCAGGCACTTCAAGGAGCCTTACTTGATGATCCGGAGATATCTGCCAATCTCACTGCAGTAGATATCGCTGGACCGGGCTTTCTCAATCTGACTGTGGCGAAGTCGAGCCAAGGTGGAGTGATTCAACAGATCCTTACCGATGGCGCGAAATTCGGTGAAGGAAAAACTCTGACAGGTACAAAGGTAAATCTGGAGTTTGTTTCAGCAAATCCGACCGGACCATTACATCTGGGCCATACACGTTGGGCTGCTGTGGGCGATGCACTCGGCCGCGTTCTCAGTGCAGCAGGTGCAGAGGTCACTCGAGAGTTTTATGTCAACGACCGTGGGGTCCAGATGGATCTCTTCGGTGCATCAATTCGAAGTGCAGCCCTTGGGCAACCCCGCCCTGAGGATGGCTATCACGGCGCCTATATTGAAGATCTCGCACAGGAGATCGTGAGCACTAACCCAGAGTTCTTCTCGCTGCCAGAAGATGAATCCATTCGTGCTTTCCGCGATGCGGGTTATGCACTTCAACTTGCTGATCAAAAACGTGTTTTGACAAATATGAATACCCACTTTGATGTTTGGTTCTCAGAGAAATCACTCTACGAAAATGATTTCTTCAACCATTGCCTTGAGACGCTTAAAAGCAAGGGTCATGTCTTTGAACACGAAGGCGCGACCTGGCTACGGACAACTGACTTCGGCGATGATAAAGATCGCGTCATGATCAAATCGGATGGATCCTTCGCCTACTTTGCATCTGACTCTGCTTATTACATTTCAAAGCGAGAGCGTGGTTTCGATGTTTTGATCTACATGTTGGGCGCAGATCACCATGGATATGTCCACCGGTTGAAAGCACTTGCTTCCTGTGCTGGGGATGACCCCAAGAAGAATATCGATATCTTGATTGGCCAGCTCGTAAAGATCCTTGAAAATGGTGAAGAGCTCAAACTCTCCAAGCGTGCCGGAACAATCATCACTCTTGAGGAGCTCATTGAAAAAGTTGGAGTCGATGCTGCTCGTTACACCTTGATCCGCTACCCGGTTGATACTCCCATGGTGATGGATGTCGATGTCTTGCGCAGTCGTACAAATGAGAACCCGGTCTATTACGTCCAGTATGCCCATGCGCGGATTTGTGCAGTCCTCCGTAATGCTGCAGAACTTGGCATCGCATTTGGAGTCGATGAGATTCATCCAGAACTTCTGGAGAGCGAACGTGAGCGCGAGCTCATCGGGGCACTTGGCGAATTCCCTCGGATAGTGGCAACGGCAGCGGAACTTCGCGAACCACACCGCGTCGCTCGATATCTTGAGGAACTTGCTGGGGTTTATCACCGCTTCTATGCCGATTGTCGAGTGTTGCCGCTTGGCGATGAAGCTATCTCAGAGCTCCACTCTGCTCGCGCCACTCTCTGCCAAGCCACTGCGCAAGTGATCGCTAATTCGTTAGCCTTACTTGGAGTTAACGCGCCGGAGAAGATGTAAATGAAATTATCACAGCCATATTCAGATAACTCGACCTTTGATGGAGAGCTCGCGATTGCGGGTGTCACGGCACAAGCGCTAGCTAAGGAATTCGGCACCCCACTCTTTGTCATCGATGAGGAAGATTTTCATCAACGGGCTGCCGCTTGGCGAGATGCACTGATTCGCCACTTCGGGAACCATGCTGGCACTGTCTACTACGCCGGAAAATCCTTCCTCAATAAAGAGGTTGCACGTTGGATCAACCAAGCAGGAATTGGCCTCGATGTCTGCAGCGGAGGCGAGTTAGCAGTTGCTCGGGCTGTGGATTTTCCGGCTGAAGAGATTGAATTGCATGGCAACAACAAGTCGGAGAATGAAATCCGCCAGGCGATTGAATACGGTGTCGGAACCATCGTGATGGATTCATTCTTCGAAATTGAGCGAGTTGCTCGTATCGCGGCAGAGCTTGGAAAGATCCAACAGGTCTATCTCCGTTTAACAGCAGGAGTTGAAGCGCATACACATGAATTTATCTCCACGGCACACGAAGATCAGAAGTTTGGTTTTTCTATTGCAAGTGGATCCGCATGGAAGGCAGTAGAGGCCACCAGTGCCCACTCTTCATTGCGACTAGCGGGATTCCATTCGCATATTGGCTCGCAGATCTTTATTGCTGAAGGATTCGAAGTCGCTGCCGCACGCCTCATCGAACTCCTTGCAAAATATCGTGATCACTTTGATGCGCAACTTCCAGAGTTAGATCTAGGTGGGGGATATGGCATCGCCTATCTACCTGGCGAGAGTGGCCTTGATCCTGATGAAGTGCTCGCTTCAATCTCAGCCGTTGTGAAGCGAGAGTGCGAAAAGCACTCACTTGCAATTCCTACAATTTCGATTGAGCCAGGGCGACATATTGTGGGGCCAACCACCACAACTATCTATGAAGTAGGAACGACAAAGAACGTGGAACTTGACGGGGGAGAGAGTCGGCGATACATCGCAGTTGATGGCGGAATGAGCGACAACATTCGCCCATCGCTCTATGGCGCGGAGTACACCGCACTTCTTGCAAATAGATTGTCGGAATCGGCCCCCGTAAATTCTCGAATCGTGGGCAAACACTGCGAGAGCGGCGACATTGTGATCCGCCAGATCGAGCTTCCTGGCGATATCGCTCCGGGGGATCTCCTTGCTGTTCCAGCGACTGGCGCTTACGGCCGATCAATGGCGAGCAATTACAACCACATTCCACGCCCTGCCGTAGTCGCAGTAAAGGCTGGAAAGGCGCGTCTTATTACTCGTCGAGAGAGTATTAACGATCTTCTTGCCTTAGATATCTGAGATACTTCTCTTCTGGGTTCTAGTGGAGCCCTTGACCTCTATATGTAGTGGGAGTTGATCTCGTGGCAGGCCGTACCTTGGTAGGTAAGACCCTTAACGTAGGAATGCTTGGCTGCGGCCACGTAGGAACAGAAGTCGCACGCCTGTTTGTCGCAAATGCGACCGATTTAGCGGCCCGCGCTGGAGTACCCCTCATTCTCACCAAGATTGCAGTCCGAGACCTTTCTATTGATCGTCCAGGCATTCCACAAGAACTCTTCACGACAGATGTCGACTCAATCGTGAACGATCCATCGATTGATCTCGTGATTGAAGTGATGGGTGGAATTGAACCTGCTCACGAACTCATTCTCACTGCGATGAAGAACGGTAAGGCTGTTGTTACTGCGAACAAAGCGCTCCTTGCCCATCATGGTGCCGAGCTCTTCCATGCATCCGATGAAGCCGATGTTGATTTCTATTACGAAGCAGCAGTGGCCGGTGCGATTCCTATTCTTCGCCCACTTGCTGAATCACTTGTTGGTGACCACGTCGAGCGCGTTATGGGAATCATCAATGGAACGACAAATTTCATTCTGACAAAGATGCATGAGCATCCCGGTTTCTCATTTGCTGATGCCCTGAAAGAGGCACAAGAGCTCGGTTACGCCGAGGCAGATCCCACTGCCGATATTGAAGGCTTCGATGCTGCCGCCAAGGCAGCAATTCTTGCCGGACTCTCTTTCCACTCTGTTGTGACAGATGCCGATGTCTATCGCGAAGGCATTACAAAGATCACTGCAGAGGATGTTGCAGTTGTTCAAGATATGGGATTCGTTATCAAGTTGTTGGCGATTGCCGAAGCGAATGAAGCGCACGGCTCAAAGGAAGAGACCATCACAGTTCGCGTGCATCCAACTGCGATTCCAAAGACTCATCCACTTGCCTCTGTTCGTGAAGCATTTAACGCCGTATTCGTGCAATGCGAATCTGCTGGCGAATTGATGTTCTATGGCCGTGGGGCTGGTGGTGCACCAACTGCATCGGCAATTCTCGGTGACTTAGTTGCGGTAGCCCGAAATCGCAATGAAGGAAGCCTTGGGCCTACCGAGACTGATTACGCAGACCTCGATATTGCTCCTATTGGAGTAGCCCGTACTCGTTATTTGATTCGCCTCCACGTGAGTGATCGCCCTGGCGTTCTTGCCTCTGTTGCTCAGACCTTCGCAGCCAATGCGGTTTCTATTATGACTGTCCGACAGAGTGGTGCAGGTAATAATGCTGAGCTCACTGTCATGACACATATCGCCGCTGAATCTGATCTTGCAAATACTGTAAAAGATTTAACAAAGCTTGAGACCGTTTCAGATGTCGTCAGCGTGATTCGAGTGGAGGGCATTCGTTAATGGGAATTTTTGGTAACTCATCCAAGAAATCTGGCGCACATCAGTGGCGCGGAGTGATCGACGAATACCGCAATCGCCTTCCAGTGTCATCAAAGACTCCAGTGGTCTCGCTGCGCGAAGGTGGAACTCCACTTGTCGCAGCCTGCGTCCTTTCAGAGATGCTTGATAATGAGATCTGGCTCAAAGTTGAAGGTGCGAATCCAACAGGATCTTTCAAAGATCGCGGCATGACTATGGCGATCTCAAAGGCAGCTGAAGAAGGTGCAAAGGCAGTTATCTGTGCCTCGACTGGAAATACATCGGCATCAGCAGCGGCCTATGCAACAAAGGCGGGGATGATTCCCGTCGTCTTGATTCCACAAGGAAAGATTGCAATGGGCAAACTCGCGCAAGCGATTGCTCATGGCTCACGACTCATCCAAGTTGATGGAAATTTTGATGATTGCCTCAACTTGGCACGTGAACTCTCTCAGGAATATCCCGTTGCTCTTGTTAACTCTGTGAACCCCTATCGCATTGAAGGTCAGAAGACAGCCTCCTTTGAAGTTGTAGATTTCCTCGGCGATGCGCCAGATCTTCACGTCTTGCCCGTAGGTAACGCAGGAAATATCACTGCATATTGGAAGGGCTATCGCGAGTACTACTCAGATAAAGTCTCATCAAAGTTGCCTGCCATGTGGGGATTCCAAGCGGCAGGCGCTGCGCCACTCGTTCTCGGCCACCGCGTTGATAACCCAGAGACGCTCGCTACGGCTATCCGCATTGGAAACCCAGCCTCGTGGGATCAAGCGATTGAAGCGCGCGATAGTTCAGGCGGCCTGATTGATTCAGTAACAGATGAAGAGATTCTGCAGGCTTATCGCCTTGTTGCTGCCAAAGAAGGTGTCTTCGTTGAGCCATCATCAGCGGCTGGTATTGCTGGCCTAATTAAGAAGCAATCTGAAGGAAAGCTCCCTAAGGGTAAGAAGATAGTTATCACCGTTACTGGCAATGGCCTTAAAGACGTCGGACATATCTTGGATCATGCAGCCGCGCCAGTTGTTGTACCTGTTGATGTTCAAGCAGCGGCTCAAGCGATGGGTCTCTAAGGATTCCTCATGGCTGCTAATCGACTCACATTCAAGGCGACTCTCGCTCAAGTAAGCGTTCCTGCAACATCTGCGAATTTGGGACCAGGTTTCGATTGCCTTGGCCTCGCCCTTGAACTACGTGATCGCTATGCAGCGCAGATTCTTGATGAGCCATTCTTTGATGTCGATGTCAGCGGCGAAGGCGCCGATGAATTAAAGAAGGATAAGAGCCACTTAGTCATTCGATCCATGCTTCGCGGATTTGAACATATGGGACAGAAGCCGCGTGGCATTGCCCTGCGCGCGCTTAATGTCACACCGCATGGCCGTGGCCTTGGATCAAGTTCCTCAGCGATTGTTGGGGGATTGGCACTTGCACGTTCACTCGTACACGGTGGAGAGGCGCTTCTCGCTGATGACGAGATGATTGCACTCGCAACAGAATTAGAAGGCCATCCAGATAATGTGGCAGCTGCAGTTCTTGGTGGTGCAACAATTGCATGGATGGAGAATGGCGACGGCAAGGCGATCTCAATCGCAGTGCACGAAAAGATTAAAGCGCTCGCCTTTATTCCAACAACAACACTTTCAACATCCAAAGCTCGTAAAATTCTTCCAGAGAGCATTCCGCATGAAGCAGCAGCAGCAAACGTTGGAAAGTCTGCGCTCTTAGTGCAGGCGCTCTCACTTCGCCCAGACCTTCTCTTCACCGCAACGGAAGATCAGATTCATCAGAGTTATCGCGCGAGTGCTATGCCAAAGAGCATGGAATTGGTAAATCGTCTCCGGGGCGCTGGAGTGGCTGCCTTTATCTCTGGCGCCGGTCCAACCGTTCTCGTCTTGCACACCGGGGATGAGACAGAACTTGGGGAGATGTCAGCGCTTGCTGGCTCGGCCTTTACCGCAACAGCTCTTGAGGTTAGCCACAAGGGATATTTGAGCCTGTAAGTCTTGAGATTGTGCTCATTTTGGGCAGATCTGCACCTCTGTGCTATCTTTTCACTGTCTTAAAGCCCGCCGGAAACACCTGAGGCGAAGAACGCTTGCAAGACAATCACAATCAAGAAAATATCAATATACGTCCATATATGTCAGATCTCTGACGAAGGTTGATCGCTAGCTTCGCTAACGGAAATCTTCACACCACCACATTAAGGAAAGCATGTCTCCAACAGATACAGATAGCGCAGAGAAGTCCGCTAAGAAGAGCAAGGACTCAGGCGAGCTATCAGCTATGACACTTCCAGAACTGAAGAAAGTTGCTGGATCATTAGGAATTGAAGGCGCTGCAAAGTTAAGTAAGGCGGCTCTTGTTCAGGGCATCGCCGATCTTCAAGCAGCAAACCGCGAAGCTGCAAAGCAGGAGCGCGAAGAGAAGCGGCTTGCCCGTCAAGAGGCCCGCAATAAGAAGAACTCCGCCGGATCATCTCGCAATCGCGATGACCAAGGGTCAGATAGCAGCGACGATGATAGCGATGATGATTCAACTCCATCTCGCAACAATCAGAACAATTCAAACGATGGTGACCGAAACGATCGCACTGATCGTGGTGACCGTAACGATCGCGGCGATCGTAACGATCGTCGTGACCGCAATGATCGTAATGACCGTGATCGCGGCCGTGGCCGTGAGCGCAACCGCTTCCGTGATCGCAATGATCGTCCTGAGCGCGGCGAGCGTGAAATCCAGATCTCAGAAGATGATGTCCTGCTACCAGTGGCAGGCTTACTCGACATCTTGGATTCCTATGCATTTATCCGCACCACCGGTTACCTCGCAGGACCAAATGATGTCTATGTCTCACTGCAGCAAGTTCGACGTTATGGCTTGCGCAAGGGCGATGTGATCACCGGTCAGGTTCGCCAACCTCGCGAAGGTGAACGCAAAGAGAAGTTCAATGCTCTTGTAAAGCTCGACACTGTCAACGGAACAGATCCGGAAGAGTCACGTAATCGCGTCGACTTTGCCAAGCTCGTTCCGCTCTACCCACAGGAGCGACTCCGTCTTGAGACTGAGCCAAATATTTTGACAACCCGTGTCATCGATTTGATTGCTCCTATTGGTAAAGGCCAGCGCGGATTGATCGTTTCACCGCCGAAGGCCGGTAAGACCATGGTGCTTCAGTCGATCGCCAACGCGATCACTACCAACAACCCTGAGTGCCACCTCATGGTTGTGCTTGTTGATGAGCGCCCAGAAGAAGTTACCGATATGCAGCGCAGCGTTAAGGGTGAAGTTATTGCTTCTACCTTTGACCGCCCAGCTGACGATCACACATCTGTGGCAGAACTTGCGATCGAACGCGCGAAGCGCCTCGTTGAGCTGGGTCATGATGTCGTTGTACTTCTTGACTCAATCACTCGCTTGGGTCGCGCATACAACATCGCAGCTCCAGCCTCTGGTCGAATTCTTTCTGGTGGTGTTGATTCAGCAGCGCTCTATCCACCAAAGAAGTTCTTCGGTGCAGCTCGCAATATTGAGAATGGTGGATCGCTCACTATCTTGGCAACAGCTCTCGTTGAGACTGGTTCTAAGATGGATGAAGTTATCTTTGAAGAGTTCAAGGGCACCGGAAATATGGAGCTCAAGCTCGATCGTAAATTCGCCGATAAGCGCATCTTCCCGGCAGTCGATGTTGATGCTTCGGGTACACGCAAGGAAGAGATCCTTATGGGCACAGAGGAACTCAATATCGTCTGGAAACTTCGCCGAGTTTTGCATGCTCTCGATAGCCAGCAGGCTCTTGAGCTCTTGCTCGACAAGATGAAGGGCACAAAGTCGAATGTGGAGTTCTTGATGCAGATCCAGAAGACCACGGCCGATGGAGATGCCAAGTAATCCTGCTCGCGAGGTGGGCAGTTACGCTCATTTTTTGTGAAAGCCCCAGCCTTTAGTACCCTTGGGGCTTGCACTATCCACAACAACTGGTTCACCAGATCCTGGCCTGAAAGGGCGAAAGTGATGGACCCAGCCACTTCCATATAAAGGATTACACATGAAGCCAGAGATCCACCCAGAATATATCGAGACCACTGTTACCTGCGGTTGCGGTGAAGTCTTCACAACCAAGTCAACGAAGTCGACTGGTTCAATCCACGTTGAAGTTTGTTCCGTATGCCATCCGTTCTACACCGGCAAGCAGCGTATCCTCGATACCGGCGGCCGTGTTGCAGCGTTCGAAAAGCGTTTCGGAAAGAAGTAGCTTTCTTCAAAGACCCCTCAACGCACCAGAGATGGTGCGTGGGGTCTTTTTTTATTGCCCAGCAATAAAGTAATAAGACCAACTAATAAATTTTTAGCAACACCTAAAAGAAACGGGAGCGAGAGATGTCAGAACGTTTCGGAACTATTCCGGCCCTTCTCGCCGAGTATGAACAACTTGAGAAGGATCTCGCTGATCCCAGCATTCACGGTGATCAGGGCAAGGCTCGCCAACTTGGTAAGCGCTACGCTCAACTTGGCCCTGTGATTGGTGGCTATCGCGCCTACAAATCTGCTGAGGATGATCTGGCAGCAGCAAAAGAATTAGCAGAAGTCGATCCAGCCTTTGCAGAAGAAATTCCAGCGCTACAGGCAGCATTCGATGCTGCAGGGGAGAAGATGGAGGAGCTACTGCTTCCTCGAGACCCTAACGATGATCGCGATGTTATTCTCGAAATTAAAGCCGGTGTTGGTGGCGATGAGTCAGCGCTCTTTGCGGGCGATCTCTTACGCATGTATCAACGCTATGCGGAGAAGCACAACTGGAAGACTGAGATCATTGACTATGCCGAGTCCGAGATGGGCGGCTACAAAGAAATTTCCATGGCCGTTAAATCAAAGGGCGTTGCCGAGCCAGGTCAATCTCCGTATGCAAAGTTAAAGTTTGAAGGTGGAGTGCACCGCGTTCAACGCGTTCCAGAGACTGAATCACAGGGAAGAATTCACACCTCAGCTGCAGGCGTCTTGATTCTCGCCGAAGCCGATGAAGTCGACGTTGAAATTCGCCAACAAGACCTCCGTATCGACGTTTATCGCTCATCTGGTCCAGGTGGCCAATCAGTGAATACGACTGACTCAGCGGTCCGCATTACCCACCTTCCAACGGGTGTAGTGGTCTCCTGCCAGAATGAAAAGTCACAGTTGCAGAACAAGGAGTCGGCACTTCGTATCTTGCGTGCCCGCCTCTTGGCGCATGCCCAAGAGCAGGCAGATGCAGAAGCGATGGCAGCCCGTAAATCGCAGGTGAAATCAGTCGATCGCTCTGAACGTATCCGCACCTATAACTTCCCAGAGAATCGTCTCTCGGATCACCGGGTGAACTTCAAGGCGTCAAATCTCGATTCAGTTTTAAATGGCGAACTCGATGCAGTCATCGATGCGCTACTTGAAGCTGATAAAGCTGAACGCTTGGCGACTGCAGGAGAGTAATGAGCCAGACTCTTCGGGATCTCCTTAAGGCCGGTAAATCCCGGTTAGAGGAGAAGAAGATTTCGCCCGTCGATGCCGAACTTCTACTTGCCCATCTCCTTGGGGCAACTCGCATGGAGCTACATGCCAAGCAATTTGATCTCTCTGATTCGGAGCGAGAGCGCATCGCATCAGAGTTCTCCGAACTCATTACAGAGCGCCTATCGGGGCGGCCAACTCAGTACATCATTGGTGAGGCGCCATTTAGATATTTAATGTTCGACGTTGGTGAAGGTGTGCTTATCCCAAGGCCGGAGACTGAGCTTCTCGTTGATGAAGTCCTCCATCAACTTGCTCGGTATACCGATCCAATAAGCATTGTTGATCTCGGCTCCGGATCAGGTGCGATCGCCATATCGCTGGTGAGTGAAACGGCAAAGAAGAAAGATCTTCGGGTTGTTGCTGTGGAGAAGAGCGCAGATGCGCTGAAATGGCTCAATCAAAATATCGCTAAGTTTGACCTTCCGATTCGAGTCGTCCATTCATCCGCACGTGACGCGCTTGAAGGCGTGAAGTGTGATGTCGTAGTGGCAAACCCACCTTATGTTCCTTCGATTCAAGAGTTGCCAGAGGAGCTGCGCCATGAGCCGGCCGATGCGCTCTTTGGTGGATCGATCGATGGAATGGCAATTCCTGGCGAATTTATTGAGGCAGCGGCGCGGTTACTCAAATCTGGTGGACTCTTTGCTTGCGAACATAATGAGGTCCAAGGACCCGCATTTGCCGCGCTTCTTGCCAAAGATTTCGAATCAATCGCACTTCATAGAGATCTCAACGATCGCCCGCGCTTCACTACCGCTATTCGAAGGTAGCGATTAATCCATCGACCGCCCGCTCCAACATTGAGCGCACCTCGATAAAACTCTCAAACTCTTCACCCCAAGGGTCCGGGACCTGCAGGAGCTCTGCATCACGCGATGTTGGATCGATATGCGAAAGCTCGGGGTCAAAGGAGCGGAGCATCATCACCTTTGATCGCGCCTCATTAGATGGGGCAGCGTTGAGCAAGTTCGCTCGATTGGTGAGGTCCATAGCGAGAACAAGATCGGCCTCTTGATAGAAGTTCGTTCTAAAGCGGCGAGAGATATGCGTGTAGCTGTAGCCGGCTTCTTGCCAGGCGCGCTCTGAAAGAGTGTGAGCGCCTTCGCCATCGTGCCATCCTGAAGTTCCTGATGAACTGACCAAAAATCGATCTCCGCCCTTATTGGCAAGTATTGCTGCCGCTAATGGCGATCGACAGATATTACCGAGACAGACCATCTCTACTGTGATCTGACTCTGCCCGCGAAGGCCGGCTACATAGGAATTCATCCGCTGAGTGTAAAAGAACCCCACCGGTTCTCACCGATGAGGTTCTTTAATGTGGGGGAGTCGTCAGCCCCTCAACCGTTGACTCCCAAGAATCGCACGCTTACGCGGCGATAAGTTCCCTGTCGTTCTTCTTGCTCTCTAGGTGAGCGGTTGAGCTCTTGCCTCGTGATGCACAGGCAACGCACCCTGTCTGGCCGGCCCCGGCAGTGCCAACAGGAGTCTCTTCATGGGCCGAAAGCCCGACGTAGACCAAAGTACCGAGCATCAAAAGTGGGAAGGCGATAAGAACTGCGACCATGAATCTCTCCTGTTACTCAATTCGTTGAGCCGCACCCCCGTGGCGGGCTCATGTGAGTAGATAACAGGGCTTATCTGAATGAATACCCAACCAGGCGTTAAATGAGACTGAAACATTCCCTAAGGTTTACTGAGAATGGCTCTTTCGGATCATTCGTTGGTAGTGGCGACCTGGCTCGTTGAATCGTGTTGTGGGCATCTCTGGCCCCATCTTTACAAAGCCTAACTTTTCATAGATAGCGATGGCATCGAAGTTATCGACCCAGACTCCAAGACCTTGTACAGACCAGCCCATCTCTGCAGCCCGTACATCGACGTACTCCATCATGGTACGCAAGAGCTTCTTACCGCGATGTGCGGGATCAATCCAACAACTTCCAATCCAACAGGTCGCGCCGAAGTCACCTTTTAACTTCTCAATTGTCATACCACCAATAGTCTCGCCTTCAATTGCGGCAAGAACGAAATCACATTTCTTTAACTGAGATCGCCATTGAGATTCATCCCAGGAGCGTTCTTCTTCGATTACGCCACCGATATGTTCAGGTGAGTTCTCTAATGCGCGAAGTCGAAATTCACGAAAGAGAGGCCACTCTTCGATACAAATAACGCGAATCGCGGTGGAGTCCATGAAGAAATCTAACTAGATAAAGTTAGCGAACACTGCGCATTACGGCAGTGACCTTGCCGAGAATCTCAGCGTTATCTGCTGGGATTGGCGCGTAGTTCTCATTGGCGGGTAATAACCAGAAGTGGCCATCCTTCTTTGAGAAAGTTTTCACTGTTGCTTCGCCATCGATCATGGCTGCAACAATCTCGCCCTTCTCTGCAGATTTCTGCGCACGGATAACGACATAGTCACCATCGCAGATTGCAGCATCGATCATGGAATCGCCCTTGACCTTGAGCATGAAGAGTTCGCCTTGACCGACAACCTCTTCTGGAAGAGTGAAGCGATCTTCAACCTCTTGTTGGGCAAGGATGGGAGTACCGGCAGCGATCGTGCCGAGGAGAGGGATTGTCGTGCCCTTAGATGGGGCGATCTGATCATCGGGGGTTGAGACTTCGAGGGAGCGGGCATTGGTTGCCTTGCGCTTGATATAGCCCTTTTTAGTCAGCTCTTCGAGTTGGTACTTCACCGAGGCAGGGGAGGCTAGGCCGGCGGCCTCGCCGATTTCGCGCATGCTTGGTGGGAAGCCCTGCTTATCAACGGCCTCTTTGATGACCTTGAGAATGAGTTGCTGACGCTGGGTCAGGCCATGGGGATCGACTGCTGGCTCGCTTGTGGCGGCCTGGGGAGTGTTTTTAGCCATGGCTTAAGGGTAGCCGAGCCAGGGGAGTTTGTCGAACATTTGTTCGGAAAAATCTTGCCGATGTCAGTGGGGTGGGGTATCTTTCTCATTAGAACAACTGTTCGAATCCCCTCGAACAGTGTTGTAACGGAAGTTGGTAACTCAGATGGCACAGACACAACTCACACGTCGTGGACGTAATGTACTTCGCACACTCGCCGCAGGATCGCTATTAGTAGTGATTGGCGCTGGTTTTAGCGCAGTTGGACATGCCTCCGAAGATAAAATTTCTTCATCGCAAACCACATCCGGATATATCCGCGTCGTTGTCGCTCCAGGTGAGTCTCTCTGGTCCGTCGCTGCAATGGTCGCGGGTAACCGTGATGTGAACTCTGTTCTCGATGAGATCGTGCAGGCAAATAACCTCGCCTCCACCGATGTCGCTGCGGGCACACGCCTCAACATTCCTCTCCGCTAACGACGCTCAGCGCTAGCTGACGCTGTGCGGTAGGGGTTTACCGCTCGTTCACTTCGACACGCCGATTTCAAAGAGCGAAACTCTCAACCACGGGTGTACGGTTGGCACAAGATGTAGGGGTCGACACGGTTAAATCACCCATAAGTTGTGGTTTTCCGCTAATCTCCTCCTTCTCCCCAAATTACATATACACCTGATCTGAAAGAAGTGAAGAGACGATGAACTGCCCATTCTGCCGCCACGATGACTCCCGAGTCGTCGATTCACGGCCGGTAGAAGAAGGCGCCCTCATCCGCCGTCGCCGCGAGTGCACAGCCTGCGGTCGACGTTTCACCACTTCCGAATCATCAGTACTTCTTATCGTGAAGCGTTCTGGGGCGACCGAGCCTTTCAGTCGCGAGAAGGTCATCAATGGCGTCCGCAAGGCATGCCAGGGACGTCCCGTCAACGATGATGATCTAGCTCTGCTTGCCCAGCGGGTCGAAGAAGCTCTTCGCTCCGATGGCCAGGCCGAGGTAGAGGCCCAAGAAGTAGGAATGGCGATCCTCGCGCCACTCCGTGAATTAGATGAGGTGGCTTACCTCCGTTATGCCTCGGTATACCGTAACTTTGCCTCCCTCGAAGATTTTGAAGGCGAGATCGCACTTCTCCGCGCCGCTCCTTCACAAGCAACACGAGTAAGACCAGAAGTACAAAGCACTACCAAAACCAGCACTGAAAAATCCAGCACTGAAAATGAATTAGCAAAAACGCTCTCCCCAGCGAATAACTAACCGACCCTCGCTAACCCAAAGAATCACCAGAGCATAAGGAGCAGTACCAATGTCTATCGTTAACAAGCCCGCCGCGGAGCGCAAGTCCCAAGTAAAGAAGTTGGGCAAGGGCTTAAGCATCGAACGTATCTACACCACCGCTGGTGTTCATCCTTATGATGAAGTGAAGTGGGAGCGTCGCGATGTCGTCCAGACAAACTGGAAGTCAGGCGAAGTTATCTTCGAACAAAAGGGAACTGAGTATCCAGATTTCTGGTCAGTGAATGCATCAACGATTGTGACAACAAAGTACTTCCGCGGTGCTGTTGGTCACGACAACCGTGAGTGGTCACTCAAGCAG
>Ga0208253_1000216_pt1 | contig 26077 bp, 31 predicted proteins | sample CryBogCBE10Oct08_FD_184573 | JGI IMG/M metagenome (GOLD analysis project Ga0208253, IMG submission 184573) | Freshwater microbial communities from Crystal Bog, Wisconsin, USA - CBE10Oct08 (SPAdes) | ecosystem: Environmental > Aquatic > Freshwater > Lake | place: Crystal Bog, Wisconsin, USA...
AGTACTAGCTGAACAGGCTAAACTACTTGAAAAAGCAGGCCTACGCAAATAGTAGTAAAGTGTTGACAGGAAACGAGGTACTGTGCTACACTATAAAAAAGCACAAACGGGCGGACTGTAGGATGAAACTCGGGCGGTAACCGAGCGGTATAAATTACAGGGTAGGGTATAGCCCTATCATATCCCTTAGCAATAGGGGGTATTCTAAAGCATGTTAGACGACTATTCCTGGGGGCAATGAGAGCCCGCTAAGGCAGACACGGATCCCGTGGCACTAGTATGCTTTAGAATATGGAGGTGTAGGAAAATTGGTAACCCCAGTGGACTGTAAATCCGCCGTCTTATGACACTACTTGTTCGACTCAAGTCACCTCCACCACTTCTTATTTGTATAAATACTAGCATCACAGTATAAATATATACAAATCCCAGGAGAATTCCCAGATGCAAAAAACAAACAAAATCAAGTGGTTAATTGCCCATGAGCCAGTACACCTTTTCTTGCGTACAGCCGAAGCATTTGCCGCTGATGTTCGTGAAAAAACAGCAGGTGAAGTAGATATTGAAATCTACACACATACTGAATATGCTGACAAATACAATAACAGCCTAAAAGAAAACCCATTGGCACATATGGAACGTGGCGAACTAGAAATGAGCCAGTTACACATTAGCCAACTATGGAAATACAATGTTCCAGCATTTATGGCATTGGAATTACCTTTCTTATTTGACAGTCACGATCATGCAACACGTATCTTAGAAGGTCAAATTGGCCAAGATATGTTGTTAAGCCTAAAAGAAAAATCGCCAGCACGTGGACTAGCGTTTACATACTCAGGTGGTTATCGTGTTATGGTAAGCAACGAAGAAATCAATGAATTAGCAGATTTCCATAATATGAGTTTTTACACAGGTACTAACCCAATTGGTATGGATACTATTGCCGCTATTGGCGGACAACCTGATCCACACGCTATTGATCACTTTTGGTACACAGTAAACAACTATGGCGACAAGCATGATGCCGTTGATACAACTATTCCACGTATTGTTAGTGCCAAGGTTGCTGATACAGTAGTTAACCGTACTAAGAAACGTTACATTACAGATACTAAGCACAGCATGTTCTTAACTAGCATTGTTGTTAGTGAAACATGGTGGGCCGGTTTAAGTGATGAAATTAAATCTATTATTTCACAAGCCGCAACTGATGCCGCACGTTTAGAGCGTAAGTGGTCAGTTGAAGATGCAGAAGAAATTAAAACAGCTAGTGCCAAGTATGACTTGCACTACAAAGAACTTGATTCAAGCGAAATGAACAAGTTCCGTAGCTTAACAGATCCGTTGTATGAAAAGTATGACAGCGTGTTTATGCCAGGCTTAATTAAAGGTATCCGTTTAGGTTGATTTTAACTTAAATTTGTTTTATAATCAGATTCTATGCAAAGTAACTCTTTCCTAGAATCTGATTTTCTATCCGCACAACGAGTTTTAATATTTGGTGTAAACCGATTACAAAGCATACCCACATTTAGGCAAATCAAAGATATTGATCAGTATTATACAGAGTTCCAACAGTTGGGATTCGATCAAATATATTGCATTACATTTTCCGATTTCCCACTATTCGAGCAAATGGTATCTCATTTGAGTCAGCAGGTTGTGTTTGTACAAGATAGCGACATCAACAGCTTCAAAAAATTGTTAGGAAAATTTGGTAACTCTAAGTTCTTAAGAGATCACTGGCAATTTGTTTGCGTATTAAACAAAGGACAGGTTGAATTTTATCGTGAACATCCGTTTGATCCAAAAGACAGAGATCCGGATACACAAAGAAACATTTACGGAAACATAAAACCTGCAGAATTACTAGAAGCATTAAATAGTAGTACACAGGAGACAACAAATGACTGAAGCAGATTTAATTGCTTTCTTAAAAGCAAATTTAACAATCAATAGTTTTAATACCGTTGGACCATACGACGATACAGACAACTTTACTGTACAGTTGGTATTAAACGGCGAAGTAATTAGTGAAACAGTACTGAACGTAAACGACGGTACTAAGTAATCGATTGCGGGAGTAGCTCAGCTGGTAGAGCACTACCTTGCCAAGGTAGATGTCGCGAGTTCGAACCTCGTCTCCCGCTCCAAAATTTGGCTCCTTAGTTCAGCCCGGTAGAACGTTGGTCTCCAAAACCAAATGTCGGAGGTTCAAATCCTTCAGGGGTCGCCATATTATATGACAGAAATCAATTCAATAGGCTTTGCCTTAGATCCTTCAAACGTACCTAGCTTCTTACTAGATTGGGAATTAACCAAGTTATGTAACTTGGACTGTTCCTATTGTCCTGTAGATACCGTGGGCTACGATGGAGGACACGATAATTCAACTCAACATCCGCCACTGGCAGAGTGTTTGCAGTCAATAGATTTTATGTATGAGTACGCTGACCTGTATATGCAATACAAAAAGCCTAGTCAACGTAATGTAGTCTTAAACATATATGGCGGTGAAAGTTTATTTCACCCTGACATCTTAGAAATACTCAAACAAGTAAGAGAACGTTACCAACCATATCAAGATCGTTGGCATTTGACTGTTACTTGTACTACTAACGCTATTGTTGGACCTAGACATTGGAATCAAATTGTTCCTTTAATAGATGTGTTCACTGTAAGTTACCACCCCGAGAACTTACCTAAGCAAAAAGAACAGTTTAAGCATAATATCTTACACTTACAGGCAGTTAATGCTAGGTTTAAGACGGTAATCATGATGCATAATCGGCCCGAGTACTTTAGTGACTCAGAAGAAATGATTGCATTTTGCAAACGCTACGGTATCGCCCACACAGCTAAACCTTTAGATAACTGGCAACCAGAGTGGCAGTATACCGGTGAACAATATAATCGATTAAAAACCTATTGGATGACTCCTGTGACAGCAGTCCAAAAGGATCGAGTACAGGCAATTGAAGAAGGTCGTGCTTGTTGTGGCGGACGTAGACTAAGTCTTAACGGTGATCTTAAGAGTAATGTAAACTTTGTTACACGTCAAGGCTTTGAAGGTTGGTCTTGTAGCGTTAATTGGTTCTTCCTATTTGTACAACAGCTAACAGGCGCAGTCTATACTAACAAAGATTGTAAAGTTAGCACAACTGGACGAGTTGAACCTTTGGGTAATGTACAAGAATACAGTAAAATTATTGACACACTACGCAATCAGTTAGAGTCTAAGACTCTGCCTGTTATCAAGTGTGTTAAAGAAACATGTCGTTGTGGTTTTTGTGCGCCTAAGGCCCAAGACCCTGCGGTGTTTCGTGAGTTAATATTTAGAAATGTAATAGAAGATGTTTTTGTGCGGGATTAGTTTAATGGTAAAACAGCAGATTTCCAATCTTCGGTTAGGAGTTCGATTCTCCTATCCCGCTCCATAAGGATAATATGAATATTTGTGTAATAGGTTCGGGCTTTACTGGATTGCTAACAGCAATTAGTATTAAGAAAAAATGCCCACAAGCTCATGTTACCATTATAGACAGTAACACAGAAGCAAAGAACTCGGGGTTTGGCGAAAGCACTCCCGGGGAGTTTCTGCGTTGGTTTGTGCGTATACTAGAAATTCCTGTAGCTGAACGTAGCCGCTGGATGAATCGTTTCATGGTAGAAACAAACAGCACACTAAAGTATTCGGTTAAGTTTGCAGATTTTACAGCACCCAATGACGGTGGCTTTTTTAATACCATGCAAATTATGCCGGACCATAGAGTCATATTCAATCATGGGTTTGACAGTGGCGAAATGCCAATGGACTGGACCATGCCAGACAACACAGCATATCGCATATTTGACTTGTGGTATGAGTTATACTTAGACGGCCTTCGTACTCTCGGCGAAGCGCAAATGGATTTAGATCCATACTATTGGTTTAATCAAGAGAATCGTGTTAATTGGCGTGACGATAGCTTTACTAGCACATACAGTACAGCACACATTAACAGTTTTGAAACTGGTCGTTGGTTAACCAAAGAATATGGCTCAACGATTGATCGCTGGGTAACAGGAACAGTTAAAGAAATTAAGGTAACCGAGTCCGGTAGTATTAGAAGTTTATTGTTAGAATCAGGAGAAGAACTGGTCAGTCACTTTTATGTTGACTGTACAGGGTTCAAACGTCTACTGGCCAAACGTATGGAGCTAACATGGCGGCCATCACGTGGTGGTGTTGAACACAATGCCGCATTGATTACAGCAAATCGTTATACATCCATCGATGATATGAACGATCGTATGCACACTTACACAACCAATGCCGCACAAGACTGGGGATGGATGTTTAGAATTCCACTACTAGATCGTAAAAGCTATGGATACGTGTTTAATCACACACAAGTTGATGCGGATCGTATCTTACAAGAGTTAGATACAGTTAGCGATCCTGCTACACGCACAATAGATCCTTTCCTACTAAAGTGGGAACCGGGTAGTTACGAAGATTCTTGGAAAAACAACTATTGTCTAGTAGGACTAGCCGCCAGCTTTGTTGATGCATTTGAAGGTAGTGCTATTATTCTACAGATGCAACAAATTGAAATGTTGATTAACTTTATTAACAAGCCTGTACACGATGGCGATAGCCCACGCAAGTTCAGTCGTAAGTTAATTGACACTATGGATACAATTACTGAACGCCTAGACCTAACATTTGGCCTAGCCCCACGCAACAACACTGACTATTGGTTGAATAATCATGCGGTTGCAGAAAAGCAAAGACTACAAAAGAAGTTTCTTGACATAGTTGGTGACTATAGACATAGCCCACGTGCCATGCAGAACGGAGATTTTGTAGCATGGCAAGATCATTTTTACTTTTGTACAGCGTTGTATTATAACCTAAACATAAGCAAACGCATACGCAAGAGCAATCATAATACTTTAGTATTAGCAGATGCATACTTTAGTAGTATGCGTAACCTAAACCGTGCAAGGGCCAGCATAAGCCCACGTGAAAGTGAGTGGTTTTCTAGCCAAGGTTTGGATTTATCTAAGATCTTTCTTGGTAATTAATTGCCATAATGCTATAATAGAAACAAGTTAAGCAATTAACCCACTTGAAATAACAAGCTGTAGCAGAAAAACAACATAACAGTTGCACAATAATGTTAAGAATGTTATACTAGAGTTAAGTTAGAAATAACTTACTTGTTCATTAAAAAATTCGCTATATTAAAGCATATTAAAGGTTACCTACACCGTTAGGCACTTTGTGCGAGGACAGTACCGACGGGTACGCTCAATAGTCAAAGTTCACGAAAGCTGAGGGTTTGAAAAGATCCAAATGGCCGACGGAGTATGTAGGAAGTAATGACGAAAACATCGAACTAGTAGACGTTACTAGGGAGACGCTGTATGCGTGATCTTGTTGGAGTTCCTATAGTATGTTTTAATATAGTACGAAGTTCTAGACTAAGTCCACCATAAAGAGAGAACTGGCATGGCGCTCTCCGTACTATAGATATATTGCACCGTTAGCTCAGTTGGTTAGATCGCTTGCCTGTCACGCAAGAGGCCAGGGGTTCGAGTCCCCTACGGTGCGCCATACAATTTGCTCGGTTCGTCTATCGGTCTAGGACACCGCCCTTTCACGGCGGGAAGAGGGGTTCGATTCCCCTACCGAGTACCAATTTATTCCCTAGTAGCTCAGAGGTAGAAGCACCTGACTGTTAATCAGGGTGTCCGTGGTTCGATCCCACGCTGGGGAGCCAAACAAAGAAAGGAGCAATATATGCCAGCAGTATTTCTCGTTAGCGATACACACTTCGGTCACGCCGGCGTATGTCGCTTCACACGTAACGACGGTGTTACAAAACTCCGTCCATGGGACGATCCTGCGGAAATGGATGAAGCTATGGTTAAGGCTTGGAACGAACGTGTTCGTCCTAATGACAAAGTATACCATCTTGGTGACGTTGTTATTAATAGACGTGCTATGTCAACACTTGCTCGCCTTAACGGGGATAAAGTTCTTATCCGCGGTAACCACGACATCTTTCGTGATGACGAATACAGACAGTACTTCCGTGAACTTCGTGCATATCACGTTATGAACGGAATGATTCTTAGTCATATTCCTGTACACGTAGAATCGCTTGGCCGTTTTGGAGTAAACATTCACGGACACCTTCACGCTAATCGCGTAAAGCGAATTCGTGGTGTTAATGCCAAGACCGGTGAACTTCTTTACAGTGATGAGAATGATCTCCGCTACCATTGCGTATGCGTAGAACAGACCCCGGACTTTGCTCCTATTCTCTTTGAAGATGTTATCAAGCGTATTAAGGAAGAAGGCGGAGAAGTAGGTTTTAGGAACGGCAACGGTCCTACAATGTAATAGTGCAACGGTGGCAGAGCGGCCCAATGCAACAGATTGCAAATCTGTAAAACCGGGGGTTCAAATCCCTCCCGTTGCTCCAAATGCAAACACATTAGATCTTCTAGTGGACTAAGACGCTGACATTAAGTTGGTGAACGTGGTGTTCGAATCCCACTCTAGTGTGTTTCTGGTAATGTAGAACAATTGGTAGTTCACCTCCTTCATACGGAGACTGTTACTGGTTCGAGTCCAGTCATTACCACCAATCTTTCGGAGTGTGGCGCAGTCTGGCTAGCGCACCTGGTTTGGGACCAGGGGGTCCAAGGTTCGAATCCTTGTACTCCGACCATTTATGTTTGTTGAGTAGCTACAATGGAACAACACTGAACTTGCTATGATGCCGGTCGACGCAAGAGGTGCCATGAAGAGTTGGGCTACCACAGGTTCAAGCACTGACAACAAACACCAAATTACGCATCGTTAACTCAGTTGGTAGAGTTCCTGCCTTACACGCAGGCTGTCGGGAGTTCGAGTCTCTCACGATGCACCATCTGCCTCAATAGCTCATTTGGTTAGAGCACCGTCTTGATAAGGCGGGGGTGCCTAGTTCGAATCTAGGTTGAGGCACCATTATCGGCCCTTAGCTCAACTGGATAGAGTTCTGGTCTTCGAAATCAGCGGTTGGCGGTTCGACTCCGTCAGGGCCGGCCAAATTGACAGTTAATTCAATTAATTGTATAATACATTTTTTAGTTAGGAGACTACAATGAAGCGAGGTAAACGCTAGTGTCTCTCTAGATCCCATGTACGGTCTAGAGTTGGCACGTTAAATCAACCTAGTACTGTATATGGGAGTATAGCTCAGTTGGCTAGAGCACCGGACTTTTAATCCGGGTGTCCGGGGTTCGAATCCCTATACCCCCTGCCAAAGTTTGTTAGTTATCAAAAAGGAAATTTATGAAGTTGTACCTGTTGTACGGAATCACTTGTGACCAGGCTCCTGGTGAGTCTGAGTTACTGGGAGTGTTTGATACTAAAGCACGAGCCAAGTATGCTGAAGAAAAGTATAATTGGGACCTTGAAGGTAATTGCATTTACGACAGTTACCGGATTGTTAAGACAAAACTTAACACATTTTTAGATGATGAAGATCAAGAATTAATTGGAGAAGAATATGAAAGCGTCTGCTAAACAGTAGTGTCAATCTTGATCCCGTATTGGTCAGGGTTGGCACATTAAAGACAATTTAATACACCAACCCTTCGTGGCGCAATTGGTAGCGCAACGGACTCTTAATACGCTGGTCGTCAGTTCGAATCTGACCCGAGGGACCAATATGGGAGTATAGCTCAGTTGGCTAGAGCACCGGACTTTTAATCCGGGTGTCCAGGGTTCGAATCCCTGTGCTCCTACCATATAAGAACACATTAAGTAAATCGTAGCCCGCTGGTAATGATCTGCCATGGTTATGGGTTAGTGTGTTCCTATATGGTATGCCAATGTAGCTCAGTTGGTAGAGCAACGGATTGAAAATCCGTGTGTCACTGGTTCAATTCCAGTCGTTGGTACCAATCATAACTGTTCGGGAATGGTGTAGAGGTAACACAACAGACTTTGACTCTGTCGTCCTAGGTTCGATCCCTAGTTCCCGTGCCAAATTTTACCATTTGTGTCAACGTAAGTGTACTTTGTGGCGTTATATATATGTTACGCAATAAAGGAGACTTACATGTCACCGATGCTACTTCAAATTAAAGAGTGTTTAGAACGAAATCTAGATGCTATAGAAATATCACATCGCCTGCATATTGACGTTGAATATGTACGTGCCGCAATTGATTTAATTACCCAATTATTAACTTAACCTGGCCTTAGTACAATGGATAGTACAGTAGGCTTCTACCCTACGAATGTGGGTTCGATTCCTGCAGGCCAGGCCAAACAATGGTGTCCATAATTTAATGGTCAGAATACTGGATTGTGATTCCGGTTGTAAGAGTTCGATTCTCTTTGGACACCCCAATACCCTAGTGGCGAAATTGGTAGACGCACTAGCTTAAGGAGCTAGAATACTTGTGGGTTCAAATCCCACCTAGGGCACCAATCATGGAAGTGTGGCAGAGTCCGGTTTATTGCACCTGTCTTGAAAACAGACGACTGTAAAAGGTCCGTGAGTTCGAATCTCACCGCTTCCGCCAATTAGTAAACGACTAACTTGTTTCGAATACAGTGAATGTATCGTGTTTGGTCGTTACGAGCCGCACGTAGTACTGGGCCGTTTTGTACAACACCAACAGGTGGTATAGTACTGTCAGCTAGGTAGTATAGTGGGCTCATGTATTGTTTTAAGTCTAGCATCTTGCCTTCTTGGGCACGTACTAGATAACGTTGATCTAAATTGTCTAACAAGAAGTTAATACCTGATTCCCATACTTGGAATAATTTAGTATCCTTAAAGTTAGTAAAGAACCAAGTGTCCATTTCTGCGTAGATGCTGTTGCTAGCCTTGGCAGTTTGGAATGTATTAAAGTCGTAGTCAGGGTAGATAATAGGACGCACTAAACGTTCATAGAATGTACGTATAGCGTAGTCGCCATTGGGCCAGCTTACAATGTTTTGGAATCCGTGATGTACGGGCATTTCAAACCACTGACGAATCATGTGTGCTTGTTTACACATAATATCACAGCCTTCTGGAGCCCAATAGAATAGTTCTGTTGTGACGTTTTCTATTTGTCCCATGTCCGCATTGTTGTGGTTAGCCAATGGATCTTGGAAGTAGATAAACCACTTGCCGTCTTTGATACAAGTCTTAGGTTTATCGCAACCAAAGATCATAGCAATTTTAAGATCACGATCAACTAGTTTTTTGTGATCTGTACTAGCGGCAACTGTATGTTTTACGGGGTGCCCGGGCTGAATAGCGTTACGAGTTTTGTAAATCCAAGACTCATCTTCGCTTTGCTGTTCAATCATATCGTTAAGATAATCATGTACAGTAATCTTAGTAGCAGGGAAGTGCGTAGCGATCCAGTTCATTAAAGGTTTGGCCGCAAGTTCATGTTCGCTTAGGTGGTTTTCACTACGAGTGTCCCAGGCATTACCTACAGCGTTTTTATCACCACCTTTAGGGTAACGATAAACAACTTCATCTAAGTGTATGCCATTTAGCAAGAAAGCAAATGCTACTGTAGCTGAGTCAGCCCCGCCCGATAACTCTAAGCGTATGTAATCGTATTTGTCACGTAGCTGTTGAGCACGACGTCTGTATAATTCACGTATGTCCTCTTCGGGTTCGATGTGCCAAGGATACTTGATAAAATCTTCTTCATTGAAGAACCAACGAACAGGATCATTGTTTAAGTTATGATGTTCGTTGCCGGGAATTTTAGATCCAGCTAACATAGCTAGATTCTTATTGTAAAATATTTGATCGCCTAGTGTATAGTAGCCTAGTTTTTTATTGGGCTCAAAGCGTACACCAGCAATAGATAAATGCTCAGTTTTGATCGACATAATTGATTATAACAGATAAGTAGTATTGACGCAAGTATTTATTTTGTATATAATAGTGCTTGTTACAAATTGTCCGGCACACTCCGAAAGGGTGCAAATGGTATAGCTAGGATCTACTAGTGAACCCTATAGACGTATAGGGCTACGGACATCGGGGAGGACAACTCCCAATCAATTCAAGGAATGGATATGAGCCAAAAAGACACAATTGAAAAAGCATACGGTAGTATCCCTAAAGAAGTTGGATTCAATTTTGATTTCTCTATTTTACCATTCCGTCGGCCGGTACGCTATTTTTGGCTTACCAGGATCGTAAAAAAGTTTTTTAGATAATCTATCGCGGGATAGAGAAACGGTATCTCAGAAGTCTCATAAGCTTCAGTTGGTGGTTCGATTCCGCCTCCCGCAACCAATATGCTATACTTAATACTTCACCCTGATAAACGTCCAGCTGAAAAGCAAGTAGATTTGCTACGTGCTACATTATCCTTGGCTGGCATAGAGTTTACAGAATGTGGGGTAGATGTAGTACCTGATGGTGGAACCATCATTACTGACTGTTTCCTTATGGAAACCCCTTACGGTGATCCGGGTCATACTCTTACTACCCGTATCCTAGACCATGCTGTAAGACGAAACAACAATATTATATTTTATTACCCTAGCGAAAGTTATAGCTCATTTAGTTCAAGTTTTTGTGCTACTGCTGATTATGTCAGTGGCTTAAACATAAAGACTTACCTTATTAAAAACGGTGACTGGGACATACCTGGTTATACTAAAAACTATAACTTGTTGGAATTCTTTGCGTGGATTATTAATAACGAGTTTAATCAAGCTAGGCTAGCTCGTACTGTCCACGCAATAGATTCCCATGATAAAACACATAAGTTTTTATATCTCAATGGCGAACAGCGTACAAACAGAGAGCACTTGTTCACACTAGTTGAACAGGCTGGTTTACTAGACTCAAGTATATGGAGTCATAGAAAAAGCAAAAGTGCCACAGGGTTTGGCCCAGGCAGTGACTGGCAAGATCCGTTTGTACATCCAGACTTTCGTTTTTATGCTTACTATCCTGATCACTACATCAACACTAGTGTCAGCATTGTAGCAGAAACTACACAGTCTGAGTTCTTCCCAACAGAAAAAACATATAAAAGTCTTATGTTAGGGCACCCGTTTATATTATTTGGCGGATGTGGCGATTTAGAAAAGATACAACAATTAGGATTTAAGACTTATAGTCCTTGGATAGACGAAAGTTACGATCAAGCAGAATATCCGCTAGAACGTGCTGAGCATGTTGTACAGGCTATGTTAAGTTGTCCAGGCACTATAAATCATCTTGCACAAGAAGTTAACCTGCATAATAGACGTCAGTTTGGCCTAGTGGCTAATCAAGCGTATTTTAGGCTACTAAACATCTTGCAAGATATAGATAAAACTATTACAATTAATGAAAGTTTTACAGTAACACAAGATACTTTAACCAAGTATTTTTTGAAGTAATTTGGGGGTGTAGCTCAGTTGGGAGAGCGTATGCTTTGCAAGCATAATGTCGTCGGTTCGATCCCGTCCACCTCCACCAAATTTAGTAGCAAATACGGAGAGTTGGCCGAGCGGTAAGGCAACAGATTGCTAATCTGTCACTGGGCAACCGGTGGATTGGTTCGATTCCAATACTCTCCGCCATTTCCTGGATAAATAAACATATAACACAAATCCAGGAGTTTTCCCTATTATGAGTCAAACACGTACAATACGTTGGGTTTTATACCACGAACCAATCGACCTTTTTATTCGCACAGCCGAAGCGTTTGGCGATGAAATCGCTCGGTTAACTGATGGTAGAATCAATGTTGAAATTTACAGCACTACAGAATTTGCTGAAAAGTTCAAAAAAGGAATTGATGTAGAACCTTTAGTTTGGATGCAAGCTGGCGATTGTGAAATGAGTCAAGTACAGATTAGCGAAATTGCTAACTGGCATAGTCCAGATTTTTGGGCACTAGAGTTACCATTCTTATTCCGTGACCACGATCATGCAACTCGCGCATTAGAAGGCCCAGTAGGACAAAGTATGCTAGAAGGCTTAGAAAAAACTAGCCCAGCACGTGGTTTAGCATTTACATACTCAGGCGGATATCGTTGCCTAGCAGTTGATCGCGAAATTAAAACTGCCGAGGACTTAAAGGGACTAACTCTTATTACTCATAAGAATCCAATTATTATTGAAACAGCAGAAGCATTTGGTTGTACCGCTGTTCCAGTACACATTAAAGATAGACATACTATCGAGCGTCGTAGCGAAACAAATCACAATGGCAATAACGCAGTTGAAACAACATTGCCACGTTACGAAAAAGAAGCTAAGTCAGAAGCACATCGTTATGTTGTTAATACAAAACACAATATGTATTTGACTAGCATTATTATTGCTAAAGAATTTTGGAACTCATTATCCAAAGATGATCAAACATTGATTCAACAAGCGGCACTACACAGCAGTCGTTTAGAACGTGAATGGTCAGTTGCTGATGCTGATAAAATTTCTAATAGCAAAGAAGAACAAGACAAACTTGGTATTCACTATAATGAATTTGACGAAGTAGAACGTGCTAAATTAAAAGCACTAGTCGAACCACTATATGCAAAATACGCACAGTTTTTTACACCAGACTTAGTTGATGGAATTATTAAATCCTAATATAGTCTTTTCAACCTACAGAAACAATAAATTACATAAAGTAACAGCTCAGGACTTGTTTAGCAATAGACGAGTTCTGATTTGCTCTGTAGTACGTCCTCGCGAAAATTTAGATCATTTATACATTGATCATATCACAGAGACAATTCCCTATTATCAAAAACATGGCATCGATGATGTTTACATTATCAATTCGTCACAGGGACGTATTGTGCTAGCAAGATGGGAAAAGAATCATCCACGTATTGTTGGACTATATGATGAAACTGCTTCTTTTGTAGAAACACTAATGCACCAAGTTGGCAAAAAACAAAACTTAGAAACACTTGCAAAATACTGGAGTTATCAAGTTTTGCTCAACAACGGCCAAGTTGAACAATTTTACGAACAGCCAACTGAACATTATATTAAAGATATAATAGAGTCTGGTTACAAATTACATCTAGGAAACCATAAATTTTTTGCACTAGCCGGGGACGAAGTATCACTACATCGCCCTAGCCTAAGATTAGAAGAACAAAATTTTGAACAGGTAAACATAGATGAACGTAACTTGGTAACAGGTGCAGTTTTTTACTACAAGTTATGGCCAAATTACCCGTTGCATGAATACTTAAAGAGTGTATAATAAAGACTCGTTTTAATAAGTTTGGGTACATGGTGTGGCGACCATCTGATACATGTGGTAGTTCGAGTAACGGTAGCGTAGAGCAATCTACAAACGGCCCCGTGGTGCTTTGCACAATTTCGGATGCTTCCGAGGGTACAGTGAATTTTAGAACCGTAAAAGAGTTGCGAGAATCCATGAAAAAGCCTGTGAAGGTGAGTCTTAAGGCAGGTAGCTCCTGTCGGCATTGTGGTCCACTGTCGAAAAGCAGATTTTAATGTACCCAAACTTATTAAAACACGGTCTTGGTGGATAAATAAGTGTATAATATATAACTGGAGTCGTCCATGAATCAACCAAGAAAAATACGCTGGCTTATTGCACATGAACCTGTGGATCTTTTCCTACGTACAGCCCAAGCGTTTTCTGCTAAGTTAGCTGAACTTACAAACGGTGCATTTACCGTAGAAATCTTTACCCCATCCGAATACAAAAAGCAGTTCGATAGCTATAGCAAAACATCTGGACCAATGGTTGAACTAGATGAAGGCAATATCGAAATGAGCCAAATGCACATTACTGAACTAGCAGTTTGGCATAGCCCAGAATTTTACGCATTAGAAATGCCTTTTATTTTCCGCGATCACGAACATGCACGTGTAGTATTAGAAGGCGAAATTGGTCGTACAATGTTAAACAACTTAGAGCACGAAAGCCCAGCCAAAGGTCTAGCGTTTACTTATTCAGGTGGCTTCCGTTGCGTAGCTAGCGAATCTGAAGTAACTAGCCTAGATGGATTCAAGGGTGCTAAGTTTGCTACAGCAGTTAACCCAGTTACTATTGATACAATTGAAGCCCTAGGTGCAGTTCCTGCGGTATTCAACATCAAAGACTTTGCTCGCCAACTTAAAGAAGAAGGCAATGGTGCAGAATCTTTAGAAACAACTATTCCACGTTATCTAGCACAGTTCCAAACAACTAACAAGAAGTTCTTGCTTAATACTAAACACAGTTTATTCTTAACTAGTATTATTGTTGGTAAAAAGTTCTGGAATGAACTAGATGAAGCTACACAAGATAAATTCAAAGAAGCAGTTCAATACGCTAGTCGTTTAGAACGCCAATGGTCAGTTCAAGAAGCCGAAGAGTTTGCTGAAAAATTAGATCACAGCGATATTGGAGTTACTTACTCTGAGTTGTCACAAGAAGAAACTGATAAGTTTAAGAAACTTGTTGAGCCACTATACGACAAGTATCGTGACTTCTTCTATCCTGGTTTAATTGATGGCATTATTCAAAGCTAATTTACCCCGTACCAAAAACAAAATAATCATATACTCATTACCGCAACTGTTTACCGGAGTAACCTGGGAACAGTTGCAGAGTTATGAATCTGCTTGGCCTGAACTAAACTCTGCAGGCATTGATGCTATGTACTGTATCAACAGCAACAGCCAAAGTAGACTACTTGAATACTATGCAGGTAAGTTTAGTTCTACTACACAGGCATTGCCGGATTTAGATCAACAAATAATTAACTCCGTTAAAGAATACTACAGTATTGAAAAAGATCTACACAGCTTGGCCAAATATTGGCAGTACGTATTAATTGCTGAAGATGGCGAGCCTGTTAAGTTACTCAGTAATCCAATTAAAGAAAATATGCCCTTGCGTATTATTAAAAGTAAACGGTATCAATATCACGGCGTAGGTCCAGATTCGGTATTAAAATATTTGACCTCACAAGAAGAAATAAGTAAAATATAATCATTGCCCCTTTAGCTCATCTGGTAGAGCAACTGATTTGTAATCAGTAGGTGGTCTGTTCGAGTCGGACAAGGGGCACCATAATTCCAGAGGACGTATGACAGAAGAAAAGAAAAGCAAAAATCCTTTTATTGCCGCCGCAATGGCCGCTAAGGCAGCCGCAGGTAATCCTAAAGTACCGGGCGCTAAAACAACAGCAGTACAAAATGCCAAATACGGCAACCAAGTAAGTACAAATAAACCAGCTAAAAGATCAGCAGGACGTGGTCGATGAAATCTAAGTTTCAACGGATGTACATGACCATTGCCCAAGAAGTAGCCAAAATGAGTCAGGCTCGTCGCTTACAAGTCGGCGCTATTGTAGTCAAAGATGATCGTGTAATCAGCATTGGCTATAACGGTATGCCGGCAGGATGGGACAACAACTGTGAAGATGAAATATGTTGGCCCAATGGAGAAGTAAAATTTTTAACAACCAAACCAGAGGTATTACATGCAGAAACTAACGCCATTGCAAAGTTGGCGAAGAGCAGTGATTCGGGTAGCGGTGCCACTCTTTTTGTTACCCATAGCCCTTGCCTTGATTGCGCCAAATTGGTATACCAGTCTGGCATTAGTCGTGTTATCTATAGAGATAGCTATCGTAGCAGTGAAGGAGTGGATTTCCTTCACAAGTCCGGAGTAGAAGTAGTACAATTAGATGACCAAGCTCTGGAGAATTTGGGCTAAGGCATTAGGTGAAAAAGCGGGTGCTAACAAACAAGAAGCAGACCGTGTAGCCCTAGTCCGAACCATAATTGTTTTAACCTATATCATTACTAACGGTTTTATTGTAGCTGGTGTCATTAGACATTGGTAAAACGGTTAGATTCCCGTTGACCTTTTAATCTAGTTATGTTATTATACTAACTAGTCAACCCCTATTGGAGAAGTAAATGTTTGAATCACTAGAAATCCGCCGTGCGGCAAATGGTTTTATTTTGGTAGTTAATACTGAGGAAGAAGCCAAAGAGTATGTTTATGACACAGAGCGTAAACTACTTCGTGTTGTTAAAGCACACCTTGGTGAAAAGATTACAGCACAAGACGCTGATTAATTACCAAACAAAATTCTTGGCATAATGATCTACTATTGCCTTTAGTTCAGTTTCAAAGTCGGCCTTGGGTGCCCAACCCAGGGCTTTTATTTTGCTGTCATCAATTGCGTAACGCACATCTTGTCCTTGACGACGTATAGTAGGATCGATATGTTCGTCATAGTTACCATTGCAACTACCTAGGTAGTAGTGGTCAATAATCTGTTTAGCAATAACAATATTTTGTTCTTCGTAGTTGCCCGAGATATTAAAAATATCGTTTTGTACGCCAGTTTCAATTAATGTAATGATAGCTTCAGCTGTGTCCTTAGCATGAAGCCATGTACGCTTTGGTAGACCAGCGTCATGTAGAGGAATAGGTCTACCTAAACTAAGAGCCTTAATGCTTTTAGGAATAAACTTTTCAACATACTGCCCAATACCGTAATTGTTTGTAGGACGCACAATTACATAGGGTACGTCATAAGTTCTAGCCCATGCAAGTATCAACTGATCGGCGGCCGCTTTGGTTGCTGAGTAAGGATTGCTGGGTTTTAGCAAATCTGTTTCCCGATGGAAACCTTCAACCAAATCCCCATATACTTCATCAGTACTAAAATGTAATAGCGTAGGCTTGTGCTTAGAGTTTTTAATTAGCTCTAGCAAATGCCAAACACCATTAATGTTACTTTGTACAAATTCTTTTGAACCAGCAATACTGTTATCCACGTGTGTTTCTGCGGCCAAGTTAATAACATAGTCACACTCGTATAACTTTTCAATATCGTTGATGTCCATTTCATCAAATGTAAAGTTTTCGTGAGCCACAAGCTCATCAAAGTCAGCATTGGCCGCATAGGTAACTTTGTCTACCCCGCGAACCATCCAACCTTGTTCTAAGCAGGCTTTAGCAACATAGCTACCAATAAAGCCCAAGCATCCGGTTACATATACTACACGTTTCATATTTTTCTCATTAAATTTAAGTAACCAGGACCGGTACTATTGATCCACTGGTTAAAATCTGTAGCCAAGTCCGCTAGGTCCTGTGGCTTGTATACTTCAATGTTTGGTAAACTAGCTAACACTTCTTCATCGTCGTGTGCCCAGTGTGTGATGCCATCGTGGCTATAGTCTTTATCACGTCCTGAACCCAGCAGTTTAACATTAACTTGTTCGTAGTTAACATAGTTACGTAGAAATTCAAATGGACGATAAAGCAAGAAGCTCGACATCGAATAGCACACAGGCGTTAAGCCTTCCTCGGCCATACCAATAGCCACACCAACCATAAGTTGTTCTGCGGCACCTACGTTATAAAAACGATCTGGATAAGCATTGCGTATATTGTCTAATATACCAAAACCTAGGTCAGCAGTGACGACACGTATACGGTCATTCACTGACATCTCATCTAGTAATAATTGGGCGCACTCTTTTCTCATAGGAATTGCTCGTAGTCTTCGGGTTTAAGTACATAGTAATGAGTCAACAGGCCTTTGGCAAACGACCATTGCGGTGCTGTACTCAATCTAATTGTGTTATTGATGCGTGGTAAGAATGCTGTTAGTCTTGAAATCAAATAACCAGAATTGATTTCATCGTAAGCACCTAAGCCGTTAATGTTTACATAGACTTCTATGTTATCAATTTTAGCGTTTTCAATAAATGCCAGGCTTTCCCAAATTGATCCCTCGGCACATTCGCCGTCACTGATCATACAGTAGACTTTCTTATTGGGAGTAGCTAATGCATGTCCAATAGCAATAGGCAAGCCAGAACCCAAGCTACCTGTTGAACAGTATAACTTATTTTCTAAATCTTTACCGGGGTGGATACCGTGTTTGTGTAATAGCATAACAGGATCAATGCCGTACTTTTCTTCTAATACAACATATAGTGCTAGTCCAGCGTGTCCGTTACTAAGGATGAACACCTCGTCGTCCTTCTTAACATTGTAAATTTCTTCAATAATAGGCAAAGCACTTAGCGTACTGCTCAAGTGACTTAGCCGTTCTTGATAGGTAATATCAACAATACGCTTTTGTAGTTCTACAGTTTTGGACATATTTAATTTGAATCCCATTTTAATCCTTGAATATAACTAATAGTCCACGTTGGCAACGTTCGTCTTTGCGACTGTTGCGATTAAACAAATGATGACGTAATCCGTATTCTTGACAACGGTCATATATTTGATTTAAGTTTTGAAATGCATCTGCATCAAATAAGTTAATGTCGTGGTAAATTAATATGCCGCCAGGGTTAACTAGTTCTGTGAATACATGCTCAAACCATTGATCAGCATTAAAGTGATCTCCGTCACTCATGATAAAATCGTATGTTTTATCTGTGCTGAATACAAAGTCTTTTTCAAATGAAGTAATAATGTTGCAACGACTAGCGTATTTTTCATCAACCCCTTCAGGTTTAACACCTTGCCAGTCCCACCAGCAGTCTACAATATCATAATGATATGGCTGTTGGTTAAATTCTAAGCCTTCTAATATTGCATCAGTGCCCTGTCCACCACCAATACCAATTTCTAATACTGTATGTGGTTTGTTTGCTTGTACTAAAGCAGTAAGCATAGCCGCATGGGCTACATCAACTTTAACTGCTGGATCTTGTCCAAATGGTATTGGCATTATTGTTTTCTCTTAATAAAATCCCGAATACCCTCTTCTAATGAGTATTCAGTTTGAAACTTATATTGCATTTTAGCATACACGGTGTCACAACACCAAATATTGCTTTCATATGCTTTGCTCAAACCCGGCTCGTAGACTACATTACCAACTCGGCCTGTAATTGTATGCCATAGTTCAAGCACTTCTAGATTGCTATACTGTCGACCTGATCCAAAGTTTACAATTTCTCCTTTGGGCCACGGGCTGTTTAATAACAGCTCAATACCACGTACAAAGTCCTCAATATAGATAAAGTCATGATATCCATCACGTAAGGTCATTGGCGCATCATTAACAAATGCTTCGTATAACTTTGGATATAGTCTATGTGGGCGTTCATTAACGCCATACCCTGAATATATGCGAGCTACACAAGTGTCTAATCCAAATTGACGAGCATAACCTTGGCATAACAATGTAGCGGCACCTTTGGTAGCTTGATATACGTCAACTGGGTTAATAGGGTCGCGTTCGCTACTGGCACGTGGCATAGGGCCGTATTCGGCACTTGAACCTATATTAATAAATCTAGTTGTGGGACTATAGTTCTTAATACCTTCTAACCAGCCATGTACAATGCCCACGTTAGTTTCATACATAACATCAGCATTGTATATTTCACCTGCACAATTAATAACTACGTCGGGTTTGTGGAAAGAAATAAAGGATACAGGCGCAGGACTTAACCTACCCCATTCGATGATTTCGTGTGCTTTACCGAAATGTTCTTTGAGACTTTTACCAATGAACCCGCTTGTACCGGTTATTACTATTTTCATCTAACTAATTGAGTTAACATTTTTTCTGCTTGTGCCAAGCGCAATGGCTTGTGTAAGCCGGGCCAGTGTACAATCCAGTCGCCTGATTGCCATTCGCCCGAGTTGCCCATAATATCCATAGTAACATCGCAGTAGTCGTATGGCTCCTGGATGTAGCTGTTCATGTAACGCTGTGGAACTACTTTAACAAATGAGCTACAATCTTCAAGTGTATCAATGATAACTTGTTGTTCGGCCCATTCTTTATCCTTATACGTTTCTTCTAGATCAATGATCATCTGTAAGTATGCACGACCTACTTCAGTATTACGAGCTAGGAAGTTACCAGAGTTGATGTTTAAGCGATCAACTGGCACAATAAAATGGTAATCGTTGTCGATCTTGTCTTCGATTGGAATAGTTAAATTGGTGATAGTAGCATCACACTCGGTAAACAATAGCCATTCGATGTCAGGATATTGTTCAAACAAGTCTAATACATAGTGTATCTTGTTAAAGCCCATAATTGGACTGTACTTGGTTTCTTTGAGTACAAAGAATTTATAGCCATGAATATCAGCATATTCTTGTTTGGGTTTATCTGTTAAATCGGCTAAGTCTTGATAGTTGTCTGTGTTGATGCTTGCAATAGCGTACATTGTGGTCCTTGAAAAATTGACAGTAAGGTATTTATTATGCTTAAATACAGCTATGAAAATATATGACTGCTTTACATTCTATCACGAGCTTGACTTACTTGAACTAAGATTAACAGAATTATATGACGTTGTCGACCACTTCGTGCTCGTAGAAGCCGACACTACATATACAAGTCGCCCAAAACCATTTTACTACGAAGATAACAAAAGCCGCTATGCACAGTGGGCAGATAAGATTATCCACGTCAAGGTTACGGACATGCCACATCATCCGGATGCTTGGGTTAACGACCGTTTCCAACGGGATCAAATCTTCCGAGGAATTGAATCAGCTGATGCCAACGATTTAATTATGGTTAGCGATTTGGATGAGATCATTCGTCCAGCCGCAGTTGACTATATGCAAGCCAGTGAGCAAAGTCTATTTGCTCTGCGTATGACTATTAGTAATTTCAAATTTAACTACATGAAGGTTAACCCAGATCGCTATAACATTTGGGGCATGGCTGGACGTCGTGGCCTGTTTGAAGATATCAAGCCAGATGCTTTCCGTCAACTACGATTCCAATTTATGGAATCACCGTATCAATTTAAGAACGATGGTTGCGAAGTCGTTGAACACGGTGGCTGGCATTTTGGTTTTATGGGCGACAAAGACTGGCTGTTAGATAAAGCACAGAGCTTTGCCCACACCGAAGTAAACAATCCCGACTTCCTAGCACAAATCGATCCTGAAAAGTCAATTGAGCAAGGAACTAGTTGGGACCGTTCAAGTCAAGATAAGTACACTATAGTTGAAGTAGATGCTTACTTTCCCAAGACTCTAGTCAACAACCGTGAAAAGTATCAACAATATATTTTGGACAATCCGACAACAACAGCTCTTGCTATGTTGCCAGCTTATCCGTATAATAGTTAATTCAAATAGGTAACCATGTCAAAAACAGTACTCATAACCGGTGGTGCCGGTTTTATTGCACACCACGCCATAGATAAAATGCTCAAGGAAACGGACTGGAAAATAGTTTGTTTAGATCGCCTTGACATTTCGGGCAACTTAAATCGCTTACACGATATGCTACAGGATCACGATCCTAAGGAAGTAAGTCAACGTTTGCGTATCATTTTCCATGATCTTAAAGCTGAGCTGAATAGCCAAATTGTACAGGATATTGGTCCTGTAGATATTGTCCTACACTTGGCCGCAGGGTCGCATGTAGACCGCTCAATTACATATCCAATGGAGTTTGTCCAAGATAACGTAATTGGCACGGTTAATATGTTAGACTATGCTCGTAAGAACTTGCCCGACTTAGAACGTTTTGTTTATTTTTCAACAGATGAAATATTTGGTGTTGCTCCTCCTGGTGTTAGCTATAAAGAGTATGACAGATATAACAGTACTAACCCATACTCCGCAAGCAAGGCCGCCGCGGAAGAATTTTGTGTTGCTTACGAAAACACCTACAAGATGCCTATCATTGTTACACATACAATGAACGTATTTGGTGAGCGTCAACATCCAGAAAAGTTTATTCCTGGCACAATTCAAAAGGTACGTGATGGCGAGAAAGTTATTATTCACGCTGATCCAACTAAGACAGCGGCAGGTACACGTATGTATATCCACGCCAAAGACGTAGCCGAAGGCCTAATGTTTATTCTAAACACACTACCTAAGGACTACAAGCACACAGGCGATTACGGTTGGGCTCACTGTCCTAAGTTTAACCTAGTAGGCACAGAAGAAATTGATAACCTAACACTAGCACAAATGATTGCCGCAGGCGTAGGTAAAGAACTAATTTACGAAATGATCGACTTCCACGGAAGCCGTCCGGGACATGACTTACGTTATGCACTAGATGGAGGATTGTTGAAGTCGCTAGGCTGGGAACCTAAGATTAAACTTAGCGAACGCATTAACGAAATGGTTAAATGGACATTGGAGAACAATAGATGGCTCAGCAAATGAAACACGCATTTATTGTAACTTCAGCTGTTAATAGCAAATTTGGTGTGTTCAAACCCGCTGAACGCTTACAGCAAACTATCGATACAGTTGCTAGCATTAAAAGCAAGATTGATGATGCTAAAATTATTGTTATGGAATGCTGTGGTGATCCTATCCAACCCGAACAAGAAGCTGTACTAAGAAAGCATTGTGACATATTTATTGACTATAGCCACGATGCAGATGTACAGGCCCTATATGATAGCGATAACTGGGACGTAGTTAAGAACGGAACAGAAATCATGTGTTTTGGTCGTGCGCTTGATGCACTAAACAAAGCCGGTGCTTTTGTAGGTGTTGACCGTATTCACAAGATGTCTGGACGTTATGTATTAAACGATATGTTTGATCCGATGACTTACGATCAATTAGAAATTGCTGATAAAATTATTATCGGACCTAAGTACAAGAGCCAATTCCCTCCTGAAGTAACACAAGTGCCTTTCCAATATATGGCTCGCTTGTGGTCTTGGCCCAACAGTCGTATTGACGAAGTTATTCAAGTCTATGGGGATAGTTTGGTATTCTTTGCTGAACGACTAAGCCAAGGCGGATATGTTGATATTGAACACGTACTGGCCAAATTCTTAAACCCAGCAGTAGTACACGAAATTCAAAACCTAGGTGTAGAAGGACAAATTGCACCTAACGGACAAGCTATTAAAAATTAATGGAACATTGTACAATTATCACTGAATGTCTAGCCTGCGGTGGCACAGACTTAATTCCTACCCTGGATCTTGGCCAACAGCCATTGGCAAATAATTTTAGGGACAACATTAGCGAACCTGAAATGAAGTTTCCTTTGGCCGTTAATCGTTGTGGCGACTGTGATCACCTACAGCTTACACACGCAGTAGATCCCAAGTTAATTTATACACACTATCTATATGTAAGTGGTACGTCGGGTACATACTTAGAATACATGAAATGGTATGCTCGCTTTGTACATGAAACATACACAACCTATACTAATAAGATGGGTCCTTACTCAGTACTAGATATTGGCTGTAACGATGGTAGCCAACTTGATGCCTTTAAGGAGTTGATGTTTGAAACACACGGAGTTGATCCTGCAGAAAACTTATACCCAACATCGAGCGCCAAGCATGATGTAAAATTAGGGTTCTGGGATATGAATACCAGTCTCTCTGTTCCTAAGGTAGATGTTATTACTACACAAAATGCCTTTGCACATATTCCTGATCCGCTATCGTATTTGGTGTTAGCAAAGAATCACCTTAAAGAGGATGGCAAGATTTTTATCAGTACTAGCCAAGCAGACATGGTTGTCAATGGTGAGTTTGATACAATCTATCACGAACACATTAGCTACTACAATGCCGAGTCAATGAAGGCATTGGCAGAACGTGCTGGCCTATACTTAATTGATGTTGTTAAAACTCCTATTCATGGTACTAGTTATATCTTTGTACTGAGTGCAAAGCCTGCTAATCGTGAACGAGTTGAAAACATTTTAGCAATGGAGTCCAAGTTGCACATGGGTTCAACATACCGTACATGGGCAGATGATGTTAATCAACTGTTAATTGATCTTAAAGAACAAATTGACATTTATCGTCATTGGGGACATACTATTGTTGGTTATGGTGCCGCCGCTAAAGGCATGACACTACTTAATGCTAGCCAAATACCGTTGGACGTAGTCATCGACGATAACCCACTTAAACAAGGCATGTGGTGCCCAGGTGTAGACATTCCAGTAGACAGCATTGAATATATTCATCGTTTACCTGCGGATGCACACGTAGTATTTGTGCCACTGGCCTGGAATTTCTTTACAGAAATCCAGCGTAAAATTCTTGCAGTTCGTAATAATCCCAACGATGTATTTTTACGTTATTTTCCAAAGTTAGAAACAATACATGATCAAAATATTAGTTAAACGACGTGCCGCATTAGGCGACGTAGTAATGAGTACCGGTGTTGTTCGTGAATTATATAAAATGCACGAAGGACGGTGTGCTATTACTGTGGAAACAGAATTTCCTTTAGTTTATAAAAACAATCCTTATTTGGTAGATTTGCGTAACTGGGGCGAATGTAATCCCACAGACTATGATGTTGTTTATAACTTAGATGATGCATACGAAAACAATCCAGCACATCATTTTGTCACCAGTATGTTTGAACGAGTGTTTGGTAACTATACCGGCCGACTAAATCAAGCACCTGACCTACACCCAGACGACAGTGATCGTGCCACAGTAGATGCAGATCTCAAAGACCTAGGACCATTCTGGGCAGTTCATATGCGTAACTGGCACTGGGCCGCTAAAAACATTGACGTAGATGTGTGGTGCGACATATTTGCTAAAGTATTTGAAAAAAATACAGACTACAAGATCATTTGCGTAGGTGGTCCAACTGACATAGCACTAGAGCATCCACTGATTGTTGATGCACGTGCCAAATACACACCACAGCAATTAAAGTATTTCTTTGATCAAGCTCGGTGTTTTGTTGGTATTGATTCGGGCCCATTCCAGATCGCTGGAGCAAGCGATACACACATTATTGGTATGCTAACACACAACCCACCTGAGTATATTATACCATTGCGTAAACTAGACCATATGTGGAACGCCACAGCTATACAAGCTGAAATTGATTGTGTAGGTTGCAATGTTACACAGCCTACTCCGGTACGTCAACTACAATGTAAGTACGGTGATTTCCGTTGTAACAAGATGTGGGACACACAAAAGATTGCTGACGCTATACTAGAACAATTATGAAAACATACAGACACTCAGGTACACTAGGCGACCTTATCTATAGCCTTAGCATTGTAAAGAAGTTGGCACAGAACAATGCCATGTTCCTTGTTGCCCTAAACAACATTGAAAATTGTGTAGCACAATATGGCTATCGTCCTGACGAAGTAGATCCAGCACATAAGGGACGGTTTACACCGCAAGACTATGAGTTGTTAAAACCGTTGCTTCGCCGTCAAAGTTATATTGCCGACGTTGGTACTTGGACACAGGGCACACCTGAGCCCGATGTTGATTTAGATCGTTTCCGCGGTACACTATTCCGTGGATTTGAAGGTAACTATGTTGAAGCATACCACAGAGCATTTGGCTTAGAGTTTGCGTTTGAAGATTACTTAACACCTTGGTTACAAGCAGATCCCGTTACTGTTAAGCCTATTGTAGTTAGCCGTACGCCACGTTATACAGATCCAGCGGCAGACGCTAATTGGATAGAAATGGCACAGCGTGGTATGATGGACCAAACTGCTATCTTTGTTGGTACACAGGGCGAGCATTCGGCTTTCCTTAAACTAACAGGTGTAAACATTCCTTACCATCCAGTCAACGACTTTTTGGAATTGGCTAATATTGTAGCCGGCGCAGATATGGTGTGCGCTAACCAAAATTTTGTATATAGTCTAGCTATGGGTCTCGGAAGGCCCGCTGTACTAGAAACTATCAAAATAAAACCCCTACAGAATAATGAGTGTTTCTTTCCAAGAGATAACATACAGTATTTTTGAGGTATAAATAATTTTGCGAGTAGTTGTTGACAATGCTCGCATTTCTGTAGTACAATAAAAAATCATTTTAATCATTTAACAAGGAGATCATAATGAATCTAAAACCGCTATCTGATAGGGTCGTAGTTCGCCGTGTTGACAGTGAATCTGTAACCAAAGGCGGCATTGTTATCCCAGACGCCGCAGCCGAAAAAGCCGATCAAGGCACCGTGCTTGCAGTTGGTCCAGGAAAACGCAACAAAGAAACAGGAGAGTTGGTAGCACTTGATGTTGCTGTCAATGACCGTGTTCTATTTGGCAAGTTTGCCGGACAGACTGTTAAAGTCGACGGTGAAGAGTTGTTAATCTTAAAAGAGGAAGATATCCTCGCTGTTATTC
>Ga0208253_1000217_pt1 | contig 26011 bp, 24 predicted proteins | sample CryBogCBE10Oct08_FD_184573 | JGI IMG/M metagenome (GOLD analysis project Ga0208253, IMG submission 184573) | Freshwater microbial communities from Crystal Bog, Wisconsin, USA - CBE10Oct08 (SPAdes) | ecosystem: Environmental > Aquatic > Freshwater > Lake | place: Crystal Bog, Wisconsin, USA...
TAGATCCAGCGAAAATCTCATGCGGCGTTCACTGCAATCCGATCGCTGTGGCTGGAAATCGCCATCGACTTGGGCTTGACGTCCCGCTCTATGAGCAATGGTGGCGCTTCTTCTTAGGAATATTTGTAGGACGAAATTACGGTGAGGGCGCAGCAGCATTCCATTGCCCAGCCCCAGCTTTGGGATATTCATTCCCTAATAATGAGTGCGTAACATCTGTTATCGCCCACGCATTCCCATACACACTGAGCCTGGCGATCGGCGCATTTATCTTGTGGTTTGTCTCTGGCGTCAGCCTCGGTGTTCTTGCAGCTCGCTTCCGCGGAACCTGGATCGATAAGATCACAACAGCCTTTGTTCTTATCGGTGGATCGATGCCAATCTTCATCCTTGGACTTCTCATCTACATCGGTGCCTTTATGCTTCATTGGATTGATCCGATTGCACAAGGTGTCTGGATTTCGCCCTGGTCCAATCCCATTGGATTTGTGAAGAACTTTATCTTTGCCTGGGTCTCATTGGCACTCGCATTTAGCGCGATATATACGCGACTTACCCGAAGCAATGTCATTGAGACTTCATCAGAGGATTTCATCCGTACCGCTCGCGCCAAGGGTGTGACCCCACGTCGTATTTTGATCAAGCACAACCTTCGTACTTCGCTTGCACCACTGATCACAAATGCTGGCCTTGATTTTGGTGGTCTCTTAGGCGGAGCGATCATCACTGAGAATATCTTCCAGTTACCAGGCCTGGGTGAGGTATCTCTGAAGGCAGTGTTACAAGATTTCGATCTACCTTTAATCGTCGGAACAACCCTCTTCGCTGCAACATTCATTATTCTCTTCAATTTGCTCGTCGATATCGCTTATGCCTATTTGGATCCAAGGGTGCGCATCAAATGAAGCCATTTCTCGAAGTTAAGAATCTCTCTGTCTCTTTCCAGACGGAAGATGGTGTTGTTCGCGCTACTGATGATGTCTCATTCTCTGTCAATCTAGGAGAGACCCTCGCCATCGTTGGCGAATCTGGTTCCGGTAAGTCAGTGTCTTCCATGGCAATCATGGGGCTACACAATCCAAAGCGCACAGAGATTCATGGTGAGATCTTCCTTAACCTCGAATCTGGCAGTGTCGAAATTAATAGTGCTGAGGAAGAAGTTATTCGCAAGCTACGTGGAAATCAGATGGCGATGATCTTTCAGGATCCCATGTCATCGCTTCACCCGTATTACACGATCAATAATCAGATTTCAGAGGCATGGCTCCTTCATAACAAAGGTGACAAGAAGGCGGCTCGCGCACGTACGCTCGAGATGCTCGATCTTGTTGGAATCCCAGATCCTCACAAGCGCATCGACGAATATCCTCACCAATTCTCTGGTGGTATGCGCCAACGTGTGATGATCGCAATGGCGTTAGTAAATAATCCAAAGCTCTTGATCGCTGATGAGCCAACAACTGCTTTAGATGTAACTGTTCAGGCAGAAATTCTTGCTCTCATCCAGGAGATGCAGAAAGAGTTCAACACTGCGGTCTTGTTGATTACCCACGATATGGGTGTAGTCGCTGAAGTTGCTGACCGTATCAACGTTATGTATGCAGGTCGACTCGTTGAACAAGGTGCAGTAGACGATGTTTTCTATCGACCAGCTCACCCTTACACGGTCGGTTTGCTTGGCTCTATCCCACGTGTTGATGAGTTCCATGGCAAGCGTCTCAAGACAATTAATGGACAACCACCTTCTTTGATTGCACTTCCTCAAGGCTGCGCTTTCCGTGAGCGCTGCGAATTTGCTTCACATGTCCCAGGCAATCTCTGCGCTACGACTCGTCCAGAGTCGACATTAAAGGCAGATAGTCATCAATCTCGATGCCACCTCAACCTTGCTGAAGTATCCGCAATCTCTGCGCAAAGGAGTGCGAATTAATGTCCGACCCAATCTTGCAGGTAAAAGGTTTAAAGAAGCACTTCGAAGGCTCTACCGGCTTAATGGGCCGCAAGAAGTTCACTATCAAAGCTGTTGATGGTATCGATTTCGAAGTGGGCCGTGGCGAGACAGTTGGACTCGTGGGCGAATCGGGCTGCGGAAAGACCACTGCTGGCCGCACCATCATGCGCCTTTACGATCCAACCGCGGGCGAGATTATCTACGACGGGCAGGATCTTGCAAAGGCGACCTCAAAGGATCTTAAGGCGCTTCGCTCCCAGATGCAGATGATCTTCCAGGATCCCTATGCATCTCTCAATCCACGACATACCGTTGGCAAAATTATTGCTGCTCCCTTTGAGATTCATGGGGTAGAACCAGTCGGTGGGGTTCACAAAGAAGTCCAGATGCTCCTTGAGCGCGTTGGTCTCAACCCAGAGCACATCAATCGCTTCCCACATGAGTTCTCAGGCGGGCAACGCCAACGTATTGGAATCGCTCGAGCGCTGGCGCTCCGACCTAAGTTGATCATCGCTGATGAGCCGGTCTCGGCACTCGATGTATCTATTCAAGCTCAGGTTGTGAATCTCCTCGATGATCTCCAAGACGAATTTGGTCTCTCGTATGTCTTTGTTGCACACGATCTCTCAGTCGTTCAACATATCTCTGATCGCGTTGTAGTGATGTACCTCGGCAAAGTTATGGAGATTGCTCCTACCGAGAGTCTCTTCAAGTCCCCGCACCACCCATATACAAAGGCGCTTCTCTCTGCCGTTCCAGTTCCAGATCCGGAGATTGAGCGTAAGCGTGAGCGCATTGTCATGAATGGCGAGTTGCCTTCACCTGCTAATCCGCCTCAGGGTTGCGTCTTCAACACCCGCTGCTGGAAGGCACAGGATATCTGTCGCACAACGGCACCTGATCTCTTGCAGATCGGTGGCTCGCAGGTAGCCTGCCACTTCCCGGAGTAATCTGCACGAAGATTGCTAGAAGGTGACCGTACTTCCGTTCGGAAATTTGCCTAGCTTCTCACCAGTCAGTAGGTGGAGCGAACCCTTGCCAACAACGTTCCATTTCACCAAGTCATCTGACCAGATTGCAGTATCTTCATCAATTCCAGTGACAGTGATGTGTTCGGGTGCTTTAAGAAACAGTTGAGCAGCTGAATCAGGAATCCATCCAAAGAATTTGTTGTAATGGGGGATGGTTCGAATCCTTGGAATGAGATTCAACCCCGCACTGCCCTCAGCTTTCATCTTTCTAAAATTTGGAATATCTGGGCCAAGCGCCATGGCGCCCGCACTACACCCGGCGAGTGATGAGCCGTTCCGCCAATTTCTTTCAATTGCCTCCCAGACTGGAGTGCCCATCAGCGAACTTGCCAAATAGTGTGGGTCTCCGCCACTGAGATAGATAAGTCCAGCACCATCAACTTGGGCGGCCAGATCTTCACGCATCGCATCATCGCGGTTGAAGATCGGAAGAAATATTTGTTGTGCGCCAATTCGATCCGCTTGATCGGCGCCGATCTGTCGCCAGTAATCTAGGCGGGAAGTACTCTCGCGACCGGCAGCAGTAGGCAGTTGCACATACTTTTTACTCTTTCCAGCATCGAGCAACATCGCCTCGAAATCTTGCATAACAGGTAGGTATTCACCCGAGCCTACGAGTGCAAGACGACCGTGAGTGCTCATTAGGCAAAGGTACCCCTGGGATAGATTATGCGCATGAATAAGCGGGTAGATGTTGCGCTCAGTAAAGAGACGAGATGGCCAGATGAGATGGCCGAACTTCGAAAGATCGCTCATGCGAGCGGCCTGACAGAAGAACTCAAATGGGGGCAGCCCTGCTATACCCTCAACGGCAAAAATGTCTTTCTACTCCATGGATTCAAGGAGTACTTTGCCATTCTCTTCTTCAAGGCTGCGATCATGAAAGATCCGGATAAATTGCTTATTCAACAGACCGCCAATGTTCAATCAGGGCGACAGATGAGATTTAAAGATATGGCCGAGCTCAAGAAGTTGAAGCCTGTCGTCAAGAAATATATTTCTGAAGCGATCGCCGTAGAGGAATCGGGAGCCAAGGTGCCGGTCAAGAAGGCGGCAGAGTTTGAGATTCCAGATGAAGTCATCAGTGCTATGAGAAAGATCAAGGGTCTAACGTCGGCATTTAAGAAACTTACCCCAGGTCGCCAGCGGGGCTACGTACTCCATTTTATGGGGGCGAAGCAGGAAGCGACCCGAGTGAGTCGGATAGAAAAGGCCGCGCCAAAGATATTTGAAGGAAAAGGCTTAACAGATTAAAAAAAGTGCCCCCGATTTCTCGAGGGCACCGTGAGAAGTTTGAATTACTTAGCTGCGATAGCTGAGATTTCAAACTCGAGCTTGATGTTCTCAGAGACCAGAAGTCCACCGGTCTCAAGAGCGGCGTTCCAGGTAAGACCGAAATCCTTACGATTGATCTCTGCTTCGCCTTCAAAACCAACGCGAGCGTTACCGAAAGGATCGGTAGCTGCACCTGTATATTCAAAGGTGATTGAAATTGGCTTTGTAACATCCTTGATAGTGATATTGCCATCGACTACAACCTTGTCAGAACCTGAATCCTTGACTGATGTTGAGACGAAAGTAATCTTTGGGAAGCTCGCAACATCGAAGAAGTCTGCAGACTGAAGGTGACCATCGCGGTCCGCGCTACGAGTATCGATTGAGGCAACGTTGATTTCAACAGTAACTGATCCTGCGCCATTTGCTAGTGAACCGGTGCCAGAGAACTCGTTGAAAGCTCCGCGAACCTTTGTCACCATTGCGTGACGCGCGCTGAAGCCGATGCGGCTGTGTGATGGATCAATTGTGAATGAACCTGCTGGCAAAGTTGAAAGTACTGACATGTGTTTTCCTTTACTTAGTTATGGATTGAACTCTTCTGGGGAGGAAGGTATTCCCTGTAGATGAACAATAGGGGTACTTAGTTGAAATTTCAACTAAATGAATGAGCGCCGCCATCGGGTGCGGTTGCAACTCATTTGCATCTAGGATTGTAGGGTCGAAAGCTGAGTGAGGGAGAGGGCCGATGTGCAGTCCTGTTAAATGTGAAAAATGTGGAAAGGCTACCTGGGTAGGTTGCGGCGAACACATTGAAGATGCGCTCGCCCCGTTTTCAGAGGATCAGCGCTGCGCTTGCGATTTGGCTAAAGCTTAAATCTCTATCAGGAGATCGAGGTACGCGGGGTTTTTCCCAGTAGCCGGAATCAGATTACATGAATATTTCTCGAGGGCTATTGCATGGAGCTCTTCAGCTGTACGCGGAGCCTTTTTAGTGAGAAGCAGGCGAGTTAACTCTCCGCGATATTTCTTTGACATGTGGGTAATGACGCTCTTCTTGCCATTCTTGATTTGAAAAACCCTCACCGCGACTGTGCTCTGAGGCGGAGGAGTCCAAACACCCGCATAAGTCGAGGATCGGCAGTCGATGATCAGATTTGAATTGAGTGAATCTAAAAGGCTAGATAGGTGCTTTTTCCATAGCGAAGTAGCGATCTTCAATTTGTAAGTTGGGATGGCGTCTTCAATTCTAACCGCGCCCATGAGCGCAGAGATAATGAGAATCGAATCCGATCCACGATTCTTCGCTGTACTGGAGAGCGATTCCCAATCAAGTGCCTGATAGAGCACTCCGCTATAAATCTCATGTGCCGGCCGACAGGTAGTGGTATCGATTTCTGGATTGGCATCCAATACCTGCTTGCGGATACCGCTGAGATAGGAAGCGCCAAAGAGGCTATCGAGTTGAAGTTTCTTGCCACTTTCAGGGGTGCCCTTACCTTCACTCGGAGGCAGGAGAATCAGCATGGGGCGAGCCTATAGGAGGCCTATTACGTATGCCCTCGTTGCGCGCTTATGCTTACCCAATGAGTAAAGAGCGATATGTAGTAGTCACGGGAGCAAGTAGTGGAATCGGCGCAGCAACAGCCCTCCTACTTGCAGAGAACGGATTTCACGTTATTGCGGCAGCCCGCCGAGTCGATCGCCTCAAGGAACTTGCTGCAAAAAATCCCAAGATTTCTACCATTGCTCTCGATGTTACCGATCAAGGAAGCGTCGATCTACTAGCGGCGGAATTTTCGGAGAAGAGCCTGGATGTATTGATCAACTGCGCAGGAGGTGCATTCGATGCCGCTTCGGTCTTGGACTCCGATCCAGCAATCTGGCAGAAGACATATGACGTAAATGTCATTGGCACTGTACGAGTTGTAAAGGCTCTTACCCCGGTACTTCGCAAGAATGGCAAAGGTCATATTGTCATTATCTCTTCTACTGCCGGGCACACTGCTTACGAAAATGGTGGCAGTTATGTTGCCGCAAAGCATGCCGAGACTTCGCTCGCTCGCACGCTTCGGCTTGAACTCAACGGCGAACCAATTCGAGTTACTGAGATCGCTCCAGGAATGGTGAAGACCGAGGAGTTTTCACTCGTTCGACTGGGGGATCCATCAAAGGCGGAAAATGTTTATAAGGGTGTAGATGCACCACTCGTTGCTGAGGATGTCGCCGAAGCAATTCGCTGGTCGGTGATGCTTCCGGATCACTTCAATGTGGATTCCATGGTTATTCGACCTATTGCTCAAGCCGCGAATCACAAGATACATCGCACTCAATGAGCGATCGCGCAAAGGAGTTGGCGGCGATCAAGCGCCGCATTCCGAAGATAGATCCAGTATTTGGTCCGGCAATCAAGCAATACGCGCCATGCACCTTTGGTCTGGAGAAGCCAAAACAGACCAATTATCAATCAATTGTGAGAGCCGTCATTGCGCAGCAAGTGAGTGGCGCGGCAGCACGGACAATCGGCGGCAGGTTAACTGAGAAATGTGGTGGGTCTATCACTGCTGAAAAGGTTGGGCGATTGTCATTGAAGGAGCTCCAATCTGTTGGGCTTACTGGTGCGAAGGTTCGGACCCTTGATGAGCTCACGCAGGCAACCCTTTCCGGCGATGTGAATTTCAAGCGCTTTCCTTACATGGATGATGAAGAGATCATCAAAGAGTTATTCCCGCTCTTCGGAATTGGGCGTTGGACTGTTGAGATGTTCTTGATATTCCAATTAGGTCGTCTTGATGTCTGGCCGATTGATGACCTCGCTGTTCGACGCGGTTGGGATATCCTTCATAAGAAATCAGAGCCCATCAAGCCAAGAGCCCTACACGTCTTGGGTGATCAATTTGCTGGAATGCGTAGCGTTGTCGCCTGGTATTGCTGGCGCGCTTCCTAAATTTTGCTGGCAGAATAAACCCATGCATGAGTTCACTCCAGATGTTGAAGCGCTTGCCAAAGAGATCTTGGATTACTCGCTCATCCGCTTAAAAGATAATCCACCGCTTGATGGTCCTAAAACTCCAGAAGAACTCTATGCCCTTGTCGGAAATACCATCAGCGCAAAGGGCCTAGGCGGAAGTAAAGCCCTCTCCCTCTTCAAAGATGTACTAGCCCCAGCATGTATCTCGACCGATCATCCGCGTTACCTCGCCTTTATCCCTTCGGCACCAACAGAGGCGGCAAACCTCTTCGATCTCGTAGTCGGTGCAAGTGCTCTCTATGGCGGTTCCTGGTTAGAAGGAGCGGGCGCAGTATTCGCGGAAAACCAAGCGCTGCGCTGGATTAGCGATCTCGCTGGCCTGCCCGAGAGTTCGGGGGGAGTCTTCGTCCAAGGCGGAACGATCGGTAATCTTTCAGCTCTTGTTGCCGCCAGAAACCATGCACGAACACTCTTTACCGATGTCACTCGTTGGGTCGTTGCATGTAGCGGTGAAGCACACTCATCTATTCAATCTGCAGCAGATGTGATGGATGTTGAAGTTCTCAAGGTGGCAACCGATGCATCTGGAGTAATGCAGGGAGCAGCAGCGCAAAAAGCTATTGAAGAGTACGAGGCAACTCACGCCGGACATAGAGTCTTCGCAATTGTTGCGACCGCGGGAACGACAAACTTGGGAATTATCGATGACCTTCATGGGATCGCCGATTATGCAAACTCACGGGGCATCTGGTTGCATGTCGATGGAGCATATGGACTTGCGGCTCTCTGCTCGCCGGAGGTCAAACCAAAATTTAGTGGCGTCGAAAAAGCCGATTCGTTAATCGTTGATCCACACAAGTGGCTCTTTGCACCCTTTGATGCCTGCGCCTTGATCTATCGGAATCCCGAATTGGCCAAGAAGGCCCATACCCAGCATGCCGAGTACCTCGATACGTTGAATGACGAACGTGAATGGAACCCGTCGGATTACGCGATTCAGTTAACCAGGCGCTCGCGAGGATTACCGCTCTGGTTCTCACTTGCAACCCACGGTACCGATGCCTATGCCGATGCGATGAATAAGACGATGGCGGTTGCGCGAAGTGCAGCGGAACTCATTAAGAAGCATCCCCGACTAGAACTCTTGGTTGAACCGAATCTTTCTATTGTTGCCTTTACGCGGCCTGGTTGGACTGCATCGGAGTATCAAGCATGGAGTGATAAGTTGCTGGCCGATCAGATTGGCTTTGTTACGCCATCAGCATATAGAGGCGAGCCGATACTTCGTTTTGCAATCGTGAATCCGTGGACACAAGTGAGCGATATTGAGGCAATCCTCGCAACACTGTAACTGGCAGATTATCGGTCAAGCAGATTGCGGATGGGTGAGTACTCGCCACCTTTGCGTCTGAAGGCGATAGCACTGAGCGCTTCCAGCACCACTCGATTTGCAAGCATGGCAGTAATGTCGGAGCTATCAAAGGCTGGTGCAACTTCTACGACATCGATTCCAACAATGGGAAGTTCCATACAGATGCGGCGAACAGCTTCGAGAAGTTCTCGAGAAGTCATGCCACCAGGTTCAGGAGTACCGGTCCCGGGTGCCATGCCTGGATCAACAACATCGATATCGACTGAAAGGAAAACGCCATCGCACTCATCAGTGAGTGTTGCGAAGGATTCATCCAACACCGCTGTTAATCCACGGTGGTGAATCTCAGTCATCTCATATGAACGCATCTTCTGACTGCTCATCCAATCAAGAGTTGCTGGCTCAGGCCAATAGCCGCGAAGGCCGAGCTGCAGGAAGCGGTCGCCGCGAACTGCACCAGAATCAATGAGTCGGCGCATCGGTGTTCCGTGACCGACTAGTGAACCATTTTGGGTATCACCGGTATCTGCATGAGCATCAAAGTGGATCATGGAGACTTTGCCCCAGCCAAACTTATTTGCAATACCAACCACATCGGCAGAGGTAATCGAGTGGTCGCCACCAAGTACAAGTGGAATAGCCCCGCTTCTGGTGATCTTTTCAGTCGCCTCTTCTAAGAGTTTGAGCGCTTTTGTTAGGTCATCGCCAGGCATGAGTAAATCGCCAGCATCGAGAACTTTAAGATCTTTCAGCCCATCGGTGCGTAACGCCATATGTGGGCGTTCACCATCATGTGGAAGGTAATCGGTTCCACGAATTGCTTGTGGTCCGAACTTTGCCCCGGATCGGAAAGATGTTCCTGAATCGATTGGAGCACCAATAATGACAACATCGGCACCAGCATAACTTTCAGGAATATCGAGATCGCATGACGGAACTCCAAGAAAGGTAAATGCTGGTCCGTACATATTTCCGATATATGCCATGTGGTGATCCTACTTAACGACGCGATAAGTATCGAGGGTCGCATCCGTTGCGTATGCGATGCGCACTCCAGCAGCCTTGGATTTAGCCAGGCCATCGATGATCTGTTCCGTAAGGAGTTCTCCGGGAGCTACTACTGCGACACCAGGAGGATATGGAGCAATAAGGTCGGCCGAAATTCTTCCCCGAGCGTTCGTAGCGGAGACCATCTCGGTATCTGCGAAGTACGCATCGCGCATCGAGATACCACGGGTCGGTACAACAGACCAACTGAGGGCTGTCGCCGACGGTCTCGCTCCTTGTTTAAGCGAGTGGAGAATTGGAATGAGTGTCTTTGCGAGATAGTCGAAATCTTCGGGAGCATCTGCCAAGGTCGCCAAGAAGACGACCGTGTCACGATCGGCCATCTCCACTCTGATTCCTGCGTTGCCAAGGGCTCTTTCAATCTCAACGCCAGAGGCTCCGAGTTGGTTCGCTCTGAGTACAACTTTTGCAGGATCAAAGCGGCCAGCAGCAAAATCTGATGGATCGAGGAAGATCGGAAGATCAAACTCTTTCTGCACCGTTGTTTTAAAGGTTGCAATATGCGCGAGCATCGCGCCAAGGAGTTCTGAGCCTCGACTTTCGAGAAGTGCACGGACTCCATCAATGGATGCCAACGGCGCACCTGCAGGAGAGGTGGTGTGGGTGGTCTCAAAAGATTGTTCCACTCTGGCGAGGTTGAGGAACTTTCCCTGTGCGACTAGTAAGGCACTCGCGCTATAACCAGGGAGCGCTTTGTGAACACTAGTGATCAGCGCATCAGCGCCCATCTGGATGCAATGGCGGGGGAGATTCTCATGGAAGCCAAAATGCCCGCCCCATGCCGCATCAATAATGACAGGGATACTGTGTTGGTGCGCCTCGTGAATGAGTGCAGGTAAGTCAGAGATGGTTCCGAGGTATCCAGGTTCGGTGAGTAGAAGTGCGATTGGCTTCTGATCAAGAACTCTTTTGAATTCATTGAGCGAGATTCCAGTAGGTACTCCAGTTGCTTCGTCGATTTCGGGGGATAGCCAGAGCGGCTCAAGACCAGCGAGCACTAGCGCTGAGAGAACTGACCGGTGAGCAGTTCGTGTTACGGCGATCTTGTCGCCAGGTTTCCCGAGAGCGAGGATGATCGCTTGATTGGCATGTGTTGATCCGCCGGTTGAGAAGCGGGCGTAGTCCGCTCCCCAGAGTTTTGCAGCTAATCCTTCTGACTGACGGAGCACTTGGTTCGTGAGCTTGATTTCATCTAAGCCACCATAGAGCGGAGTATCAGAGTCCACGATCGCTCCGAGACCAGCGTCGAGTCGGGCGGCCTTCTGCTTGTGCCCTGGAATAGTGAATGGTGTGCGCTGGCTCTCAAAGTAAGAGAGGTAGGCATCTAGTAGCGGTGCGCTCGCTCGTAACTCGCTCATAAGGTTAAGCCTAACTTCACTTTCCCCGGCGCGCTGCACCGCCCCCGTGGCTTTAGACTTTACCTATGATCGATATAGACACAGTCCCGCAGGTTCGCCGAGTAGTTACCGCTATTCCTGGACCGAAGTCAGCTGAGGTGCTTAAGCGCCGCACAGAGGCGACTTCCGGTGGACTCGGTATGGCAATCCCTGTCATTGTCGAGAAGGCACATGATGCGATTATCTTAGATATCGACGGAAATCAGATCATCGATCTTGGTGCAGGTATTGGCGTAACTAATGTTGGCAATAGCGCACCACGCGTCGTCGCTCGCGTGATCAAGCAGGTTCAAGAATTTACGCATACGAATTTCACTACTGCTCCTTACGAAAATTACATCGAAGTATGCGAGTGGCTTAATAAGAACACACCAGGAACTTTCGCAAAGAAGTCAGTTCTCGTTAACTCCGGCGCAGAAGCTGTTGAAAATGCAATCAAGATCGCTCGTCACTTTACAAAACGCCAAGCAATTGTCGTCTTTGAGCATGCTTATCATGGTCGTACCAATCTCACGATGGCGCTCACTGCCAAGAACATGCCATACAAAGATGGCTTTGGCCCATTTGCGCCAGAGATTTATCGCATGCCGATGCCGTACTCCTATCGTTACGAAGGCGACGTTGCAAATATCACCGCCGAGTCTCTTGATCACATCACTCATAAGATTGAGAAAGAGATCGGTGCAAAAAATGTTGCAGCGATTTTGATTGAACCAATTTTGGGTGAAGGTGGTTTCATAGTCCCGCCGAAGGGCTTCCTCCCTGGCCTTCAGAAGTATGCAAACGAAAATGGCATTCTCTTTATCGCCGATGAAGTTCAGGCAGGCTTTGCCCGTACTGGCCATCTCTTCGCCTGCGAAGAAGAAGGCGTAGTTCCAGATCTCATCACTACCGCAAAGGGCATCGGAGGTGGCTTGCCACTCGCTGCTGTCACTGGTCGTGCAGATGTCATGGATTCAAGCCATGTTGCCGGCCTCGGTGGAACGTACGGTGGAAACCCACTCGCCTGCGCGGCGGCGCTTGGTGTCTTTGAAACAATTGAAGAAGAAGGACTCGTAGCACGCGCCCGACTTCTGGGTGAGATTCTCAGCTCTCGACTTAATGAGATGAAGGCAAAGTATTCGGTCATTGGTGAAGTTCGTGGTCGCGGTGCGATGCAGGCGATAGAACTCATTCAGCCAGGCTCAAAGGAACCAAATCCTGAGGCGATGGCGAAGGTCATCAAGTATTGCCAGCAAAATGGCGTATTGATTCTCACCGCTGGAACGTATGGAAATGTCATCCGTTTCTTGCCACCTCTGGTTATTACTGAAGAGCTCCTTCATGACGCGCTTGATGTTCTTGATGCAGGATTCGCAACGCTCTAACTCTTGCAATAGGTTCACCCAGTGAAGAGCCGAATCGCAAATCGATTTCGCCAGATCGTTTCGGGCTCGCCCGACGGCCGCCCGGATTGGGTGAAGCAGATTGAGATCGGCGATGATGCAGGACTTTTCGGCGTCGATAGCCCAGTGTGGAAAGTTCATGGGGATATTGCGACTCTCGTCGGTGGAGTTCGCGCGCTTTTACTGCAAGCAGCTCATCCGGCAGCTCTCACCGGAGTAGCAGAACATTCTCGATATGAGAGCGATCCACTTGGTCGGCTAGCCGGCACATCGCGATGGCTAACTATTACGACCTTTGGCTCAACTCAAGCAATTGAACGTGAAGCGCAGCGAGTAAATGAGATGCATAAGCGTGTTACTGGCGACTACACCAGTAAATCAGGGGAGAGCTCGCCATATAGGGCGTCGGATCCTCGATACTTATTGTGGGTGCATTGCGCTTTTACAGATTCTTTTCTCGAGACGCATCTTGCATTTAATCCCAACTTTTCAGATGGCGATGAATACGTCAAGCAATGGGCGAAGAGCGCCGTTGGCCTGGGATTGAAGGAAGCGCCACTGAGCCGCGCGGAATTAAAGAGAACTATGGATGACTTTGCCGCTCGCGAATTAGCGCGATCAGAACACACTGCCGATGTTGTTCGATTTATTATGAAGCCACCACTAGGTAGCGCTCCGTTGCTCTTCTATCGATTCTTGGCGAAAAGCGCGGTCTACACACTTACCCCGCAGCAACGTTCCATCTTGGGGCTGAAGCAAGTAGGGCGGGGCTGGGTCACGGTTACTAAATACCTTCTCGCAGCGCTCTCCTGGACGCTTGGCAAAGAGTCGCCGAGCCAAGAAGTTGCGCGTAACCGTATCGCGCGAATCGGTGGGTAATTGATTTAGTTGAATTTTCAACTAAATTGTAATAGCCTCTTTTCATGACAACGGATACAGGGATCAAGGCACCAGCGCTCTATATTGGACATGGAGCTCCGCCATTACTTGATGACCCGATCTGGAGCGGCCAGCTTGAATCATGGAGTTCTCAACTCGCAAAACCAAAGGCGATTTTGATGGTGAGCGCCCACTGGGAATCCGCACCGCTCTCATTAAGTTCTACCGAGCCTGGAACACCTTTGATCTATGACTTTGGTGGGTTTGCACCGAAGTACTACCAACTTCAGTATCCAGCCCCAGTAGCACCAGAGTTAGCAGCCCGCATTAAGGCCATGATTGGGGAGCCAGTTGTCGAACACCGTCGCGGACTTGATCATGGTGCATATGTGCCATTAATGAAGATGTATCCCAATGCCGATGTGCCAGTTATTCAGATGTCGATCCCAACATTTGATCCAGAGAAACTCTTCGCTCTTGGTCAGAAACTCGCACCTCTTCGCGACGAAGGCGTCATGATTATTGGAAGCGGATTCATGACCCATGGACTCCCATTCCTCCGAGATTTCTCCATCAATGCGACGCCTCCTGGTTGGTCCCAAGAGTTCGATATCTGGGCGAAAGAAGTACTGGATCGCGGCGCAGTCGATGAGCTGATGAACTACAAGTCACTCGCACCAGGCATGCCGTATGCCCATCCCACGGTTGAGCACTTTGCACCAATCTTTATCACTCTAGGAGCGGCAACAGTTGGCGATGTCGCCCCGGACACCACTATCGATGGATACTGGATGGGATTGAGTAAGCGCTCATTCCAAGTTGCTTAGTTTGTTGCATAGTTCTTGCTTAACTCTTTGAGCTATAAAACCTGCCTAAGAAGTCAGTTTTCAGATCATAGAAATCGCCACGATTGATCGCATGACGCATCTGGTCGACAAGGTTGACGATGAATCGCTCGTTGTGAATCGTGGCAAGAGTTGATGCCAGCATCTCTTTCGCCTTGAAGAGGTGGTTGAGATATGCGGCTGTGTAATGAGTACAGGTGTAACAATCGCATGAGTCATCGATTGGCGAGAATTGACGTTGATATTTCGAATTGGTGAGATTTACTCGTCCATGAGGAGTGAAGACTGCGCTCGTTCTGGCTTGGCGTGATGGAGCTACGCAGTCGAAGGTATCTGCACCATTTTCAACTCCGACAAAGAGGTCGTCGGGCTCACCAATTCCAAGCAGGTGTCTCGGCTTGTTGTCGGGGAGTTCCTCGCAGAGCCAACTCACGATGGTTCCGAGCTTCTCTTTATCGAGAGCGCCACCGAGGCCAAAGCCATCGAAGGTGATGCCATCTTCATCAAGGCCGGATAAGTCTCGTGCAGCTTTGCGACGAAGGTCTTCGTATTGAGCACCTTGGAGAACTCCGAAGAGCGCTTGGTAAGGCTTATCAGACCGCACCTGCGTGAGACGTCCATGCTCAACGAGGCAACGCTTTGCCCACAGTCGAGTCCGCTCAAGCGACTTTTGTTGGTACCCGCGAGTGTTATGAAGTGTGGTGCATTCATCGAAGGCAAACATGATGTCAGCGCCTAGCTGGTGCTGAATTCCAATGGAAACTTCGGGGGTGAATCGATGCATCGAACCATCGAGATGGGATTTAAAAGTCACACCACCATCATCGACGTGCGCTAAGCGATCTTTTCCTTCGGCAATGACTTGATCATCTCGGAAGGTATCTTCATTCATTGCAATAACTTTTTTGAAGCCGACACCTAGCGAGAGAACTTGGAAGCCACCGCTATCGGTAAAGGTTGGCCCAGACCAATTCATAAACTTTCCGACGCCACCAGCTTCATCGACAATATCGGGACCTGGTTGCAAATAGAGATGGTAGGCATTGGCCAGCAGCGCCTGAGCTCCGAGATCGGCCATCGACTCAGGGAGAACTGACTTTACGGTTGCCTTTGTGCCGACCGGGATAAAGGCAGGAGTCTGAATTGATCCGTGAGGTGTGGAGATGACGCCGGTTCGACCGAGTGCGCCCTCAAGTTGGGTCGATTTTTCAAAGGAGAAGGCGCTCATTGACTTAACTCTACCGAAGGGAGTGAAGGTCCAAATTATCCGAGGGTGCGAACGACGACCCACATGATGGCAACACCAAGTGCGGTCGCTCCCATGGTGAAGCGCGATGGGTGGCTGGCGTGAGCCTCAGGAAGGATGTGAGAAGTAGCGATGTAGATGACGAATCCGCTAAAGAATGCGAGGTAGAGATTGATCGAGTTCTCGCTCAAGTGGAATGAATTTCCCACGATCGCACCTGAGATTCGAACAATTGCATCCACCGCAAGAAGTGAGATCGCCTTCTGACTCCAAGAGCCAGCTTTTACGAGCATCGCCACGGTGTTGAGGCCATCGCTGAAGGCATGGACTAGGAGAGCAAAGAAGACGGCAATCCCAAGCGCGTGAGAGACGTGGAAGGCGACACCGAGTGCGACGCCATCCATAAAGACATGGCCGGCCATTGCAACCGCCCCAAAGAGTCCAGCAACGTGATCAGAGTGGGTGTGTTCATCCTCGTAGTGGTGGGAGTGGCCTTCATGCCCGCCAACCCACTTTTCGATGAAGTGAAGAATGAGAAAGCCGGCGCAGAATGCGACGGGAACTGCAGGAAGTCCACCCCACGTGATGCCCATATGCGCATAGATCGTTGGATTGAGATCGAAGGCGACAAGACCCAATAAAAGGCCGGCAGAGAGCCCTAGAACGAGATGAAAGCGATCTTTAGTCCGCAGGGTAAATAAACCACCTAGCGATGTAGAAATCGACGTGAGAGCCGCTAGCAGGACCGCATTCATGTATTTAGAGTACCTGCTGCATTACCAAATCTGGACGCGCTCTTCCGGTGGAAGATAGAGGCCATCACCAGGTTGGAGATCAAAGGCCTCATAGAAAGCGTTCACATTTTTAACGATCTGATTTGTACGAAATTCATCTGGGGAGTGTGGGTCTGAAGAGATGAGAGTCCGCAGCATCTCGGGGCGCCATTTCGCCTGGTTCGATTGGGCATAGGCCAGAAAGAAGCGTTGTAATCCGGTGTAGCCATCAATGATCGGGGCAGGATCGCCATTGAGGGCGATTTGGTAGGCCTTGAGGGCGATACATACGCCACCTAAGTCGCCAATATTTTCACCCACGGTGAGGGCGCCATTGACGTGCATATCTGGAAGGTCTTCCGGGAAGCATTCATCGAACTGCTTAATCAGCATAGCGGCACGCTTCTCAAATTCCACTCGATCTTCATCGCTCCACCAGTTCTGGAGGAAGCCGTCACCGTCGTATTTCGATCCCTGATCATCGAAGCCATGCCCGATCTCGTGGCCGATGGTAGAGCCGACGGCTGCATAGTTAGCGGCATCATCAGCCTCCAAATCAAAGAATGGTGGCTGGAGGTAAGCGGCAGGGAAGACGATCTCGTTGAGATCAGGTCGGTAATATGCATTGACCGTCTGCGGGAACATTAACCAGAGGTCGCGATCCACTGGCTTGCCGATCTTCTCGAATTCAAAGGCGAGCGAGAAGGCATTGATGCGACCGAGATTTCCAATCAGATCGTTCGGATCGATCTCGAGGGTTGAATAATCACGCCACTTATCGGGATAGCCGATCTTGGTGCGGAACTTGGATAACTTCTCTAACGCCTTCTGCTTCGTTGAATCAGTCATCCATTCCAATCCGGAGATGCTGATGCGATAGGCCTCAATCAGATTTGCAACGAGCTCTTCCATCCGTACTTTTGCAGCGGCAGGGAAGTGGCGTTCTACGTAGATCTCTCCGATCGCTTCGCCGAGTCCACCTTCGGTAAGTGAGATCGCTCGCTTCCAACGGGCGCGCATCTCGGGAACACCGCTCAAGGTATGGGCGTAGAAGTTGAAGTTCTCTTGGACCAAGGGGGTATGTAGATAGGGAGCAGACCCATGAATGATGTTCCAGATCAGCCATGACCGCCACTTCTCCAGATCGAAGTGGGCAAACATGGCGGAGATTCCTTCAAAGAAGGATGGCTCGCCAACTACCACTGTCTCAAATACCTTGGTTGGAACCTTTCCGGCAGAGAGATAGAGATCCCAATCGAATGCGGGAGCGAGCTTCTTCAACTCTGAATAGGAGAATTTGTTGTAGGTCAGGTCGGCATCTCGATCCTTCACCTGATCCCAATGATGCGATGCAATCTGGGTTTCCAACTCCATCACTCGAGCAGCATGTGCGGGGGCCTCGCTGATTCCAGCGATCTCCAGCATCTTCTGGATGTGGTCGATATACGCGTTGCGGATCTCGGAAAATTCTTCATCGGTGTAATAGGCCTCATCGGGCAGTCCAATTCCGCCTTGACCGATGTAGGCAATATTGGTCTCGACATCTTTTACATCGCCACTGATGTATGAATAGAAAAATCCGCCAGTTCCGCGATTCTCTAAGTCAGCCATGAATGAGATGAAGGAGGGTAGGTTGGAGATCGCGGCCGCTTTTTCAAGGTCCGCTCGAATTGGGTCGATACCAGCTGCCTCAATTGCCGCCTCGTTCATAAAGGATCGATAGAGATCTGCGATCTTCTGACCGTTGCTTCCGTGGGGCACCGGGTTGGCAACGAGGTCGTCAACAATCGCCTTCACTCGCTTCTCAGAGAGTTCCCGGAGTTCAACTGGCGCGCCCCACCAGGCACGGTCTGCAGGAATCTCGGTCTCATCTAGCCACGTGCCGTTTGCGAATCGGAAGAGATCATCTTGTGGACGGATCGATTTCTTGAAGTGCTGCGGTGAGAGGCCTGATTTCATAGTGAAACCTTAACTGAAAAGAAAGTATTTCAACTTTCAACTAAATTAAATCTCCTCTATCCTCTCCTTATGGCATCAAAAAACGAGGTCCGTTGGCTCAATCCACGCGAGATGAAGGCCTGGCGTAGCTACATCATCGCAAGCCGGCGCATGCTTGAAGCCCTTGATAACGATCTCGCCGGCTTCGAACTGACCATGGCCGACTACGAAGTTTTGGCCCAACTCTCGGATGCACCGGAGCGGAAGATGAGAATGTCTGAATTGGCGGAGATCTCCATGATCTCGAAATCGAGACTCTCTCACCGCATGAAGGTGATGGAGAAGGCTGGCTGGGTTCGGCGAGAAGAGTGTCCGAGCGACCGCCGCGGATACTTTGCTGTGATGACAGATAAGGGCTTCAAGGCGATTGAGAAGGCAGCCCCAACTCATGTGGCCAGTGTTCGTAATCGATTTGTTGATCACCTCACCGTAAAGGATCAAGAGGAGCTATCAAAGATCTTTGATCGTGTTCAATCGCAGTTGCGTGGTCAATTTATTGAGGAAGATAGTTCGAAAAAATAACGGAGTTGAGAAATAAAAAAACCCGCCATTTTCATGGCGGGTTTTTTCGTTAAGGCAATTACTTCTTCTTTGCAACAGCCTTCTTACGGCGCTTTGGAGCTGCCTTCTTAGCTGCTGGAGCAGCCTTCTTAGCAGCAGCCTTCTTACGGCGCTTTGGAGCAGCCTTCTTAGCAGCTGGCTTAGCAGCAGCCTTCTTACGGCGCTTTGGAGCAGCCTTCTTAGCAGCTGGCTTAGCAGCGGCCTTCTTACGACGCTTTGGAGCTGCCTTCTTAGCTGCTGGAGCAGCCTTCTTTGCAGCGGCCTTCTTACGACGCTTTGGAGCTGCCTTCTTAGCTGCTGGAGCAGCCTTCTTTGCAGCAGCCTTGCGGCGCTTTGGAGCAGTTTTCTTAGCTGCAGCCATTGTGAGTCTCCTATCAGAATAGTTCGATCCGTCACCGAACCTGTTCATGGAGAATCGTGTCATTGAAAAGAGAAATGCGCCACTATTTTCGACAAAAATTGGATCGCGTGTCGCAACAATATTTTTTTTATTTTTTATGCATTGAGCAAATTTTGATGATGATTTTAATTTTTATCGGATCGCATTTCACGTTTCTCAACCGCGAAACGGTTGGTACGAACGTCATATTTCCAAAAATCAGGCATGATTTTCGCTGAAATTGCCACAAATCCCGTGCAAATGAGGCCACCACCAGCCACTGAAATCCGCAGAGTTGTCCATGCCGCCATGGTTCCAGCGCGAAGTTGGCCAGCCATGGGACCGACGGCATAGGAGAGTAATTCGATGCCAGCAAGGCGACCCCGATACTCATCTGCAATCGATTGGTTCCAAATATTTCCTCGCATCATCGCCGAAATCTGATCTGATGCACCAGCTGCGGCTAGGAAGAAGAGGACGACCCAGAGGTTATTGGTTGTGGCAGAGAGGGCGATGGCCACTGCCCAACCCAAGGCAGCAAAGGTGACCGCCCTTCCATGGAAGGGATAATTTCTCATCCAGCCGCTCGTCAAAGTCACGATAATCGCACCCAGGATTCCAGCCGAATAGAAGAGGCCGAGTGCCCATCGAGCATGGATGTGGTCTGCCCAAAATGGGAAGAGCGCATTTGGCATCGCAAAGAACATGGCAGCAAAGTCGACGATGTACGTACCAAGTAAATCCTTTCGAGCAACAGCATATTTCACACCATCAATAAGCGATGAAAGTGAAGCAGGAGTGGCTTTTTCACTCGGTGGCACCGGCTTCATTTTGAAGATCAAAGCGAGTGAAAGAATGTAGGTAATGACATCCATGATGTATGCGGATTTCACTCCGAGAGTGGAGATCATGATTCCACCAATTGCAGGTGCAACGACTGCGCCAACCTGCCAACGGATTCCCATTAGAGCAGTGGTAGATGGAAGGTCTTCATGATCAACAATTCTTGGCACGATTGCCGAGAGGCTGGGGGTTTGAAGACCATCGAGTGAGGTAAATCCAGCGGCGATGAAGTAGAGAAGGATCAGATGCGGTTTATGGAGGAGAGAGTTAAAGAGCAGAAGTGACGAGAGGGCGAGTGAGCCAAACTCGGTAATAAAGATCATCTTCTTTCGATCAAGTGAATCTGCCAAGACCCCGCCGTAGAGGCTGAAGACGATCAGCGGAATGATCTGGGCGGCACCCATCAACCCAACTGCGATATAGGAGTTGGTGAGATCCTTAATTTGAAAAGGGAGGGCGACATACGTAACCATCGAGCCCAGGCGAGTGATCAGCCCAGATGTGAAGAGCAGGCGCAGCTCTCGATACTTTTTTAGTGGGGAGAGATCAAGGGCAAATTTGCTCATGGTGGGAAGCGTATTGAGATTGCCAGGTTATTTCAGTGGAATGTCTCTTCCGGTCCGGGAAAATCTCCCGCGGTGACATCGGCCGACCAGCGTTTTGCCGCATCGACCATCAGGGCGCGGCCGTCGAGATAAGCCCTGGCAAATTTTGGTGCACCGACCGTGAGACCCATGAGATCGGTCCAGACCAGAACTTGGGCGTCGACACCTTTTCCAGCACCGATGCCGATAATGGGAATGGAGAGTTCCGCAGCAATCTCAGTTGCCAGCTCTTCTGGTACCAACTCCAGAACAATGGCAAAGACTCCTGCTGCAGCAAGTGCTCGTGCATCAGATTTAATGCGCTCGCCATCATCGCCCCGACCCTGAACTTTGAAACCACCAAGGGCATGAACAGATTGTGGAGTCAGCCCCAGGTGGCCCATAACAGGGATTCCAGCAGCAATGAGAGCCTGAATCTGAGGTACGACCTTCGTGCCGCCTTCAAGTTTTACCGCCTGCACCTTCGCCTCTTTAAAGAATCGGATTCCCGTGGCGAGTGCGGCATCGACTCCTGACTCATAAGAGCCAAAGGGAAAATCTGCGACCACGAGGGCTTTGGAGGATCCGCGAACTACAGCGCGAGAGAGCGCTACCAACTCATCCACAGTGACCGGGATGGTGTTCTCTTCGCCAAGGAAATTATTACCGGCGGAGTCGCCGACTAACAGGACCGGAATATCAGCCTCGTCCAGTATTGATGCGACCATAGAGTCATAAGCGGTGAGCATCGCCCACTTTTCGCCGCGACGCTTTCGAGCAGCAAGATCAGAGATAGTCGTGCGCATGTCAGCTCCTTTTGCGATCGAGGCCATAAAGGTCCCCGTCGCCGGTTCAGGATAAATATGTCAGTACCAAAATAGTAGCCCCTGTAGGCTGATCGCGTGAGAAGGAAATCGAGCCAGATTCGGGTAGGCCTTGCTCAGATCAATCCCACCGTGGGGGATCTGATCAACAATCGCGCCCTGATTCTCGATTATGCCGAGAAGGCTCAAGCTGCAGGAGTGCACCTGCTGGTATTTCCGGAGATGGTGCTGACTGGCTATCCCGTTGAAGATCTTGCGCTACGAGCAACATTTCGAAAGGCCTCTCGAAAAGCCGTTGCAGAGGTTGCAGATTCGATCGGAGAGATCGCCCCGGAGATGACCGCAATCGTTGGCTATCTCGATGAAGATAGCAATGGCGCCCCTCAAAATGCCGTTGCAATCATTCATCGTGGCCAGATCGTTGGGCGATATATCAAACATCATCTGCCCAACTATGGAGTCTTTGATGAGTTCCGAAACTTCGTACCTGGTACCTCATCGATAGTCTTTAGAGTTCATGGCATCGATATTGGTATCGCCATCTGTGAAGATATTTGGCGCTTTGAAGGACCAGTCGAGCAGTTAGCGGCACGGACGCCGGGTCTTGTAGTCGTTCCGAATGGCAGTCCATTTGAACGAGAGAAGGATGATCGTCGCGCCGGATTAGTCTCACAACGCGCGCAAGAGATTGGCGCACCACTCTGCTACGTCAATATGACTGGCGGCCAAGATGATCTCGTCTTTGATGGCGATTCACTTGTTGTTGATGCCGAAGGCCGGACTGTTGCGCGAGCACCTCAGTTTGATGATGGACTTATGGTGGTCGATGTCGAGGTTGAGCCAACAACATCCAAGCCCGATCTGGTTCTCTCCGAGAAGCCAATTCCTCATTACAAATCACTCACTCCAGGTATCGCACATCGCCTTGATGATGCGGCAGAGATTTGGGAGGCCCTCGTTGTCGGGCTTCGAGACTATGTTGAGAAGAATGGTTTTAAGACAGTATTGCTTGGCCTCTCTGGTGGAATCGATTCTGCTGTTGTTGCTGCGATTGCAGCGGATGCCATCGGCCCTCGTCGCGTTTACGGAGTCTCGCTTCCAAGTCAATACTCAAGCGATCACTCGCTTTCAGATGCCCAAGATTCTGCGCAGCGAATCGGCCTTCGTTACTCCGTGGTTCATATCCAGCCCATGGTAAATACCTTCTTAAACGAATTAGGTCTCACTGGATTGGCCGAAGAGAATGTCCAGGCGCGCGTACGTGGCACAACTTTGATGGGGCTCTCTAATCAAGATGGACACCTTGTATTAGCGACTGGAAATAAATCTGAGTTGGCAGTCGGATATTCCACGCTTTACGGCGATGCAGTAGGCGGGTATGCGCCGATCAAAGACCTTCTCAAAATGGAGGTGTGGGCGATCGCACGTTGGCGCAATGCGGAAGCGGTTCGACGCGGAGAAGTTCCACCGATCCCAGAGAATTCGATCAACAAGGAACCGTCAGCAGAGCTCCGCCCTGATCAGAAGGACAGTGACTCTTTGCCTGACTACCCAACTCTGGATCGCATGCTCACTATCTATATCGATGAGGATGGCGGACTCGAAGGACTCTTGGCTGCTGGCTTTGATCCACAATTAGCGATGCGAACGATTCGCATGGTTGATCGCGCTGAATATAAGAGACGCCAATATCCACCTGGCACCAAGATCTCTACGCGAGCCTTTGGTAAGGACCGTCGCCTTCCAATCACATCGCATTGGACTGAGACGAACTAAGCCTTTATTATTTAGCCAGGTCACGAGTTCCAGTGTTTAGCCCCGGCTTACTGGACGGCAACCCTCCACCACGGTGGGGTGCTCCGGGTGAAGACCAGGTCGCTAGCACAGTGCAGCGGCAAGCGTGGGTGATGAATCTCTTTCCGCAATGCGGCGGAGTCTGAAGAAGCACCCTCCTGTATTCACTTTAAGGAGTGAGAAATGTCGTTTGATCCAGCAAAAGCATCCTTTGAAACCCGCCAAGTCCATGCCGGCCAAGTGCCTGATCCAACAACTGGTGCCCGTGCCCTTCCGTTGTATCAGACAACGGCATATCAATTCCGCGACACTAAACATGCCGCTGATCTCTTTGGGCTAGCAGAGCTCGGCAATATCTATACCCGCATCATGAATCCAACACAGGATGCCGTTGAACAACGCATTGCATCCTTAGAGGGAGGCGTTGCATCGCTGCTCGTTGCATCAGGATCTGCTGCAACAACATATGCACTTCTGAATGTCGCTGAAGCTGGTGACCATATTGTCTCGTCACCAAGTCTGTACGGTGGTACTTACAACCTCTTCCACTACACCTTTAAGAAGTTTGGAATCGACGTTACCTTCGTTGAGGATCCTTCCGATCCAGAGTCTTGGAAGAAGGCGATTCGCCCTAACACCAAGGCACTCTTCGGTGAGACTATTGCCAATCCAAAGAATGAGATCTTGGATATCGCGGCCGTTGCAAAGGTCGCACATGATGCTGGTGTTCCGTTGATCGTTGATAACACAGTCGCAACTCCATTCCTTATTCGTCCAATTGAACATGGCGCAGACGTTGTTGTTCACTCAGCAACGAAGTTCCTCTCTGGACACGGTAACGCTGTTGTCGGAGCGATCGTTGATGCCGGAACCTTTGACTATGCCAAGCAGGCTGCGAAGTTCCCTGGCTTCAATCAACCAGATCCTTCGTACCATGGTCTGGTCTACGCCCAAGCGCTGGGCGTTGGGTCACCATTCGGCGCAAACCTCTCCTACATCTTCAAGATTCGCCTCACATTGCTACGCGATACCGGCGCAGCAGTGAGCCCATTTAATGCTTGGCTACTCGCCCAAGGACTTGAGACGCTCTCATTGCGTATTGAGCGCCATGTATCAAATGCCCAAGAGCTAGCGAAATGGCTTGAAAAGCGCCCAGAAGTTGAGAGTGTGAATTACGCATCTCTCCCATCAAGCAAGTACCACGCGCTTGCAACGAAGTACGCACCTAAGGGAAGCGGCTCTGTTCTCTCCTTTGAGATCAAGGGCGGCATTGATGCGGGCAAGAAGTTTGTTGAAGCTCTTAAACTTCACTCACATGTGGCGAATATCGGAGATGTTCGTTCACTCGTGATTCACCCTGCTTCAACGACTCACTCACAACTCACACCAGATGAGCAGTTCACTGCTGGTGTGACTCCTGGGTTGGTTCGTCTTTCAGTAGGTATTGAAAATATCGAGGATATCAAGGCTGATATCGAAGGAGGCTTCGCAGCTATTTAATAGCGAGCGAATAGAGATCACTATGACATCTGTGAATAGCCGAGTATCCGGAGCCTGGTTTGAGGACCATGCCGCCGGTGATCGGCTATTCCACAAAATTGGTGATCTGCCGCTGGAGTCGGGTGAAGTACTTCACGATGTCACACTCGCGTATCAAACGTGGGGCACTCTCAATGAAAATCGCGACAATGCCATTCTCGTCAATCATGCTTTGACTGGATGGGCAGATGTTCCTGGGTGGTGGCCTTCGATGGTCGGGCCGGGAATGCCATTAGATTCCGATAAATATTTCATTATCTGCCCTAATGTCATTGGTGGCTGTCAGGGCAGCACTGGTCCATCGTCACTCGCACCTGATGGAAAGCGCTGGGGCTCTCGCTTCCCGCGCATCACGATTCGCGACATGGTCGCAGCCGAGTATGCGCTCGCTGACGCACTGGGCATTAAGAAATTTGTTCTCTCCGTGGGTCCATCACTTGGCGGCATGCGCGCTCTGGAATGGGCCATTACTCACCCTGATCGCGTAGGTGCGATCGCAACAATTGGTTCCTCAGCAGTAGCAACCGGTGATCAGATCGCAACTGCCTCTATTCAGATTCGCGCTATCCAGTCCGACCCGAATTTTAATGGCGGAGATTTCTACGAACTTCCTGAAGGTCCGCTCAATGGCATGGGTATCGCCCGGCGGATCGCTCATCTGACCTATCGCACCGAATCTGAAATGGATGTTCGCTTTGGGCGGGAGCTTCAAGGAGACGATACGGGTCGTTGGGCGGTGGAGTCTTATCTCGACCACCATGCCGATAAATTGGCGAAGCGCTTCGATGCCAATACCTATATTTCTCTGACCGATGCCATGAACTCCCATGATGTCGGCCGCGGCCGAGGGGGAGTAGCTGCTGCGCTCGCGACCATCACCGTGCCTACCTATGTGATGGCAATCGAGACCGATCGCCTCTTTCCGCCGCGTTTGCAGGAAGAGATCGCTGAGCTCACGCCTACTTCTGCCGTAATAGAGCGCTTAAACTCTCCATTCGGACATGATGGTTTCCTCATTGAAGTCGAAACAGTGGGCGATTTCGTCCGGAGAGCTGTCACAGCAGGGTCAAAACACCTCAAATAACGAGTTGCGATGTGCATTTTGGCCTGTGGACAATTTATAATATAGCCAGCAACTTTCCCTGACCCGACAGTGAGTCAGATAAACAAAAGGATGACCTGTGCCTGGAACAAGTGCGCCCAAAAACGGCGCTAAAGCAGTAAAGAAGGCAGCCCCTGCAAAGAAGTCCGCAGTGAAAAAGGCAGCCCCGGCAAAGAAGGTTGTAGCAAAGAAGG
>Ga0208253_1000220_pt1 | contig 25398 bp, 11 predicted proteins | sample CryBogCBE10Oct08_FD_184573 | JGI IMG/M metagenome (GOLD analysis project Ga0208253, IMG submission 184573) | Freshwater microbial communities from Crystal Bog, Wisconsin, USA - CBE10Oct08 (SPAdes) | ecosystem: Environmental > Aquatic > Freshwater > Lake | place: Crystal Bog, Wisconsin, USA...
CGCTCCTCCACCGCACCAATAATAACTTGTTCCTCCTAGTAACGAGTTAGAAAGTCCGTTGCCGCCAGCGGCTCCGCCGCTATTAGTGCCGTTACCGCCGACGGTCCCGGCACCACCGCCACCACCGCCGCGCAGTCCACTTTGTTGTCCGGTGCCTCCATTGCTGCCTTGAATTCCAACACCGCCTTGAATGGCAGTTACACTTCCGTCCGAAGAACTTCCACCACCACAGCCGCCGCCGTTACCGGGTATGTTTAGCCACGGTGTTGTAATACCTGATCCGCCACCACCACCGCCAAAAGCAGTCATTACAAATCCGCCCGTCATTGTTAATGTTGTACTTGTTCCATTGCCATTACCAGTACCAGCACTGTTTATTCCGCCTGCACCAATAGATATAGTATAAGTTATACCTTTTATAAAAGAAACTGTTTGGTAGACATAACCACCTCCGCCACCTCCGCCGCCACTATAAGATGTGCCACCGCCGGCACCACCGCCGCCAGCAAGCATTACAGTAGTTGAAATAGATTGTGCGCCAACACCACCCCAAGCATTGGACCCTGCTATCTGAGAAGCCAATGATAGAGACCACATACCGGATTGAGAACTAGAAGTTGGTAACCCTAAGGTACCTCCCATTATTCCTCCATCATATCTTTTAGACATTAGCTAATATCCTCATAACTTAATGTAACTGTGAGTGCATTGCTTGTTCCTGCGGTTGCACCTATACTTGTATTTTCTGCAAGATAGTATTGACTAGTTTTGTCAATGATGTTAATTGTAGAATATGCAGGAACTGACATTGTGTTTGCTATCGGGAATGCCGTGCCACCGATTGATGCTGCATTATACCATGCAACCGTAATGTTCGCTGCTGATCCTGTGCCATTGCTTACGTTAAGTGTGTTTACTTTATAACAATGCCCGCTACTTGAAGGATTGCTTAAAATTGATGTAGCAGAAGTATTTGTTAAACTTACTCCTACTGTGTTACCGGTAATTACGTTACCTGCTATTAAATTTGGTGCTGCCATGTTTACATCCCGAATACTAAATTATATCCAACTATTCTAGCATTGCTAGATACTGGAGTTATGAAACTTAAGTTACCTGTTCCGTCAGTTGAAATTAATTGACCTGAAGTTCCACCTGTTATTTTTACATTACCTATTGGTCCCAAGTTTGCTGTTCCTGAAATAGTTAAGTTACTAACTGCAACATTACCTGTTGCTGTCAGATTGTTTACTTGTGGAGTAGCATAAGCTAATTCACGTATTTGAATAACCACCCCGGTTAACGGTGCAGATATAAATGTTAATGTTGTTCCTGATACTGTGTAATCAGTAGTTGGTACTTGAACAACACCGTTTTCTGTTACTATTACTGAGGCTGCGGATAAGTTAGAACTGATAGTAAAATTAACAGTAGAACCATCACCTGTGTATGTTCTTGACACAAACCCTGCAATTGTTACATTAGTTGAACTTGATGAAACGGTTGGTGTTTGAATATCTACCCAATAATTAGCAACACCATCATTTATATACTCATATAAAGTGTTGGTTGATGTATTAAACCATTGATCGGCAACGTTTGCAGTTCCCGGTGGTGTTACATTAGCAGTATATGTAATGCCACTACCACTTCCACCTGAAACAGTAGCCCAACTTAAGTTACCAGTTCCATCTGTTTTTAAGTATTGTCCTGTAGTACCACCTGTAATTTTTACATTACCTACTGCTCCTAAACTTACGTTTGGACTACTGGTGAACGTAACGTTACCGGTTGCTGTTATCCCTGTTGTTGATATATTACCAGTTCCACCAGTACCAACTGTTAAATTACCAGTAATACCAATATCGCCTGCTTTGCTGCCATAATATGTACTAATTGCGTTAGTACCAGAACTATCTTGTATGTTTGGTGTTTTTACCGCGCCAGTGACATTTAAACTAACTAATGTACCAACACTAGTAATGTTTGGTTGTGATTGTGTAGTTAATGTTGCTGCAATTTTGTCAACAGTTAACGTATTGCTTGTGTTGTTAAAGAAGAAGTTGGCACTAGCACCAAAACTACCTGCGTTATTATACTGAACATATGTATTACTACCACCAGGTGTTCCGCTACCAAAACTCCAAGCAACACCGTTTGCATACAATAGGTTATTAGTTAAAACATTACCTGCAGCAACGTTTGCGGTTACTGTTACGCTAGACAATGTACCAACACTAGTGATGTTTGGTTGTGCATTAGTTAATACAGTACCTGCATATAATGAGTAATTTGCGTTAGCAATTGTACCTGTTAATGAACTACCATTAGCAATGATGTAACTAGCAGTTACGTTCCCTGATGCGGTTAAAGTACCAGTACTTTCATTACCACTAGTAATGTTGCCGGTTACATTTAAACTAACTAGTGTACCTACACTTGTAATATTTGGTTGTGCATTACTATATACTGTGCCGGCAATTAAACTATTACCTACTTGTCCAGTTACATTGCCACCGGTTATACTGGTTAACAATGAACCGTTGCCTGAGAAGTAGTTACTTGTTACTAAGTTACCTAAACTTGCATTTGTAGCAGTAATGTTGGCGCCACTTGTAATATTACCAGTGACACTTAAGTTTGCTAGTGTACCAACACTAGTAATATTAGGTTGTGCGTTTGTATAGACGGTTCCGGCAATCAGTGCATTACTTACTTGTCCAGTAACATTTGATCCATTCAAACCTGTTAATGAGGAACCATTACCAATAAAGTAAGTTGCAGTTACATTACCAGAACCACCTGTACCTACAGACAAATTACCAGTAATACCTACATCACCTGCTTTACTTCCATAATATGTACTAATTGCATTGGTACCTGTACTATCTTGTATATTCGGTACCTTGACATAATTAGTAACAGTTAAGTTAGTTAGTGTACCGATACTTGTGATGTTTGGTTGAGCATTAGTCAATACAGTACCTGCATATAATGAGTAGTTTGCATTAGCTACTGTACCCGTAATATTAGCTGCTTGGATGTTGCTTAGTAGATTACCGGCCCCACTAAAGTAACTAGCAGTTGCTAAATTACCCAAATTAGCGTTACCTGCATGAATGTTACCATAGGTATTAATCGTTACAACATTGTTGCTTTGTAAATTTGCATTACTTGCGAATACGAATTCACCTGCACTAAGTTTCCAACCCATGAATGCATCAACTGGTGCTGTGGTATAATAGTGAAGTATCTCACCCAAATCTACACCTGCGTTACTTGCAAGTGCTGCACCATTTGCATTTCCACCCTGTTGAATGACAGGATCGGTGATATTAACACTAGTTGAATTTACATATTCGTGATTACCAGTAATTGTTAAGTTACCAGTAATAGTTGTATCACCCGCTGCTAATGTTCCGGTAACACTTAAACTTGAAAGTGTACCAAGACTAGTAATGTTAGATTGACTTGCATTAACAACATTACCCGCGTATGCGGCATAGTTTGCATTGGCTGCGGTTCCAGTAATATTAGCACCCGATATACCTGTTAGTAAACTACCGTTACCACTGAAGTAGTTTGCAGTGACCAAGTTACCTAAATTAGCATTACCTGATGTAATGTTTGCAGTAACAGTTAGACTAGTTAGTGTACCAACACTTGTAATATTTGGTTGTGCGTTTGTAGTAACTGTACCTGATGTAGTTGCACTTCCTGCACTAGCCGCATATGTTGCATTAGCTACTGTACCAGTTACATTAGCTCCGGTTAAACTTGTTAATAAACTACCATTACCAGTAAAGTAGTTACTAGTTACAAGATTACCTAAATTAGCGTTACCACTAGAGATGTTTCCAGTTACGGTTAAACTAGTTAATGTACCGACGCTTGTAATATTTGGTTGAGCATTAGTATATACTGTACCGGCTACTAGACTATTAGATACTTGTCCAGTTACGTTTGCACCAGTTAAACTAGATAAAGCACTACCGTTACCTATATAATTTGATGCGCTAACGTTTCCGGGTACAGTTAGATTACCACTGTCAGTCAAAGTGAATATAGTTGTTGAATAACCACTGTTTATTATTTCTATTGAGCCAGTGCTATTTAAACGTACAAACTTGTTAGGATTAGAACCACCACCACTGTTTGTCATTGTGATGATACCAGCATATCCTGCGCCACCATGTTGGTTATAGTTGTTGACTACTAACTCACCACCTACATTAATATTACTATTTGCAGAGGTTGTTATGTTACCATTTATAGTAACACCAGTATTTGCAAATACTGCTATGTTTGAAGTATTATTAACACTAATAGTTACGTTGGCATTAGCACTGGCAACGTTTACATTACTATTTGCATTTCCAATATTTGATGTTGCACTTGCAGAACCAATTAAGAATGCTTCAAAATAAGTACCATTGCCTGAAGTTAATGAAATTGTTCCTGTACTTGCATATGCAGTGAATGTTAAGTAATCACTTCCGCCATTCAAGTAGATAGTGTCAGTTGCGATTAAACCCTGACCTACGTTTCCAAGTTCGGGTTGTTGTACAATAGTAAGACCTGACCCGTTTTTACGAATTTGGACGTTGAATTGTTGGCCAGTACCATTAGAACCAGTAGTAAACCAAGCACCAAATGTTATTTTATAGTAGCCTGCAATAGTAGGCTTAAACTGATATGTACCTGTGTTGAACCAACTTTGCGGATCATACACCGAAGTGTCAAAGTGAACCGTGTTATCTGTGTTATTAGTTAGTGACTGATTAGTTCCCAAATCATATTTTGTAATATATTGACTTGGAGTTACACTTCCGCCGCCGCTACCGCTTTGTGCTACCCAACTTAATGATCCAGAACCGTCTGTACTCAATACATAACCAGAACTACCGCCTGAAATATGAACATTACCAACAGCACCTAGGTTTGCGGATGCAGGAACAGACAGGTTTGCGACAACGTAATTTGCTGTAATGTTGCTACTACTAGCATCTAAAATAATATTTCCAGTAGTTAAGCCATTCTTAACTACGAAATTCTTCGTAAATCCCGTTGTCACAGTTCCATATTCCCTGTATAATCAAATTGTATTTATAGGGCTTTATAGCCCTATATTTTTAGTCGTTCAAGTAGATTGGAACTAAGTTCACTGTTGTACTTGTACTTGCAGTATTTGCATAAACTCTTACGTTTCCGCTTGTACCATCAATATTACTTGAGAAGTTCAAAAGATCCGCAGTAGCATTAGAACAGATACTACCATAAATTGTGATGTAACTATTTGTTCCATCTTGTACTAACAAGATTTCAGCAGATTGATATCCGTTTGTACCTTTACCAGTAATGTAATATTTAGCACTTCTGAAACTTGTTGTAGGGAATTGGTCAATAATCGTATCAGTACTTGTACCAGGAATTGATACGTTACTTCTATTACTTAAAATACCGCCGTTAATCTTGACATTACCAACAGTTGCATTACCTGTAACTGCTACACTGGTTAGTGTACCAACACTAGTGATGTTTGGCTGTGCTGCTGTAGTTACTGTAGCTGCAACAGTTGCACTTGCAACAGTTCCTGAAACGTTAGCACCTTGAATGTTACTTAGTAAGTTACCACTACCACTGAAGAAGTTTGCAGTTACTAAGTTACCCAAATTAGCATTACCAGCACTGACATTTCCTGTTACTGATAAACTTACTAATGTACCAACACTAGTAATGTTTGGCTGTGCTGCTGTAGTTACTGTGCCTGCTGTTGTTGCACTAGTTGCAGTAGTTGCACTTGATGCTGATACGTTTGTAATCAAGTGACCATCACCGCTGAAATAGTTAGCAGAAACTAAGTTGCCACCTGAAACGTTACCAGCATTGATGTTACCTGTTACACTGAATGCACCGTTTGCATTGTACAATCTTGCTTTGATGTTAGCTGTTTGGAATCCACCTGTTGCAAAGATAATATCTTTTGTAGTACCTGTGTTACCAGTAGCGATAACCATGTTACCACCAAAACTTGTATTACCTTGTACAAAGAAGTAACCATCACCTGCTGCTGTTACTGTGTAGTTAGCATCACTGAAACTGTTTCCAGTAAAGCCCATATCAGCCCAAGATTGAGTATCATCACCGTTGTTACCATATGTTGTAATATCAGCACTACCTGTACCAGTTGTGTTAATGACAGCAACTTGGTCATATGATGCACCAGATCCACTGAATACTGCGACTGGATTTACTAATGATGTTGTTGACAAACCAACCAACATCTTACTTTGTGCAATTACGTTGCCACTTACATTAAATGTACCAGTTACGTTAGCACCAGTACCTGTAACAACAACAACGTTTGCGTTACCTGCACTTGAAATAGTAACGTTAGCATTTGATAATACACTAACATTGCTGTTACCGTTGCTGAGACTTGATGTACTAATTGTTTGCCATGTTAGTGTACCGCTACCATTAGTTTGCAAGTATTGACCGCTTGAACCACCTGTAATTGTAACATTACCAACAGCACCCAAGTTAGTTGTGCCAGATACTGTCAAACTTGACAATGTACCGACACTTGTAATATTTGGTTGTGCGTTTGTATAAACTGTACCTGCAATTAATGCATTACCTACTTGACCAGTTACATTACCACCAGTTAAACTTGTCAATAATGAACCATTGCCACTGAAGTAATTAGATGTAACTAAGTTACCTAAACTTGCATTAGCTGCGGTTACATTACCGCTAATATTAGCAAAACCTGAAATTGTGTGTGAACCTGATTTAAATGAGTCTAAAACTAAGTTAGCATTTGACAAATCAACTGTTCCACCACTTGGTTCTGCTGCATTACTGAACATGTACCATGTGTTATCTGCGTGATTACGAACGACACCGGTATGTTGATAACCGTTAGCAACTGTAGGAGTACCTGGGCTTGTTTGGAAGTGACTGTATACACCAATTTCATAACTATATGGATAAGGTGTACTTGCAGCTAGATAAACTAATGGGTCACTAACTTCAAGTATTTGTGATGTTGTAGATACTAGATTTGGAACATAGATGTTACCACCGACATACAAATCTTTAGTAATACTTGCACCACCCGCAACTATCAATGCACCGGTGCCTGTACCAGTTGCATTTAATGTATTTGTAACGTTGATATTACCTGCGGTGTTTAAGTTACCAACGTTTGCATTAGCAGTTACTGAAACACTTGCTAGTGTACCAACACTAGTAATATTTGGCTGTGCATTAGTTAGTACAGTACCTGCATATAATGAGTAATTTGCATTTGCTACTGTACCAACAATATTAGCAGCAGTGATGTTACTTAATAAGCCACCGTCACCTGAATGATAGTTAGCAGATACTAAGTTTGCACCGCTAATAGTACTTGTAGCGTTTGTTAATGTGATGTTACCGTTAATAGTAACAACATTAGATGACTTATTGAATTTGAAACCGTCACTCGCACCAGCAGCACCAGAGTCGTTGAAAATTACATCAGTGTTGTTACCTGGAACTGTCAAATTACCACTGATGTTACCATAAACGTTACCGATGAAGTATGGTGCAGTGATATTACCTGTTGCAGTTAAGAATCCATTACCATTACTATCAGTAATAGTTACGTTAGCTGTACTATTACCAATGACTAGTGTAGTCAATCTACCTGTGCTAGTGATGTTTGGTTGAGCTCCTGTTGTTACAGTACCGGCTGTTGTAGCAGAACCTGCAGTTCCTGCGCTTACTGCATATGTTGCATTAGCCACTGTACCAGTTACGTTTGCACCGGTTATTCCCGATAGTAGATAACCATTACCTGAATAATAGTTAGCAGAGACTAAGTTACCGCCTGATATATTACCTGAAGTAATATTTGCAGACACACTTAAACTTGTTAGTGTACCAACACTGGTAATATTTGGTTGTGCGTTTGTATAAACAGTACCTGCAATTAATGCATTACCTACTTGTCCTGTTACGTTTGCACCAGTTAATGCAGATAGTAAGCTACCGTTTCCTTGAAAGTAATTAGCTACTACTAAGTTACCTAAGTTAGCGGAGCCGCCACCGCCCATTGTAATATTACCATTTGATCCATCAATTGTAATATTACCTGTTGTTAAACCACCTTTAACGTTAAAATATTTTGTTGTCATTTTTTTTCCTTTAGCGTTAGTTGTCCGCTACATAAGTTCCTATTAAGTTAACTGCCGTATTAGCGGTACTAGACAACGCTAATAATTCCACATTTCCTGTATTAATATCAGCCGAAAGCAATACTATATCACTTCCAGAAGTAGAAATACTACCATAAACAGTAATCAACGCATTTGCTGAATCATGTATCAACAGTGCCTCAATTGACTGATAACCCGCATCACTATTCACTCTGATAGTGTATTTAGCTGTCCTGTACAAAGATACCGGGAACACATCAATAATAGTTGATGTATTGATTGGAACTGATACCGCTGCACGGTTGCTATAGAAGTTGTTTACAGCAATATTAGTTGCAGTAATCAAATTAGATGTAATTGATGTATTTGCAGTGATTGTATTAGCTATCAAGTTACCGCGGGCTGTCACATTTCCAGAACTTGCGCCCAAAACAACGTTTCCTGATAGACCAATGTTGACATTGCTAATGATGCTAGTAAACAATCCAGCATTTGAACCTGCTACAGCAATAATACCACCATTTAGTGTCAAATAACCACCGGATGCTACAATATTAGCGTTTGCAGTGATTGTGTTTGCAGTAATATTGCCGCCCACTGTCAATACGTTAGCTGAACTGTCAAATGTAAAGTTTGTTGCGCCGGCTACATTTCCGTTGTTATTGAACAATACCTCAGTATTTGATCCAGCTCCTGTTGTGCTATATGATGTAATTTCAATCTTCTGACCACTTAGTGGTGCAGTTGTGAAGTTGACTGTTGATCCAGATAATGAGTATACTGAACTTTGCTGTATCAATCCATCAATGTTAACCACAACTGCTGCACTTGAGCTTGGAGTTGAGCTTAAGTGGAATGCTGTAGTTGAATTATCGCCTGTAAAGTCATCTTGTGTTACCCCAACGAAACCAGTCATTCCACTACTAGATTGCGGTTGCCAACTTAATAAACCGTATCCATTTGTTGCTAGAACATAACCACTTGATCCACCTGAAATAGTAATATTTCCAACTGCACCTAAGTTAGTCGTACCAGATACTGTTACACTAGATAGTGTACCAACACTAGTAATATTAGGTTGAGCACTTGCTGTAACCGTAGCTGCGGTAGTTGCAGAACCAGCGCTTGTTGCATATGTTGCGTTAGCTACAGTACCAGTAACATTTGAACCATTGATTGCAGTCAATAGTGATCCGTTACCTGTAAAGTAGTTTGCTGTTGCTAAGTTACCTAAATTAGCATTACCGGATGTAATATTAGCAGTTACGGTTAAGTTGGCTAGTGTACCAACTTGAGTAATGTTAGATTGAACCGCATTAATCACATTACCTGCATATGCGGCATAGTTTGCATTTGCAACTGTACCGGTAATGTTAGCACTAGCAATATTGCTTAACAAACCGCCGTCACCGCTGAAATAGTTAGCTACAACTAAATTACCTAAGTTAGCATTTGTAGCGGTGATGTTGGCACCACTGGTAATATTACCAGTAACGTTCAGATTTGCTAGTGTACCAACTTGAGTAATGTTAGATTGAACTGCATTAATTACGTTAGCAGTGTAACTTGCATAGTTTGCGTTTGCAACTGTTCCTGTTACATTGGCACCAGTAATACTTGTTAACAATGAACCATTGCCACTAAAATAGTTAGCTACAACCAAATTACCTAAACTTGCATTTGCAGCAGTAATATTGCCTGCAACATTTAGGTTAACAAGAGTGCCAACGCTTGTGATATTAGGCTGTGCATTAGTTGTTACTGTACCTGCAGTAGTAGCACTAGATGCTGCTACACCTGTCAATAAACTACCATTACCGCTGAAGTAATTAGCAGTGACTAGATTGCCCAAACTTGCATTTGCGGCAGTAATATTTGCTGCGCTACTGATGTTACCAGTTACATTCAAGTTAGCTAATGTACCAACTAATGTGATGTTTGATTGGGTTGCATTGATTACATTACCTGCATATGCTGCATAGTTTGCATTAGCAACAACTCCACTTACATTTGCACCGGCTACACTATTAGCAACTGTTGCAAAAGCGACTGGGCCTGAAACATTTGAACCTGAAACTGAGTATGCAGTATTTGCAACGTTAGCGTTTGGTACAAATCCTGTTACGTTTGCACCAGTGATACTTGTTAATCCTGCACCATTAGCAACAATCTTATCAACTGTTAATGTGTTATTTGTATTGTTGAATGTAAAGTTAGCACTTGCGCCAAAACTTCCAGCATTGTTATATTGTACTTGTGTGTTAGAACCAGAGATACCTGTACTACCAGCACTTGCCCATGTCAAGTTACCAGTACCATCTGTTTGTAGTACTGCACCGCTTGTGCCACCGGTAATCTTAACATTACTATTAGATCCAAGACTTACATTACTTGCAGTAGTAAAGTTAATTGTACCAGTTGCAGTTAAACTGTTTAGTGTACCAACACTTGTAATGTTAGATTGACTTGCATTAACTACGTTACCTGCGTATGCTGCATAATTTGCATTGGCAATAGTACCTGTGATATTACTTGCTTGAATATTGCTTAATAGATTACCAGAGCCAGTGAAGAAATTAGCGGTTACTAAGTTACCTAAGTTAGCATTTGTAGCAATTATATTTGCAGCACTAGTGATGTTACCGCTTATATTTGCTTCACCGTGAGCAACAATTCCACCTAACTTAATAGAATCATATACTAAGTTAGCGTTTGCTAAATCAACAGTTCCACCACTTGGTTCTGCTGCATTACTGAATAGATACCAATAGTTATCAGCATGGTCACGTACAAAACCAGTGTGTTGATATCCGTTACCGGGTGGCAATCCTGTGGTTGAAAAGTGGCTATAGAAACCAATATCATATGTATACGGATATGTTGGACTTGCTGTTAGATATAATAGTGATGCGTTTGCATCTAAAGTAGTTGAGTTTACATATGCATAGTTAGGAGCATAGATAGTTCCACCTACATACAAATCTTTTGTGACACTTGCACCACCTTGAACAATCAATGCACCGGTACCTGTACCAGTTGCATTCAATGTATTAGTGATGTTTACATTACCAGCAGTATTCAAATTACCAACGTTTGCATTGGCAGTTACATTCACACTAGCTAATGTACCAACTTGTGTAATATTAGACTGAACAGCATTAATTACGTTACCGGTGTAGGCTGCATAATTTGCATTAGCTACAGTACCAACAATGTTGGCTGCGGCGATATTGCTCAATAAACCACCATCACCAAAATGATAGTTTGCGGTTACTAGATTACCTAAATTAGCATTTGCAGCAGTGATATTTGCAGCACTACTGATGTTGCCAGTAACATTCAAGTTAGCTAATGTGCCAACAACAGTGATATTAGATTGTGTTGCATTAACAACATTACCTGCATATGCAGCATAGTTTGCATTGGCAATTGTACCGGTGATATTAGCCGCTTGAACGTTGCTTAATAGATTACCGCTGCCGCTGAAATAGTTGGCAGAAACTAAGTTGCCCAAACTTGCATTTGCAGCAGTAATGTTTGCGGCACTACTGATGTTGCCAGTTACATTCAAGTTAGCCAATGTACCAACTAATGTAATATTAGATTGGCTCGCATTGATTATGTTACCCGCATATGCAGCATAGTTTGCATTAGCCACAGTACCAGTAATATTAGCAGCCTGAATGTTACTTAGTAAGTTACCTGCTCCACTGAAGTAATTTGCAGTTACTAGGTTACCTAAATTAGCATTTGCAGCAGTAATGTTTGCGGCACTACTAATGTTGCCGGTTACATTTAAGTTGGCTAATGTGCCTACTTGTGTAATGTTAGATTGGCTTGCGTTAATTACATTACCGACATATGCAGCATAGTTTGCGTTTGCTATAGTACCTGTAATATTACTTGCTTGGATGTTGCTTAGTAAGTTACCACTACCACTAAAGTAGTTTGCAGTTACTAGGTTACCCAAGTTAGCATTACCACTAGAGATGTTTCCAGTTACGGTTAAACTTACTAATGAACCGACACTAGTAATGTTTGGTTGAGCGTTTGTTAATACTGTACCGGCATATAATGAATAGTTTGCATTAGCCACAGTACCGGTAATGTTTGCAGCTTGGATATTACTTAGTAAGTTGCCTGCTCCACTAAAGTAGTTTGCAGTTACTAAATTACCTAAGTTAGCATTAGTTGCAGAAACGTTAGCTCCGCTTGTGATATTGCCAGATACATTTAAATATCCAGTTACGTTTGCACCAGTGGTTGTTACGGTAACTGTATTGTTGCCACCAACACCAATAATTACATTACCATTAATTGTTGGAATAGAAACATTACTTGTTCCATTAGCAACTGCGGCAGTAGCAATTGTTCCCCAAGACAAGTTACCAGTACCGTCAGTGTATAGATACTGACCGCTTGTACCACCTGTTAATTTAACGTTTGCGTTTGAACCTAAACTTACATTACTTGCAGTTGTAAAGTTGATTGTACCTGTAGCAGTTAATCCACTTAATGTACCTACACTAGTAATATTTGGTTGTGCATTCGTTAATACAGTACCGGCATATAATGAATAGTTTGCGTTAGCTACTGTACCAGTAATGTTTGCTGCTTGAATATTACTCAATAAGTTACCACTACCACTGAAATAGTTAGCTGTAATATAATTTACGTTTGTAATGTTACCGGATGTAGCAGTACCAACAGTGATTCCAGTCGTAGTAATAGTTACTACGTTTGCAACACCACCTACGCTTAATTGAATGTTTCCATTTGCAGACGGAATATTAATGTTACTATTACCATTTGCGAATACGCCGATCAAATTACCAACAGTGGCATTGCCAGTAACAGTTAAACTTGTTAATGTGCCAACACTTGTAATATTTGGTTGAGCTGGTGTGGTTAATGTTCCACCAACTAAGTTAGCATTAAATGTACCGGTAGCCAAACTTACGTTGATATTTGCGTTACTACCTATCTGATAGTTACCTGATGTTGATCCACTAACAAATGTTGGGTAAAATGTTCCGGTTGTTTGTGCAACTGTATTGCTATAGTCACTTACATTAGAATAACTTACGTTTAAGTTTGCAACACGTGTTGTACTTGCAACTGCGATAGGTGCAGTACCTGTAACAACAGATGAAAAGAAGATGCCCGAAGTAGTAAAGTTTCCACCTTGAACGTTACCAATAGCTGTAATTATTCCACCAGATCCTAAATTTCCAACGTTAGCATTACCTGCTATGTTTGCATAACCTGCAATGTTTACACCGGTACTTGCTGCAATCAATTGAGCAGTAGTATTACCTGCAACAAACAAGCTGATATTAGCATTGGCTGCAATGGAAACGTTTGAGTTACCATTTGCATGTGGTCCAATCAGGTTAGCACCGCTGATGTTACCGATGGCTGTTATCAAACCATTAGTACCCAAATTACCAACGTTAGCATTACCTATTACTGATAATAATCCATTAGATGTTATGTTAGCACCCTGAATATTAGCTGTAGCAGATATGTTACCTGAAGCGTAAATATTAGCACCACTAGAGATGTTTCCACCAATAGTGTTGATGTTATAAGATATACTAAGATTGTTACCACTGATAGTTCCAGTAGCGGCTAATCCTCCGTTTGATGTTATGTTTCCACCAATGATGTTTCCTGCACCGGTATTTACGTAACCTGCTACATTAATACCTGTGCTAGTGAATACTACAGTGTTTGATGTTCCACCAATACTTACAGTGATGTTACCATTAACTGTCCCGGCAGTAATGTTACTCGTACCGTTACTCAATGATCCGGATGCAATAGTTGCCCAAGATAAGTTACCAGTACCATCTGTTTGTAAATATTGTCCAGTAGTACCACCTGTTAATTTGACGTTTGCATTTGAACCCAAACTTACATTACTTGCTGTAATGAAGTTAACGGTACCACCACTAGTTAAGTTAGATAATGTACCAACACTAGTAATGTTTGGTTGTGCGTTAGTTAATACGGTACCTGCGTATAGTGAATAGTTTGCGTTAGCTACAGTTCCAGTTATGTTACTTGCTTGAATGTTGCTTAGTAAGTTACCTGAACCAGTGAAATAATTAGCAGTTACAATGTTACCTGCGTTGATGCCGCCGGTAGCAATTACATTCATACCAGTAGTAGTGAATACTACTGTATTGGATACACCACTGATGCCTACCGTGATGTTACCATTAACGGTACCAGCAGTGATATTACTTGTACCGTTACTTAAACCACCAGCAGAACCTACACCAGTAAGCATACTGCCGTTGCCAATAAAGTAGTTAGCTGTTACGTTACCATTACTGTCACGTTGTACTAATGTATTTGCTGATGCACTTACATTAGCACTGATATACCCACTTGTAGTATCTACCCAATAATAACTAGTACCATCAAAGAAGTACTTGTAAAGAATATCATTAGCTTGGTCATACCATTCATCACCCATTCTTGGGTTACTAGGAGCAGTGGTTGCACTAGCAAAAGTGGGTACGTTTTTGCTATCACGCTGAATGTTGCCAGTAACGCTTAATAAGTTAGTAGCTTTGTTAAATGTAAAGTTAGCACTAGCGTTAGCGTTACCTTGGTCATTGAAAATGACTTGTGTATTTCCACCAGTAACATCTAAATTACCAACAATATTACCAATGAAGTTACCATAAAAATTTGCACCAATAATGTTAGCAGCACTACTGATGTTACCCGTTACATTCAAGTTAGCTAGTGTGCCTACCTGAGTAATATTTGGTTGAGCACTAGATGTTAATGTACCTGTAATGTAGTTTGCACTAACTAAGTTACCACCGGTAAAGCTGTTTGCAGCACCTAGTGTTGTATTTGTTAATGTACCAACACTTGTAATATTAGGTTGTACCGCATTGATTACATTACCTGCATATGCAGCGTAGTTTGCATTAGCAACCGTACCAGTTACATTTGCACCAGTGATACTTGTTAAACCAACACCATTGGCTACAATCTTATCAACAGTAAGCGTATTACTTGTTTTGTTGAAAGTTAAATTAGCACTGGCACCAAATGCACCATTGTCATTAAACTGTATGTCAGTGTTGGCTCCTGCAACACCAACCAATGATGGGCTTTCCCAACTTACATTTCCTGATCCATCTGTAGTTAATACATAACCACCGGTACCACCTGTGATTTTTACGTTAGCAACTGAACCCAATAGTACGTTTGATGTACCAGTAAAGTCAATATTTCCAGTTGCTGTTATGTTAGCAAGAGTACCAACACTTGTAATATTCGGCTGTGCTGCATTACGAACTGTATTTGCAACGGTTGCGTTTGCAACAAATCCCGTAACGTTTGCACCAGTAAGAGCAGTTAGTAAACTACCATTACCAATAAAATAGTTAGAAGTAACAGAGTTAGCACCTGTTATGAACCCTGTTCCAGCAATTGTTAGATTAGCAAGTGTACCAACACCAGTGATATTTGGTTGATTAGCAGTATAAACTTGGTCAGCAATATTTGCATTTGCTACTTGACCAGTAACATTACCACCCGTTAAGTTAGCTAATAAGTATCCATCACCTTGAAAGTAATTTGCTTTGGCTAAGTTACCTAAGTTAGCATTACCTGTTTTTAAGTTACCAATAACGTTTGCAGATGATAGATTACCTAAACTAGTGATGTTTGGTTGTGAGCTTGCAATAACAGTACCAGCATACAATGCATAGTTTGCATTAGCAACCACATCAGTAACGTTTGGTCCATAGATAGCAGACAGGTTACTACCATCACCGTAGAAGTATGATGCAACTGCTATATAACCTAAGTTAGCGTTTGCAGAAGTTAAGTTACCACCTGAGCTAATGTTACCACTAACATTCAAGTTAGCCAATGTACCAACTAATGTGATATTAGATTGTGTTCTACCCGTTACGTTTGCTGCGTATGCGGCGTAATTTGCATTACCTACAGTACCAGTAACATTAGCACCATTTAAACTAGTTAAACTTGCACCGTTCGCTACAATCTTATCAACTGTTAATGTATTTGAAGTTTTGTCAAATGTTAGATTTGCACTGGCACCAAACGCACCATTGTCATTAAATTGGATCTGTGTGTTTGACCCTGTAACACCTACATCAAGTGGATTTTCCCAAGATAGTACACCTGAGCCATTTGTCTTTAATACATACCCAGCACTACCACCGGTGATTGTAAGGTTACTAATTGCACCTAAGTTTGTCGTACCAGTTACAGTTAGGTTATTTGCAGAAACGTTGGCGTTAATGTCAACAACATCATAAATGGTTGTTTCACCTACTGAAAACCCCTGGACGGCATTAAACTTTTTGATTCCCATGGTACCCTAAATTTTAGATTGTTGTATACTTAGTTGTCCATGTAGTAGAGTTACTACTAGACGGTGTCACTGCTATTTGAATATTTCCTGATGCGATACTTACCACAAACTGTCCACCTGCAGCACCTACACCAGATGAGAGAGATATTCCACCAAATACATCCCAGTCTACGTTTGCACCATCAGTAACCGCATGAATCTTAGCAATAGTATACTTATAATTAGTATCAACACCTTTTACAAAATATTCAACACCGTTGATTCCAGTTACTGGGAAAGTTGCAAGAATTTTAGCTGATGTACTTGAACTTGTTACAGTAGTTGCACCCTGTGTTGAGTTGCCAGTAACAAGACTAATGCCAGTTATAGTGTTAGCAGTAACGTTGTTTGCAGTAATAGTACCGGTAACGTTAGCATAACCAGTTATGTTTGCACCAGTTGGAGTAATAGTTACAGTTGTGTTTCCTGCCGCAGTGACAGTTACGTTACCACTTGCTGCAACGTTTACGTTACTTGTACCATTAGTAATACTACTTGTACTTACAGTAGACCAAGATAGTACGCCCGATCCGTTTGTCTTCAAGAATTGACCAGAAGTACCATCGGTAGTTGGATATGTCAATCCACTAGCAATAAATGTTCCTGAAACAGTTAAACTTGATAATGTACCTACGCTAGTGATGTTTGGCTGTGCGTTGGTAGTTAAGTTACCTGCAACTGTTGTAGCATTAACATTACCAATGAAAGTTAAACCATGAATGTTAGCATATACGTTTGGTGTTACAACACCACTTGATATACTTAATACATCAGCGATAGCACGGAATTCATTGTTTACTGAACTCCAAATCCATGCTTGATTGATTGGACCTGTTAAATTATGTGAGTCGTAATTATGTAATAACAAACCACGATCTTTACCATCATAGCTAGTCAAGTTAGCTCCGTTACCAGAACCACCAATATCAATTAATAAGTCTTCAACTGCTAAGTTAGTTACGTTTAAGTATGTTGTTGAACCAGCTACAGTTAAATTACCTTGAACTGTCAAGTCACTATTCAATTGTGTAGCACCTTGAACTGTCAATGATCCAACGTTAGCATTGTTTGCTGATTGGAATGCATCAACTTTAATTACGTTACCGGTTGCTCTAATGTATCCAGTAGAACCACCAATAAAGATGTTAGAGCCAGCCCAAACGTTACGCCATGCACTTGAGCTATTACCCAAATCATAAGTGTTGTTTGTAGCAGGTATCCATGAACTCAATACAGCACCTGTTACACTTACGTTACCTGTATATATGTTGCCAGAGTTTGCGTTAGCAGTAACAGTTAAACTTGTTAATGTACCAACACTTGTAATATTAGGTTGTGCACCAGTAGTTAATGTACCTTGATGGTAGTTAGCAATTACTAAGTTACCTAAGTTAGCAGTACCAGTTGCTACCAAGTTAATGTTATCGACAGCTAATGTATTAGATGTTTTATTAAAGGTAAAGTTAGCACTACCAGCAAATGAACCATTATCATTAAATTCAACTTGTGTGTTAGAACCACCGATACCAACACTACTTGGGCTTACCCAAGTTAATGCACCTGAACCATTTGTTTGTAGAACGTAGCCTGTGCTACCACCACTAATGTGAATATTTGAAACGGGACCTAATGTAACGTTCGCAGAACTAGTAAAGTTAACTGTACCATTTGCATTCAAGTTTGCAACATTAGCGTTGCCACTTGAGTTAAGATTAGTGATGTTACCTGTACCAGTTAATGTTAATAAATTGGTACCATCAAATGTCAAGTTAGCACTGCCACCTAAATCACCGGCGTTGTTAAATTGTAATTGACCGGTAGAACCACCTGCTTGCAAGAAGTCCCATGCAACTCCGTTAGCATGTAGTAAGTTATCAGTTAATAATCTAGTTGTGTAGAGATTACCATTGCCCGCTGACAAATAGATGTTTGCATTGCCTGGCAGAGTTGATGAAACTACATAACCTAGCGTAATATCACTATTCGCTAAGATCACATTTGCTGGGGTTTCGCCTACTGAGTAGCCACCAACTGAGTTAAAGAGTCTAATCGCCATTTTTCTTGTCCTTATTCTTTATAGCTTGTTACCATTATCTTGTAAGTGATAGTATCTGAAGACATTGGATTTACTGTTAAATTTACATTACTTGTTCCATCATATACAACTGAGAAGTCAGCAACGCCTGGGCTAGATTGCGGAACATCAATTGTACCATATTCATAGAATCCAACTTCAGTACCTAATACACTTGCAAATAATTTGCTAGTTTGTCTAGTGTTAGCAGTGGTATCAGTAGCAATGATTGTATAGTCAACTGAACAAATTGCATTTGCATGTTGTGAATGCAATACTTGTCCAGCAGCACTACTAAAAGTAGTTGCCATTACAACGGTTGTTGTTGAAAATTCATTTACACCTGTGCCTACAGTAAATGAACTTGCTTCTATTCTACCGGTAACTGTTAGTAATGCACCGGTAGGATTAAAAGTAAATTCACTACTAGATGATGCTGCTCCACTTTCATTGAACAATACCCAACCATCTAAGCCTGGAGTAATTAAGTTACCAGAAATATTACCACTGAAGCTACCAATAAAAGTATTAGCTACAATGTTACCAGTAACAACTTGGTCACCGCTAATAGTAACATTACCGATGTTTGCTTGGTTTACTGTTAAATTTCCGTTAGCGTCTATAATAGGTATTGGAGGAATTCCTACTGTATATCCACCTACTGAATTAAATGCATCAACTGCCATGTATGGTCCCAAATATTATCTTATCATTTATTTATCATTTTTTGACAATAGCTTCCTGTAGTGCCAACAAAAAGGGAGACCTTAGTCTCCCTAATTGTAACTTCCCATCCCGATGAGAATAAAAGTTTTGATTCCTTGATTATTGGAATGTGATGTTAGACATCGCAATTTCACCCAAGTAGTCAGCAGCATTGCCGAAGCTAGATGCTGTGTTTGTCAATTCGATATAACCATAACGTGTCATAAATGATACGACTGGTTCGAATGTACCTGGATCCAATACAACACCGCTGCTCATCAATGGAATGTATGGGCAATAGAATGCTGCTGCGTCTGTTTCGCTAGAACCTTTGTAACCAACTAGAACTGGTGTATTGTCTGCTGCATATGTGTTAACGAAAACACGCATTGCACCATTCAATGTACCAACCAATTTTGTATTTGTTGGAGCTTCGAAAGTACCTTCTGTTGTACGTGCAAAAGCTGAAGTAGTTGCAGATTGCAATACTGTCAATGCTTGTGGACTTACAACTGCCCAGTTACCTGCACCGCGACGTGTACGTTGAGCGATCAAGTTAGCAACGCGGTTAATTAAAACTGCCAATGCTGCGTGTTCGTCACCAACGAAAGTAGCTGTACCAGATACTGTAGCTTGGTTGTATGTTGCTTCTGTAGAAGCCAATGTTGACAATGACAATAGAATTTCTTGGTCAATTTCAGCAGTGATTTCTTGTGCCAAAGCTGCCATGATTTCTGCTTCAACGTCAATACCGTGTTGTGATTGAGCGTCTTGAGCAGCTTCAAATGTCCAACGTGCTTGCAACTTACGTGACTTAGCTTCAACAGCTTGACGCAAGATTTGTACGCTGATTTGTTTACCGCCGTTACCTTCCAAGTTTGCTGTTGGAGCACCAGTATAACCAGAAGCTGATGTAGCGTCTGAACGTACTGTTGAGTATGCTTGTGCAATCTTGAATGGAGACAATGCTTCTTCTCCGCCTGTAACATCACCGGCACCGCCACCACCGTATGGGAAGTCAGAACCAGTTACGCTGTTAGCGTAGCGAACACGTAGAGTGTGAATTTGACCAACTGGGCCAGTCATTGGTTGAACACCAACTAGCTCGTTAGCAATAACTGTTGGCATAACACGACGGATAACTGGAAGAATCACACGGTTTAATGTAGCGATGTTACCAGCTGTAGTTGTGCCTGCAACAGATTCAGACAATAATGATTTGCGAGTGTTTTCTAAGATAACACCCATCGTTGATTTACGAGTACCTTTAAGACCTTCAAGTAGGGCTTCTTTAGTCTCATCCCAACGGCTTTCTAATAGAACTTGTGACATTTATGTTTCTCCTAAATATGTCTTTTAATTTTAAAGCCCTGCCAAACGTCTTAGACTAATCACGTTATCACGAGATTCATCATCAGCTTGTTTAACAGTTTTATCCCCAGTAACAGCTTTTACTGATTCAGATAAGACAGGTTTTTTATTCTCTTTCTTCTCTGTAACAGTATTTAAAACTGCTGGTAGATACTTATCAAAAGCGGCCTGTAGACGAGGTGTTTGGACGCTTTCTAGTAAGTTACGCATTACACTTGCTTTTTCCTCATTTAGAGTACCTAGCAATTCATCCATAGCTTTTTGACGGCTATTAGATTCTTTAATAATACGAACTTCACGTTCTTTGCTTTCCACTAATTTCTTAGCTTGAGCGATTTGTACGGTAGATTCCGCCAATTGTTGTTCTTTTTGTGCTAATGCTTGCATTAGGCCACGTGTTTCTGCTTTTTCATTTAAGTAAGTAGCAGAGAATTCGGTAGCGAAAGATTCAAAGATTTTACGACCAAAATCGTTTTCACGAGCGATCTTAATATCTTCTTTCAACTGACTTAGTTCACCCTTAAGATGTTTTGCAACAGATTCGTTAACTCTCTTAGCACTTTCAGCAACAAATTGTGCTTTCAATGCTTCTAATTGTTTACGACCTTCAGCAACTAATTTGACCTTAGCTTCAACAACGGCTTGTTTATCTTGTGAGAATTCTTTGATTTCACGAGCTAATGCACCAACAATAAATTGTTCTAGTTTGTTTTGGCTTTCTTTTTGAATTGAACGTTCGGTACGCAATTCTTTGATTTCTTCGGCTAAGTGTTTAACCATGAAGTCATTGAACTTGCTTGCGTTTTCACGCAATTTTTGTTGCGCTTTAACGCGGTCTTCATTCATTGCTTGTTTTTCTGCTTTAAATTCTTCAATTTCAGCAGATAAACCATCTGTCATCATTTTATCTAGGGCTTCTACCATTATTGTTTTATCGTGTTCAAATCGTTGTGCGAATTCTTCACGTAATTCAGCACGAACTTGTTCACGGGCTTCATTCAACTTAGATTCCCATGCCTCGTTTATAGCTTGGCTAGTTTCTTCGTTGATAATACCACTTTCAAGTAATGGTTTGATAGCATCAAACATGCTTTATCCCCTTTAAATTTTGAGGTCCTTGATAAGACGAACCATTTCGTCTTTCAGGTATCTCTGAACTTTTTTGTCGCCTTGGGCGTCTTTTGCAATCTCAAGTAACTTATGACCATGACGCATGTTCATCATGCCTTCATAAATTGCTTTAGGATATGCATTAGGTGCGCTTGGTTGTGCAACAATATCCACAGTGACTATTTCAAAGTCACTAACTTGGCCATTCATATCGTTAACGTTGCCGCTACCTCTACTACTGACTCCGAGTTTCACACCACTCTCCAACATTGTAGACACTAACTGTCCCATTGGAGTTGGTAATATTTTTAACTTGCCGAATCCATTTGCACCATCCATCCACATTTGAGTAATCATATGTGATACACGATCCAAATTGATTTTTAAATCATCAGGGTGATCTACTTCACCTAATACTGAATAACCTGTTTTGATTTGTTCATTAAGAGTATCAACAGCAGATTCAATTTCAGAAACAGGGTAAACACGCTCGTTAGCGTTTTTAACCCCGCCCTGAATGAAGATCCCTTTCATATAAAGGGACTTCTTACTGCCTTCACCTTCGCTTTCAACTATGATATTAGCACGGTCGAAAGTTAGGTTTTCTCTGAGATACAAAGCCATTTCTCAGGTATCCTTACTTCTTAATGATTTTCTTAGTAGTCTTACGAGATTCACCTACGATAGACTTAGTGTTTTGACCGTCATCACCATGCTTTGGTTTTGGAGCTGCTTCACCTTTTTCACTGAAGTTACCTTTGCCTGGAGCATTCTTAAATGTACCAGCACCTTTTAGGTCTTTAGTTGTTGGGTTTAACAAACCACCTTGTGTACCACCTTTAGTTGACTCACCGCCGCCTAATGATACAACTTTAGCACCATTACTAGAGATTTTTGTATTCTTGTTTAATGATGGGCTTTTTGTGTAAGCACCATTGTCACCGTGTGTTACGGAAACTTTTTGCAATTGAACTGCTTCTTCCAAAGTTTCTTCTTCATCATCTTCATCATCTTCAGATGCTTCCATCATGTCTTCTTCATCATCTTCAGAAGATTCCATCATGTCATCACCGTGTTCTTCACCTTCGTCACCAAAGTCTTCACCGTGTTCTTCACCGTCTTCTTGAGCCATTAGTTCTTCAAACTCGGCCATCAATTCGTCTAGTTTGTCTTCTAAGTCAACAACACGGTCTTCTAGGTCTTCTTCACCACCTTCTTCACCGCCAAACTCGTCAGAGTCTAGGTCAACTTGGTCATCGCCTTCGATGTCATCAAATTCTTCTTCGCCTTCACCAATGCCTTCTTCCTCAGCACCGATCTCGTCTAATAGTCCACCAACTTGGTCTTGTGAACCAAATTCTTCGTCCATTAGGCTTTCATAAATTTCACGGCTTTTTTCTACCACAATATCGTGGAACAAAGCACGTGCTTTAGATTCGTCCTCATTGATAATCAAATCCATGAGTTGTTCAAACTTTTTATTATCCATTGTTTATCTCCTAAGTGTAAATGGCTTCTTGTAGAATTATTTAGTGGGTATCATAAAAAAGAGCACAATAAGTGCTCACTTTTTACGTTTTCATTAAAGATATGCTTATAATGCTGGTGTTTCAGCAACAGGTTCATATTGTTTACGAATTTTCTTTAAATTTTTAGATTTTTCATAGTTACGAACATCAAGCATTTTACGTAGTTTACGTATCTGTCTTAATGTTAATTTTGTTTTTCTTGTCTCGCCCCATTTTATTTTACTGTTATCTTTACTAGTGTCTTGATAACCATCAATCGGTGCATCGTACATTTCAAATAGTTTCATGTTAATTTCCTATTACATTGGTGGAGGTGGAGTTGCGCCAGCTAATTCAGGTCCGCCCATAGCCGGAGTTGTTTCTCCACCCATATTGTCACCGCCCTCTGGTGATTGTTCCATATTATCAATTGATTCAGTATCTTGGTCGATATCACCTGCACTAATACCAATACTACGTAAATCACCACCTTCTGGTCCAGATTGTTCTGGGTCTTCACGTTCTTCAAACCATAGTCGTTGATTTTCTTCAATTTCTTCTTTGGTCAAGCCCAAGAAACGTTCCATAGCAAAACGTTTGCTAATATAAGGAAATGCTTCCATTGTTTGAAATACTGACACACGTGCATTATCTAGTTCACTCTGACGATAGGCTGCAAAGTTTTGTGGCTTGTTAAACTTAATATCAAACAATCCACTATCAATGTTAAAACCTCTCCAACGCAAGAACAACTTAAATTCTTCGTTCAACTTCTGACTGATATAGTTTTGTAGTCGCTCACAGTATTGATTGAAACGAAACTCTTGAATCATTGCTGTACCAACACGACCATCACTTAGTGGCATAGGATTGTCTTCAGGACCTTGCGGCAAATAACTACTTGGAACACGTAGACCACGTGCTAGTCTGTTGTTGAAGTAACGCAAGTCATCAATCTCACCTAAGTTTTGTCCACCTTGTAACATTTCAACACTTGATCCACGGCCATCTGCTGTTACTGGGAAGAAATAATCTTCGTTCATGCTTAATGGATTATATGTAGCATCCATCATAGCTTGCCCACCACCTACACTTGGAATACGTCTTTGGTGAATTTCGTTTTTAACACGGTCAACATAAGCCATAGCCATGTGACTTGGCATGTTACCAACGTCAATTTTGAACACTCTGCGTTCAGGAGCACGTTGTACACGATAGATTAAGATAGCATCTTCTAATAATTCTTTTTGCTTATAAACTTTAAAGATGTTCTCTAAAACACTCATGCCAAAAGGCCAATATCTGTCCAAGCCTTCAGTTAAACTTAGATGAACTACATGTTTCGCATCTATGGCAGCTTCATTCAATGCTAAACTAAAACGACTTCCCGCTGTTCCGGATGGCATACTTGGAACTGTATAACCTTGACTAGCTATACCACCGCCTGTGCCACCAAATCCTGTACTAGGGTTAGCTTGGAAGTCTGTGGAAACTTTCTCAGCAACACTCAAATTCTGTAAATTAGGGTTAATGTCTTTGATAACATACTGCTCAGGCTTTTTACCTTCTGTTTCATTAACAACAACTTTAGTAACTTTGACCATATCAACCCAGTATAACTTGAAATTTTCTGGGTCACGAATGAACACTTGATCTCCATATTTGATTGCATTACGGAAAACTTTAAACACTCTGGTCTCAAATTCATTCAGTTTACACCACTGTTGTAGTTGTTTTTTAAGTATTTCTACTTCATGCGGAGTAGGATCTTCACGGAATTCTATCTCAAAAGGTGTATTATTTTGCTCGTTTTTCTGTGTACTGAACTCAGCAATAATGTCTAAACATGCATTAACTTCTGCATCAACATCCATCATTTCATACTGATTGTAACGTTCAATACGGTTTGGGTGTCCTGTATAAACTTCAGGTAAACGGCTCATGTAGTTCTTGTAACCAAACTCACTATTGTTGTAGCCGCCATCTTGTTCGCTACCCATGCCATTATTCCAGGCT
>Ga0208253_1000226_pt1 | contig 25032 bp, 31 predicted proteins | sample CryBogCBE10Oct08_FD_184573 | JGI IMG/M metagenome (GOLD analysis project Ga0208253, IMG submission 184573) | Freshwater microbial communities from Crystal Bog, Wisconsin, USA - CBE10Oct08 (SPAdes) | ecosystem: Environmental > Aquatic > Freshwater > Lake | place: Crystal Bog, Wisconsin, USA...
ACGGTGACTGACCAGGGTAACGTTACCATTGGGTTGAGCAATGCGTTGTTCAGTGGACCCGTTGATGCCAAGTTTGATTCACTTGGAAACATGTACGTTGCGGATTATGCAAATCACCGTATCCGAAAGATAACTCCGGCTGGTCTTGTGACAACATTCCTCGGAAACGGCCAAAACGCACTGACAGCGGGGACAGGAACGGCCGCATCGATTTCGTTACCGACAAACATCGCAATCGGAGTCATGAGTGGAACTGAAACGCTCTTTGCGACCTCGGCCGGACACGTTGTTGTTGCGGCTCCCCTGTCTACCGGTGTTATGACTCTTATTGCCGGGGCATTTGGACTAACTGGAACCGCCGACTCAACGACGGGAACATCCGCAAGGTTCAATGTACCATCCGGTCTTTCACTGGACACCACGAACGGATATGTTTTTGTCGCAGATTTCAACAATGGTGCCATCCGACGGATAGCGTACACGGGTACATATGCCGTAACTACACTCGGTTCAAGCGGGTTCTCTTCGGGTGCCACTCCTGCCACTCTTACAGGAAACTCGCCGAGAAGTGTATTATTTGACGGAACGTCGACGATTTACTACACGACCAATACTACATATGGAAAGATAACGACAGCGGGTGTAAACACCTCATTAACAACATCTGGATTCGTAAATGCGAACAATGTTGTCTTCAACAGTGGAAAGACGGGTGTATATATAGTAGATTTCGGTGACCATCAAGTGTTCTCCGCGGGACTCACTGCGGGATCGGCGACTGCGATTGCGGGAACAAACGGCGTAGCCGGGTCAATCGATGGAACGGGGTTGAGCGCTGTCCTTAACGGCCCTCGAAGCCTGTCCTTGGATGCGGCTGGCTCAAACTTGTATATAGCAGATTACGGCAACAACAAGATCCGCAAACTCAACATCGCAACCTCGAACGTCACAACCTATGCGGGAACTGGAATAGCGGGATTTGCAGACGGAAGTGTGCCGACGACCACGCTTGTGAACAACTCGTTGGGCATCAACTGCAACGTACCCGCATTTACACTGGATGTAGGAGGGACGTATGGAACTATTCACATGTCTGGCGGAGTGTTTTATGGCGATACATCCAACTCGGCGAACGCGAATTGGTATACCCAGAATTACAACAAGACACTCCAGATTGGATACGGTAGCAGTGGTGCAATATTGAACTGCACCAGCAATGCTGTAGGTATCAACACGTCAACACCCGGTTATAGCTTGGAACTAGGAGTGAACCTTTCACTTGCGAACAGTGGAATGTCGATTTGTAACGTCGGCGGTGCTGGTGGTCAGTTGCTGCTAGGAATTGCACAGGCCGGTGGCAATTTTATAACGGGTTCACTTGCTACAGACACCGTGATCAGGACAATGGCAGCCACCCAGCGTATTCTCTTTGGAACCGGCGCGTCTGGTTCTCCAGCAACATCTGGAATCGTCATCTCGAACGGAAACGTAGGTATCAATCAGTCAGGTACATCTCCGGCATATCAGTTGGATGTGGGTGGCAGTGCTAATTTTAGCAGTAACGTGTATCTTCCCTCCAAGTCGTTAGTCCAGACTATTTTTTATGCAGGTGCCGCAAGTCCGAATACGACGTTTCTTTCGTGGGGGGATGGATCTGGATGGAAATTTGCTCTTCAGGGAAATTCTTCGAGAACTAGCAATGTGTTAACTGCAGTAGATAGCGGAAATGTGGGTATCAGCTGCAACGCACCTGCATATATATTGGATGTGAACGGATTTATGAAATCAACAGGATATTCGGTAGGATCCACCAACACTGACGTAATAAATGGTGCACCGTCTTATGGAATGGGCGTTGCCAATTTTAATATTCTTGGATATACCGGATCTGCTCTCCCGCTACAGATTGCCCATTATTATGGTGTCGAAATTACAGCAGGAGCAACCGGTTGGGCGGCTGGAGCTCCGACGTGTGTATTCGGCAATAAACAAGTAGGTATCAACTGCAATGCGCCGGGCTCCGGTTATGCGTTGGACGTAAACGGGTTAATCCACGCGACTAACGGTATCGTCTACACCGTCCAGCAGTTTTAAAGTGTTCCGGCTACTTCGAATGTATTTGTACTTCCCCGGTATTGAATCGAGATTGTCTTGAGATCTGTTAAGTTTTTCACCATCGTGTCAACTGCTGTGTTGGGCCACGGAACAGGTCCAGTTGGTCCACTCGGACCAATTGGAGTATCAGTTGGTTCAGTTGGACCGGTAGGACCCATTGGCTCAACCTGGACAATACACGTACCAGTGCATCCAGCTGAGACCCATGTTCTTATCGTCTGTATCGCTTCATCGAGGGTGCTCATTTTGTATTCTCTATACAAATGTCTTTAGTCCCAACTCAACCGCAAATCAATACAGCTTTTAACCAGAACAACGGATCATTCGGAACCTATACTAACGCTCGTACGAATTTGTTTTGGGCTTATCCGGTTGGATCGTCGTTTTCGGTATTGTGCACATGGAATTGCACCGGAAACATTTCGGGAGGTAGTTGGAGCGGAAGCTTTAATTCATATTCGAATTCAGTTCTTTATAACACGCAAACAGGAACAGGTGGAGTCAACGGATCGTATACGTTTACGACACCAGTTCCTACCACTGGTTTTATCTATTTAACATCAAATCAATCTGTAACGGGTAATAGTAGCTCTGGGTATGTCGGCGGTGTTACAACGACACAATCTACATTCTACTTTTATCTGCTTCAAGTTACTAAACAGATTACAACATTCAGCACAACATATAATTCTGGAATTTATGTTGGATTGGCGCGTCTTCCACTAGCCTCTACAGTGATAGGTCAGGTGTTCTATATTATAAACTGGGGGATTACGAACTTCGCAGGGGTTTGCTCATTTAACGGTGAAGCAATCGATGGATTCACTGGTTGTGTATCTATACCAAATTGGGGATGCATAGGACTGACCCCGAATCCAAGTGGAACCGCATGGTGCATCGTATCGTATTATGCCGGAAACATGCCAAGCACAGCGGTATATTCGGTGAACGGAACAACCCCGACAAGTCCGATTGTAACGTGTTTTAATAGCAATGTTGGCAAGAGTATAATACTTCCAAATCCGTCATCGTGGGGGCAAGGGAGCATGTTTTTTGCAACAACATACCAGACATCTTCAAATTCATATGCGATTGGGGCACAGTTCGCAATCTACACAAACGGATTTTTTAGGCAGAATACGACTGCCAACCTGTATTTTTCACTTCTACCGGCAGCGGATTTGAGTGGTCGGTATGATCATAATCGATCGATGATGTTTATCAACGATGGAACATGGTGGTATATAGCGGGTATCTTTGACGGTAGTGGATGTTATTTTGACAATAACACCAATGCGTTGCAGGCATTAACAACGGGTAGAATTGGAATTGTAACGAGTTCATATGCAAACTGCGTTATTACACCACCGCCAGTCCCCTCTACAAGTTTGACTGCAAACCTGTATTATGCCAAACTAGCATTAACTACAGCTAATTCATTTGGACTCATTATAGTATCACAGGCTGCACCCGCCACATATGGATATAATGGATCGACAACTTGGACTCGAATGTATAAAAATGGCACTCCGAACTATAGCGCATTCACAATGATTCAAGCCAATCTGCCAAATGCGGTCGGAACGTCAACTGCCGCGACCATCAATTTCGCAGTGAGTATGTATCCATCTGCGTATTAATCAGTCCCACCAAACTTCTTGTAGTAATCCGCATACGACATTGGGGCAGGGCCGGTATGGGCGTTCGAGTTCACAATCTCGGGGGCATACCGCTGAAAGAGCCGCTGACCCACCGCGGCGGACGCCTGTTCCTCTGTGATCTCGCCCTTCTCGATTCGGCGCTTCAGTGCCAACATTTCGAAAAAGGTAGCATCCAGACGATCCTCAACGTGCATCTGCCAGATCGTGGGGTAATTAAAAAAGAGCTGCTCATTCTCAGACTTCAACTTGGCCTTGAACTCATCAGGGCGAAGATGACGCCACTTTTTCTTCGAATGATCCATATTCCGCACCAGTGCCTGAAGCTGTGTAGCTGTCAGTTGGACGGTGTTGATATGCTGCTCAGCCTCTGCGACCTGATCGGGGGTAAGCTCAATGCGCTGCTCCGCCATTGTTCAATGAGGGCATAGAATGTATAAGTGGCTGTAACGCGGTCATCAACCGACCACACTCCTCGTGGGTTGTCATTCCGGTCAGAATGATATTTCCAGTTCGGAACACCTTGGCGATCCACTTGACATCGGGGAAGTAGATCTTCACAGCTGGGTAGACTGTCGGCTCGTATTCCGTTCGAACACCGGACTTTCGGAGGTTTGAGTACAACGTCTCTCGAGACAGACTGTTCGTCTCGGTCAGTCGAGTCTTGTAATTCATCAGAACCACGCGCCGAACCTCAGTTGTCCATTCACCCGTGATGGCGTCTGGGCATGTCGTGAAGATGTGGCTTCGCAAACGGTTCATGACTGAGCGATCGTACCTCTCGTCTAGAACACCTGTAATGTGAAACACTCCATTCTGAAAGATCTTCACCGTAATCTCCTTGGTCTTCAATGTTCCATCACCCGAGTCCAGACTGACCAATGTGATGGAATTGTGCCCGAATCCCGTTGTTCGCTTAGGTGCTGCCTTCTTTGCTCGTCGCTTGATTAGGTCACGCTTCGAAGATCCACGTGCAGGTACGCCTTGCTTCTCAATTTTGATGATCGAGTCCGTCAATGGGAGGGACTCCAGAAGGAGCTTGGTGTTCAGTCTCACGTTCACTGTGTACAAAACGACCATCGTTGTGAGTGTGGGAGACTCCATGAAGTGGTTGTAGATGGATGACCAACATTTCGTTTTTCCACGCCTGTGAAAAGGAGATGGGTTCGCGTGTGATTACGTGACAATCCAACTCCCGGATCACTGGTCTCAACCGGGTCTCTTCCATGGGGTCGAGCATCCACCCTTCAAGATAGCCGAACCATATCGTGGCTGTCTTGTGATGGGAAAAAACACCGAGTGCAGCGTCGGTCATTGAAGTCAGCGGCTCCAGTGATAAATCCACGCACCCAGGTGGCTTTGTTGTATTGTATAAATAGACTGTCAGCATTATGATACTGCAGTGGGATATATGAAAGCACTCTTCCACTTGCGGCTGCCATCGGGGTTGGTGTCTCCGGCATTGACACCCTTACATGCCGTACACGTAGTTGCAAAGTTGACCTTACCCAGCTGCCAGGCGATCTTGCCACACGCAGGACAGCAGTTGGCTCCAATCGCCTGACGAGCCGCGGCGATGATGTCTTCCTTGCGGTAGTTGGGATCGGATGTTGCCAAGAGTGTCGACATCACCATCTTGTCTCCAATTTCCATGAGCTGGTTCACCTGGGTATTCGGCATGACTGCGTTCTGACTGACCACAGTGACAGGTGCCAGGCAGTTCTCATTCTTGATTTGCGAGACGCCCGGAACGATCTGCTGAGATGTAGCCTTGGCGTTCTTCGGGTTCCACATGGCGGCTGTCGAACTCGCCGATGCATATGTGACAAAAGCAGATGCATCCTTAACACGGTGACCACGGGCGATTGTGGTACAGGAAGGACCACGAGTGCTAGGGGCGTTCAGCGTGGTGACGATCGCCGTTGCAGAGGGTGCAAACTGCTCGTAGACTGCAGCGGCAGCCTGTTGGCGCTGGATCTCAATCATCTGGCCACAGGTCATTTTGGGACGGGTGTCTGTGTATTTAGGGCTTCGCAGCTGCTGCCTCACCAGATACTCGCTACACGAGGACATACTTATCATTCACCAAGAGTTAAACTCCAGGATGCGTCAACAGATGACGACGACAGCATTCCCGTGTCAACCCAAGGTCGTTGAGTGCTCGGCCTTCGGCTGTAACCTTTGTATCATTGGTGAGGTACATGATCTCTGAATCGGGTGCGCGTCCCTCCTCGCGACGGTATGTCTTGATGAGGCGTTGATACTCCTTCCACTTACCGGCGATGGGAAGGTTGCATGTGTAGCAGCGAATCGGAATCGGAAAGTCCATGCGACTGTTCTTATTTGTGAAGCACAGTTCGTTTTTCGCAGACTAGAACAATGAAGGTAAAGTCTATCTATCTGGCTGTTGGGGCTGTCGTGCTCCTTGCACTGTACTTACTGCTGAATCCCCCGGCTCCCGATTTTGGCTCGAAAAACCCTTCAGATGTGGCGAGGTTCGGATCCGATTCGCTTGATGTACAGATGGGCATGGGCACGTTTCGCTCCGACCCTCCGAGTGTGATGGCGAACAAACCCCAGCTCAAGCCCCTGCTCCTGTTTCCCCCGTCCCGCGAGGATCTTGAACGACTTTCGGGACCGGCCGCGACTCTACAGTAATGTATGCCACGGCACCCAGCTGGATGCTAGTGGCATCAAGCCAATTCTTTCTCATCCTGGTGAATATGTATGCTCCGCCCTCATAACAGGTACATATGCTGTTTCAATGGCATACCATTCAACGAAGCCCACATACCCGATTCTTCTCCCACTTGACGTGGCATTTGCCCAGATTGGGAACCTGTGTGCAATGTACACAGCCTCTCAATACCCCCTGTTTCCATATTCGATGTTTCTCGGGTCTGCACTCGTGATCTACTATCATGGAAAAAACACAAAGACTCTCGCATGGGATCCCGATGTGAATGTGTCGAATTGGTGGCATGCATTCATGCATTCAATGCTCGGAATGACGGCGGGTGTCTCAATTTTTCTATCGGGTGCCGCGCGGAGGGTTCACCACGCCAATTCCAACTCCTGAGCAGACCAGAACTCGGCGTTTCCATTTGGCATGAGACGCTGAAATACATAGGGCAGCTTCCTCTGTTCGATTTCACGCTTGACAACTTGATCTAGAAACTGCGGGTCGCTCGTACGGAGTCCATCTAGACTCACGAGTGGCTTTGCACCCTCGGCGATCTGCTGCTGACGAGAGGCCAGAAGGACTGCATACTCGTACTTCGTGAAGTACGGCTTGGTCACACGAGGTGTCTCCATGGCCTTCACAACCTCGGAACGAAAGACAGGCTTTACTTCAGGATGGTCAGTCTTTGCGTGGGACATGTCCTTCTCTTGTCTAGGAACATACTCTTTCGTTTTCAATAAATGCCGATCATTCGTGGTGCTGCCTCTGACTTTACACAGTTTCAGAAAAGCAGTGCACAGGCAAATAGTTTCTTTACGTGGAAGTATTCCCGTGTAGGCCAGGTCGTCCAGGCTCCGTCGATCACATCTTCGCAGTCTCTTGCGTCTCGAGAGTCTCTCCGTGCATCATCAAGTACGGTTGCATCGTTCATCATTAATACGCGTGGCAACTCAACTACAACGGGCGGAGCTGACCAGTCGAAGTCCGTCTTGTTCCCCGGGGTGCCCAGATATTTCCTGGATTGATAACAATGCCTACCCGCTCCGCATCGGATTACCTGAGTTTTGTGAAGGCACAGGTTGTATCGAACCCAGTCGCCAACACTGCTGCAGTTCCCCAGGCACGTAACGTCCTGCGATATGAGGGCTCTGGCCAGTACCTGAATGCGATTACGCAAGTGTCTGCTATGCAGTATGCTACAACAGGTCAGCTTGTTCCTCAGCGTGTTGCTCCCCGACAGATTGTTCAGACCCGGTCAAACCCTAAAAATCTAGCACAAGTCGCCTTTCTTGGATCTGCAGGTGTCATGGGTCAGATTGTCAATCAGCCTGTTGCAAGGTATGCAGGTACCAGTCAGCTGATTGTGCCCCAGACGAACCTGATCCAGAACGCCAATGCATCTGCAAAGGGCAGCACCAATTTCACCCCGAACAATGCCCCGATCACGAGGGCGTAAGTACTTTTTACCCACTGAAGAACAATGGCGCTTTCCGAAGGATTAAAATTCAAGTACTCGCTGTACACGACGCTCCTGTTCTTCGTCTTGGCGAGTCCAACCTCGTTTCGTATCAGCAGCCGACTGTTCGGGGGATCCGTAGCGTCGCCGAGCGGATGCCCGACAGCGGTAGGATTTGGGCTACATACGTTCGTATTTTTAGTGGGTCTGTATGGTCTGATGTCGCTCCCGCAGGATGAGAAGCATTAAGACCCAGCACGTCGCTTACGCTCCTCCCCACCGATCCTTTCAGGACCTAGCGTTCTGCTTCCACATTGCATCACAAACTGCACACTGGTACATCCAGGTTACATTGACAGAATCGAGCTTCACTCCTACAATGTCAGACTCCTTCCCTTGCGTGGCGCAGGTGGGATTCAGACAGACCATGTTCTTAAATCGAGGCAGGGTCGGGTCATGCTTCAGGTAAGGATTGATTGAATACTGGACAGATGTATCCTGCTGGAGATCATGCTCGTAGATCACCGCCCCCGACTCCTCCTCGTACGGACAGGCTCGGCACTTTAGGTAAGCCTTTCCCTCGCGTTCCGTAATGTCATACAGAAAGTTGGAGCACTGCTTACAGAACTTCATTTGCTTACTGTTTGGTAAGAAAAGGATCGTCCGTTTTAAATGATAGAAACCGGTTTCCTGCGTTCAAAAGGAATCGGTCGCCGATGATTAATCGGGAGAGTAATTAACGATGCTCCACCCCTCTCGCCTCGATGACTTCCTGGCGAAGCGCGTCTCGGAGACCGGAAGTGGTCAGGAGACTCATCAGCTTGGCGGTGCACGGATCAACTACCGAATTCTACCCGAAGAAATGAACGAGTTTCGTGAGCTGTACTGCGAGTATATCAACGCCCGGTGTCCTACACCCACGCTCTTTGAAAAGCTGTCTCAGGGCATTGCGCCTCTCCGTGTTGACCTGGATCTCAACTACAAGGGGAAGCACTCCACTCCGTTTCACACGCGTGACCATACCAAGGCCTTCATCGAGGCCTACATGACTGAGGTGGCCAAGTACCTTGTGATCAAGGACATCACTGACGTCTATGTGATGGAGAAGTCGTATCCGACGTGGTACCCGGGTAAGGATCAGACCAAGTCCGGCATTCACATTGTGATTCCCAGTCTCATGGCCGATGCCAGGACGGAGACGGCGATTCGCGGTGCATTGGTTGGGCGCATGGAGTCTTTCTTCCAGGGTGTTCCGGTTGAGAAGGGGTGGCGCGAGGCCTACGACGAGACACCTCTCACGCGCAAGTGTACGTGGTGGCCAATGCTTGGCTCGAAGAAGTGGGATGAGCATGGTGGACTCCCGGCTCCTTATCAGGTGAAGTATGTAGCGGAGTGGGATCCCGAGGATAAGAAGGTTGCGATTGACGAGGATCGCGATAAGACCGTGACACCCGAGCTGGTTGCAAGGTTCTCGCTTCAGACGCCGAGTGCGGTGGGCAGCCCTACGACTCAGCTGGGTACAGAGATTCGCGCGGCCTTTGAGCGAGAGATGAATGCTCGTGCACCAATCTCTGGTGGCCGCGCGGCGACTCCGGTTCGCGGCCGCCCCGCTCAACGTGTCGAGCCCGGGTCTCGCGAGTCGTCTCCGAGTCGCGTGATCTACCAGCAGCCGCTGACGGATGCGCTTCGCAAGTACTATGCGGATCACGTGGATAACCTTGCGGAGGGCAGGTATACCGAGTACAAGGACTGGTTGGATGTCTGTATCTGCCTCAAGAACATTCACCCGGATCTGAATGAGGTGTGGCATACATTCAGCCAGAAGGCTCAGGAGAAGTATGATTTCCGCGAGACGGAGTCCAAGTGGATGTCTGTTGGGTTCCGCAACGATGGGAACAAGCTAGGCGTTGGTAGTCTGCGGTTCTGGTCTCGAACTGACAACCTGACACGTTATCTCGAAATCGAAAAGACGAACATTGAGAGCCTCATCAAGGAGTCTGCAGCTTCTCAGACGGAGCACGATGTTGCCCAGGTGGTCTATGCAATGTATCGCGATGAGTTCAAGTGTGCCAAGTTTGGTGCAAATGTTTGGTATCGCTTTATCGGACACATCTGGCGAGAGACAGATCGCGGCATCTCTCTCCAGCTTCGGCTCTCGAGTGACGTGGTGAAGGAGTATCGCCGGTTTGTCTTGGAGATGGATCGTGAGCTGAGTGTCCTTCCGGAGTGTCAGGGCAAGGGCGAGGGACACAATCCGGCGTCGTGTCAGTCGTGCACGGCCGAGAAGAAGCGCAAGACCTTCATGGATATCATCATGAGGCTGAAGCGCACGGGCTTCAAGAAGAGCGTGATGGATGAGTGCCGTGAGCTGTTTCTGGATGAGGACTTTGTGAACAAGGTTGACGAGAACAAGCGACTGATCGCCTTCCGCAATGGCATCTTTGACATGACAACTATGCCCCCTACCTTCCGCGACGGGAAGCCTGATGATTACATCTCCTTCTGTACGAACTTGGACTATGATCCGAATAAGAAGTATTACCAGTATGACTGCTGGTCAGAGCTTCAGAAGTTCATCAATGACATTCTGCCTGACCCAGAGGTGCGCACGTACTTCCTGTCATACCTGGCCAATGCGCTGACGGGTGAGAATGATGCGCAGAAGTTCCACATTCTCACAGGCGAGGGATCAAATGGTAAGTCCATGCTCATGATTCTGATGTCAACGACAATGGGGGACTATGCATGCACAGTTCCGATCTCGTTGCTCACGCAGGGTCGCAACAAGTCCGCGGCTGCTGCACCGGAACTCATGCGCATCAAGGGGCGTCGTTGGTGCACGATGCAGGAGCCGGATGAGCAGGTGCCTCTGAACACGGGTCTCATGAAGGAGTTGGCGTCGTCCGAGAAGATCACGGCGCGTGATCTCTATGCCGGATCGAAGCAGATGATTGACTTTGAGCTTCAGGCGCGATTCAATCTGGCGTGTAACGAGAAGCCGAAGATCAATACGCAGGATGGGGGCACGTGGCGTCGTCTGGTGGTTGTCAACTACCCGACCAAGTTCGTACAGGTGCCGCGGCTGCCCCACGAGAAGCCGATGGACGAGAACATGAAGCAGAATTGCATGAGTGAGACATGGGCGACGGCCTTCCTCAGCTACCTCGTTCACCTGTATACGGAGGGCAAGGGTCTGAAGAAGCTGGTTCCGCCGGAGAAGGTGATGGAGTATATTGCCGAGTACAGGGAGGACAGTGACGTGATCGCCAAGTTCCTCCGTGAGAAGATCCATGCCTTCCCGCAGCTCCGGGTGGACGAGCAGGAGCATGAGCCGTCGTCGTGGACGAATATTACGAGTACATTCAGTGAGTGGAAGCGGACGAATGAGTTGATGAAGGGCACTCCACAGGATCTCCGGAAGCGTTTGGAGTCGGCCTATGGTAAGATGCCTAGGGGTGGCTGGACTTCCTTCCGGTGCGGTGACGCTTAGACTTGTGTTTCCGACGATAGCTCTTGTGTCGGCGCCCCTGCCCCTGTTGAGCGGGGGCGGGTTGCGGCGGGAACAGACGATCCTTTAAAGACGTTACGGAACCCGTGACACTTCCCCATGTATCCGATGCCCATTGAGGGAGATAACTAGACATTATTACTCTACTAGTTTTTTACTCGTGGTGACCCGACTGCCGACGGGCGCCGATCTTGCTCAGCACATACGAACGGAGCAGACCGATGGTGAAGACGACCAGGATGAACGAGATGATGAGGTTCACCAGCTCCGTGATAACCTGCCCGATCTTGAGGTCAGCAGACCCCACCTTGATGGAGAAGGCCGACACACCCTTACCCGCGGCGGCGGCCGGGGCGAGAAGCGGTACGAGGATACCGTCATTCAGCGACTTGAAGAATCCAGCCACCACACTTCCCAGATAAAACGACGCTGTCAGAATGATGATGTCCTTCGTATCGAGCATTTATTGAGTGGTTCAGAATGTTTTTCAGCGAACGTCATAATGAGGATCCAGAGTGAGGCTCTGAATAAATTGGCAGGAAAAGCCACTTCGCTCTTGGCGTTTGACTGCGAATTCTGGCACCTTGGATCCGCCTTTTTACCTCGTGAGGTAGGTGGGTATCACTTGACCCGCAGTGGCGACGGGTGGGTTCGCTCTGAGCCTTTTTTTGCTGTGCTCCCGCCACCTGGAGGACAGCTGAACCGTGTTTCGTCCGGCTACTCCACAGTAACGCCCAAAACAGCCGAGATTCTGGACATCCTTGAGGAGACAGAACGGTCAGCGAGGGAATTTCTTCACGACGACGACAGTGTCAATGCGTATTTTGCTGATCCCAAGGTGAAACCCCACCTAAAACCCACCTCGTGGCTGTCCGGGTTTGTCAAGTTAATGAGCAAGTCTACTGTGATCGTGAAGGGGGATATGGATTTGAAGGCACTCAAGAGCGCATGTGCAAAGTATAAGATCGCATATCATCCGCCCATGCACATCTTTGATATCGCACGTCACAACCCAGAGTTCAGTAAACGATGTGGGACGGCAAAGCTCGAAGGCACGTACCGATGCATCTCCAAGGAGCTGGATGGTGGATTGAAGAAGGCATTCCCGGTTGGCCAGGCGCACAACCCCGTGTTTGACTCCGCCATGACGGTTCAGATCGCCGCGTGGTTAGCAAAAGATATGCGCTGATAGCAATGGATACAAGATTCTGGGGGCCAAGTGGGTGGCAATTGTTCCACTTAATTGCCGAGGGTTCGCCCACACCAGAGGATACACTTACGATCATGTCTCGCATTCTCCCCTGCAAGTTCTGTCGAGAAAGTACGTCCAAATTCGTGGCAGATCACCCGCTGACGAAGGGAACCCCTGCCGGACGCTGGTTGTTCGAGATCCACCGCATGGTCAACCATAAGCTGAAAGTACAGGCTGAAAAGGATCCCTCGGTGATTCTCCCGGATCCTGATCCGACGTACGACGAGGTATATGAGAAGTATGCTAGTCTCCTCAAGAAACCCCCTCACAATGTTCCTGGGCGTGACTTTCTGTTTGCCATCGCCTACAATTTCCCCGAGAAACCCGAACCCGACGATATCAACATACAGGAGGCTTTTCTGAAGAGCATGACGAAGACATACCCCTTCCCCAAGCTACGCAAGATCTACGCACAGTATATGCGAACGCATCCACTTGATTTGCGGTCTCGCACCACCTATCTCCACTGGATGTATGGACTTCTCCACCGTCTCTCCGAAAAAACAGGGGCGTCGATTCGAACCTTCAAGGGATACGCACATCATGTGGCTTACTACAAGAGCGGGTGTTCTAAAGCAACCTACCATGGAAAGACATGCCGTCGACTCGATGGTGGCGGGTTTACCAAAAACCGTAACCATCAGCGTACTCGACGGATCGCAGGTGGAAGTCTACTCTCGTAAACACGGGGGTGAAGAGACCCCGGTGGTGATGAAAGTGTATATGCTGTGTATGGTTGTGCTTACGTGGTTCGTGATGAGATCAGCGATTGTTTAGAACATCGAGCTGCGGCTCTTGCGGTGACGGTGACGGCGGGTCTTGTGCCCCTCCTCGCCCATCGCCTTCTTGCTCTTCCAGGTCTTCTTGGCCTCCAGGATCGCCATCTTCATGCCCTTGAATCCCTTCGGGAGGCTTCCCTTCTTCTTCATCGTTGCGCGAACCCGCATGACGTGCTGAATCCAAGCGTTTCCTGCCATTTGTTTTAAGTACGCGAAATGAATCCAGGACGACCGAGTGGAGTTGGACAGAGGTTCCATTGGCATCCATACGCATACACATCGTCCATGACCTTGAACTTGGAAAAGGCCTGGTCAGGTGCGACAAGTGCAATATGCGAATGCGTGAAAGAACGCAGCTCTTCGGGTTCACGAGGGTGCGCGGCCTGTTGATATGTGAGTCGACGCAGATGGCTTTCGTTCCATGAAACGTTCACCAAGGGTTCCAGTTCAGTCCCCCGTGCCTCGTTTCCGCAGACGATGATAACCTTGTCCGCAAGTTCCGAGAGAGGGATGTTCTCGATCGACCCTGAAAACAGGTGCGTCCTCACCGTTGTCGTGAGATGGTGGGCGACACGGTTGGCAGTGAAGCTCTTGTCCGTGTGAAGGACGAGACTCAGAATAAGCGGGTCTTTCGACGGAAACGCCTTCTGAAGAATGGCGATACAACATGCTTGAAATCCACGAGCTGAAATTCCATCGTATTGGGGACTGAGAGCGACCACCGGCTGATCCTGTCCGTCCGAATATACGTGGAGTTCAATCAGACGATAACCGTTCCCCAGCGCCGTATCAAGATCCCCTCCCTGTACGTAATAGTCAACCAATGTCTTGCTTCGATCCTCTTGAACCGGTGTATCTGATGAGGCAAGGATATATCCCGCCGCAACTAGGGCTCCGACTACGACCAGCGGTTCCATTACGTAGTATCAGGCAAATAATGCACCTACGTTTGCCCCCAACAACACCTCGCCCCCACGTCGAAGGTGATTGATCTGTTCATCGGAAATGCGCCTGTCCATCGGAATATCCATCAGACATGCATAGTGGAAGTAAAGGCAATACATTCCACACTCCGACTCCTTGAACTGGTGTCGAGTTGAGTTGTATGTTAGCTTCATCGGAGTCTCGTGGGGATGCTTTTCATCCCACTGGTCTTTCCATCGAAACATTAACCGCTGAATTTCCTTCTCGGGTCTGTGAGCGTAGGAATCAAAGTAGGTCATGCGAGGAAACTGTAGTTCGTCACGCATATCAAGGAACGCAGCGATCCAGTGCTGACCGGGTCCATCGTGGACATCGGTGTTGAAGACAATTCCTATGCGGCGATATCCCTTCTTGTACAATTGTTCGAGCTTCATTGAGCAGAGAGTCGAGACGATGCATTTGGACATTTCCGACTTGAGGTCAAAATCAATCGGCACACATCCAACAAAGTGGTAGTCATTGATTACCTTTTCGTATGACCTCTCCACCTTGTCGATCTCATCGGACGAGAGCCATTCGGTTGGGTTCTTCTTCCAAGATGTCGGCGCACGTGGACGTTTAATCATGGAGCTCACGATGCAGGTCGGCTCACCTGTATTGCACTTCGAATGAAGTCGGCGCTTCAGCTCTGCCCACACAGCGGGTGCCCCACGTTTCTGTATTTCGGGTTCCTTTGGATGCTCCTTATTGTATACGGTGCGCAACCGTTCGATCTCGTCCTCATCGAAGAGGAACATACCCTTGCTTAAAACGGATACTTTCCTTATGAGGCAAAGTTCACTTCACAATGGATACACTCAAGTCGATTCTCTTCAAGTATGTTCGCGTCAACAAGGATCTCGCCGAGGTTAATACGCGCGTCTCCGAGCTTCGTGACACTCGCCGCACGGTTGAGCTTGATCTCGCGGCACTGTATGCCCACTCTATTCTCCCCGACCAGATTCACCTCAGTGAGTCATCCATGATGTTCAATGTCAAGCGTCCGAGCAAGTGGAAGAAGGGCTGGTCGCTGTCCAAGAAGGACCTGGAGATGTATCTCAAGGACATTCTGGGTGATCGTGGGTCTGAGGTGATGAAGGAGATTGTCCGCCGTCACGAGCCGAAGCTGGTGGCCGACGACTTTGGCTTCGAGCTAAAGTCAACTGGATCTTCGGGCTCATCGGATCCAGCCGAGTGAATAATGATAATACATGGCGGCGGTGACGTCACTTCAATCTGTGTATGAAGGTTGTTCAGTATCCTAGAGACGCAGAGGAAGCCACATGAACACATCGCAAACGACGTTATGACAAGTATTCCAATGTGTACATTATCCATTGTGTTTTTCATTTGCGTGTGAGAAAGCGGGTTGAAGGGACTCTTCGATCTCCCGAAGGAGTGCATTGATGTCGCGTAGGTGTCGGGACGCTTCAAGGGTATTTTCGCGGGGCATGAATCCATACTGGACTCGCGTCACCGCAACGGATAACTGCCTTTGCCGCTCAACCACTTGAAGTGCCAATGTAGACAACTGTTTTCGCATCAACACGCGGATATGTGTTGGACGGAGAAAATCTTTAAGTTGCATCATCCTCTCGTGATATAAAATACTCCCGCATCTTGGCCTCGACGGTTCGGTCGGTTAGTTCCCATATCCCGTCCTTGTTGGGCTCTACGATTGAGCGCACATCTCGAAGCCCGTCGAGAATGCGATGGCGGTCGACATACTTTCGATTTTTCGCCGACCCATGCCAGAGATGATACACTGTCCCGAGTGCACAGGTGACATTGGGAAGGATCATTCGCGAATACTCTTCATAGGAAGGCACGAGCGCCTGGTGTACATATCCCTTGGGGAACTTCACATCTAGCCACGCAGCTGTTGACATGGTGTCTCCGCTCCCCGTGATTCCGTGTTGGTAGAACCCAATCTCCCGGAACCACTTGCGCTGGAACGCCCACCCGAATCCGGGATGATAACTGTGGTTGTATGGGTTGGCTCGGTTCATGTAGGCAACGGACAGGCGGGTCTGAACAAGGTTCTTGTACGTGCTATCCAGCCACACGCAGGATGAAAAGGGCTGCACCACTTCATAGGTACCCAGAAGCCGAGATACATCATTGTACCAGTTCGGGTTTCCAAACACCACATCTGCATCCAGGAACAGCAGCTTCTTGAAGCGCCACGGGATGCGCTTTTCTAGTAATGAACACATCACCTCCTTGTGGAAGAAGACACTGTTCCCCTTCACGTGATACGCATCGGCGATCTCCGGCTCAGTGTCATTGAATGTCAGTTCCATCGTATAGTATGGTATTTTTGCCAATTTCAGCTTTTCGATTGTGTAGAAGTAATTCATCAGCATCTTCTTCGACCGCGCCGGGTTAAAAAAGACGAAGCAAACGGCCATATCTTTGCGTAGAGGGATCTCGTAGCGACATGCGGCGACATCCACAATGCAGGTTTCAAGCGGCGGGGCAGTTTCGGGAGTGCGAACAACATTATATGCAAAGGAGTGGATCTGTCCCATTACTTATACTGTGCGTTTTCGATATTGGCACGAGCCTCGGCTATACGCTGCATGTGTTTACGGCGGCTCTCTTCGGCCTGTTTCTTCGCACGTTTTATCTTGCGAAGACGCGAGAGCTCGTACATCCGTTTGTTCTGTTTCTTGGTTTGAAACACCGATCGAATACCTTTCTTAATCCCGAGGAACCCTCCACGACGGCGAGTTGTTGCCATTGTATGTGGTCGACAAAAACGAATTTACCGCGAAGGAGGGAATACATTGCATGTACTCCCCCTACAATGCCTCCAATCGAATCTTTACCGAAGAAGATATCCACCGCATTCTTCGCCGCCATGGACTCCCGCATTATCGAGTTAGCAATCGCAAGGTCTTCCAAACGGCAATGGTTCACACCACTTACGTTCGTCGCACCGAATACACCACGCCTGACGGAGAGCCGGCCACCCTTGCCCCCTGTCCCTCCGGCGTTATGCCCCTCCAAGATGAGAGCTATGAGTGCCTTGAATTTGAAGGAGACGCGGTTCTTGGTGCGTGTATCGCGACCTATCTACGCAAGAAGTTCCCCGAGAAGAAGCAGGGGTTCTTGACGGACGCCCGTAAGGAGCTCGTCAACAATGACCGTATCGGGGGGCTGTCAAAGGAGTTGGGATTGAATCGATTCTATGTGATCTCTCGTCACAATGAGGACTCGGCTGCGATCGCCGGGCGGAGCAACACCAAGAAGCTGGGCGATATCTTTGAGGCCTTTCTTGGCGCCCTGTGGACAGATTGCGGCAACCGATTCGCAGTCGTCTATGCCTTTGTGACCACGGTCATGGAAGCCTATCTGGATGTCGATGAGATTGTGAACTCAGTAACCAACTTCAAGGATATCTTTCAGAAGTACTGTCAGCGAGAGTTCAAATGCACCCCGGTCTATGAGATGCGGTCGAACGATCCGAAGAAGAATGAGATCGCTGTAGCCGTGCTTGTGGAAGGTAAGGTCTATGGAACCGGAGTCGGAACAACTCGCAAGAAGGCTGAGCAAACTGCGTGTCAGGAGGCACTCAGTAAAGTCGGGGTAAGCGTTTCCGCCTGAGTGTTCGCCGCCGACCGCCTCCAGGTTCTAGCAGTTTCCGACATGCTGCTTTGATGTCCTCCATCTTCTTGTCTGTCTTCGCAACCGGTGCGGTCGACTCGGGATTGTTGACGACCGGAGCCGGAAGAATGCGCTTCACCACCTGTGCCTCGGCGGGAGGCATGGGCTTCTCGGCCACAATCGGGTGGACAATTGACTGGCCTCCGAACAGGTTCGGAATAAGAGTAGTGACAAGACGCTCTGTTATAGGCTTTTTCCAGTCGGATCGGATGGCATCAAAGACATCTTTCAAGAAGAGTTTGCTCTCTTGCTCGGACACGATACCGGCAGCCGCAGCGGGACCCAGCAGACCGAGCGTATCCCACACGGACATCAGTGACTCAAAGGAAGCGGGACTGTTGAAGATTTTCGCCTGAACCAGCTGGTCAATGAGGGTGAACTGCAATGTGTGCTGACTGTATGATTTCCAGTAGGTCTGCGACTGCACATCCGACAGGGCATATTGGACAGTCCACTGCTTGAATGCCCTGAGGGTGGTGGTTCCACGCCCCCAGTCAAAGATGACCAGCTGGTCGCCCTGCCATCCCAGATTGCCGAAGTGGGTATCGCTGTGCGTGATCCCCATTGCATTCACCCGAGCCATGGCCAACATGACTCCTTTCAGCGACGACTTGATCAGGGCATCCGGTTTGGACTTGGTGCGTATGCTGTTTAGAAGCGTGTCCCCTTGCACCGGTGTGATGAGGTTGATAAGCCTCCTTTCGTCACCCTGCAGTGCACCAATCGTGCATCCCTCCCGCCTGTCCTCGGGTCGGAAGTTCGGTATACACGAGGAATCGGCCAGATTAAAGAACTTTGAGATGCCATGACCTTCCTCCTCCAGCTTTTTGAGTGCCTTGACTACGACTTTCTGGATCTCGAGTTCCCGTTGGTCGCGAGTGATTCGAGATACAAACGCAGTTCCAGCCGGTGCTTTGCGTAGAGTACTACGCCTACCATTACAGTCAACCTGCGGAATGTAGACGCAGGTATCGGCTCCCTGTGTTTTGTAGGCACCGCCCTTCATTGTTCAGAAGCGACAAGAATATATCCTCGCAAAAGATAAACACAATGGGCGGCGGTCTTCTTCAGCTCGTCGCATATGGTGCTCAGGACGCCTACATCACCGGAAATCCCCACATCACCTTCTGGAAGGTGCTGTACAAGCGTCATACCAACTTTGCTATGGAGGCTATGCGTGTCAACTTCACGGGTTCTCCCGCCTACGGACAGCGCTCAGTTGTGGTGGTAAACCGGAATGCTGACCTGATGTTCCGCACCTACCTCGAGGTCACGCTGCCTGACACCCGTGCTGCTGCCACGGGAGCCGCCCAGAACGTGCTCTGGACTGCGGGTGGTCGTCGCCGTCTCGGATACCTGCTTATCCAGCAGGTGGAGATTGAGATCGGTGGCCAGGTGATGGATCGCCATTATGGCGAGTGGATGTTCCTGTGGGAGTCCCTGACCTCGCCCTTCGACCAGTCTGTTCGTCTTGATCAGATGCTCGGTGCCAACGTGGCGGGAACCTACTCCACCCCGGCTGGTTGCAACGGCCGCCCCGCAGTTCTCTACATTCCCCTGCAGTTCTGGTTCTGCCGCAACCCGGGTCTGGCGCTGCCGCTCATCGCTCTTCAGTACCACGAGGTGCGCCTGAATTTCATCTTCCGTCAGGCCACGGATCTGGTGCAGAACATCTACGGATACGACATCAACGGCAACGCACAGGTCTGGTCTGGTGGTGTGGCTGCCGCGGCGGCTGCGCTTCCCCGTTTCAAGGATGCAGCGGTCTACGTGGACTACATCTACCTCGACACGGACGAGCGTCGCCGCTTCGCCCAGCAGACACACGAGTACCTGATCGACCAGCTTCAGTATGGTCTCCAGCAGTCGATCACATCGCAGACGGTTCGTCTGGATCTGACGCTCAACCACCCGGTCAAGGAGCTGGTGTGGGTCTACCAGGATGCACGTATGCTTGATTGCTCCCAGGTAGGTACGGCGTTTGGTTCGGTTCCGGCCGCTAACAACACCCAGCCCTTCCAGTATGCGGATATCGCCAACCGCTGCCGCCTCCAGCTCAATGGCCAGGATCGGTTCGATGAGCGCTATGGCGACTATTTCTGGAAGGTGCAGCCCTACCAGCACCACAGCGGCGGCGCCTTCGAGGTTCACGCCTACACGCAGCCCGTGCAGTCGGGTGCGGTGCCCCAGGCGCCCGTGTACGTGGTCTTCACGGGTAGCGTGACATACGGTACCACGGCTGTTACGAACGTACAGATCACGGGTACTGGCAGTGCGCCGTATGTGACTCTTGCGGCTCTCCAGGCCGCGGGTGCGACGCTGAACATTGTGAATGCGACGTTCGCCCTCGCCCCGTCTGCGTCGATCGCCGTTGGAACCCAGGAGGTCGTTCCGGCGGGTACGACGTTCACGCTGACATCCACGTCGTCGAGCGCATCTGCGGCAGGTACACTCGGTGCAGTTGCATCTGCCACGGGTACGGCGACCTTCTATGCGTTCTATGACCCGTACAACGCCCAGGTCGGCAGCGCGATTGGTGGACAGGCTGGTTTCCAGCAGGTGAACCCCGATGGCTCGACGACAGCATCGGTGGGCGGCTCTACGGTGTCTGTATCGGGCGTTGGCTACACGCAGTCGATCAACCCCATCAACATGTACTCGTTCTCTCTGGCGCCGGAGGAGCACCAGCCGTCCGGATCGTGTAACTTCTCGCGCGTCGACACCACGACCCTGGTCTTCGACTCGATCACGGGCGTGGACGGCAAGGCACTGGCTCCGGGTTCGTTCCCGAGCAAGAACTATCCGTTCCTGTTCCGCATGTATGCCGTGAACTACAACATCTTCCGCGTCATGAGTGGCATGGGCGGCCTGGCCTACAGCAACTAGTGACGCAGATACGGAACAATCAGAAGTCCCAACAGAACAATAAGGACGAACGTATCGAACACGCCGACTATCTTCTTATACTTGATCGGAAGTTCATGTGTTCCCGGAGGCACACCCCCGTACGGCTTTGCCCATCCGATCAGTCCGCCTAGCAGTGTAGGACCTAGTTTGTCATTGCAGTCGTAAATATAGTCATACCATGCCATCAATACATAGGCAGTCATTGCGAGAACAAACGCCAAGACCGCACTGTGTTCCCACGCCTTTGGGTGTGGCATGTAGAAGACAAAGAGAATGAACAATGCAAAGACGATGCACTTTTCATTCACATAGAGGGGAGTACCGAAAAGTCCAAGTCCCATTTATACTTTGAGGTCAGTATTTGTAATCGACGTATTAGGGGTACATTCCCCGATCCCTTTGGTCTGTTGCATCATGATCGGAGCGGGGTTGTCTGTGCCTGGGCAATGTGCATGTTGATGGCCTAGAATATGTCCCATTTCATGCGAGACCATGTACTGACGATACGATGCCAGTTGCTGACCACTCTTTGACGAGCCCCGAGCCCAGCGCATTGAATTCAGGTACATGTTATGACCACCAACTTCCGCACACGATAGATCCTTTGGAAGCCCACAGACCTTGCCAATCGTTGCCGGAGACGACAGTCGGATCGTTACATCGGGGCGGGTTGTCACCAACTCAAACCGATACCCATGCGCTTCCCACCCACTTGGATCTGAAAGATAAATCTGAAGCAAATCCGCGAACTCCTCCTGTGAATACCGGACATCCGGATCCACACGAGCGACGTATTTGATCAGTTTGGTCATCTTGCTTCTAGGAAACGAAAAGTATGACGCCAAACTAAGGAGCGTGACACCATGTCACCCAACAAGTGCACCAAGTGCAAAAAGAAGACACATCTCGTCTTTACCTGCCAATGTCCCGGCCTATTCTGCGTCAAGTGCCGAACGCCCGAAGTTCACGAATGCAAGGACTATGTTGTTTCGAAAGTGGAGCTAGTGAAGGTTGTTGCGGATAAGATCACGGAACGATGTTGAGCAGATCCATGAAGACATCCATGATCTTTGAAACATCCTTTCTCTGATAAACCGCGGTATTCAGAACGGATGTTACAAGGCCATCATCACGAATGAGAATCTCAGCTACAAGAACCTCGTTGTCATGACCCATGAAGGTGACGAGCCAACACGACTCAGACTGGATGTAGGTAAAGTCGCGAATGAGGTTGGAGAGGGTTGTCTGCGTCTCTGCGAGTGCGTTGTCGATGTTGAGAGCCATGGTGGTGATATCCACTGGATATGTCGGTCTCGGATCCGTTTTCGTATGCGATGTAAAAAACGGATTCCGTTACCCATACAGAAAGGAGAGCATCACAAATGGAGGCCACTCTTCCTGTTCACAATGTCAATCATGTTCTCTACAGCATCATGCCGTACGATTTAGTGCCGTATGCGGTGTCTGCATTCTACGCATCCTACCACGAGCTTCCAGATGGGCGGGACACTCAGGTCATTACCCTGACCCACCTGTTTGACACGCTTGACCTCTTCACGCGGGGGAACTCTCAGAGGGTGCCGATCTTTGACCGCCTGGCGGGTTGCCTCGCGGGAATGAGGATCGCAGACTTCGAAGTCCTTGACCATCACTCTCAGGTCGTCCTGGCCAGAGTGTAGGTCAGCGGATAAATTAGGTCTGAAAACGAATTTTTTAGGTCTACTATCAGACCCAGAGTGGGGTCAGCACACACTGGCTCTACAAGCCTCCAAGCCTTCTCTTCTCTCCAACTTCAACAATGGCTGCTCATCCCTGCAACTTTATCAAACGTGGCGACCTCCGCCCCTGCGAGGTTCTCGTCAACCCCGCACCCGACGGCACGCATGCATGCTGTGGCATCCACGCCCCCATCATCCTCCGGCTCGGACGCCCTCCTGCCGGAGGGTGCGAGCACATCATCTCTGGCCCTCCCGAGCACTGGTGCCAACGGCTCGTGATTGCCGGCGACCGCCTGTGTACCGCACATGCTGCACGACGGGAACGCGAGAATCGGCTGCGAATGGCTCGGAACGAGGTCGAGGATCTGGCACGTCGGGCACGTGCCGCCCTGCGTGCGGAGATGGATGCGGCACCCCGCATCGCCCCGCCTCCTCCTAACCCACGTGCAGGGATACTCTTCCACGCGGAGATTGGAGTGGCACCCCCACCTCCTGCAGCCGCGCCCCGGGCACCCGCGGCACCCATGGGGGCAATCCAACGCCTCGCGAACGATCGGCAGAACGTTCACACCGCGCCCGTGGTCAAGCAGACCAATGCGGGGGAGGAGAAGCTTCTATCCGTTCGGACCGACGGCAAGCCGGTGGGTCTCCGTGTCCTACGGTCCTTTGTCCTGCACGGAGGGTCGATGCAGAACTTTCTCCGGGTCGCGAACGACGTCGAACACTGGTATTCGGCAACGACCTGCCGCACTCCGGGTGACCGCCTGTACAGCCGGCTCCTCGAAGGCTTGTGGACTCTGATTGAGCAGCAGCCAGAGGCACAACGCGGGGAGCTGAAGACCCGGCTTTGGCAGGAGGCAACCGAGTCCGTTGGGATGTGCTGCGAGGGGCACATCGCCAGGCTGGTGAATGTGATGTCCGGGTTCGACGAGGCGTTTCGGCCACGGGTGTCTGTCGGAGAGGCAATCCAGTCAAAGATGGCGGAGATCGCGGGGAAGGAGCACCTTTCCGCGGGACAGAAGGTCGCAGTTGCCCGTGCGTTCCTAACGGAACTGGCTCTTCCCCCGGAGGAGCAGGTACCGTGGCTTGAGGCTCTCGAGTAATCGAGAGATGAGTCAAATCAAAAATCTTTTTACATGTCTCAAAACGGATTTCGTGTCGGACAAGGAAGAGAACGCATCGCACAAGATGGCACTCTCTGCTTCTGATCTCGACGAGCTCTACACGGCCTACACCACGGACAACTTCGCTCGGTTCGAACGTGCATGTGTTGACATGTTCGTGCAGTACTGGGTGTCCAAGATTCCCCATGACATCAAGGATCAGCTTCTCGAGGCCATTCGCAACTCACGGACACGGCGCGATATGTGGGTTCGGTTCCCCAGAGTTATTACCCCGGATCATACGGTGATGGTTGACGGTCGCGTACTGTCTTCGCACCACATCATCCACAAGACGGACGCACTCGCCCAAGTCGCGGCGGCGATTGGCGACCATATCCACGTGCGGCCGGTCGTCGGCGAGGATGGGAATACCATCCTTCGCATTGAGTACTGGCCGCCGCGCGTCCACACTGTAGCCAACCCGGAGGATCAGTGGACAGACATGCCTCCGATGGACGGCCACCCGCGTACCTGATTTCTGAAAACGAATTGTCCAATATCACAGAATGTCCGATAGCCGGTCATCCAAGCATCAACCAAATCATCAACCATGTCTACTGCCATCGCCCCCCGCAAGAAGCCGCAGTGGCTCCTCGACGAAGAAGCCTCCGACCCGACACTCGCGGCAAAGCTTGATGCCGCGCGAGTCGAAGCGGCACGGTTGGCTGCGGAAAAGGCAGCAGTTGAGGAGGCACGGCACGAGAAGTGCGTGGCCTGGCACATTGCACGACCTGAGTGGGTCATGCAAATGGTTGAGATCTCCCCTGGTGTGCGGGGCAGTGAGCGCGAGTGGGAGGTTCCCCCGAAGACGGGTCTTCGCCGCGTCCGCAACAATGAGAAGTGCCCGTATTGCGGCAAGTAAAACCACAAATGAGGCGAAGGACAACCCAAAGGGCAACGATGGCGAGTAAGGCTAATCTCCCCCCGAGGATCCCGAGCTGTAGCGCCCGTTCCGCATCCGCCACGCACTAACCCGGGGAAACCCACTTTTTCCCTTGCCACGCGAATCCACTTTTCTGAAAACGAATTGTCTGCCATCACGGAATGTCCAAGAGTGTCCCAGCCAAGCCTCTCAACTTCTACTACCACACTCATCATCTACAATGTCTTCTTCTCTCTCCTCCAACCTCAAGCTGCAGATCCGCGAGGCGCTCTCTACGG
>Ga0208253_1000227_pt1 | contig 24993 bp, 26 predicted proteins | sample CryBogCBE10Oct08_FD_184573 | JGI IMG/M metagenome (GOLD analysis project Ga0208253, IMG submission 184573) | Freshwater microbial communities from Crystal Bog, Wisconsin, USA - CBE10Oct08 (SPAdes) | ecosystem: Environmental > Aquatic > Freshwater > Lake | place: Crystal Bog, Wisconsin, USA...
CAGTCGTTGCAGAACAACCAGCACCCGCAGAGCCAGCACCTGCTGCTCCAGCGGAACAAGCCACAGTAGCCGCGAGTTAATCATGGCTGATAAGTGGATACAGGGTGCAATTCAAAAAGCAGGTGCTTTACGGGAAGCATTGCATGTCAAAGCAGGACATAACATTCCTGCTGCGAAACTTGAGAAAGCATCTCATGCTCCGGGTAAACTAGGACAACGCGCTCGACTAGCGAAGACCCTTAAAGGGATGAAATGACCACCAGTGGATCAGCAGTATTCAATCTTCCGTTCAATGAAATAGCTGAAGAAGCATATGAACGGTGCGGTGTCGAGATGCGTACAGGCTATCAGCTTCGTACCGCTCGACGTAGCATGAATTTGCTGACGATAGAATGGGCAAATCGCGGGATTAATCTCTGGACGATCCAGCAAGGCGAAATACCTTTAGTCACGGGGCAAGTTTCATATCCCTTGCCGGATGACACCATTGACCTGCTCGATCATGTGATTCGTACCTATGAAGGTACAAACAATCAGCAAGACATTAACATTACACGTATATCGGAAACGATGTACTCAACGATCCCCAATAAGTTAGCGCAGGGACGTCCTATTCAAGTCTGGATCAATCGTCAGACTGCACAAACTAATCCCACAACCATTCAGTTATCAAGTGCGATTACCGCTACCGCGACATCGATTGCGGTGACAAGTTCGGTGGGATTAGCGTCAGCGGGGATGGTCATCATCAACGGCGAACAGATTTACTACAACAATATCGAGAATAACGTCCTCAACCTTTGTGCGCGTGGTCAGAATGGCACTACCGCCGCAGCACAGGCCGCAGGATCGTTTATTTCGGTCTACAACAATAACAGCATCAACGTATGGCCTACGCCCGATGGCGGAACTCAATATACGTTTGTGTACTGGCGTTTACGCAGAATCCAAGATACGACTAGCGGTGCGCCCAATGAAGATATTCCTTTTCGCGCATTACCTGCATTGATTTCAGGACTGACGTTCTACTTGTCTGGGAAAGTACCGGAAGCGTTTGCGCGGAGTGCAGAACTCAAAGCACAGTATGAAGAACAGTTCAACATGATGGCGGGTGAGGATAGAGAAAAGGCGTCCTTGCGATTAGCCCCTAGACAGATGTTCTGGTAATGGCAACACAGTACGCCAGTGGTAAGTATTCGATTGCAGAGTGTGACCGTTGTGGACAACGGTACATGCTCAAAGAGCTTAAGAAAGAGATTATCAAGACTAAGCTGTATCAGATTAAGGTCTGTCCTGAATGTTGGGACCCGGATCAGCCACAGTTATCATTGGGTATGTACCCTGTGTATGACCCACAAGCAGTACGTGAGCCGCGTCCTGATGTCAGTTATTATGCATCCGGTCAAAGTGGTTTAATGACTAACACCGCAACGACAGGTAATGCAGTGACGCAGCAAGGTTATCCCGAAGAGGGAAGCCGGGTTATACAGTGGGGATGGAATCCCATCGGTGGATCGGAAGCAAACGATGCAGGGTTAACGCCCAATTATTTGACGATCCAGTTTGCTATTGGAACATGTACCATATCATCTACGTGAGGACAGAATGGAAAAGAAAACCGTAAAGAAGATCGCTGATCAAGAAATTCACAAGCATGAAAGCCATATGCATAAAGGTAGCAAGCCTACCAAGTTTGCAAAAGGCGGCGTGACAAGCATGGGCGAAAAGGCTGTAGGTCGTAACATGGCTCGTGTAAACAATCAGAGAGGCCGATAATGAAAGAAATTAACCCGACAAAAGCAGATAGTCCTGCTATCCACATTGATCGAAAAAAAAATAACGAGCCTGCTGAGTTTTATGCCAAACCTCATACGATGGATGGCAGAACGATTGACGGAAATGAAGTCATGGAGCAGGGCGAATATTCCACCAATAAGTCCGCCAGAGAAGCTGGCATACGCGATCCTATTCCTAACGGGGTTAGCTTTGGCGCTTGTAAAGAGCCTAAGTCTTCTGGCATAGAGATGCGTGGCTTTGGTGCGGCAACAAAAGGTAAGATGTCCAGAGGACCGATGGCCTAATGTATTACGTTGACCTTGTTTCGGCGATCAACAATTACGCGGAAAACAACTTTCCGACGGCGGTTGTTAATCGTTTTATCGAGCAGTCTGAGCAGCGTATTTACAATGCTGTTCAGATTCCATCGTTACGCAAGAACGTAACAGGTCAAGTTAGCCCTGCTAATCCGTACTTATCATTACCATCAGATTGGCTTTCAACGTTTTCGTTGGCAGCTTATACCTATGCGACCGGTACGGTTACGACTGTATCGGGAAGTAATACCATTACCTTTACAGGAATTACCGCTCAAGTCGGTCAGCAAGTGACGGGAACAGGTATTCCTGCGGGAACGATTGTCCTCACAGGTGGAACGACCTCAGCGGTTTTGTCGGCTGACGCGACAGCCAATGGATCAGTCACGGCAGTATTCCAAGGTCCCTATGCATATCTCCTAAATAAAGACGTCAGCTTTATTCGGGAAGGATTTTCATATCCAACGACTACTGGATTGCCTTTGTATTACTCCCTGTTTGGGCCTCAAACAACCAATCAATTCAGCATGTCGTTCCTACTTGGTCCAACCCCGGATCAGGTGTACAACATGGAGTTGCACTACAACTACTATCCTACGTCTATCATTCAGGCGCAGATCAATTCCTTGGGTAACCCCACTACTTCGGGAACGTTCACTAACGGTTCGTACTACAACACAGCATTGACGGGCGGTACGGGATCGGGAGCGATAGCAAACGTATTTGTATCCGGCGGTGTAGTTTCTTCTGTGACCTTGCTCGAAGCGGGAACAGGCTATGCCGTAGGCGATGTACTTACAGCGACATTACCTTATACAACCGGTACGCCATCATGGAGTGTGTCGGTGACGGTGATTAATAATCCCACCGGAGAAACATGGTTGGGTGATTATTTTGATACTGCCTTGCTGAACTACTGCATGATGGAGGCAATTACATACACCAAGGGTGAGCAGGACTTGGTTGTGTTGTATCAGAAACGTGCAGATGATGCGTTAGAACTTCTCAAACAGTTGGGCGATGCGAAAGAGAAGGGTGATTCTTATCGTGATGGAAACCCAAAGTATAAAGTCAGATGATAGTCCAAACGATCACCAACTCATTTAAGTCGGACATCCTGCAAGCAGCGCAAAATCTTGCAACGGATTCGTTGTATCTGGCTTTGTTTACCGCGTCAGCGAATTTAAACGCCAATACGGTTGCGTATTCCAGCGCCAACGAAGTCACGAGCACAAACTATACAGCGGGCGGAAAATTAGTTACTGGCGTTACGATTACGACAGACACACAAAACAACATTGTGTACCTTAACTTTAATAACGTGACATGGACGAATGTTTCATTTGTTTGCCGTGGCGCTCTGCTTTACAATCAAACCCGAAGCAATCGTTCTATTGCGGTGTTGAATTGGGGATCAGACAAAAACGCAGGACCTAACTTTGTCGTTACCCTACCCGCAAACACATCAACGACAGCCCTAATTAGGCTATAGACAAGGACTAACATGGCTCTTATCACGACCACAAAAGGCGACATGGACGACTCCCTGTTAGAACACAAAACAGGACAGATTGATAACGATATTGAGTTTACCACTTGGGACGAATACTACTTGGACGGCGAACTGGTACACCGTTCGGCTCATGTGATTTTAAAACAGTCGCCGTTTACGGCTCTTGAAGCCGCAACATTAGGATAAATCATGGCAAATACCCAATCAATGTGTACTTCCTTTTTAGGACAGTTATTGTCTGCGGGGCATAACTTCGCAAGCAATAACGTGGCTCGTACCATTAACACAGCCGATACCTTTAAGGCGGCTTTGTATGTCACTACCGCAACGTTAAACGCGAGTACCACAACGTATTCATCGACTAACGAAGTAACCGGTACGAACTATACCGCAGGTGGCGTGACGGTAACGAACGCAACTAACCCGACCTCTACCAATACTTCAACTACCGCAGGGGTAGGATACTGGACGCCATCGGCAAGTATTGTATTTAGCAACGTGACGCTATCGACTGCGTTTGACACTATGTTGTTGTACAACTCATCTCAGTCTAACGCTGCGGTCGCTGTGTACACCTTTGGTTCGCAAACGATCACTGCGGGTAACTTCACGCTGACCATGCCTTCCAATACTTCCACAACTGCTTTAGTTAGACTCCAGACCACCTAAGGAGTAAGTCATGTCGCTCGGCTGGGGTAACAACGGCTGGGGCGTTGATCCGTGGGGCGGCACAGTAATACCAACTGGCGTATCGGCTAGTGGTGTTACGGGGACAGCAGTTAGTAATATCTCTGTTGCGCTGACAGGAGTCAGTGCAGCAGGGAATACTGGCTCAGAGTTGCCCAATGTCACCGTAGCGTTAAGCGGGGTGGTAGCGGGAGGCTTTACCGGAACAGTCACCCCTAATGCATCTGTAGCGGTCTCAGGATCGTCTGCAAGCGGCTTAACGGGTACGGTAACCGCAACGCCTACCTTTGCTCTATCGGGCGTCTTTGCAAGCGGGTTGACCGGAACGGTTAGCCCATCCTCTGCGGTATCAATCAGCGGTGTCTATGCCGCAGGATTGACGGGAAGCGTTACGCCAAACATTAGCGTAGCGACTTCAGGCGTATTCGCAACAGGCAGTCAGGGTTCAGAAAGCCCGAACATCACAGTTGCCCTTTCTGGCGTATACGCAAGCGGTTTAACAGGAACTGTTACTCCAGTATTCAACATTGCGTTAAGCGGTGTAAGTGCATCTGGATTTACGGGTTCGGTTAGCGCAAACAACACAGTCTCTGTATCTGGCGTTGTCGCTAATGGTTTAACCGGCACAGCTACGGCTACGCCGACATTCAGTTTAAACGGCGTATCAGCAAGTGGCTTTACGGGTTCTGTATCGCCTAGCAGCAGTATTACTGCATCGGGCGTCTTTGCCTCTGGTAATACGGGATCAGAATTACCCAACGTAACGGTAGCGCTTTCTGGCGTCTTTGGAAGCGCCTTTGTGGGTACGGTTACTGCTTCGCCAAGTATTGCGATCAGTGGTGTTTCGGCGGCAGGGCTTACGGGTTCTGTTTCGCCAAGTTCGAGTATTGCCCTATCAGGCGTCAGCGCAAATGGCCTAACTGGAACAATTACTCCTGTTCAATCCATCGCAATCAGCGGCGTATCAGCGAGTGGATTTACTGGAAACGTCACTGCAAGTCCTTCTATTGCGGTATCAGGTGTTAGCGCAAGCGGGTTTACCGGAACAGTTTCACCAAGTATAGATAAAGCGGTTAGCGGAGCTTCTGCGAATGGGCTGACCGGAACCGTCACGGCTACACCGACCTTTGCATTAAGCGGAGTATTCGCAAGCGTATTGACAGGATCGGTATCGCCAAGTAGTTCCATTGGTATATCGGGCGTATTCGCGCAGGGCAATACAGGATCAGAGCTACCCAACGTCACCGTAGCCTTGTCAGGCGTCTTTGCGAGTGGATTCACAGGCACAGTCACACCTAACTTTAATATCGCGACGAGCGGAGTATCAGCAGCAGGTCTAACGGGTTCCGTTACCCAAAGTAAAAATGTTGCGCTTTCTGGTGTTGCCGCCAATGGATTGACCGGGGCAGCTACAGCCACACCTCAAATTGCGGTAAGCGGCGTATATGGCAGTGGTTTTGTGGGTTCTGTCACCGCCGTTCCCACAATAGGTTTAAACGGCGTTGTCGCGGCAGGACTGACAGGCTTAGTATCGACAGGTAAAGATGCTGCGCTGTCTGGTGTTTACGCTACAGGAAACGCGGGATCAGAACTTCCGAACGTCACGGTTGCCTTATCAGGCGTACTGGCAAGCGGTTATGTCACTGCGCCGTTCCCTATCACGAGCAAGGCAATTAGCGGAGTAGCAGCATCAGGTTTAGTAGGTTCAGTTACTAACTCTAGCGCTATTGGTTTAAACGGCGTGGTCGCAGCAGGGCTGACAGGTACAATAACCACAACTTATACACAGGCATTAACAGGCGTCAGCGCGGCGGGTGTTGTTGGAACAGCTACACCTACGTATAGTCGCAGTATATCGGGAGTAACGGCAAGCGGGTCTGTTGGAAGCGTAGGAACGCCTAGAACGCTTGGACTTACGGGTGCAAAAGCGGATGGTATTTTAGGGGTCATTGGGTACTTTTATTGGAATCCAATAATAGACACGCAAATCCCTAATTGGATTGGTATTATAGATACAGAATCGCCAAGCTGGGCGCAGATAAATGCTGATCAAAACCCAAGCTGGAATGGTATTATAGACACGGAAACTGCCAACTGGACGTCAGTCGATAACCATGATGATGTAATTTGGGAAACAATAACCACAGTATAGGAAAATCATGTCAACTTGGACGAGTAACCTTTATATACAGTTAATTGGGACCGGGGAACAGTCTGGTACATGGGGAACCACCACCAACGGCAACTTCCAGTACGTGTTTGAAGAAGCGATTGTAGGACGTACAACCGTTTCATTTTCCGATGCGAACGTCACCCTAAGCGCGACACAGGCCACTACCGATCAAGCCTTTAGAAACGTATACCTAAACTGTACCGGTACAAACACGGCGCAGCGTAACTTGATCGTACCTACGATCAACAAGAACTATATTGTTGAGAACAATACCACCGGCGGCTTTGGTATTCAGGTCATTACTGCGGCGGGAACAGGCATTGTCGTTCCTAACGGATACAAAGCAGCGTTGTACGTAGATGGAACGAACGTTGTTACTGCGTTTAACTACCTGACCGCACTGGCCTCTCCATCTTTCACCAATACTTCTTTGACCTCTGGGCGGGTGGTGTATTCCACCACAGGTGGACTACAGACCGACTCTGCTAACCTGACGTTCAACGGTACAACCTTAACGGCGAATACCTTAAACCTCACAAACGCCTTGGTTACGACCTATGGCGGCACGGGGTTAAGTTCCTACACAGCAGGTGATCTGCCTTATTACGCATCTGGAACCGCGCTGTCTAAGCTAGGGATTGGTACGTCCGGCTACATCCTGACCTCCAGTGGAACTGCCCCGCAGTGGAGCAACAGCATCAGCATTGGCTCAATCACTGCTACATCTATCACAGACTCTGGCAACCTGACCTTTACAGGCACAGGAAGCCGTGTATTAGCCGACTTTACCAACGCGACTGTTACTAACCGTCTAGCGTTTCAGACCAGCACCACAAACGGTACTACGGGTATTTACGCCCTGCCGAACGGTACGAGCACGGCGGCTTCATGGCAAGCGACTAACGCGGCTGATCCTACCAACGCCTCTAAGATTCTGATTGCGACTAACGGCTCTACAGACGTACAGCTTGTATCAGGGATTAACGGTACAGGTACATATCTGCCATTGAGTTTCTATACCAATGGTTCTCAGCAAATGCGCTTGGATACGTCTGGCAACCTAGGACTAGGTGTTACGCCGAGTGCTTGGGGGAGCGGTAAAGCAATTGATATATCTGTATTTACTGGTTTGTGGAGTCTTTCAACTCAAACTCATTTAATAAGTAATGGATATTGGAACGGCACAAACTATATTTATAAAACAACAAATGCAGCCGCTGATTATGCACAAATTGATAACACGCATCGTTGGTATATAGCCCCCTCCGGCACAGCAGGTAACACTATCACTTTCACTCAGGCGATGACGCTGGATGCTAGCGGTCGCCTCCTAATCGGCACTACCTCTGCTAGTGGTTCTAACTATCTGCAAGTGAATAGTGATGCGCGTATTAACGGTATGACGGTGGGATTGGGTGGTGGTAGTGTTGTCTATAACACGGCGGTAGGCGCAAGTGCTTTATCTTCTAATACAACAGGTGGATATAATGTTTCAGTTGGCTATGGAACACTTGGTTCTAATACGACCGCCAATTACAACACTGCCATTGGTTATCAATCTCTCAACGCCAGCACAACAGCCAGTAGTATTACCGCAATTGGGTATCAAGCCGGATATACTGGAACTATTGGAAACAGTGGTGATGTTTTTGTTGGATTTAAAGCGGGATATACAAAAAATACCGCATCCGATATATTTGCAACCACATTAGTTGGTGATGTAGCCGGAACTCTAATTACTACAGGTACCGATAATACAGGGTTTGGCGGATATTCTTTAAGTAGCACCACATCAGGTAGTCAAAACGTTGCTGTCGGCGGTGGTGCTTTGCGTTACAACACCACCGCCTCTTACAACACTGCCGTAGGTTATCAAGCTGGGTATAGTAATACGACTGGTGGAAATGGAGTATATGTTGGTGTTGGTGCTGGTTATTCAAATACTACGGCAAATGACAATACATTTGTAGGTTGGAGCGCTGGTTATTTCAACACTACAGGAGCAAACAATACTTCTAGTGGCAGAAGTTCTCTTTATGCAAACACAACAGGAGGAGAGAATTCTGCTTACGGATGGGGTGCTTTAAATCAAAACACAATTGGTAATTATAATACTGCACATGGTTCTAGGTCATTATTCTCAAACACCACCGCCTCTTCCAACACCGCTGTAGGTTTTCAGGCTGCCTATAGCAACACGACAGGAAATGTCAACGCCTTTGGTTATCAAGCTCTATATGCCAACACCACTGGAACTGAAAATGCTGCTTTTGGAAATGCTGCACTTGCAACAGTAACAACTGGAATCCAAAATGCTGCGTTTGGCGCTAGATCATTACAATACAATACCGCAAATCAAAACTCAGGATTTGGTATTGCTGCTTTAGGTACAAACACAAGTGGTGGATCAAACGCTGCTTTAGGTTTTGCTGCTCTTTATTCAAATACCACAGGTAGCACAAATACCGCCGTAGGAAGTCAGTCTCTTTATTCAAACACCACCGCCTCTAACAATACTGCTGTTGGGTATCAGGCTGGATATACAAATACTACAGGCACTTCATTAACTGCTGTTGGTTACTATGCGTTAACCTTAAATACCACTGGTAACGGAAATACCGCTGTAGGTTTAAATGCGGCTGTAAATAACACAAGCGGAAGTTCAAACAGTGCTTTCGGTCAACAGTCGCTTAATGCTAATACTACTGGTGGAAATAATACTGCGATTGGTTATCAATCCCTACTTTCAAATACTACTTCAAATGGCAACACCGCTGTAGGTTTCCAAGCTGGGTATAGTACTACTGGTACTTATTTAACTGCGGTCGGCTACCAAGCTGGGTATAGCAACACTACAGGCGGTTCCACATTTATTGGTAATAAAGCTGCGTATTCAACAACTACAGGTGGAGATAATACTGTTGTAGGTGATTCTGCTTTATATACAAACACCACAGGTAACGTCAATGTGGCGATGGGAGTATCTGCTTTATATTTCAATACTACAGGTGCATCAAATGTGGCTATTGGAGTATCAGCTTTAAGAGGAAACACCACCGCATCTAACAACACAGCAGTAGGGTATCAGGCGGCTTATTCAAATAGTACGGGTACGGGTATTGTTGCTGTTGGTTATACAGCGTTGAAAGCAAATACCGCATCAAATAATACAGCCGTTGGAAATGGCGCAATGGCGTTAAATACAAGCGGAACATTTAATACCGCAGTAGGTGGTATTGAAGCTAGTGGTTATCCTGCGCTTTATTCTAATTTAACTGGTAATTACCATGTTGCTATTGGTGCTGGTGCTTTAGGTAAAACTGATGGCGCACAATATAATGTGGCCGTAGGATATCAATCTTTATTCAGCAACACCACCGCTTCTTACAACACAGCAGTAGGTTATCAGTCTGGGTATAGTAGTACAGGACAACAAGGAACTTTTATTGGATATTTTTCAGGGTATTACAATACATCTGGCGTAAGGAACACAGCGGTAGGATATGGTGCTTTTGCTACAGGCGGTTCGGTTGGAACGGGTTCAAACAACACTGCTATTGGTTCGTTAGCAAATCAAGCTAATACGTCTGGAAATTACAACGTTTCTGTTGGTGATTCTGCCCTTTACTCCAACACCACAGCTTCTAACAACACCGCAGTAGGTTATCAGGCTGGATATAGTAATACTACAGGAACAGGATTAACTGCTATTGGTTATCAAGCAGCATATTCAAACTCAACAGGAGCTTCTTATACAACTGCTGTTGGTTGGCAAGCGTTATATGCAAACACAACTGGCTTATATAATACTGCCGTTGGTCAATCTTCTTTAAGTTCAAACACAACAGGTGGTAATAATTCTTCACTAGGATTGGCTTCTTTATCATCAAATACTACAGGCTCTAATAATGTTGCGATTGGTTCAAACGCTCTTTATTATAATTCCACAGCCGCTAACAACACCGCTGTAGGTTTTCAATCGGGTCAAAATATTACAACCGGTTCTAAAAATACCATCCTTGGTAGCTATTCAGGAAACTCAGGCGGCCTAGACATCCGCACAGCATCTAACTACTTAGTAATGTCTGATGGTGACGGCAACGTCCTCCAAGTAATAGATTCTGGTAAAGCTACATGGCAGCCATTAAGCCTTACGTCTAAATCTGCTGCTGCAACTTTAACACTAGCAATCTTGCAAACCGGAATGATCCAATATACCGGTTCTGCTGCGGCTCTGACGTTTGATACAGGTTCAAATATAGATGCAGCAGGTTCTATTGCGACTAATACCGCACTTCAATTTACCGTAGTCAATACTGGTTCTGGTACGGCTACAGTAACCGCAGCAACAGGCGTTACAATCGTAGGTGTTGCAACTGTAGCGGCAACATCCTCTGGCACATTTAAGTTCCTCAAAACCGCAGCAAATACGTTTGTTGCTTATCGTATGTAAGGAGAAATCATGAGTATTACCTATACCACTACTATTACTTCGATGTACTGCGTACAGTCACCCCAACCCGATTACGTTGTGAATGTCCTTTTCACCGTGTCTGGTACTGATGGTACACATACTGCTTCTATTGATGGCAACGTACAATTAGCTGTAGAAGCAAGCGATCCTAACTTTGTGCCTTACGCACAACTTACTCAGACGATTGTGTTGGGTTGGATTAACGCACAAACTGACAATCAAGCGAATTACTACGCTAATATAGATGGTCAGATTCAGTCGCAAATTACGCCGCCTGTATCACCTCAGAACACGCCCTTACCTTGGACAACTAAATAAAGGGTAACCGGGTTCCCTATCTAACCCGAACTTGGAGTCTCAAATGGAAAAGCTGTCTTTATCTTTAAACGTTGTAAACGGAATCATGCAGTACCTGAACACTAAACCACACGGAGAAGTCCGTGCGCTGATTGATGCGATTGAAGCAGAAGCAAAAGATCAGTTACCTGCTCAAGTGCAACAAGAGCCTGAGCAAGCTGCTGCTTAATAAAGACCGGGGCGGCATCTGCTGCCCCATTTAAACGGGTTAAATAATGGACTCACTCGATCTGCTGTCAAAGCTATGGCCTGTCTTAGTAGGATTTGTTGTGATTGTTTTAACGTTCGGTGAAGTCCGTTCCCGCATCAGCGTTTTAGAAGACAAAGTACGTACCCTCTTTGATCTCTGGAACAAAAAATGAATCATGAAACGATCTTGATATGGCTCCTTGTCTACGTGGTAGGCATATCAGGAACGGTAGGCGCAGTATGTAATTTTGACGTTATACCGTGTGAACAGACGGGTGACACAACACAATGGACGCTACAACTGATAGCGGTCGTTGTTTCATTATTAGCCGGGAGGAAAGATGGCTGATTGGTTAGATACTTTAGAGAAGTTAGCACCCACTGTTGCGTCAGCCCTTGGTAGTCCTGTAGCGGGTATGGCTGTCGGTGCTCTTGAGTCTGCTTTGGGTATGTCTGGTGATGACGTACAAAAGACGATTGAAACTGGCAAGTTAACAGGCGATCAAGTCGCTGCTATTCAGCAAGCTGAACTTGCGTTGAAAGCCAAAGCGCAAGAACTAGGACTGGACTTTGCCAAGCTAGGAAACGAAGATCGTGCTTCTGCTAGACAGATGCAGCAGAACGTTAAGTCATGGGTGCCTCCTTTTCTCGCGATTGCGGTCACTCTGGGATTCTTCGGAATACTGGTAGGTCTCATGTTAGGCAAGATCAATCAAGCGACCGAAGTAGACATTATGTTGGGAAGTCTTGGAACCGCATGGACAGGAATCGTATCTTTTTTCTTTGGTTCAAGCGCATCTAGCCAAAGCAAAGATCATATGTTGTATAACTCTCAACCATTAAATAAATGACGTATAAAGCGCGGGTTTGTAGGTCATGTTCTTTGGTTTTTCAGCCAAATACTTCTCGCGAGGCGTGGTGCAGCAATGATTGTCGCTTTAAGTCTCATATAAACCCTAAGTGGGATGTAAATGAATGTTGGGAATGGGATGGTGCTATATTTAAAAAAACAGGATATGGTCAATTTGGCTCAGGAAAAAGCGGGGTTTATACCGCCCATAAGTATTCATATCAGTTGTTTAAAGGACAAGTTCCTGAGGGGTTATTTGTTTGTCACTCTTGCGATAACAGAAAGTGCTTTAACCCAAATCATTTGTGGGTTGGGACGCATGCAGATAACATGAACGACATGATACAAAAAGGCAGATCGACCCTTGGTAACAAATACCCGCAATGTTCGGGTGATAACCATTGGCGAAAGCGTAAGGAACAAAAATGACACAACTCTCACCTCATTTTAGTTTAGAAGAACTGACTCATTCAGACGTAGCCGTGCGTAACGGTTATGACAATACGCCTGATGAAGCGACTATTCTTAATCTGACGCGCCTTGCGGAGTTCCTAGAAAAAGTTAAACGGCTTTTGAACGACAAGCCCGTGATGATTTCCTCGGCTTACCGCAGCAAGCAAGTAAATGATGCAGTGGGTTCAAAGGATACAAGCCAGCATAGGCTTGGTTGTGCCGCAGACATTCGAGTGCCGGGAATGACGCCAGATGAGGTCACGCAGGCAATTAAAAATTCAGATTTGCCCTTTGATCAGGTTATAAGAGAATTTGATGCTTGGACCCATCTGTCTGTGCCTAATCGCGAGGGAGAGCAACCAAGAGGTCAGGCGCTTATTATTGACAAGCAGGGTACACGCATTTACACGGCTTAATCATGCCCCAGAAAAAGATAACGTTTAAACCGGGGGTTAACCAAGAGAATACTCGGTACGTTACTGAGGGCGGTTGGTACGACTGCGATAAGGTTAGATTCCGTCAAGGATTTCCGGAAAAGATTGGCGGTTGGGCGCAGCTATCTGGAAATACATTCTTAGGCGTTTGCCGATCTTTGTGGAATTGGGTCACGCTAGGCGGTTTAAACCTGCTTGGTGTAGGGACCAATCTAAAGTTTTACATCGAGGACGGCGGTGCGTATTACGACATTACGCCTCTGCGTTATTTAACAGGAACTGTAGCACTTTCTAATGCTTTTACCACAGCAAACGCATCGAACATCGTACAGGTTACGTCCACGGGGATTAATCTCTTCACTGGCGATACTGTTAACATTTATAACGTACAAACTGCTGTTAATGGTATTCCGGCGGCAGATTTCAACAAGCAGTTCACGGTTACCCGTGTAAACGCCAACAACTTTAATATCACCACCGCAGACGCGGCGACTAGCCCCGGAACGGGCGGCGGTACGTTTAACGTCACTTACTTCACCTATTACTTCCCAATCCAAAGCATCGCTACCGTAAGCGGTTCTAGTACGGTGACGGTAAACGCGACAGGGAACGGCTGCGTAACAGGTGACTTCGTTTACTTCCCGACTTTGATCAGCTACAACGGCGTATCCATTCAAGGTTGGTATCAGATTACGTTAGCCCTTTCTGCGTCCTATACCATCACTGCTGGAACGAACGCATCAAGCTCTGGAACGGACGTCCTTTCTTCCTATTATGTCCAGTACCAAATCAACACTGGTACCTCCATAGCCGTTCCACAAACCGGATGGGGCGCAGGTGGATGGGGATTAGGAGCTTGGGGTTTAGGGGTTCAAGCGGTTCAGCAATTAGCATTGTGGTCACAAGCTAACTTTGGCGAGAACCTTGTGTTTGGACCGCGTGGTGGCGGTATGTATTATTGGGTCGCAACAAGCGGTGTAAATACGATTGGATACAACCTAGCACAGTCTTACAACGCTTCTGACGTGCCGACCATCCAGAACAATATCGTGATCTCAGATGCCTCTCGTTTTGTGTTGGCGTTGGGATGTAATGACTATGCATCCGATAGTCTTAATCCGATGTTGATTCGCTGGTCGGATCAGGAATCCACAATCAACTGGACACCTGCTGTAAACAATCAGGCGGGAAGTCTGACCTTATCGCATGGATCAACGATTGTAGGGTTCATTCAAGCCCGTCAAGAGATCGTGGTCTTTACGGACTCTTCAGTATATAGCCTTCAGTATCTTGGTCCTCCCGCCGTGTGGGGATCAACCCTCGTAGGTGAGAATACCTCTATCCTCAGTCCAAACGCGATGTCATTGGCATCTGGTATTGTGTACTGGATGGGACGCGGGAAGTTCTATACCTACAACGGTACAGTCCAAACATTGAATTGCGACTTGCGTGAATTCATCTTCAGCAACATCAACCTACAGCAGAACTTCCAAGTGTACTCAGGAACGAACGAGGCGTTTAACGAAGTCTGGTGGTTCTACTGCTCCGCAAACTCAACAGTCAACGATACCTATGTGATCTACAACTACGTGGATCAGGCATGGTATTTTGGCTATCTTGGACGTACTGCATGGATTGATACAGGGCTACGCTCTTATCCGATTAGTGCTACGTACAACAACAATCTGGTGTATCAAGAGTACGGCGTGGATGACAACACCACCGGAACGGCGGTACCGATTGATTCGTACATTCAGTCCTCTGAGTTTGATATTGAGGATGGAGATCGTTTCAGCTTCATCTGGCAGCTTCTGCCGGACGTTCGTTTCAACGGCTCTACCTCTAATTCTCCTGCGGTAACGATGACGCTCACGGGCTTACAAAACTCTGGATCGGGCATCAACAACGTCAGCATCAGCGCGGCAGGAACGAATATCGCATCTGTACAGCAGTATCAAAAGCCTATTCCCGCGAATGGAAGCACTAGCTCTGTAGTCATCGAGAAGTTCACCGGAACCGCTCCCGTGCGGGTACGTGGGCGTCAGCTTATCTTTAGAATCGAAGGCAATCAGCTAGGCTTACAGTGGCAGCTAGGCGCACCTAGAATTAACATCCGTCCTGACGGAAGAAGGGGAGACACATGAGTAATACCAACGTACCTGCCGTACCGAACCTCCCGCTTCCTGAACAAGAGTTTAGCCAACAGTATTTAAACGTCCTAACGAACGTCTTGCGCCTGTACTTTACCCAGCTTAACGGGGCGGTACAGACTAACGCCAACGATATTTCCTCCCTGACAACGCTTGCTTGGTTGGATATGTAATGCGTTATCAGAACGTTACTCCAGTACAATTAGGCCAAGCTGCGTTAACAACTAGCGTAGCAACGTTGTATACCGTTCCGAGCAGCACAAGAACCTACGTAAAAGGCATAGATATATGCAATACGTCTGGATCAACTATTACGGTGAATGTTTATCTTGTTCCTTCGGGTGGTAGCGCTGGAACAGGTAATGCGCTGTTTTATGGTTTAAGCGTATCGGCTAACACAACCTATCATTGGGTGGGGACACAGATATTGAACCCTGCTCAAACACTACAAGCATCCGCAAGCACAACAGGCTGTACGTTAATTGCAAGCGGCGGTGAGGCGACTTAATGGATTATTTGAAACTCTTTATCGAAGTTGCGCAAGTTTCACGCCCAACTTATAGAGACAAAATCAAGTTAACTGATTTAAACACTCCGCTGACAGCAACAGAACTGGATAGCCTTGATTGCCTGATGATCGGTATGTATCTCTGCGAGATATACGGCATAGACGAAGAAGTGTCCAAAACTATGCAGCCTTCTACCCCGCAAGGGTATTTTGATTTCTGTAACGAACATAAAACACGCGAACCAAGTTCAGCGGAAGAAGCTTTGTCATGGATCGTATGATTTACCTGACTGAAAAACGTATCGCTTATACCGAAGAAACAACAAGCCTTCTGGACGTGATGTATCCCCAGAACGTGCATCTGTTCCCTGATACCTACGCCAAGACCAATACAGGCATGGTGTATCCCCCGCATAAACTTGCGGATAAAGTCATTGATCCTGAAATCATGGAGCGTAGTCGAGATAATCCTATCCGTACCGCCTTTATTCTTGCCGCAGGAAACGCTCACTTTGCGGGTTTAAACCCAAAGGATAAAGAGCCTAACTGCCTAAGCTATGACTACAAGCCCTTGCCTATGACGTTAACGCAGGTCTATGCGGGGCGTATAGCGGCTGCATTTGGTGCGACAGATTTAGTCGTCACGGATGCATCAGCTTGCGCATCAAGTTTAAAGGTCATGATGGATGTACAGACCTACATACGCAACTATGCGTTTGATCGCGTGATTGTGTTGGGCGTAGAAGATGCTGTGAGTAATACGGTATTGAACTTCTTTGGTCAATCTGGCGCATCCTTAACCTTAGAGAAAGAAAAACAAGGCGAAATACGCAGTGCGTTTGATCCGGTAAACGGTGGATTCTATGTCGGTCAAGGTGCCGTTTTTGCTATGTTTGAGACCGAAAGAAGCATCAGATACAGCGGAAATACTCCTTGTGCGGAGCTTATTAGCGCCTATTCAGCCAGCGAGCATAGTACCAATGCCATCGGTCAGCGCGAGGACGGACAGGGGTTTAAACGGGCGATACAGGGCGTGGTTTACGGCGGGAATGTAGATTTAAACAAGATACGGCTGGTGAAAACGCATGGCACAGGAACGAAGTCGAATGACTTAGCAGAACGAACGGCTTTGACAGCTACGCTCAAAGAGTTTCAAGCAACATCGTTTAAACAGAGAATTGGTCATACGATGGGCGCAAGCGGCTTGCTCGAGACTATACTCTTGTTAGATAATGTAAAAAACGGTTTAGTACCTGCCATTCCTAACCGTACAGACGAAGATAGTATCTTTTTAAGCAAACCTGTCCCCGCAGAGAGGGGAGGATTGATTTTAAGTCTTGCGGCTGGAATGGGTAATATCTATTCAGCGGCAATCTTTAAGGACTTGCAATGCTGATCGATAGCCATCAAAGAAAACTTAGCCCTACTCAAATTATTGAGCAAGCGGCACAAAACATCCCAAACAATAAGTATTCGGCTGATCAAATGCTTGCGTCCGTCATTACAGAAACGCGGATGCCAAATTGTTTTGCAATTCAAGAAGGCAACACTTTATTTATCGTTCATGCAGGTGACAAACGAGTTGCTATGTTTCGCGCTTTAAACGCTGATACTGGAAAGAATTACCTTGAAAACTCTTTAATCTTTACCAAGGCCATGTATATGGCGGGTTTTGATTCTATGGTGAGTCAGTTTGACGATCCTGCAATCATTAAAGTATTTCAATACGTAGCGCGTCATCCATTTCAGCGTGATATGGGCATGGAAGTACGTAGACAAGAAGATGGGGGATACCTTGGTATTGTCCAGCTTGGACCGCAGCGGGGAGAAAAATAATGGGCGGCGTTGTTAAAGCGGTATCAAACGTTGTATCGAGTGTTACCCATGCAGCAACAAGTGTTGTTGCATCTGCGGGTAACCTTGTATCAAACGTAGCGAAAACAGCAGTTAACGTTGTTCAAGATGTAGGTAAAGTTGCATCAACCGCTGTTCAAGCGGCGGTAAATGATCCGATAGGAACGATAGCCAAAGTTGCTGCTGTTGCGACAGGAAATGCAGAACTATTACCAATAATTAGTGCGGCAGATACTGTAGCGCATGGTGGTGATCTTGGGAAAGCTGCAACGAGCGCTGCACTTGCCTATGCTGTTCCAGCAGCAGGGCAAGAAGCCACCGCAGCATTACAAGGAACTACAGCAGGTAATTTATTGGCGTCAGCCAATCAAGGAATTGCCAGTACCTTGGGAGAAAACGCTGCTGCTACACCATTAACAAGCGCAGGTGTTGCTGCTGCCGCGTCTGCTTTACAAGGTGGTAATCCCATAAAAGCAGCGGAAAATTCATTAATTGGCGGCGCAATTAATAACGCCATCAACAATGTCACCGCACCTACACCTAATACCGGTGTTGCCTCTATAGCACCTACTCCTACGCCGGCACCGGCACCTATTGCAGAAAATACTCCCGCTCCTGTACAGGTAGCCGATAATACATCTGGTATTTCATCTGTTCTTCCGGTCGCACCTGCACCAGTAACACCTGCTCCGGTCGCACCAGCGCCAGTAACACCGGCTCCCGTAGCGCCTGTAGTTGAACCTCCTGCACCTGCGCCAACGGGAATTGCATCTGTTCCCGGTTTTAACGCTTTGTCTAACATGACAGCCTCCAATAATATTGGTACACCCAAAACGGATGTACCTGTGTTTGAAGCCCCTGCTAATGTAAACGCAGCACAAAGCACAGGTGGAACACAGCAAGAAACACAATCAGCATTGATGGCTGCTCCCGCTTATGCGCAACCGGTTGAAACCAATCCAAATGCAAATGGCGTAACATCGTTTGCTGCCTCCGGCATGCAGCCCTACCAGACTACACTCAATCCAGATGGCTCAACGACCTATACCGATTTAAACGGCGCACAGACCACGTTCAATGCGGATGGTACTGTAAAGTCGCCTACTCAAACATCGATGGACCCCTATGGCACAACGTTCGGTCAGTCCATGCCTGTTGATCCTACAACGGGTCTAGCAGAGGGTATTACCACAGCTACCAATCCTACTGGATACCAAGACGCAAACGGCAATATGACAACTGCTGCTGGTCTACCTGTTTACTATGATACCTACGGTAATCTAGTGAATGCGAACGGTCAAGTTATTCAAACTGACAACGCAGCAGCAGCAAGTGACACTGCTACAAAATCTTCTACCGATTCAAGTACGTTAGGCAAAATCGCCAGTACCTTATTAGGTGGATCAAGTGGTTCTGGATCATTACTACCACTTGCAGCAGGAATAGGCGCAGGAGCCTTATTAAGTGGATTGGGTAAAGGGTCGAGCGTTACCCCCGTAGATTATGGGTATGATACGTTCGATTGGAACGCAAGTCCTGTAAATGCAGCTATTGATGGCGTTGCGTATGGTCAATCCATATTGAACCCAACGTTCACTACTCATAAAAACGCTAAAGAAGGCGGTCAGGTTAGCCATTTAGCACAGGGTGGTTCAGCAGGTAAGAACGTGCCGTTAGTCTTTGCGGATGGCGGTCATATCCATCGTGCCATATTGCAAAAATTGCATCATGCAGGTCACCCGATCAATCAACAAACGATTGAAGAAGTTGCACATCTTGTACGTCAAGGCGCACCAGAGCATCACATTATTGGGTTCATGCATTACCGCAAGAAGATGGCAAGCGGCGGTACAACAAGCCCACAAATGGGTGCGACAGATGAAGAAAGTAAAGCGGCATTCAACGCGGCCTATCCAAGTCAAATGTATACCACTCCACAAACAAATCAATATCCACAATGGCTGATAGATGCATTAGGCGCACAGCCTAATCAAAAACAAAGTGGACTGACTGCACTCATGCGCTACTTGCATGTTCTGCCTCAGAACGCTGTTGCAGAAGGAACGGTCGGTATTCCAACCTCTGATCAGCAAACAGCGGCGGTATATGGACATGCGGCAGGAGGGCCATTAGGCGCCTATTCCGATGGCGGTCACTTCCTTAAAGGTCCCGGAGATGGTATGTCCGATGACATTCCTGCGCGGATAGGACAGCATCAAGAAGCCAGATTAGCTAATGAAGAGTTTGTGATTCCTGCGGATGTTGTATCCCATTTAGGGAATGGTTCGTCTGAATCTGGCGCTAAAGTCCTATACGACATGATGGATAAAGTACGCAAAGCAAGAACAGGAACGACCAAGCAGGGCAAACAGATCAACCCACGTAAGTTCATGCCAAAAGGTTAATCATGGCTACCTCTTCTTCAACGAATACAACTAGCACAACTTCCGGTATTGGCGGGTTACCCTTAAGTGGTCCATTAAGTTCAACGCCTTCAACACAATCCGTTGTGGCACCCAACGCTGTTGCGGCTCCTTTAGAGACATCGCTTGCCAATCAAGCAAATGCGTTACTTCAAGCCCCTTATCAAGCGTATACGGGTCAGTTAACCTCTGGTCCATCTACTATACAGAATCAAGCATGGCAAGGATTGTCAAGCTCAGGTGTGCCTTCACAGTTGACCTCTGCTGCAAGTCAGCTAGGCGATACTGCTGCACAGATGGGCAACATATCCTCCACATTTAATCCGGAGACCTTCACCAATACCTACACCTCACCCGGTGCGTATAACGAAATTAACGCAACGAATCAGTATGCATCACCGCAGAATTTATCCTCAAATGTAAACTTCACGAATCAGTTTACTAATCCCGGTGCATACAACGGCATTCAAGCTTCAACACAAGCGTTTACACCGCAAGCTGCACAGCAGTTGATGAATCCGTATTTGCAAGCTTCACTAGCGCCACAATTGCAACTCTTACAGCAGCAACTAGGCACTCAAAACGCTGCAAGTAATGCACAGTTAGCTCAGGCGGGAGCGTATGGAGGTGGACGCCAAGCGGTTGTGAATGCACAAAACGCTTTAAATAGTAACCTTGCAGCAAATCAGTTGATCAGTTCTGGATATAACACTGCTTACAATAATGCGATGAACCAGTTCAATGCGGATCAAGCGCGTTCTTTACAAGCACAACAAGCAAATATTGGACAACAACAGTTTGGTGCAAATCTTGGCATGACTGCGGCAGAACAGGCCGCTACGTATGGTCAGCAAGCTTTAAATGCTAATGCACAGCAGCAGCAGTTTAACGTCCAACAAGCACTCGCGAATGCACAGAACGTAGCGAACTATGGAAACCAAGCGCAAGCTGCAAATATTCAACAGCAGCAGTTCAAGACCTCCACAGGATTGACGGAGGCTCAGCAAGCTGCTCAAGCATTGCAAGCGCAACAAGCAGCACAAGAAGCCCAAAAACAATATCAATCTAACCTTGCTTATCAGGGCTTACAGGGTCAAACATCTGCTCTGCAAGCGCAAGCTAATGCAGGCACAAACATTTCTGCGTCCAACTTAGCCAATTTAAACGCCTTGGCAAATGCAGGCGCTACCCAACAGCAACTAAACCAAGCTGCTTTAAACGCGCAGTACAATCAATATCTGGCGCAGCAGCAATACCCACAGACCATGCTGAAGCTTGGTTCTTCTGTACTCACGGGTCTACCCGGTCAGACGACCAGTACGTATGGTGCAACACCTTCTACATTACAAAGTATTCTTGGTACCGCTGGTGGGGTCACTACACTAATGAACAACTTGTTGGGCGAAGGTTATACCAAAACTGCTGCACAGAACTTTATTCAAAGGATTACCACGGGCGGTACTGGCGTGGTTCAAACACCTACAGGAATTACGTCTGATCCTGCAACGGGCGCTTTCTTTGATGCGGCAACTGGCCTACCATTAAGCTCAAAAACTGATTCAAGCGGAACAACCATCTATACAAATTCGAGCGGTCAACAATATTACGATGACGGAATGGGTAACCTACAACCGTATGAAGGGTAATAGGCAAATAATATGAGTATTGCGCAACCCAATTTAATTCAGATTCAACAAGCCCTGCAAGTGATGCCTTTGCAGGCGGTGATGAAGTATGCAAACAGCGAAGGCGCGGGGAGCGCTGAAGTGCCTCAGTACATGGCTTTGGCTGAATTGAATCGGCGTAGCCAAGCACAGCAAGCGCAGTTGCAAGGTCAGAACGCAGTTACTCAGACCGTTAAGCAGACGCTTGAGAATCAACTAACCAAACCCAATCAAACGGCTGTCAATCCCGGTATTGCGTCTATCGCGCCCACAAATCCTGCTGCGCCCGCTCCACAAGTCAACCCGACTATTGCGCCAACTGCTGTTAATCCTGCGGCTGCTCCCGCCGAAACAAACCCCGAAGCCACGCCTACTGCACCCACGATGCTTGCTGCGCGTGGTGGATTGATGTCTTTACCCATTCACGCAAGACGATACGCACATGGCGGTATCGCAAGCTTTGCCGAAGGTGATCAGGTACAAGACCCCGCGACAGTGACATCACCACCTCCTGCTGCTACGTATGAGGATTTACCAAGTCAAAACGATACAAGCGATGACGAGTTTAAACAGAACGATGACGCAATCAATGCGCTCGTTCAGCAACGTATTGACAGCAGAGCAGATAAAACAAACTTTGAGAAAGCGCAAGCGATGGAGGCTCAGGGGTATGGTGGGAGAACACGATTAGATGCACCTATTGTCTCAGAACCCGTAGCGCCATCAGGTGCAAACGTGGCAAGCAAAACGCCTAATCGTCCGATAAATGTTGCTCCGTCTTCGTTGCCCCCGCGTATGACATATGAAGACTTACCTCAACCAGAAGATACCGTAGCACCAAGTGTTCCGGGTGGTTTTTCAGCTACATCAGAACCCAATCAACAAGGGATTGCAGCAACCCTAAAACAAAACCAAAAACAACCCTCTGGCGCTGCTGCAAAAGAACCTGCATCGGGTATACCGTCTTCGGATGAATTTACATCTAAAGTTAAAGGAATGGTTGATGATCTACAAAACAACCTTCAGACGCAACTTAACAATACAGCAAAAAAATTTCAAACAGAAGATTTAACCCCTGAACAAGCATTTCAACAACAAGAAAAGATGCGCAAAGATCATGGTATATCTGACGATCCCCTTGCGCCTTTGAAACAAAGATATGCAAATATAGAACAAAAACAACAGGAAGCTGCACAGAACGATTCGTTCGATCGTGTTATTGCAATGATGACTTCATTCGCTCAAGCCGATCCAACGAAAGGCTTTGGGTTTGCTGCTGCAAAAGCCGCTGACGCAAGTCAAGCTTTGAAGAAAGATCAAAGAGCTTTACATGAAGCCCAAGAAATGAAAATGGCTGAGATTCAAGGAAGTCTCGCAACCGCAGACGATGCACGGAAACGTGGGGATGTTGCAGCAGCGGAAAAGGCTTCAGCAGATGCTCGAGACGCCAAGTTAAAGTTAAATGATCTTGTTTTGAAAGAACAACAAGTTCAAGTAGCGATGGCTCAAACAGGTTTACAAGGCATTAGTTCCATCACTAACATGATGTCTGAAGGTCCAAAACTTGCTCTTGAAAGCGAAAAGTTAAAAATTGAAAGAGCCAGAGCATTGAAAGCCCCCGACAATGTTGCTTATGCACAAGCATATGCTTTATCGGCGCACGTACCTTTTGATGTAGCAGTCGATAGATTGATAGAAAATAAAAATCAAAACACTTTAATTTCTGCGTATGAATCTGAGTGGAAAGCCAATGGTATAGATTTAGAAACAGGAAAACAGTTACAGAGCAGATATAAGTCGTTTGATGAATTCTTGAAATCTAAAGGAATTCGTTCACCACAAAGCGGTCCCGCTGAAGGCGAAACACGAACAGACAAAAAAGGTAATAGAATAATGTTTGTAAACGGTCAATGGGTTTATCCGTAGATGCCAACTCCTGTCCCAGACGAACTTATACCTGATAGGTTAAAGCGTAGACTTGTACCTAACGATCTTTTGCCTGATGATTTATCAGGTAAACAGCCGGAACAGCCCGCCCCCAGTTCGGAGCAACCTAAAACCACAGCGTTAGGTGCTGCCTCACGGTTTGGCATAAACAGTCTCATACCAAGTGCAGCGGGTTTGGCTGCGGCTGATATAGCGACCCCAACAGGTGCTGAATTAGGAACGATGCTAGGTACATTAGCAGCACCGTTTCTTGGTCCAGAAACGATACCGATTGGTACAGGTTTGGGAGCATTAGTCTCGGGATTGGGCGCTGCTTATCTTGGGTCAACCGCAGCGGAAAAAGCGCAAGGTGCAGCATTAAAAACAGTACCTGAGTTTGCAAAAAGCATTGGTCAGTCAGAAGAGCAGCTTGCAGAAGCCCAAAGAGAGCATCCATATGCATCTTTGCTAGGTGGATTAGCGGGAGGCTTGCCTACTTTACATCCTGATCTTAAAGTCTTAAGCAAACCAAGTGCCTTTTTTACCCCTGCTACAGAAGAGTTGGGTGGTTCCGCAGCAGAAAGGATTCTCAGTACCCCTGCCGCGCAAGCCGCATTGGGAGCCACAATCTCTGGCGCTCAAGAAGCGTATAACGAAGAAGAATTCGATCCGTTAAAAATAGGCCTATCCACGATAGGCGGTGGATTAATGACCAAAAAAGGGTTCATTGGCGAACCCATTGGTCGTGCTTCTTCTGCATTGGGTCAAGCGGTTGCTTCGCCTTTAGCGGAAAGAAACGCAAACAATAAATTACAAGCTTTGCGCGATGCGTTTAAACAATCCCAGCAGAGAGAAGAACCCGGTATTGAACAACAAATTACCTCTGAAGATACTGGGGTAAAAATTGCCGGATTGCTTCCTGCCCCGCCAAAAATATTTAGCGAGGAAACCGTACCCAAAGACCCGTTTATGAACCCGATAGGGAACTTTACCAAGCAAGAGCTTGGCGGGGACCTTTTCAAGAACTTAAATAATCAGCGCATAGATGACGGAAAACAACCGCTTAAAACTTTCTCTGTAGAAGACGTCAAAGAGGCGGGAGTAGATAACAACGTATTAGATAGTCTGTTGGCGAATAAAAATGGTTTTGATCCTAAAATGGACATCAAGCCAGATAACGTCATCAACATGGCAGTCGATAAAAACATTGATCCAAGTACAAATGGATTCAATGAGTTTTTGTAT